>ERZ1643251.20-NODE-20-length-327484-cov-89.287995_pt1 | contig 327484 bp, 285 predicted proteins | sample MGYA00579261_ERZ1643251 | MGnify/ENA primary metagenome ERZ1643251 (study PRJEB29033, sample SAMEA4952267) | chicken gut metagenome | biome: Broiler Chicken; feature: Gastrointestinal Tract; material: Caecum | place: Ireland | collected 2018 | study: Broiler... | reverse complement strand
TGCGTGAACAAAAACCACAGCGACGCGCAGTCGGTACGACCGGGCGCGAAGCCGCCCTCCGCACCCCGCCGGCAGAGGCAGGGCAGGGTCCGTAAAACCGGATGTGCGGAAACAGATGATGCGGGTTGCAACATGGAGCGGTCGATCGGTAAATTCGGAAATAGGCGCGCCCCGAGAAATCCCCTCCGAATCACAGGCATAAAAAGAGGGCGCGGTGTCAATCTTCTACCGTAGGTATTGGGATACCCGTAATCAGTTGATTGTCCTGCGCCCCTGTTTTGCCCCGCTCGCACGCAGCGAGCAGGACATAACAAGGACTGACAACTTATATACCCGATTACTGCAAAGTTCCCAATTTTACGGTAGGTATAAAGAGTTGTTTACCCTTTATGTGTTATGTCCGTCGGCTATGCCGAACTATCTATCTGCAAAGTTAGCATAATTTATGTTAGTTCATACTTGTCATTACGGTACAAATATAATAGAAAAAAAATTGATTTCACCTTTATGGGGTAATTAAAAATAGATAAACTATCATTTTTTTGTAAAAATTTAATAACCTGAAACGTACAAATTCCATATTGGTTGAATTGATTGCCCGAAGATTATGTGAGATTCGGGAGGCACACAACCACACACAAGAGTATTTAACCAACAATACTCGGCTAAAAATATGGGAGTACGAAAGTAAAAGGAAATTTCCTTCGTTGGAATCCATCGCTACATTCTGTAAATTTTACAATCTGTCTCTCGACGAGTTCTTCTCCGGTATGACCTATCCGAAAAAATAGCCGTATGAAAACGACGAAATCTTTTACCATGTAAATATAAAGTGCCTGTTTTTGCGAACGTGAAACAGAATAAGACAAAATACACAGATGCATTACTGTCTGAAATGATGATTAAACGCATCAAAGAGTTGCGGAACAACAATCATCACTCCCAAGAGTTCGTAATCGAAAATACCGGTGTAGATGTTTCTCACATTGAAAACAGCCGAGATACCCCCTCCGTTCTTTCTATATCGAGGTTATGCAGGTTCTATGAAATCACGCTCGGCGAGTTTTTCGCGCCGCTGAACCATCCCCCGAAAAAATAGCGCGATCCCGCCGAGACCGCAATCGGCAGGGCAAGGTCCGTAAAACCGGATGTGCGGAAACAGATGATGCGGGCTGCGACATGGAACGGTAGATCGTTAAATTCGGAAATAGCCGCGCCCCGAGAAATCCCCTCCGAATCACAAGCATAAAAAGAGGGCGCGGTGTCAGCCCCTAAAGCAGGTCATAGGAAACCCGAAATCGAAAGCTGTCCTGCGCCCCTGTCTTGCCCGGCCCGCCGGCGAAATCACAGCCCCCAGTCCGCAGGATCGTACGTATCTTTCGGCGCATGGGGCACATTCGGGAAAAAGGTGAAGCCCGTCATGCGCTCCAGTTCGCTCACCGACATCATCATCGAAGCGTTCGGCCTGAGCCCCTTCTGGCTCTTGTGCTCCAGCATGAACACCGCGCATTTCAGCTCGTCGGCCGTACACTCGGCCACCGACTTGTGCGTATTGCCCTTCTTGGTGCGAAGCAGCACCTTATAATAATGCGTGGGAATCACCGTACTGCCGACTTTCGTGTTCTCGTCCGCCCAATAGCAGCCGACCACCTGATAGAGCGTGTCGGCGCACCACTGTCCGTCGGTGAAATCCTCAAGGTTGTTCCAAGCGCCGCCGCCCGTATTGAAGCCGTTCTGCATCTGCGGTGCGATGTTCGAATAGTAAAAAACCTGTTTGTTGGTCTCGCGGCTGACCGTGCGATCGCTCGACCCCAGCATGTGTCCGCGCGTATAACCGCTCCACTTGCCGGCCTGCGTGAACCCGAGCGTAGGATCCTGCGCATAGGCGTCGGTGCGCTTGGCGCTGCCCTTGTAGCTGGAGTGCATCGGCGCGGCTACCCAGACGGGGCTCATCCGCTCGCGGCTGTAACAGACCGTATAGTTGCGGATCGACGCGGCATCGGGACGCATGTGGTAGGTATAGTAATAATCGCCCTTCTTCACGAGTTCCGCGGGCATCTCGGCCCAAGACTTCCCGAAAAGAGCCGTCCCCGGGTCGGGCTCCGGGTCGGGATCGGGCGTGGGATCGGGCGTGGGATCGCCGCCGCCGAAGCGCGTTACGGCAACGGTGTATTCGGCCGAGCTGGAAGAGACGGTAAAGCTGCTCCGCCCCACGGGAGCGTCGGTCAGAAGGATCAACCCGTCGCCGCTGCCGATCCGACGGTCGGTCTGCGGGGCCGGATCGCCCGACGCGATCCGCCACACGTCGTTCGACTCGACGGACACGACATTCGTATCGGGATTCGCAGGATCGTAGATCAGCGACGTGGGGTAAACCCGCAGATAAGGCTCCTTCTCCGATTCGGAGGAGCATGCCGCCGCCAACAGCGCGACGGTCAGCAACAGCGATCTCCAACGCAACGTGCAGGAGATCGACGACAGAATTTTTTTATTCATAGGCCCATTTCTTTCGCCGGGCTTCAAATATAAGCATTATTTATGTAATCTCGCAAAAACATTCGCTCCGACCGGCTCCGCCGGCCGAAAAGGGAGCTTATTTTTTGATATTCGGGCCGCTTTTCGTACCTTTGCGCGAAACGCGAAACAGAACGAAAAACGACATACAATGGCTATCGAACTCAGCGAACAGGAACAATTGAGACGCCAGTCCCTCGCCGCGCTGCGCGAGCTGGGAATCAATCCCTACCCCGCCGCAATGTACGACGTGAACGCCACCGCACGCGAAATTACGGAGCACTACGACGAAGCGAAAGGCAACTTCCGGCAGGTGCGCATCGCGGGCCGCATCATGACGCGCCGCATCATGGGCAGCGCCTCCTTCTTCGAACTGCAGGACCACACGGGACGCATACAGGTCTACATCCGCCGCGACGACATCTGCCCCGAGGGCGATCCGACGTTCTACAACACCGTCTTCAAGAAACTGCTCGACATCGGCGACTTCGTGGGGGTCGAAGGGTCCGCCTTCATCACCAAGACGGGCGAACTGTCGGTGCACTGCCGCCGGCTCACCCTCATCTCGAAGTCGGTGCGGCCGCTTCCCGTCGTGAAGGAGAAGGACGGCCGGACGTTCGACGCCCTGACCGATCCCGAAGTACGCTACCGGCAGCGCTACGTGGACCTCGCGGTCAATCCGCAGGTGCGCGACGTCTTCGTCAAGCGCGCCCGCATCATCCAGACCATGCGCGACTTCTTCAACGAGCGGGGCTACGTCGAGGTGGAGACCCCGATCCTGCAACCCATTCCGGGCGGTGCGGCCGCCCGGCCCTTCATCACGCACCACAATGCGCTCGACATGGACCAATACCTGCGCATCGCCAGCGAGCTCTACCTCAAGAAGCTGATCGTGGGCGGGTTCGACGGCGTATACGAATTCGGCAAGAACTTCCGCAACGAGGGCATGGACCGCACGCACAACCCCGAGTTCACGGTGATGGAGATCTACGTGGCCTACAAGGACTACCTCTGGATGATGGAGTTCACCGAGCAGATGCTCGAACGGGTGGCGCTGGCCGTCAACGGCACCACGGAGGCGGTGATCGACGGCAAGCCGATCTCGTTCAAGGCCCCCTTCCGGCGTCTGACGATGACCGACGCCATCCGCGAAAAGACGGGCTACGACATCACGGGCCAGAGCGAGGAGCAGCTGCGCGAAGCGTGCCGCCGGCTCGGGGTCGAGACGGACGCGACGATGGGCAAAGGCAAGCTCATCGACGCCATTTTCAGCCAGTACTGCGAGGCCGATCTCGTGCAGCCCACCTTCATGATGGACTATCCGATCGAAATGTCGCCTCTGAGCAAACGCCACCGGAACGATCCCGGTCTCACGGAGCGTTTCGAGCTCTTCGTCAACGGCAAGGAGCTCTGCAACGCCTACTCGGAGCTGAACGACCCGATCGACCAGCTGGAGCGTTTTCAGGAGCAGCTGCGGCTCTCGGAGAAGGGCGACGACGAGGCCATGTTCATCGACATGGACTTCGTGCGGGCGCTCGAATACGGCATGCCCTCCTGCTCGGGCATGGGCATGGGCATCGACCGTCTGACGATGTTCATGACGGGGCAGCCGTCGATTCAGGACGTGCTCTTCTTCCCGCAGATGCGGCCCGAAAAGAAGACCGCGAGCGACCCCGCGGAGAAGTACACCGAAATCGGCGTACCCGAAGAGTGGGTGCCCGTGATTCAGAAAATGGGCTATCCGACCGTCGAATCGCTCAAAAAACTGTCCGCCGGCAAATTCTTCAACGACCTGTGCGGCTTCAACAAGAAAAACAAACTCGGCCTCAAGGCCCCATCAATCGAGGAGGTGAAACGCTGGTGCGAGGCATAGGGCGGCCGACCGCCGCGGCACAGCGACCGAAAGAACCGGAGAGAGATGAAAAGAATCATCGGAATATGGGCGGCTCTCGTCGTCGCCCTGTCGGGATCGGCCCAGACCGCGCCCGGCGATCCCGGCCCGAAAGGTGCGGCGCGGCGCAATGCCGCGCAGACTGCCGGACAGCCGGCACCGGAACTTCGTTTCCGGAGCGACGGGCGCTTTCGCATCATGCAGCTCACCGACCTGCACTACACGGAGAGCGAACGGCAGTCGGGGCATGTGCTGCCGATGGTCGCGGAGCTGATCGAACGTGAAAAACCGGACCTCATCGTCCTTACGGGCGATGTGATCTATGCGCGCAATGCGGAGAAGCTGCTCCGCCGCATCGGCGGATTTCTGCATAAACAGGGCGTACCCTATGCCGTTACGCTCGGCAACCACGACGCCGAACAGGGGCTCACCCGAGCCGAGGTGTACGACATCGTGCGCACGCTGCCCGGCTGCGTCAATGCGCGCTACAACCCTGCCGGCGAACGGCAGGGCGATTTCGTCATTCCCCTCGCGGCGACGGACGGATCGTGCGCCGCGGCGCTCTATGTGATGGATTCGAACGACTACAATGCGGACGACCACTCCTATGCCGGCCTCGAAGCGGAGCAGGTGGCGTGGTACGTGCGGCAGAGCGAAGCGCTGGAGGCCCGCTGCGGCCGCAAAGTCAATGCGCTCGTATTCCTGCACATTCCGCTGCCGGAATACCGCGAGGCGTTCGACGGCGATCCGCAGGCCGTGGGTTTCCGGCTCGAAAAGGAATCGCCCGGGCGCGACAACCGCGGTATGTTCGAGGCGATGGTGCGGCGCGGCGACGTCGCAGGCGTATTCGCCGGACACGACCACGCCAACAACTACATCGCTCTGAAAGAGGGCATCGCACTCGGATACGGCCGTTACAGCGGCGGATTCGCCGAATATCAAGAACTGCTGAGCGGCGCACGCATGATCGAGTTGCGTCAGGACCGGACGGGATTCGCCACATGGGAGCGGCTGGCCAACGGCCGCGAAATGCGCAGAACCGTCTTCCCGAGGCAATAGAGGTCGAGAGCCGGGACCAGACGAACCAGACGCACCAGACGGCAAACCGCCCACGCCGCCATAGCAGAGCGGACGGACCGCCGCCGAAAGAGGCGAGGCAAGGCGACGGACAGGAGACCGCGGCTCCGCGACAGGCGGGGGCCGGGAAGGGGGGGGGCCGCAGCACAACGGAATGTTTAACCAACAAGCAATAAAGGAGAAGGAAAATGAGAAGTAAAATCGTTGCAGGCAACTGGAAAATGAACACGCTTCCGGCCGAAGGTGTCGAACTGGCAAAAAACATCGTCGCAGGCAAAGGTTCGGTTTGCGAATGCGTGCACTTCATCGTGTGTCCGCCCTATACGCATCTATCGGAAGTGGCGAAGGTCCTCGCGGGCACCGGGATCGCACTCGGTGCGCAGAACTGTGCGGCCGAGGAGAAGGGCGCCTACACGGGCGAGGTATCGGCCGCGATGATCGCCGCGCTCGGCTGCAGGTACGTCATCCTCGGCCACTCGGAGCGCCGGCAATACTACGGCGAAACCTCCGCGACGCTCAACCGGAAGATGGAACAGGCCTATGCCCACGACCTCGTGCCGATCTACTGCGTGGGCGAGAACCTCGAAGAGCGCGAAGCGGGCAAACACTTCGACGTGGTGAAGGCGCAGATCGAAGAGGTCGTATTCAACCTCACGCCCGCACAGTTCGCCCGGCTGATAATCGCCTACGAACCTGTCTGGGCCATCGGCACCGGCAAAACCGCCACAGCCGAACAGGCACAGGAGATACATGCGTACATCCGCAAGGTGCTGTCCGAGAAATTCGGTGCGGCAGCGGCCGAGACAGCCATCCTGTACGGCGGTTCGTGCAAACCCTCGAACGCCGCGGAACTCTTCGCCAAAGAGGACGTGGACGGCGGTCTGATCGGCGGCGCGGCGCTCAAGGCGGAGGATTTCCTCGCCATCGGAAGCAACGGATTCGGCAAATAAACGATTTCCGCACGAGAGACCGACCGAAGATTCGTCCGGACCGGAGGTCGCAATTTCGTTTCGGACGGAGAAGCACAGGCGGTTCGTCCGCTATTCGGGGCCGATTCGGGACGCAGTTTCGCGTCGCGGGTCCGATTCGGTTCCGGCCGGGATTTCACCCGCCCCGCATGCGACCGACAAGAGGCTGTCTGATACGTTTAGACAGCCTCTTTCGTTCCCGCCTCCATCCCGAAATAACTTTTCCCGAACGTGCAATTCTCCAAGAGGACACACATCGCCGTACAGCCTCATTCGATCCACGGCCCCGATTCCACAACCGGAAAATTCCGTCAGCCCCGGGATTCGCAATTCCGTCATCGTCCGCCGAAATCCCCTGAGAGAAAAGAAGCATCCGATTGCCGGTCGTCCTCATCCGAACCGCGCTTCCGTCATTCGTCGCCCCGAAAACCCCTCGCGGCACCGCACCGCTTCATCCGCAGCACACGGCTCAACGGCCGGATCGGAGCGAATCGCAGAACAGGCGCCTCGACAAAGATAAAATTCCTCGTTCCTCCTCCTTGTCCCCGCAGGAAAAACACCGCAGCCATTTCCAACCGCAGAACCGTGCCATTCGTACATCGGAACGAGAAATGAAAAGTCCATCGAGGCGAAAAAGCACCCTTGCCGTCCGGGCCGCCATGAATAAAGAGCCATAAGGAGGCGGACACCCGCACGTTTTCTCGAACGAACGTTTATCGGCACGACCGCAGCAAAACGACTGACCCCGAACCTTCCGACATCTTCACCGTCCCGGATGCCCCTTGTCCCGACCGAATCCGCCTCACGGCTCATTCCGCCGAATATTCGCAATACACCGCCCCCTCCCAAAAGCAGTCATCGCCTTCACCGGCCGGAATACAGGAAAATCCTCTTGCATCGAGGCTTGCCAACCGCGCGTTTCGGCCGTCTCAGCCGCCGTTTTCGTCCGGTCCCAAAGCACCGGTCGTCCGCATGCCGCCTCTACCGCCTCCAGATATTCCGCGATCGGCGTCAACCCGGCCGCCGCACGCAGCGAACCGCGCCGTGCCGCATCTTCGACCGGCCAGAGCCGCAAGGCCCCCTCCCATTCGGATCCGCTGCAAACGTCTGCGAGCCGTAGTGCTGCGGCAATTTGTCATGCATCCGCATGCGATCGAACGCCGATACATCATCCGCCATTTCGATCGTACCTTTCGCCGCAGCCTTTTCGACCATCGGCAGATAGCGTTCAATATCCACCGGCAAAGCATGCTGAATCTCCAGCCGGATTGCTCCGTTCGCCTCCTCGGAAATCCGGCCGGCCCTCCGCACGCACCGAGCATTCCGAAAACGAACCGTCGATTCACGCTGTCGCCCTGCTGCTGGCGGACGACTGCCAGCGACAGCGAGTCCGTGGCAACAGGCAGCCGGCCGTACAAACGCATGACCTCCTCGCGGATTTCCCGATCCGCCGCACGTACCGCACGAAGCAACGAATCGAGCTCCGTACACTCCGCCCCTGCCGGGTTTTGAGCCGAAGCCCATGAGACGGTAAAAAGGGCGATCGAGGTCGACCACAATACCTTGATTCATCGTGTTTGAATCCGAAGGATAATCAAAGTTACCAAAATTCCGAATAACGGCTCATCGGATCGCGGACATTTTCCCATACCGGAAAATGCCTAACGAGCCCGGTTTATCCCCCCCCCGTTTTCTTTTTTCCTTACAGCCGCTTCTCCATCCCGATCTTCCCCCGAACATAGCCGGGAAACATACCGCCGCAAAAAAAACGTTGAATTTCTTTCGTCCGTTTCCCGCCCCGGCATAGCTCGAACGAGTTCGGCTCTGCACTCGGCTTAACGAAAGGGTTGAATTCCTTTCGTCCGTTTCTCGCCCCGGCATAGCTCGAACGAGTTCGGATCTGCGCTCGGCTTAACGAAATGGTTCGCTTTTCGAACCGCAGATTCCCGGCCTCGCCCCTCCTTGCGAGCTAAAGCCGGGAAACATACCGCCGCCCAGAGCCGGCCGTTTTCCTTACTGCCGGTTCCCGGTCCCGACAAAAGCCGGAACGACTTCCGTCGTCCGGCAATATTTCGTATATCCGCAGCGGAACAGGACCTCGGCACAGACACCCGACATGCAATCGGCCCTACTCCGCAACATCCGCTGAACAGTACGAAAAAGGGGCTGTCCGACAAGTCTCAGACAACCCCTTTTTCGGTCCGTAAGCAATTCGTTACATCTTCTTGCCCACGTTCGTCTTCTTAGCCGCTTTCGGAGCGGCAGTCTTGACCGCGTTTTTCGGAGCTGCGGGATTCGCGGCCTTCGGAGCCGCAGCCTTTTTGGCCGGAACTTTCTTTGCAGCTTTCGCTTCACCGTCTACGACCGTAGCCTCCTCGACTGCGTCGACATTTTTCGCAGCAGCGGATTTGCGCGAACGGCGCGTCTTGGGCTTCGCAGCCTCGGCCGTGGGAACCACACCCAACGTATAGGCTTCGTTGAAATCGACGAACTCGATGATGCACATATCGGCGGCATCGCCCAGACGGAACCCCGTCTTGAGGATGCGCGTGTAACCGCCCGGACGATCGGCGATCTTCGGAGCGATCGCGCGGAACAGCTCCGCGACAGCCTCCTTCTGCTTCAGGTACGAGAAGACTACGCGGCGCTGATGCGTCGTATCCTCCTTCGACTTCGTAACCAGAGGCTCGACAAACTGCTTGAGGGCCTTGGCTTTCGCTACCGTAGTCTCGATGCGCTTATGCAGGATCAGCGACGACGCCATGTTCGACATCAGCGCCTTGCGGTGCCCGGCCTGACGGCCAAGGTGGTTGAAATTCTTATTGTGTCTCATAATTAGTCTTTATCAAGTTTGTAGATAGATACGTCCATACCGAATTTGAGGTTGAGCGAAGCCAGCAGCTCGTCGAGCTCCGTCAGCGACTTCTTGCCGAAATTCCGGAATTTCAGCAGGTCCGTGCGGTTCAGCTTCACCAGATCGCCCACCGTATCGACGTCGGCCGCTTTCAGGCAGTTCAGGGCCCGAACGCTCAGGTCCTGATCCGACAACTTCGTTTTCAACAGTTGGCGCATGTGAAGCACGTCTTCGTCGAACTCTTCGGTACCGTTGTTGTCCTCCATGTTGACCGTGATCTTCTCGTCCGAGAAAAGCATGAAATGCTGGATCAGAATCTTCGCAGCCTCCTTCAACGCCTCCTTCGGATGGATCGATCCGTCGGTCGTAATCTCCAAATTCAATTTCTCGTAGTCGGTCTTCTGCTCCACGCGGTAGTTCTCGATCGAATACTTCACGTTTTTGATGGGCGTGAAGATCGAGTCGATCGGCAGCGTACCGAATTCGCACTCCGCAGGAGTGTTCTCCTCCGCAGGCACGTATCCGCGGCCCTTGCCGATCGTCAGCGTGAGTTGCATTTTGGTGCCGGGCGCGAGGTGGGCGATGACCAGATCGGGATTCAGCACCTTGAAGAACGAGAGGTAATTCGAGATATATCCGGCAGTAAGCTCCGTAACACCCGCAACGTTCACCGACACCTTTTCGGCATCCTGGTTATCTACTGTACGGATAAAACGAACCTGCTTGAGATTCAGAATGACGTCGATCATTCCTTCCATCACACCGGGGATAGCGGCGAACTCGTGGTCCACACCGGCTACCTTGACGGTCGTGATCGCGTATCCCTCCAGCGACGAGAGCAGGATACGGCGCAGGGCGTTACCGACGGTCATGCCGAACCCGGGCTCCAACGGACGGAACTCGAACTTTCCGAACGACGAAGTGGATTCGAGCATGATAACCTTCTCAGGTTTCTGGAATGCTAATATTGCCATATGAATGAATTTGTTTAATTACTATTTGGAGTACAACTCGACGATAAGCTGCTCTTTGATGTTCTCGGGTATCTCCTCGCGTTCGGGTTTCTGCAGGAACTTGCCGGCCATCGCCGCACCGTCCCATTCGAGCCAAGCGTAGCGGCTTCTCGAACCGCCTGCCAGAGACGCCGTGATCGCCTCCAAACTCTTCGACTTCTCGCGCACCGAAACAATATCGCCGGCCTTGAGCGAGTACGACGGAATGTTCACCACATTGCCGTTCACGCAGATGTGGCGATGCGAGACGAGCTGACGGGCCGCGGCGCGCGTCGGGGCGATCCCCAGACGGTACACCACATTGTCCAGACGGCACTCGAGCAGCTTCAACAGGTTTTCGCCCGTGATGCCGCCCATGCGGGCAGCCGTCTCGTACGTACGGGCGAACTGCTTCTCCAGCAGGCCGTAGGTATATTTAGCCTTCTGCTTCTCGCTGAGCTGCGTACCGTACTCGGACACCTTCTTGCGCTTGCGCATCAAACCGTGCTGTCCGGGAGGATAGTTGCGCTTCTCGAGCACTTTGTCCGCACCGTAAATAGCTTCGCCGAACTTTCGGGCGATCTTCGATTTTGGTCCTATGTATTTTCCCATTGTAATGACTTTTTAAAAAACCTTGAATTTTTCCGTAACCCCAGCCGATTATACGCGGCGGCGGTTAGGAGCACGGCAACCGTTGTGCGGCAGCGGAGTAACGTCGATGATCTCCATCACTTCGAGACCCGCACCGTGGATCGTGCGCACGGCCGATTCGCGGCCTGCACCCGGACCTTTGACATAGACCTTCACCTTGCGCAGACCCATGTCGTAGGCAACCTTCGCGCAATCGGCGGCCGAAGTCTGAGCAGCGTAGGGAGTGTTCTTCTTAGAACCGCGGAAACCCATCTTGCCGGCCGAAGACCAGCTGATCACATCGCCGTTTTCATTGGTGATGGTGATGATTACGTTGTTGAAAGTCGAGTGAACATAGGCATTGCCCGTGGCACCCACCTTGACAACCTTCTTCTTGACTGTTCCAGTTTTCTTTGCCATAACTCTCTACGATTACTTAGTTGCCTTTTTCTTGTTAGCGACGGTCTTCTTACGGCCTTTGCGCGTGCGGGCATTGTTCTTGGTCGACTGGCCGCGAACGGGCAGTCCCAGACGATGACGGATGCCGCGGTAGCAGCCTATATCCATCAGTCGCTTGATATTGAGCTGCACGGCCGAACGGCACTCGCCCTCGACCTTGATGCCCATCTCGGCGATCGTCGAACGGATGGCGCTCACCTGATCGTCGTTCCAATCCTGAACTTTGAGGTCGTAGCCGATACCGGCGGCCTCGAGAATCTTGCGGGCTGTGGAACGACCGATACCGTAAATGTAGGTAAGGCCGATCTCGCCGCGCTTGTTTTTTGGTAAATCTACACCGACTATACGTGCCATAAATTCTCTTTTTCTTCTTTAAAAAACGGTTTGATCACTATCCCTGACGCATTTTGAATTTGGGATTTTTCTTGCAGATGACGTAGAGTTTACCCTTACGCTTCACAATCTTGCAATCTTCGCTGCGTTTTTTGATGGATGCTTTTACTTTCATGATTTTCAAGCAATCTGTTGTTATTTGTACCTAAAGGAGATTCGGCCCTTCGTCAGATCGTAGGGCGTCATCTCCACTTTCACTTTATCCCCGGGAAGGATCTTGATGTAGTGCATCCGCATCTTTCCGGAGATATGGGCCGTGAGCACGTGGCCGTTGTCCAGCTCGACGCGAAACATCGCGTTGGACAGGGCCTCGATGATCGTTCCGTCCCTTTCGATAGCAGCCTGTTTTGCCATAGAGTCTTAATTTTTGAGTGCGTTTTCGATGATACTAAAGTCGGTCAGCACGTCGGGGCCGTTCTTGCGCACCGCCACCGCGAACTCGAAATGAGCCGCCGGCTTGCGGTCCCGCGTGCGGACCGTCCAACCATCCTGTTCGAAAACCACCGCTTTGGTCCCCATGTTGATCATGGGTTCGATACAGATGACCATGCCCTCCTTGAGCAAAGGTCCTCTGCCGCGCGCGCCGTAGTTCGGAACACCCGGGTCCTCGTGCATTTTGCGACCCAGTCCGTGTCCCTCCAACTCGCGCACGACGCCGTAGCCGAAGCTCTCGGCGTATTCCTGCACGGCCGCCGACACATCGCCTACGCGGTTGCCGGCTTTGGCCTGCGCCGTACCTTTATGAAGAGCCTCTTTGGTAACTTCCATCAGCTGCCACACCTCCGCGGCAACCTCTCCCACGGCGAACGTATACGCCGAATCACCAACAAACCCCTTCATGAACGTACCGCAATCGACCGATACGATGTCCCCCTCCCGGAGGATGCATTTCGAGGATGGAATACCGTGAACTACCTGTTCGTTAACAGAAACGCATAACGAAGCGGGAAATCCCTGATACCCGAGGAAAGCGGGGACGGCACCGTGCGCACGGATGAACTCCTCGGCCACGGTGTCGAGCTCCTTGGTGGAGACGCCCGGCCGAATGTGCTTGCCCACCTCGGCCAGGGTCTTGCTCACCAGAATGTTGTTTTCGCGGAGCAACTCGATCTCCTCGTCTGTCTTTAAGTATATCATTTTTCGTCTGACTCTTCTGAAAAACCTCCTAATGGCGGCCTTGAATACGGCCGGTCTTCATCAGGCCGTCGTAGTGGCGCATCAGCAGGTAGCTCTCGATCTGCTTCAGAGTGTCGAGCACCACACCCACCATAATCAGCAGCGACGTACCTCCGTAGAAGTAGGCGAACGCCTGCTGGATGCCGAGGAATTTCATGGCCAGCGCGGGCAGGATCGCTACGATAGCCAAGAAAATCGAACCGGGGAGCGTAATGCGCGTCATGATGGTGTCGATGTAGTTCACGGTCTGCTTGCCCGGTTTCACGCCCGGAATAAAGCCGCCGTTGCGCTTCATGTCATCGGCCATCATTTGAGGATTGATGATAATCGCGGTATAGAAATAGGTGAACGCGATTACCAGCACCGCCAACGTGAAGTTGTACCAGAAACCGGTCATCGTGCTGAACGCAGCGGCGAAGGCCGTACCGGTGAACAGGGCCGGAATAAACATCAGAGCCTGCGCGAAGATGATGGGCATCACATTCGCGGCATTCATCTTCAGGGGGATGTACTGACGCACACCGCCGTACTGTTTATTGCCGACGATACGTTTGGCGTACTGCACAGGCACCTTGCGGACAGCCTGCACCAAGGCGATCGTTGCCATGAAGACAAGGAACAGCAGCACCAGTTCGAGGATCAGCATGATGGCACTGCCGGTCGACGTCTGAAAACGCGCGTTGACCTCGGCCAGCAGGGCGTGGGGCAGGCGCGCCACGATACCGATCATGATGATCAGCGAGATACCGTTACCGATACCCTTGTCGGTGATCTTCTCGCCGAGCCACATGATGAACATGGTGCCGGCGATCAGGATCGTCGTCGCATAGGCAACGAAGCCGAACGAATTGCCGTAAACGAACGCAGTGGGCACCTGATGATAGAGGTTTGCGATGTACGCAGGACCTTGGATCACCAGCACGACGATCGTCAGAAGACGTGTCCACTGATTCATCTTACGGCGGCCGCTCTCACCCTCTTTCTGCAGCTTCTGGACCGCAGGAATCATCATACCGGCAAGCTGGATGATGATCGAGGCCGTGATATACGGCATGACTCCCAGAGCGAAAATCGCCGCATTGGCGAATGCACCGCCCGAGAAGACGTTCAACAGGCCCAGAAGCCCGTTGCCCTCCAACTGGCTGGCAAGCGCCGATCCCTCGCCCAAGGCGTTGGGATTGATGCCCGGGAGTACGATGAAACTGCCCAGACGGTAGACCAGCAGAAGGCCGATCGTGTAGATCACACGCTTGCGGAGCTCCTCGATCTTGTAGATGTTCTTGAGCGTTTCCACCACTTTCTTGTTGGTCGCCAAAAGAGCGATAATCACCAAAAAGACGATACCAACTACGAGATACTGATTCATAATTTTCGTCGCTTAGGAGGTTACTTAGAGTTTCTCCACGCTGCCGCCCGCAGCAGCGATAGCTGCCTCGGCGTTCTTCGAGAAGGCGTGGGCCTTCACCGCGAGGGGGCGCGTTACGGCGCCGTTGCCGAGGATCTTCACCTTGTCCTTCGACGACACGATGCCCGCGGCCACGAGCGTCTCGGCAGTGATCTCCGTAAGCGACTTCTTGGCGGCCAGCTCCTCGATCGTCGAGAGGTTGATCGCCTTGAATTCGACCCGTTTCAGGTTCGTGAAACCGAACTTCGGCACACGGCGCTGGAGCGGCATCTGTCCGCCTTCGAAGCCTAATTTGCGCGAATAGCCCGAACGCGACTGGGCACCCTTGTTACCGCGGGTGGCGTAGCCGCCGTAGCCCGAACCGGCACCTCGGCCGATACGCTTGTCGTGGTGCGTTGACCCCTTAGCGGGTTTGAGATTATTGAGTTCCATCGTTTATTACTTTGACCTGTTAGACTTATTTTACCTCTTCGACCTTCACGAGGTGCTTCACACGTTCGATCATACCTTTGATGATCGCCGAATCGTCGTGCTCGACCGTCGCGTTGATCCGCTTCAGACCCAGCGCGTCGAGGTTCCGGCACTGACGCTCCGTGGCGCCGATGCGGCTTTTTACCTGAGTGATTTTCAATCTTGCCATAATCCCTTCGAAAAATTAGCCGTTAAACACCTGAGACATCGGAATGCCGCGGAGCTGGGCCACGCTGCGCGCGTCGCGCAGCTCGCAGAGGGCGCCGATCGTGGCTTTCACCAAGTTGTGGGGGTTCGACGAGCCTTTGCTCTTCGCTAACACGTTCTTCACGCCCACCGACTCCAGCACGGCACGCATGGCACCGCCGGCGATGATACCCGTACCGGGAGCGGCCGGACGCACCATCACGAGCGAACCGCCGTAGCGGAACTCCTGCTTGTGGGGAATCGTGCCGTTGATCACGGGGATTTTCACGAGGTTCTTCTTCGCATCTTCGATGCCTTTCGCAATGGCCGACGTAACTTCCGAAGCCTTGCCGAGGCCGTAGCCCACGACGCCGTCTTCGTTGCCGACCACGACGATCGCCGAGAAGCTGAATGTGCGACCGCCCTTGGTTACCTTGGTAACACGCTGAATGCTCACGAGTCTGTCCTTGAGCTCGAGGTCGCTGGTGCGTACTTTCTTTATGTTCGTATTAGACATATCCGCTTAGAATTTAAGACCGCCTTCACGCGCTGCGTCGGCCAACTGTTTAACTCTTCCGTGATAAAGGTAGCCGTTACGGTCGAACGAAACGACCGAGATACCCTTGGCGGCGGCACGCTCGGCGGCCAGCTTGCCCACGAGCGATGCTACGTCGCTCTTGGTCTTGCCGGCGGCAGCCTCCGCCACCTCCTTGTCCAAAGAGGATGCGGCGGCCAGAGTAACCCCCCTAAGGTCGTCGATAAACTGTACGTAGATCTGCTTGTTGCTACGGAACACAGTCATGCGAGGACGCTCGGACGTACCGCTCACGATCTTGCGGATACGCATCTTGATCCTCTCTCTTCTCTCTATTTTATTCAATGACATAACTCTTCACTATTTACTATTTAGCACCTGCTGATTTACCTGCCTTGCGACGGATCTGCTCGCCTACGAACTTGATACCCTTGCCCTTGTAAGGCTCCGGCTTGCGCAGCGAACGGATCTTGGCGGCCACCTGACCGATAAGCTGCTTGTCCGTGCTCTTCAGCGTTACGATGGGGTTGCCCTTTTTCTCCGTAACGGCCGTAGCGGTTACTTCGGGAGGCAGCATCAGATGGGTGTCGTGCGAGTAGCCGAGACTCATCTCGAGGATATTGCCCTTGACTTCGGCCTTGAAACCGACGCCCACGAGCTCCTGCTTGATTTCGTAGCCTTTCGACACGCCGATGACCATGTTGTTGATCAGCGCACGATAGAGACCGTGCAGCGAACGGTGGCGCGGCTGGTTCGTCGGACGCGACACGATGACGGCGGGAATCTCCTTGCCGGTATGCGCGTCGGTATGGCTGCCGACCTCGACCTTGATGTCCGAGTCTACTTTCAGGCTCAGTGTCCCAAGTGGCCCTTTCACGCTAACCACGTTGTCGGGCGCAACCGTAACGGTAACGCCGGCGGGCAGGTTTACAGGTAATTTACCAATTCTTGACATGTGTATTTTCCCTTTTTTATGAAATTGCGTTAGTAGATGTAGCACAGCACCTCGCCGCCCACATTCTCCTTGCGGGCCTTGGCGTCGGTCATGATGCCTTTGGAGGTCGAGAGAATAGCGATGCCCAAACCGTTCAGCACGCGGGGCATTTCGCTCACCGATGCGTACCGGCGCAGACCCGGGCGGCTGACGCGCTTGAGGTCCTTGATGGCGTTCGTCTTCGTGGCGGCATCCCACTTCAGCGCGATCTTGATGCTGGGATGGCCCTTCTCGTCGGTGTCGAATTTGTAGGCGAGAATATAGCCCTGTTCGTAGAGAATCTTGGTGATCTCCTGCTTAATTTTTGAACCGGGAGCTTCAACCACTTTGTGGTTGGCTTTCACCGCGTTTCTAATTCGGGTCAGAAAATCCGCAATAGGATCTGTCATAATGAATTAAAAGTTAAAAATTAAAAAATAAATAGTCTCTTTCCTTGTTTCGCAGCACGTTACGATCTTCGCAGCCGCTCCGCGCCCTCTCGTCGTCCGCCGTCCCGCGCATGCGCACGGCGGGCACAAGTGCGCAAATATACGCATTTTTTCTCAATAAACCGAAAACAGGGCCTTTTATTTCAGCATTTTAGCCATCCCTTCCAGAATGCAGACAATGTCAGCACCTTCGCGTTGCCAACATTTATCCGCACAAATCCTCCGAACGACGACCTCGAACGCCTGACGACTCCGCGCGAAACGCTGCCGGCCTTCCGGCCACGCACCGCCTCGCCGTCCGTCCGGACACTCCGCACGACCGCACGCACGTGCCGCGCCTGCCTCCTGTCCGCACAGGCTTCCTCCCGTTCCGGGAACTTTGTAACCGGCGCCGAATCCCTTCGCAACTCTCTCGGCAGCGAAGTTACCGCTTGCGGCGGCACTTTCCCCTGCTCCGAGCCTCTGCTACTCGGATTCCGCACCCGTATCAGACCCTTCCGCTTCCGGAGAAGCATGGAATCGCGCACGACGAACCAAGCGTTCCGGCACGTGCCTCCACACCCCATCCACCGGGCGAAACCCTCGGCGGAAGAGCCTCTTATTCGGAATGAAAGCGAACGGCCGCAGCAATCCTGCGCACCGCCGCTTCCATACTACCAGCTCGCCTTCTTCACGCCCGGAATCAAGCCCTGAGAAGCCATCTCGCGGAACTGGATACGGCTGATGCCGAACAAACGAATATAGCCCTTCGGACGCCCCGTGATCTTGCAACGGTTGTGCTGACGGATGGGATTCGAGTTCCGGGGCAGTTTCGACAGAGCGATCCATGCCTCCTCGTGATCCATTTCGCCGTTCTTGAGCTTGGCGGCTATCTCTTCGCGTTTGTGTGCATAGCGTTTTGCGAGCTTCTCACGCTTTACCTCGCGTGCTTTCATTGACTCTTTTGCCATCGCTTATTTCTTTTTTGCGTTTTTGAAAGGAAGGCCGAATTCGCGCAGGAGGGCATAGGCCTCCTCGTCGGTCTTGGCCGTCGTTACGAAGGTGATCTCCATGCCGAAAATCTTCGTGATCTTATCGATGTCGATTTCGGGGAAGATGATCTGCTCCGCGATGCCGAGCGTATAGTTGCCCCGGCCGTCGAACTTCTCGTTGATGCCCTTGAAGTCGCGGATGCGGGGAAGAGCCACGGCGACCAGACGCTCCAGAAACTCGTACATCTTCGTGTCGCGCAGCGTTACACGCACGCCGATCGGCATGCCCTTGCGCAGCTTGAAGTTCGAGATGTCCTTGCGCGAACGGGTCTGCACGGCTTTCTGGCCGGTGATCAGCGTGAGTTCCTCCTGCGCCACGTCGATGAGCTTCTTGTCGGCGACGGCCTGACCCATACCCTGATTGACGACGATCTTCACCAGCTTCGGGCACTCCATGATGCTCGAATAGCCGAATTCCTTCATAAGGGCAGCTGCGATCTGCTCCTTATACTGTGTCTTGAGTGTAGGTACGTATGCCATTATTTGATCTCCTCCCCTGACTTTTTAGCGTAACGGACTAATTTACCTTTATCGTTCTCCTTGCGGCCGATGCGCGTCGGCTTGCCGCTCTTGGGGTCTACGACCTGCAAGTTGGAGATGTGGATACCCGCCTCTTTCTCGACGATGCCTCCCTGAGGATTCTGCGCATTGGGCTTGGTGGCCTTCTTGCAGATGTTCACGCCCTCGACGATCGCACGCTGCTTTTCGACATCGACCTTCAGGACTTTGCCCTGCTGCCCCTTGCTGTCGCCGGCGTTGACGTAAACCAGATCCCCCTTTTTAATATGTAATTTCACTGACATATCCGAATGTGTGTTTTAAGATTACAATACTTCGGGTGCGAGCGAGATGATCTTCATGTACTGGTCGCGCAGCTCACGGGCTACGGGACCGAAGATGCGTGTTCCGCGAATCTCACCCTGGTTGTTAAGAAGTACGACGGCATTGTCGTCGAAACGAATGTACGAACCGTTGGCACGCCGGATCTCCTTCGTGGTGCGCACGACCACGGCTTTCGAAACGGCACCCTTCTTCACGTCGCCCGAAGGCGTCGCGCTCTTCACGGCCACCACGATCTTATCGCCGATCGAAGCGTAGCGACGCTTCGTACCGCCGAGCACACGGATGCAGAGGACCTCCTTCGCACCGCTGTTGTCAGCTACTACGAGTCTGCTTTCTTGCTGTATCATAATTACTTCGCTCTTTCAATGATTTGTACTAATCTCCAACGCTTCGTCTTGCTCAGAGGTCGCGTCTCCATGATGCGTACGGTATCGCCCTCCTTGCAGGTCTCGTCCAGACACTCCGACACGAATTTCGTGGTCTTATTGACAAATTTGCCATAGATCGGATGCTTCACCTTGCGGGCCACGGCAACCACGATGGTTTTCTCCATTTTGTTGCTGACAACCACCCCAATACGCTCTTTTCTAAGATTTCTTTCCATAGGTGTAATTAACATTTAGGGTTTTTTTGACGCAGAATTGTCAGCATGCGAGCTATGTCTCTGCGGTTTTTCTTGATGATCGAAGGGTTCTCGACGGGGGAGACCGCGTGCTGCACCTTCAGCTTCGCCAGCTGCGCCTTTTCGGCTTCGATGCGCTCCTCGAGATCCTTGACCGACATCTCCTTTATTTCTGCACTTTTCATGTTGTATCCTTCTTAGATGGTGGTTTCGACGTAATCGCGCCGTACAATGAACTTGGTCGTAATCGGAAGTTTCTGCGCTCCCAGACGCAGCGCCTCCTGAGCTACGGCCAAGGGCACCCCCTCGGCCTCGAAGAGAATACGCCCCGGGGTTACAGGTGCCACGAATCCTTCGGGATTACCTTTACCCTTACCCATACGCACCTCGGCGGGTTTCTTCGTGATGGGTTTGTCGGGGAAGATGCGGATCCAGAGCTGTCCTTCACGTTTCATATAACGCGTGATCGCCTGACGCGCAGCCTCGATCTGACGGCCCGTGATCCACGAACATTCGAGCGCTTTGATGGCGAACGATCCGTATGCAAGTTGGTTACCTCTTTGAGCTAAACCTTTCATACGGCCCTTCTGCATTCTTCTAAATTTGGTCTTTTTTGGCTGTAACATCTTGAGTCTTTGCTTTAAAAGGTCCTACTTACTTATTGTTGTTGCGGCGACGGGACCCGCGGCGGTCGCCCCGCTCTCCGCGATCCCCGCGCGAACGACGATCGCCGTCGCGCTGGCCCGAAGATGCCTGCGCCGATGTGCCTGCGATTTCGAACAGATCGCGTTTGCCGTACACCGTACCGTGGCAGATCCACACCTTCACGCCCAGAATACCCACCTTGGTGAGAGCTTCCGTCAGGCAGTAATCCACGTCCGCACGGAACGTATGCAGCGGAATACGCCCCTCCTTGACGGTCTCGCTGCGCGCCATTTCCGCACCGCCCACACGGCCCGAAACCTGAATCTTGATGCCCTCGGCACCCATGCGGATCGTCGAAGCCACGGCCGTCTTCACGGCGCGGCGGAACGAAACGCGGCCTTCGAGCTGGCGGGCGATGTTCTGGCCCACGATGACGGCATCCACCTCGGGACGCTTCACCTCGAAGATATTGATCTGAATCTCCTTGCCGGTGAGCTTCTTCAGCTCCTCCTTCAGTTTGTCGACCTCCTGACCGCCCTTGCCGATGATGATGCCCGGACGCGCCGTCGAAATGGTAACGGTAACGAGTTTGAGCGTACGCTCGATGATGATCTTCGAAATACTTGCCTTCGCCAAACGGACATTCAGGTATTTGCGGATCTTGGCGTCCTCGACCAGCTTGTCGGAAAAATCCTTGCCGCCGTACCAGTTGGAATCCCAACCGCGGATGATCCCAAGACGATTTGCTATCGGATTGACTTTCTGTCCCATTTGCTTACTTCTTTTCTTCGGTTACCATTTTGTCTACTACGATCGTAACGTGGTTCGAACGCTTGCGGATGCGGTGCGCACGACCCTGCGGAGCAGCCTGAATACGTTTCAGCATGCGCCCTCCGTCCACGAAGATCTCCTTCACGCAGAGCGTCGTGTCTTCCAGACGTTCGGTCTCGTTCTTGGCCTCCCAGTTGGCGATCGCCGATTTGAGGAGTTTCTCCAAACGGATCGACGCCTCTTTCTTCGAATAGCGGAGGATACCCAGCGCCTTATTGATCTCCACGCCGCGGATGATGTCGGCCACGAGGCGCATCTTGCGGGGCGAGGTCGGGCAGTCGCGCATGACGGCGATTGCCTTCTGCTTCTTTTCAGCCTTCAGTTTCTCGGCTCTTATTGCTTTTCTTGCACCCATTTTCTACCTATTTTTTCTTGTTACCACTGTGCCCACGGAATGTACGGGTGGGAGCGAACTCGCCGAGTTTGTGCCCTACCATATTCTCAGTAACATACACCGGAATGAATTTGTTTCCGTTGTGGACAGCGATCGTCTGACCCACGAAGTCAGGCGAAATCATACTTGCTCGCGACCATGTTTTGATCACCGACTTTTTGTTGCTCTCGGCCTGAGCTACGACCTTGGCTTCGAGTTTCGGCTCAATGTACGGTCCTTTTTTCAATGAACGGCTCATTATGTACTCTATTTAATTATTTTTTCTTCGAAATAATAAACTTAGAGGTCGTCTTCTTCGGGTTACGAGTCTTGTAGCCCTTAGCCAAGAGACCCTTGCGCGAACGCGGGTGTCCGCCCGACGCACGGCCTTCGCCGCCACCCATCGGGTGATCGACCGGGTTCATCACCACGCCGCGGTTGCGCGGGCGGCGGCCCAGCCAGCGTTCGCGGCCGGCCTTGCCCGAACTCTCGAGGTTGTGGTCGAGGTTCGAAACGACGCCGATCGTCGCGCGGCAGGTTACGAGTACCATACGAGTCTCGCCTGAAGGCAGTTTGATGATGGCGAACTTGCCTTCACGCGCCAAAAGTTGAGCATACGAGCCGGCCGAGCGAGCCATCGCGGCGCCCTGACCCGGGTAGAGTTCGATATTGTGGATCACCGTACCCAGCGGAATTTCGCTCAGATAGAGCGTATTGCCCACCTCAGGAGCGACGCCTGCGCCGCTCATCACGGTCTGACCCACCTGAAGGCCGTTCGGTGCGATGATGTAGCTCTTCACACCGTCGGCATATACCAGAAGTGCAATGCGAGCCGTACGATTGGGATCGTACTCGATAGTCTTTACAGTGGCTACTACGCCGTCTTTCGTGCGCTTGAAGTCGATGTTGCGGTACATCCGCTTGTGGCCGCCGCCGATGTAGCGGACCGTCATCTTACCGGAGTTGTTGCGGCCGCCGGAGCTCTTCTTCACGCTGAGCAACGACTTTTCGGGGACGTTCGTCGTGATCTCGTCGAACGTGCCGATGATCTTATGTCTTGTACCTGCGGTTACAGGCTTGAACTTTCTTACTGCCATCTTCGTTAGATATTACTGTAAAAATCTATCTTGTCTCCATCCTTCAAGGTAACGATCGCCTTCTTGAAGTTATTCGCGCGGCCCTCCAGCAGACCCGCCTTCGTATAGCGGCTCTTGCGCTTGCCCATGTAGTTCACGGTGTTCACGTCTTTAACGACGACGTTGTACATCTGCTCCACGGCATTCCGGATCTGCAGCTTGTTAGCTCTTGTGTCCACGATAAAACCGTAGCGATTCAACTTATCGCCCTGAATCGTCATTTTCTCGGTCAAAACCGGCTTAATAATAATTTCCATCTTGTACAGCGAATTTTAAGCTAACATTGTATTGAGGACATTCTCCGCGCCCTCCACCAGAACGATCGCCGAAGCGTTCATCACGTCGTACGTGCAGAGATTCCGAGCCAGAACGGGCTTCACGTAGGGGAGGTTGCGGCAGGAGAGCTGCAGGTTCACGTTCGACTCCGGCAGCACCATCAGCACCTTCTTGTCCGAAACTTTCAGCGCATCGGCCAGCGCCACGACGTTCTTGGTCTTCGGGACCTCCATCGAGGGCGACTCCACGACACAAATCGCACCGGCCCGAGCCTTGTAGGTCAGTGCGCTGCGGCGCGCCAGCTGTTTGAGCTTCTTGTTCAGTTTGAAGCTGTAATCGCGGGGCACGGGCCCGAACACGCGGCCGCCGCCCGGGAACAGGGGCGACTTGATGCTGCCCGCACGCGCACCGCCGGTGCCTTTCTGACGCTTGAGCTTGCGCGTGGAACCGGCAACCTCGTTGCGCTGCTTCGACTTGTGGGTACCCTGACGCTGGTCGGCGAGGTACTGCTTCACATCGAGATAGATCGCGTGGTCATTAGCTTCCACGCCGAAGACTGCGTCCGAAAGAACCACCTTGCGGCCGGTCTCATTTCCTTGGGTATTGTATACGGCTAATTCCATACTACTTCTCAATCGTTAAATAAGCACCTTTTGCCCCGGGAATCGAACCTTTCACAAGGATCAGATTGTTTTCGGGAATTACTTTCAAAACCCGCAGGTTCAGAACCTTCACCTGCTCGCCGCCCATCCGGCCCGGCAGACGTTTGCCGGGGAACACGCGCGAAGGATAGGACGACGCACCCAGCGAACCGGGCTTGCGCTGACGGTTGTGCTGGCCGTGGGTCTGGCCGCCCACGCCGCCGAAGCCGTGGCGTTTCACGACGCCCTGAAAGCCCTTGCCCTTCGAGATCCCCGTTACGTCGACCCAATCCTCCTCCGAGAACAGATCCACGGTGAGCGTGTCTCCGAGGTTCACTTCGGGCATTCCCTTGAACTCCGCGAGCTTGCGCTTGGGAGTGGTGCCGGCCTTCTTGAAGTGTCCTAACAAACTGTTGCTGGTGTGTTTTTCACTCTTCTCGTCATAGGCAATCTGCACCGCCTCGTAAGCATCCTTCTCGACGGTTTTGATTTGCGTAACTACACACGGACCAGCCTCAATGACAGTGCATGGTATGTTCTTACCCTCGGCACTGTAAACGGAAGTCATTCCGATTTTCTTTCCAATAAGTCCTGACATTTCTTGTCAAATTACGTTTGTTATGAAATAAGTGATCTTGTTTTTCGGTACATGCCCCAAGATCAGACCTTGATCTCCACCTCTACGCCCGAGGGAAGCTCCAGTTTCATCAGAGCGTCGATCGTTTTGGGCGTCGACGAATAGATATCGAGGATGCGCTTGAACGTGCAGAGCTGGAACTGCTCGCGCGCCTTCTTGTTGACGAAGGTCGAGCGGTTCACGGTAAAGATCTGCTTGCGTGTGGGCAGAGGCACGGGACCGCTCACGACGGCACCCGTACTCTTTACGGTCTTCACGATCTTCTCGGCCGATTTATCGACGAGGTTGTGATCGAACGACTTCAATTTGATTCTAATTTTCTGGCTCATATAATTTTTCTATTCTAAATCCTTACGTTTACCACTCGCCTTCTCGATGATCTCCTTCGCAAGATTGGCGGGAACCTCTTCGTAGTGCGAGAACTCCATCGAGGAGGTCGCGCGGCCCGACGAAATCGTGCGCAGCACGGTTACGTAGCCGAACATTTCCGACAGAGGCACCTTCGCCTTCACCACGCGGGCCGTACCCTTCGACTCCATGCCGGTGATCTGGCCGCGGCGCTTGTTCAGGTCGCCGATGATGTCGCCCATGTTCTCTTCGGGCGTAACGACCTCGACCTCCATGATCGGCTCCATGATGACCGAACCGGCCTTGGGGGCTGCATTGCGATAGCCGTTGCGAGCGGCGATTTCGAACGAGAGCTGGTCGGAGTCCACGGGGTGGAACGAACCGTCCTTCAGGGTGATCTTCATCGAGTCCATGGTGTAACCCGCCAGAGCGCCGTTGGCCATCGCCGCTTCGAAACCTTTCTGAACGGCGGGGATGAACTCCTTGGGAATGTTGCCGCCCTTCACTTCGTCGACGAACGTAAGACCCATCTTGCCCTCCTCGGCAGGACCGATCTCGAAGATGATGTCGGCGAACTTGCCGCGGCCGCCCGTCTGCTTCTTGAAGACTTCGCGGTGCTGCACGGTCTGCGTGAGCGCCTCCTTGTAGTTCACCTGCGGAGCGCCCTGCGTGATCTCGACGCCGAATTCGCGGCGCAGACGGTCCACGATGATATCGAGGTGCAGCTCGCCCATACCGCTGATGACGGTCTGACCCGAATCCTCGTCCGTGTGTACGGTGAACGTCGGATCTTCCTCGGCCAGCTTCGCCAGCGCGATACCCAGCTTGTCGAGGTCCTTCTGCGTCTTGGGCTCCACGGCCAGACCGATCACCGGTTCGGGGAAGGTCATCTGTTCCAGCACGATCGGACGATCCTCCGCACAGAGCGTGTCGCCCGTACGGATCTCCTTGAACCCGACGGCCGCACAGATATCGCCCGCACCGACGGTCTCCATCGGATTCTGCTTGTTGGCGTGCATCTGGTAAATACGGCTGATACGCTCGCGCTTGCCGCTGCGGGAGTTCAGCACGTAGGAACCGGCGTCGAGTTTGCCCGAATAGACGCGGACGAAAGCCAGACGGCCCACGAAAGGATCGGTAGCGATCTTGAACGCCAAACCGCAGAACGGTTCGCTCTCGGATGCGAGGCGCGTCTCCTCCTCGTCGGTTTTGGGGTTGATTCCCTTAACGGCGGGAATATCCAGCGGCGAAGGGAGGAAAGCCATCGCGTAGTCCAGCAGCTTCTGCACGCCCTTATTGTGGAACGACGAACCGCAGAGCATCGGCACGATCTGCATCGAAATCGTCGCTTTGCGAATCGCGGCCAGCAGTTCGTCCGGCGTGATCGACTCGGGATCCTCGAAGAACTTCTCCATCAGCGCATCGTCCGTGGCAGCCACCTCCTCGATGAGCTTGCCGCGCCACTCGGCGGCTTCGGCCTTCATCGCCTCGGGAATTTCGCGGATTTCGAAGTTGTCGCGGACGGTCTTGTTGTCGTTGTAGTAGATCGCGTTATTATATATAAGGTCTACCAATCCCTCGAATTTGTCCTCGGCACCGATGGGCAGTACGACCGGCAGAGCCGTCGCGCCGAAGTGCTTCTTGATCTGAGCGCACACCGAGAAGAAATCGGCGCCCGTGCGGTCCATCTTGTTGACGTAGCCGATGCGGGGCACGTTGTATTTGTCGGCCTGACGCCATACGGTCTCCGACTGAGGCTCTACGCCGCCCACGGCGCAGAACGTGGCGATCGCACCGTCCAGAACGCGGAGCGAACGCTCCACCTCGACCGTGAAGTCCACGTGTCCCGGGGTGTCGATCAGGTTGATCTGGTACTGCTGGTCCTTGTAGTTCCAGTAGGCCGTCGTCGCGGCCGAAGTGATCGTGATGCCGCGCTCCTGTTCCTGAACCATCCAGTCCATCGTTGCGCCGCCCTCGTGCACCTCGCCGATCTTATGGGTCTTACCCGTATAGAAAAGGATACGCTCCGACGTCGTGGTTTTACCGGCATCGATGTGGGCCATGATACCGATATTGCGCGTATAGTGTAAATCTCTTGTTGCCATCTGTTACGTCTTCGGTTAGAATCTGAAGTGTGCGAATGCCTTGTTGGCCTCGGCCATGCGGTGCATCTCCTCCTTGCGCTTGAAGGCGGCACCCTGCTGGTTGTAGGCATCCACGATTTCGCCTGCGAGTTTGTCAGCCATCGTCTTACCGGCACGCTTGCGCGAATAAAGGACAAGGTTTTTCATGGAAATAGAAATCTTGCGCTCGGGCCGGACCTCCATCGGGACTTGGAACGTCGCACCGCCGATTCGCTTCGATTTCACTTCGACTTGGGGTGTGATATTCTCAAGAGCCTGTTTCCAGACTTCCAGAGGAGATTTATCAGCATCCTTCATCTTCTTGCCCACCAGTTCCAGAGAGTCGTAGAAAATGGTGTAGGCAATACTCTTCTTACCATCCAGCATGAGGTTGTTCACGAAACGGGTTACCTCGATGTCGTTGAACTTCGGATCCGGAAGTAGAATTCGCTTTTTTGGCTTAGCTTTTCTCATTGTCGTTGGCTAAAATAAATGATTGCTTTGTTGTAGTCGTTTTCTCGTTCGGTTATTTGCCTGCCTTGGGGCGTTTGGCTCCGTACTTCGAACGGCGCTGACGGCGCCCGTCCACACCGGCCGAGTCGAGTGCGCCGCGCACGAGGTGGTAACGCACGCCCGGGAGGTCCTTCACACGGCCGCCGCGGACCAGCACGATGGAGTGCTCCTGCAAGTTGTGGCCTTCGCCCGGAATGTAGGCATTCACCTCCTTGCCGTTGGTCAGCCTCACGCGGGCAACCTTACGCATCGCCGAGTTCGGCTTCTTGGGAGTCGTGGTGTACACGCGCGTACATACGCCTCGGCGCTGCGGACATGCGGCCAGTGCCGGAGACTTCGACTTGTCTTCCATGCTCACCCGGCCGTTACGAACTAACTGTTGAATAGTTGGCATTTCTTTTGGTTTTTGTCCTTAATTGTTAATTAAAAATCCATTCCCATTGTCCAAAATGGATTGCAAAGGTAGGCATTTTTTCGGAAATACAATATATAGACAGCGCTTTTTCGTCCTTTTTTCAGGAATTTAATGTTTTTCCCATTCTTTTTATTTATCGAATTTAAAATATTATAAGTCATTATTTATGCAAATATAACAAACCCGCTATCAATCTGCGCATTCTGAGCTCCGGTCCGCATGCGCGGCAACAAGCAGGACGGTGCAGGGTGCGGCCACCGCACCGCCCTGCAAATTTCCCGAATCCGGGCGTACCGCAAATACCCGACGATCGCATCCGCCGTTTCCCGCAAACGGCTCGCCGTCGAACCGTATCAAACTGTCTATGGGCGATTTGCAATCCATCCGTCGCACCGGACCGAGCACGAACCGCATCCCGTCGCGCGAAGCGGCGCCCCGATCCACCGCCAACTCCCCGTACTCGGCAGTCGGAATCGTTCAGCAGTTCGAACTCTCCGAAAGCGAAGTCGCAACCGCCGCACACCAGCCCGCCTCCGAACCAACACCCGTCGCGGCAGAGGCACAATGCGGGCGGCAGGGGGGGGCAGAGGCGACGCGGTCCGCGTACTTGCATGATTACCTTCGTCTTCCTCTCCGGTCCTTGCAGGTTACGCGAATCGGCGGCTCCGACGCCGATCCCGCGGCCTGCGGATCAAGCAGCTCCCCGCCCGCTGTCCAAACGCCCCGCCGCACGCCGTCCGCTTTTCACGCACGAAATATCCGGCGACGATGCGGGGCGGACAAACGAATTTGTTTGTATATTTGCCGGAGATTTCTGTTTCCCGAACCGAACAAAAAGCCGAAAACCGATGGAATACAATTTTAAAGAGCTGGAATCCAAGTGGCAGCGATACTGGAAAGAACATAAGACCTACAAGGTCGAGCGAGACCCCTCGCGGCCGAAATTCTACGTGCTCGACATGTTTCCCTACCCCTCGGGCGCGGGGCTGCACGTGGGCCATCCGCTCGGCTACATCGCCTCGGACATCTACTCGCGCTACAAGCGTCAGAAGGGATTCAACGTGCTGCACCCGATGGGCTACGACGCATTCGGACTGCCTGCGGAGCAGTATGCCATCCAGACGGGGCAGCATCCCGCCGCAACGACCGAGCGCAACATCGCCCGCTACCGCGAGCAGCTCGACAAGATCGGGTTCTCGTTCGACTGGGACCGCGAAGTGCGCACGTGCGATCCGAAATACTACAAGTGGACCCAGTGGGCCTTCCTCGAAATGTTCGGCCACTACTACGACAAACGGGCCCGGCGGGCCCGGCCGATCGCCGAACTCGAAGCCGCCTTCGCGGCCGGCGGCACCCGGGACGTCGACGCCGCCTGCACGCAGGAGCTTCGTTTCACGGCGGCGGAGTGGAACGGCTGGAACGAACGCGAACGCGAACGGGTGCTTCAGAACTACCGTCTCGCCTACCGCGCCGACACGATGGTCAACTGGTGTCCGCAACTGGGCACGGTGCTCGCCAACGACGAAGTGCGCGACGGCCTCTCGGTGCGCGGCGGCTATCCTGTGGAGCAGAAACGGATGAAGCAGTGGTTGCTGCGCGTAACGGCCTATGCCCAGCGGATGCTCGACGGGCTGGAAAAACTCGCATGGAGCGAGTCGCTCAAGGAGATCCAGCGCAACTGGATCGGCCGTTCGGTCGGCGCGCAGCTCTTCTTCGACCTGAAAGGCTCGGACCGGAAACTGGAGGTCTTCACGACCCGCCCCGACACGATCTTCGGCGTAACGTTCATGGTCATCGCCCCCGAACACGAGCAGGCGGAGGAGCTGACGACGCCCGACCGCCGCGCCGCCGTCGAAGCCTACATCGCCGAAGCGCGCAAGCGGTCGGAACGCGAACGCATCGCCGAGACGCGGCGCGTGAGCGGTGTCTTCACGGGCTCCTACGCCGTCAACCCGTTCACCGGCAAGGAGATACCGGTCTATATTTCGGACTACGTGCTGGCCGGCTACGGCACGGGCGCCATCATGGCCGTACCGGCCCACGACTCGCGCGACTGGGCTTTCGCCCGCCATTTCGGACTGGAGATCGTGCCCGTGGTCGAGGGCGGCGACGTGGAGAAAGCCTCCTACGACGCCAAGGAGGGCCGGCTCATCCACTCGGATTTCCTCGACGGCAGGCAGGTGAAGGAGGCGATCGAACTGATGTTCGCGGAGATCGAACGCCGCGGATTGGGCAGGCGGCTGGTGAACTACCGCCTGCGCGACGCCATCTTCTCGCGCCAGCGCTATTGGGGCGAGCCGTTCCCGATCTATTACAAGAACGACACGGCCTGCCCGCTGCCCGCGGAAGCGTTGCCGCTGGAACTGCCGCCGATCGGCGACTTCGGCCCCACGCCCGAGGGCGAACCGCCGCTGGCCCGCGCCGAGGGGTGGCACACGGCCGAGGGATACCCCTACGAACTGTCGACCATGCCGGGTTTCGCCGGATCGTCGGCCTACTACCTGCGCTACATGGACCCGCACAACGACGAGGCGCTCGTGGGCCGCGAAGCGAACGAATACTGGCGCGACGTCGACCTTTACGTAGGCGGCATCGAACACGCCACGGGACACCTGATGTACTCGCGCTTCTGGAACATGTTCCTCTACGACTTGGGCTGCGTCTGCGAAGAGGAGCCCTTCAAGAAGCTGGTGAATCAGGGCATGATCCAAGGCCGTTCGAACTTCGTCTACCGCGTGGTCGGCACCGACAAGTTCGTTTCGCTGGGACTGAAGGACCGCTACGAGACTCAGGAGATCCACGTCGACGTGAACCTCGTGCGCAACGACATCCTCGACCTCGACGCCTTCCGCGCATGGATGCCCGACTTCCGCAACGCGGAGTTCATCCTCGAAGAGGGGAAGTACGTCTGCGGCTGGGCCGTGGAGAAGATGTCGAAGTCGATGTACAACGTCGTCAACCCCGATTACATCGTCGACCGTTACGGCGCCGACACGCTCCGCATGTACGAAATGTTCCTCGGCCCGCTCGAACAGTCGAAGCCGTGGGACACGAACGGCATCGACGGCGTGCACAAGTTCCTGCGCCGTTTCTGGAGCCGCTTTTTCGACCGCGACGACCGTTTCGCCGTGAGCGACGGGCGGGCCACGGACAAGGAGCTCAAGACCCTGCATAAAACGATCAGAAAAGTGAGCGAGGACATCGAGAACTTCTCGTTCAACACCGCCGTGGCGGCCTTCATGATCTGCCTCAACGAGCTGGGCGAATGCAGCAAGCGCGAGGTGCTCGAACCCCTCGTCGTGCTGCTCGCTCCGTTCGCGCCGCATCTGGCCGAGGAGCTGTGGCACCGCCTCGGGCACGACGGTACGGTCTGCGACGCCCCCTATCCCGTCTGCGACGAGCGCTACCTCGCCGAGAGCGCCTTCGAATACCCCGTGTCGGTCAACGGCAAACTCCGCTTCAGGAGAGAGTACCCGCTCGACGCCGCGACCGCCGACATCGAGGCCGACGTGGTGCGCGCTCCCGAAGCACAGAAGTGGCTGGAAGGCAAGACTCCCAAGAAGGTGATCGTCGTGAAGGGCAAGATCATCAACATCGTGCTCTGACGCGGCATCGACCGCCGTCCGACGCAAGGGGCGGGGCGGTCCAAGCGGCATCGACCGCCATCCGACGTAAGGAGAGGGGCGGTCCAACAAGTTTTCCGACCTTTCGGAAATTGTCCGTCCGGTACAACTCCCGAATAGCGGCACGAATAAAAAGGAGCCGTCCGACAACTCTCGGACAGTTCCCTTTCGTTCCGTTCGCGGCCGCGCCTCAACGATCGCAGGCCGCAGCATACGCCCGGCCCGCACACCTGCCGGGACACCGGCCGGCGCGGTCCCGTCCTGCGAAAATCCCCGGGAAAAACCGTCCCCGGCCTCCGCCGCAAAAGGGCGCCCCGACCTCGCGGCGCACGGATTCCGCACGGTCTCTTCCGCACGCGCGCCGGACGACGGCTCCTTTGTTTTTGCGGAATAAATCGCTATCTTTGCCGTCAAAAGAGCATCCTCTATGGCAGACAACAGCATTCTGAGCCGTCTCGACGGCCTGAAACTCAAATACGAAGAGACGGGGCAGAAACTCACCGACCCCGAGGTGATCGCCGACGTCAAACAGTTCGTACAGCTCAACAAGGAGTACAAGGAGCTGGAACCGATCGTCGAGACCTCCGACCGCTTCCGCACGGCGCTGGCCAATCTGGCCGAAGCGAAGGACGTTCTGGCCAACGACAAGGACGAGGAGATGCGCGAGATGGCCCGCGCCGAGATCGCCGAGCTGGAACCCGCGATCGCACGCATGGAGGAGGAGATCAAATTGCTGCTGATCCCCAAAGACCCGCAGGACGAGAAGAACGCCATCCTCGAAATCCGCGGCGGTACGGGCGGCGACGAAGCGGCGATCTTCGCCGGCGACCTGCTGCGCATGTACACCAAATACATCGAGAACAAGGGGTGGCGCTACGAGATCACCTCCTTCTCGGACGGCGCCGCGGGCGGCTACAAGGAGGTGGTGCTGAAAGTTACGGGGCAGAACGTCTACGGCACCCTCAAATACGAATCGGGCGTGCACCGCGTGCAGCGCGTGCCGCAGACCGAGACGCAGGGCCGCGTGCACACCTCGGCCGCTTCGGTGGCCGTGCTGCCCGAAGCCGAGGAGTTCGACGTCGAGATCTCGATGAACGACATCCGCAAGGACATCTTCTGCGCCAGCGGCCCGGGCGGACAGTCGGTCAACACGACCTACTCGGCCATCCGCCTCACCCACATCCCGACGGGCATCGTCGTGCAGTGTCAGGATCAGAAGTCGCAGCTCAAGAATTTCGACAAGGCGTTCGCCGAATTGCGCACGCGCGTCTTCAACCTCGAATATTCGAAGTATCTCGACGAAATCGCCTCGAAACGCAAGACGATGGTCTCGACGGGCGACCGCTCGGCCAAGATCCGCACCTACAACTACCCGCAGGGACGCATCACCGACCACCGCATCAACTACACGATCTACAACCTCTCGGCTTTCATGGACGGCGACATACAGGACGTGATCGACCATCTGATCGTGGCCGAGAACGCCGAACGGCTGAAAGAGAGCGAACTCTGAATCTTCGGACAGGACGGGACCTTCCGCTTTCCCGCAGCGGCCGACTTTTCCGATATTCCCCCGGCTCGATCATGACGACCATGCAGCACGCGACACCGAATCGTTTCGACGAAGAGGTATACGACATCGTACGGCAGATTCCGGTCGGACGGGTGGCGGCCTACGGCGAAATCGCACGGCTGGCCGGCGAACCGCACTATGCTCGCCGAGTGGGCCGAGCCATGGCCTGCGCACCTGCGGGAGTGCCCTGCCACCGCGTCGTCGCAAGCGGCGGAAGGCTCGTCCCGGGTTGGGGAGCCCAGCGCGGCCTGCTCGAAGCGGAAGGAGTCGCCTTCCGGGCCAACGGATGCGTGGACATGACGCGCCATCGCTGGACCGACGAACTGTACGCCGCGTCCGAACGATGATCCGGGCGCAGGCCGCACGCTCCTCCATCGAAAAAGGCCGTCCGGCAGCGACCGTCCGAAGAAGAGGGGAGACGTGCTCCAAGGATCGCGGGAGAAGAGACCGTATCATCGAGCCGTCTCAGGACCGGCGAAAAAGTTTTCGTACCCGATCGACGGGACGACGGAGAGGACGAAGAAAGGAAGGCGGGGGGGGCGAAGATCGAATCGTCCGGCAGCACAGCGCAAGGCATCGCGCATCGCAACCGACCGACAGAGGAGCCCCGGCAGCCGACCGGACACGGCGACGGACCGACAGGAGAGGGGCGACAAGAGTGGGGCAGACAGTCTCCCGTCCGAGAGCGGCGAAGGGCAAGTTCCGGCGCATGCAGATCGTCCGCCGAACCGCCCGAAACGGACGGATGCGTGCGGAGCGCCGGCACCGGCCTCCGCCCATCGGAATCCGATACGGGAAAGGGCTCCGGACAATAGAAACGGCTGCACTGCGTTATCCGTAAAAGCAAAGTTCGTCCGCAGGCTCCCCCCCCTCCTCCCGTTGGCGGCGTGCTTCGGTTCTGCAACGGCCATGACACGTGCTTCGGGGACGGCCGGCCGCACGGGGCTGCGGCGAACCGGCGGCATAGCCGAACGGCGCAGCCGGTCAAACCGCAATCGGCCTGCGAACAAAACCGCAGACAAAGAAAAGATACAAAATACCGAAACATGAGAAGCTCCACGACCATCCTTACCGCAGCCGCGGTCTTTCTGCTCGCCACCGCCGCAGCACAGGAACCGCTCTACATCGTCAACGGCGAGCCGCGGGAGCACATCCGCAACATCCCGCCCGACTGGATCGAAAATGCGGAGAGGCTGCCCGCAGACGAGGAGACCATCGCCCGCTACGGCCAACGCGCCGCAAACGGCGTGATGATCGTTACGCTCTGCCACGACCGTACGGCACGCTTCACGGGCGGACGGTCGTTCGAAGAGTATATCGCCGCCCGCGTCGACTGGCCGCAGGACGAACCCGCAGCGCGGGTCATCCTGCGCTACACCGTTACGATCGAAGGCCGTGTCGCGGTCGACAAGGTACTCGAAGCCACCGACAAACGTCTGCGGCGGCGCGTGCTGAAAGCCGTGGAGGAGGCGCCCGCTTGGGAGCCTGCGACGAAACAAGGCGTCCCCGTCGCGAGCGAAGGCGTACTGCACATCCAACTCCCCGCCGGCAAACAGATGCCGCGCGAGGTGGAAGTCGTCCTCCGATAAATCCGCATCTTCCGATCCCGTCCCGGATATTCCGGTCCCGGCATAAACGGATAAACCCGTTTTCGTCCCCGGCCTCCCCTGCTTCCGGCACGGAGGGGCGCCCCGGAAAACCCGGATAAAATTCGTTTTTGTACCCGACTTATTCGTATCTTTGCCCCTGCATGCAGCAGTACCTCACCCTCTCCGAATTGCAGCGGCTCGTCAAGGCCACCCTCGACGAGCATTTCGCCTCGCCCCTGTGGGTCAGTGCCGAGATCGCCGAAATCAAGGTCAACTACTCGGGGCACTGCTACATGGAGCTGGTGGAGAAGGGCGGCGACAACGGCGTGCCCACGGCTCAGGCGCGGGCCGTGATCTGGCGCAGCGCCTATCCCCGCATCGCGGCCTGCTTCGAGGCCGAGACCGGACAACGGCTCGCGGCCGGCATCCGCATACTGGCCAAAGTCGCCGTCTCCTACCACGAACTCTACGGGTTCTCGCTCCGCATCACGGAGATCGACGCCGCCTATACGCTCGGCGACATGGAGCGGCAGCGGCAGGAGACCATAGCCCGCCTCCGGCAGGACGGCGTGTGGGATATGAACCGCGAAATTCCGATTCCGCTGCCCGTGCAGCGGGTGGCGGTGGTGTCGAGCGCGAACGCCGCAGGTTACCGCGACTTCTGCAAGGAGCTCGAAAAAAGCCCCTACCGGATCGAACACCGCCTCTTCGACGCCTTCATGCAGGGCGCCGCGGCCGAAGAGTCGATCATCGAAGCGCTCTGTGCAGCGGCCGACGCCGGAGAGGCATTCGACGCTGCGGTCATCATCCGCGGCGGCGGCTCGGCCAGCGACCTCAACTGCTTCAACGCCTACCGGCTCTGCTCCTACGTCGCGCAGTTTCCGCTGCCCGTGTTGACCGGCATCGGACACGACAAGGACACGAGCGTGGCGGACATGGTGGCGCACACGGCGCTCAAAACCCCGACCGCAGTGGCCGTATGGCTCGTCGAACGGGCCGCCGAGGCCGATGCGCAGCTCGACACCGCGGCCCAGCAGCTCCACGACGCGACCGTAGCGATGATCCGCAGCCACGAACTGGCGCTCCAACGTTTGCAGGGCGAGGCAGCCCAGTCCTCGTGGGGTCTCACCGCACGACTTGCCGCACGGCTCGACCATCTCGCAGCACAGCTACCGGACGCGGCGAAGAGCTTCCTCGCACGGCAGGGCGAACGCCTCGCAGCCGCCGAAGAGCTCGTCGGCAGCCGTTCGCCGCAGCGTATCCTGCGGCTCGGATTCGCCGTGGTGCGCAGCGAAGGCAGGGCCGTAGTCTCGGCCCGCGAGGTCCGGCCCGGCCAGCGGCTCGAAATCGAAGTAGCCGACGGTCGCTTCACGGCCGAAGTGAAATAAAGACGAAGACCGGCGATCCGGACCGGAAACGGCGGCCGGCCTTCGCGGATACATGGACGGAGACGTTCGACCGCCGTCCCTTTTCGTCAAACCGGATGCAGAATCGGATGCGATCCGGATGTCGACGGGAAGAGCGGAGACCGACGAATATCCGACGTTTTCGGTAAGCCGAGGACGGAGCCGAACTCGTCCGGCAGACTGCCGACGCAGGGGAAACGTTCCCCAAAAAAAGAATGAAAAATATGGCTAAAAAAGAGATCGCCTATGCCGAAGCGATGGCCGAGATCGAACGCATCCTCACGCGCTTCCGCAGCGAGGAGATGGACGTGGACAGCCTCGCGGCCGAGGTGAAACGCGCGACGGAGCTGATCGGGCTCTGCAAGGAGCGGCTCCGCAAGGCGGAGAGCGACGTGAAGAAAATTTTGGAATAGGAGAGGCGGCCCAATGCGGCAGGCCGAAGGGAAAGGATGAATTTCTTTCTTCCGTTTCCCTGCATCGGCAGTCTGCCGGACGAGTTCGGCTCCGTCCTCGGCCTACCGAAAACGTCGGATATCGTCGTCCTACTTCGTTAAGCCGGGGGGGGCTGAAGACGGAAGCGATTCGGATGTCGATGCAGAGGCTGCCGAAAACGACCCGACGACACACGCCTGCGAACTCTCCGCCTCGGGGGCCTGACGTCCGGTACGGAGAGAGGAAGAGGGAGGTGTGTGTCGGCCGACGTTCTGCCGACGCGATGCACGTCGTCGGCCGGACCGCAGGCACGAAAACGCCGCACGGACGGCAGTCGCAAGGCCGTTCGGCAACCGTCTCCGCCCGAACGCTTTTCCCACCGTCCGGGATGCGTCTGGGAAAAACACGACAAGACCGGCCCGACGCCGGAAGAGAAAAAAGTATGAAAAAATTCGTCAAATGGTGCCTCAACCATGTGCCGCGCCCCGCCATGCAGCGCCTCGCGGGCTGGAGCGTGCCGCTCATGGGGCTGTGTTACAAAGGCAAAGGACGCGAGTGCCCCCTCTGCGGAGCCGAATACCGCCGCTTCCTGCCCTACGGCTATGTCGTGCCGCGCCCCGACGCGCTCTGCCCGCGCTGTCTCGCACTCGAACGCCACCGCCTGCTCTGGCTTTGGCTCACGCGCGAAACGGACCTCGCGGAGCGGCGTCCGCATCTGCTCCACATCGCGCCCGAAGCGTGCCTCGGGCGGCGGCTGAAGAGAATATACGCCTCCGAACCGTCGCGTTACGTAACGGCCGACCTCGAAAGTCCGCTCGCGGATCTCCACTTCGACATCCAACGGATCCCGTTGCCCGACGCTTCGTTCGACGCGGTGATCTGCAACCATATCCTCGAACACGTCGCCGACGACCGCGCCGCTCTGCGCGAGCTGCACCGCATTCTGCGTCCGGGCGGCTGGGGCATCGTGCTCTCGCCCGTCGATCGTGCACGCGCCGAGACCTTCGAGGACGACTCGATCACCGACCCCGCGGAACGGACCCGCCTCTTCGGGCAGTACGACCACCGGCGCGTCTTCGGCCGCGACTATCCCGACCGGCTGCGCAGCGCCGGATTCGAAGCCGAAGAGATCGACTACGCCGCCCGCTTCACGCCCGAAGAACGCGAACGCTACGCTTTAGCCAACGACAGAATTTACCTCGTCAAAAAACCATGAAACCCATCAAGACCAACTCCTTGCGCGCATGGATCGTCGCCGTGCGACCATACAGTTTCGGTGCGGCCGCGATTCCCGTCGCCGCCGGTACGGCCCTCGCATGGCACGACGGCGCCTTCCGCTGGCAGCCCGCCCTGCTGTGTCTCCTGTTCGCGCTGCTGATGCAGTGCGTGGCCAACCTCGTGAACGACCTCTTCGACTTTCTGAAAGGTTCGGACCGACCCGACCGGCTCGGCCCCGACCGCGCTTTCGCCAAGGGATACATCACGCCGCCGGCCATGAAAGCGGGCATCGCCCTCTTCACGGCCGCCGCCGCAGCCGTCGGCATCGGACTGCTCTGGTACGGCGGCTGGTGGCTCGTCTGGATCGGACTGCTCTGCGTAGCGGCCGCCTACCTCTATACGGCAGGACCGTGGCCGCTGGCCTACAAGGGGCTGGGCGATGCGGCCGTCGTTCTCTTCTTCGGGATCGTGCCGCTCGGATTCACCTACTACGTGCAGGCCCGGACGTGGACGACGGAGACCACCTTCGCGGCGCTCGCCTGCGGGCTCGTGATCGACACGATGCTGATGGTCAACAATTTCCGCGACCGGGAGGAGGACGCCCGGTGCGGCAAACGCACCGTCGTGGTCCGCTTCGGCAAAGGGTTCGGCAAATGGGGCTACTTCGCGCTCGGCACCGGGGCGATGCTGTGCTGCCTGCCGCTGGCGATCCGGGGATCGTACTGGGCTCTCGCTCTTCCCGCAGCGTGGTGGCTGCTGCTGTTCGTGCCGGCATGGCGGAGGATGGTGCGGACGGATCACGGCGAGGCGCTCAACGCCTCGCTGGGCGAAACGGCCCGCAATCTGCTCCTCTTCGGAGTGTTGCTGACCCTCGGAATCCTGATTCAGTAGAGGAAAAAGACGATCCCTGCGAAATGGCAGAGCGCACCGAGGTCGATCGTCAGATGCCAGACCATGTGGTGATAGCGGAATCCCTTTTTCGCATAGATCCACGCGCCGAACGTATAGCAAAGGCCGCCAGCGGCGATCAGCGCCAGCAGCGGCACCGAAGCATGACGCACGAAGGTCGGGAGGAAAAAGACGATCGTCCATCCCATCACGAGGTAGATCGTAAGGCTCAGGGCCGGAATCGGGCGTTTCGACAGCGATTTGTAGAAGATGCCGAAGAGCACCATCGTCCATTGCAGCGCGGCGATGAAGATGCCCTGCCAGCCGCCGATCACCACGAGAGCGATCGGCGTATAGGTGCCGGCGATGGCGACGAATATGCAAATGTGGTCGAGGACATGGAACACGGCCTTGTGCTTCGACGCAGGAGGCATCGAATGGTAGAGCGTCGATGCGAGCAGCATCAGAAAAATCGAGATCACGAAGACGCTCACCGAGACGGCCGCCACGACCGGCTCGGGATCGCGGACGTAGGCCCAAACCGCCGCGAACGGCAGCGCCGCCAGCGCGACGAGCGACATGACGCCGTGTGTCAGCGTATTGGCGATCTCCTCGCCCCGCGTAGGTACGTAGACCCTTTTCGTTTTTTCCCGTTCCATACTTTCCGACGATTCGTTCATGCCTTCCGCAAGGCGTTCGTTTTCCGGCGGTGCCCCGCCCGCAGCCGACGCGGCCAACAGCATCCCGCCCCTCAGAGGCACCCGGCCACGCCGCCGCACGGCCGCGGCCGGCCGCACACCGGCTGCGCTTCAAAAATAGCGATTTTTTTCTTATCTTTGTCTGCGAGGGTATAAGGTTGGTATAGAATGGACGTTACACGTTACGACAAATTGCGCGACCTCGCACGGACCGGCTTCTCGGCCGAGAGTGCTGCGACGGTGGACCGTGCCTTGGAATACGCCGCCGGCGCACTCGCCGGCCGGACCCGCTACGACGGTACGCCGCTGCTGGACCACGCAGCCGCCGTGGCCTGCATCGTGCTCGGCGAAGTGGGGCTGGAATGCAACCCGGTCGTAGCGACCCTTCTGCACGACGTGGTGCGCATCGCACACAAGTCGCTCGGCACCAAAGAATTCACCGCACTTACGGCCCGCATCCGCGAATCCTTCGGAGCGGAGGTCGTCGGCATCACGATGGGGCTCTGCAACATCTCCGAGACGAAGCTGAAAATCGACAAGGCGCAGATCGACAACTTCCGCGACCTGATCGTCGCCTACTCCGAAGACCCGCGCGTGATTCTCATCAAGCTGGCCGACCGGCTCGAAGTGATGCGCTCGCTGGCCATCTTCCCGCGCGAGAAATGGCGCAGGAAGAGTTGGGAGAGCCTGAATCTCTATGCCCAGATCGCCCATAAACTCGGCCTCTACAACATCAAGAGCGAACTCGAAGACATCGCGCTCAAATACCTCGAACCGCGGGACTATGCCCGCATCGTGGACAAACTCGCCGAGACCGAGGAGGAACGCAAGGCTTTCATCGACCGTTTTCTGCGGCCCGTAACCGAACGGCTCGACCGCACGGGCATCCGCTATCACGTGAAGAGCCGCACCAAGTCGGTCTTCTCGATCTGGAGCAAGATGCGCAAACAGCGCGTCCCGTTCGAGGGCGTCTACGACATCTTCGCCATCCGCATCATCATCGACTGCCCTCCCGAGCAGGAAAAGCAGCAGTGCTGGACGGTCTACTCCGTAGTAACGGATTTCTACACGCCCAACCCCAACCGCATGCGCGACTGGATCTCGATCCCCAAGTCCAACGGCTACGAGTCGCTGCACACCACCGTGTCGGCCGAAGGCCGGTGGGTCGAAGTGCAGATCCGCACCGAGCGCATGGACGCCGTGGCCGAACGCGGCATCGCCGCCCACTGGCGCTACAAGGGCGTCAATCAGGGGGCCCGCACGAGCGAAGAGTGGCTCAGCCAGCTGCGCGAACTGATCGAAGAGACGCCTCATGCGCTGGCCCAGCGCTTCGACGCCAAACCCGCTTCGGGCGAGGTCTTCGCCTTCACGCCCAACGGCGATCTGCGCAAGCTGCCCGAAGGGGCCACGCTGCTCGACTTCGCCTTCGACATCCACACGGCGCTCGGCGCCACCTGCGTGGGCGGCAAGGTGAACAACCGCGCCGTACCGATCCGCGAGGTACTCCGCAACGGCGACATCGTGGAGGTCCTCACTCAAAAGAACCAGACCCCCAAGGCCGACTGGCTGGGATTCGTCGTTACGTCCAAGGCCCGCAACCGGATCAAGGCATACCTGCGCGAGGAGCAGGCCAAGCACGCCCGCATGGGGCGCGAAGAGCTCGAACGCAAACTCAAGAACTGGAAAATGCCCTACACCATCGACGAAGCGGTGGCTTTTCTGGGCAAATACTACAAGCTGAAGACCGGGACCGAGGTCTACGGCCTCATCGCCACGCAACGGCTCGAACTCGGAACCGTGAAGGAGCTGCTCACGCGCGAACTTACGGGAACCGCCTCAGAGGAGCGCCGCGCGGCAGCGGCCGAAGCCGACCGCCAGAAAACGGCGGCCCGCGAACAGGACGCTGCGCATGCGCCTCAGACACCTCACAGCGATGCGTTGGTGATCGACGACCGGATCAACCACATCGAATATAAACTGGCCCGCTGCTGCAATCCCATCCGGGGCGACGAAGTGTTCGGGTTCATCACGATCCACGCCGGCATCACGATCCACCGCACCGACTGCCCCAACGCCCGCCGCATGCGCGAAAACTACCCCTACCGCATCATCGAAGCACGCTGGCGTTCGGAGGCCGAGGGAGCATTCCGCCTCACGATCCGCATCGTGGCGGCCGACCTCACGGGCATCGGCAACCGCATCACCGAGGTCATCAGCCGCGATCACGGGCTCGACATCCGCTCGATGAACTTCTCGACCGAAGACGGCACGGCGACCGGCACAGTCAGCGTCGAAGTACCGGACACGGCCGTCGCAGAGCGTCTGATCCGCTCGATCCTGCGGATCAAAGGCGTGCAGAAAGCCTATCGCATCCGCAACTGAGGATCGCAGCGATCGTCTTTCGCCCGCAGCGGAAAAGAGTGCCGGAGAGCATGCGGCCGCGCCGGCAGCCGCATGGCGGCACTTCGAGCGTTTCCGGCTCCGATTCCTGTCAGGCATCCATAGACCGCGGCAGGCTCCGGATCGGAACCTTCCCAAAATTGGTTCCGCCGATCGCGGCTGCAAGGCCCGTCCCGAAGAGTAGCGGTTCCTCCGGAAACGACGTAAGAGAGTGTCATACGTCTTCGGACACCGGAAATTCTTTCGGGAGCTTCCGCCTGCCTGTCGAATGTCTCTTCAGCAGAAAACCCAACCGTGCGACGCATCCGTTCATTACGATCGCACCCCCGCCGGAAACGACTCCGACGAGGGTGATTCTCATCCGAACAGGCGCCTCGAAACGCCTTCCCGTTTCGGAAAATCAGTCGCCCACCGGAATATCCCGGTTGACATTCTTCGATCCGAACAACGCATAGTAGAGGATGTAGGCCAGTCCGGCCAGCACCACCAGATAGCTGGTCAGATAGCCTGCCGAGTCGGCCACGACGCCCTGAACGAGCGGCAGGATGCCGCCGCCGCAGACCATCATCATGAAGATGCCCGAGGCGGCCGAAGTGTATTTGCCAAGCCCTTCGACGGCCATGTTGAAGATACCCCCCCACATCACCGACGTACAGAGGCCGCACAGCACGAAGAACATGACGCCGATCGGCACTTCGAAAAGTCCGAACGAAATGTCCTCGCGGAAGACGGGCATGCTCACCATGATGTCCCGAGGCAGGAACACGGCCAGCAGAATCAGTACGATCCCCAGCGAAGCGACCGTCGTGATCATCGCACGGCTCGAAAATTTCGCGCCGATCATGCCGCCCGCGAAACGGCCGACGAGCATCAGGAACCAATAGGTCCCGACGAGCGCGCCGGCGACCGTGGCGCTGATGCCGAGGTCCGAGGTGGCGTAGAGATTCATGAAGTTGGGGATGCCCACCTCGACGCCCACATAGACGAAGATGGCGATCGTCCCGAGCACGAAGTGGCGGAACGACATGGCGCTGTGCTCGTTCCGTTCGGCCTTCTTCTCCGACGTAACGCCGTAGGGCTCGGGAATCCGCATCGAAAGCAGCACGACGAACACCACGGCGAAGATACCCATGGCGATGAACATGGCCGGCGCGGCGTCGCCGATGGTGGCCGAAGCGGCGTTGCCCATCAGATAGCCCACGAGCACCGGAACGATCGTCGCCGAGAGCGAGTTGAGCGTACCGCCGAACTGTATGAGCTGGTTGCCGCGCTTGCCGCCGCCGCCCAGCGTATTGAGCATGGGGTTGACCACCGTATTGAGCATGCACATCGAAAAGCCCGAAACGAACGCGCCGGCCAGATAGACCGCGAAGCCCGATTCGCCCGCCAGACTCGACAAGTACTGTATGCCGACGCCGACGAATCCCACGGCGACCGCCGCCAGCGCCGTCTTCTTATAGCCGATGCGCTGCAGCATGAGCCCCGCAGGCAGCCCCATGAAGGCATAGGCGATGAAATTGGCCGCATTGCCCAGCTGCGACATCCAGTTGGGGACGGCGAACTGGTTCTTCAGGATCACGCCCATCGGATTGGCGAGCCCCGTAACGAACGAGATCATGGCGAACAGCGCGAACATCATGATGATGGGCAGCGTGTAGTTTTTCTTGTGTTGTTCCATACTACTGTTTTGATTTAATATTATAGTCTCATCATTCTTGCAGCCGTCTCCCCGCCACGGCGCTTCCGCGCGAAGCCCCGACCGGGCCGGGGGGGGGACGTCCGTATCCCTTACCAACCAACCTCTTTTTTCGCCGGTACGTACGCTACCGGCCCGCAGCATGCCATCGTCTCCGCCGCTCCACGCCCCCACCGCAGGCGGATCACCGGTCGCGTTCCGCGATATAAAGGCAGAGGTCCGCCAGCGCCGAACGCGCAGGGCACGCCTCGTATCCGGCGAGCATATCGGTCGCCTTCGCCAAATAGCCGCGCATCACCTCGGCTGCGGCCGTGAGCCCGCCCCCGTTCTCCACGATCCGCTGCAAATACTCCACCGCCGCCTCGTCCCGCCCGCACGATGCGAGTTTCGCGAGCAGTTCGCGGCGGCGGTCGCCGTCCGTACGCTCCAGCACCGCCAGCAGCGGGAGCGTGATCTTGCCTTCGCGCAGGTCGTTATTGGCCGGCTTGCCCGTATGGGCCGTGCGCGTATAATCGAGAATGTCGTCCTGAATCTGAAAGGCCATGCCCACCGCCTCGCCGAAGCGGTGCATGAGCGCCACCCGCTCCTGCGATGCGCCGGCGGCCATCGCACCGGCCGAAGCGCTGACCGCGATCAGGCTCGCCGTCTTTTTATGGATGATGTCGAAATAGTCGCGGCGCGTCATGTCGTGCCGCGCCGCGCAATCGCTTTGCAGAGCCTCTCCCTCGCAGAGCGTGGCCATCGAATTGCAGACGTGCGTTACCAGATCGTACTGGCCGCTGGACATGCCGATGCTCAGATTCCGTGCGAGAATGTAGTCGCCCAGCAGTACGGCGCGATGCGACTGCCAGCGGGCGTTGACCGAAGGGCGTCCGCGGCGCGTGTCCGACTCGTCGATCACGTCGTCGTGGATGAGCGACGCCACATGGATCATCTCCACGAGCATCGCCGCGAGATGGACCCGGCGTCCGGCCGCAACTCCCCGAGGAGCGTTCAGCGCCGCCGAAAGCATCACGATCGTGGGACGGATTCCCTTGCCGCGCGAAGAGAGGGCGTAACGCAACATATCGGACAAAAGCTCCCCCTCGGCGCTGATATTCTGGGCCACGAACGCATCGAACGCTTGCAGATCCCGTTCGACGGGTTGGCGGATAGCCTCGAGTGTTACCATAAAAGAGATTTGCAGAATTAACCATGCAAAGATAGTCATTTTTCACATACGCCCCTGCATGCTCCTGTTTTTTTCGCACCTCCGGCATGCCCCGGGGCATTCCCGCCCGGCAGAACACGAATAAATTCGCTTTCGCGCCCGGCTGATTTTCCTACCCTTTGGCTTCGTCTCAGACATTCCCGCCCGGCAGAACGCAAATAAAGCAAATAAATTTGCTTTTGCGCTCGACTTATTCGTACCTTTGTACCCCGATTAAGCCTTGAAACGATGAAATTTCCGAAACCGGCTCTCGCCCAAGCAGGCTCCGCGGCAGCGGCTCTGCTGCTCTTCCTCCTCGTCAGCGTCGTCTGCTTCGCCCCGCAGTTCGGCGGCGAGGTGCTGCCCCAGCACGACGTGGTGCAGTACGAAGGAATGACCAAGGACATCCGCGACAACCGCGCCGCGACGGGCGAAGACCCCCAGTGGACGGGCAACATGTTCGGCGGCATGCCGGCCTACCTGATCAACGTGGCCTATCCGGCCCAGCTCGTCAAGGAGGCGGCCGCACCGGTCGTCCGCCTGCTCGACACCCCCGCCGCCTTCCTCTTCTTCGCCTCGACGGCCATGTGGATCATGCTGCTGATCGTGGGCGTCGGTCCGTGGGTCGCCGCAGCGGGTGCGCTCGCCTACGGGCTTTCGACCTACTTCTTCCTCATCATCGGCGCCGGACACATCACCAAGATGTGGGCTGCGGTCTACGCTCCGCTGATGATGGGCGGAGCATGGATGACGCTCCGGGGAAATATGTGGGCCGGCGCGGCCCTGACGGCCCTCTTCGCCTCGCTCGAAATCGGCGCCAACCATCCGCAGATCACCTATTACTTCCTGCTGGCGATGGCAGCCCTCTGGATCGCCGAACTCGTCGCAGCCGCGAAAGGACGCACGCTCCGCGACTTCGCACGGCGCACGGCCCTGCTCGCGGGCGCAGGAGTGCTGGCCGTAGGCTCGAACTTTTCGCCACTGTGGTACACGGCCCAGCACACCCCGGAGACCATACGCGGCGGCTCGGAACTGGCCTCCGGCAGCGAAAGCGCCTCCGACGGACTGTCCCTCGACTATGCCACGGCATGGAGCTACGGCAAAACCGAGAGTTTCAACCTGCTGATCCCCGACTTCATGGGCGGCGACTCCGGCTCGGGCTTCTCGGCCGACGGTCCCGTGGCCGCCGCCCTGCACGAATACGGACTGCAAGGCTCCGTCGCGGAGCAGCTGCCCGCCTACTGGGGCGACCAGCCCTACACGGCCGGCCCGACCTATCTGGGCGCCGTCGCGGTGTTCCTCGCCGTGCTGGGCTGTTTCCTCGTGCGCGGCCGCGACCGCTGGTGGCTCCTCGGCATCTCGGGCTTCATGCTCCTGCTGGCGTGGGGCCAGAATTTCATGTGGTTCACCGAGCTGATGTTCAAGCTGCTGCCCGGCTACAACAAGTTCCGCACGGTCTCGATGACCCTCGTCGTGGTGCAGTGGACCGTACCGCTCATGGGTGCGTTGGCGCTCTGGCGGCTGTGGCAGGACGATCTCGATCCCCGACGCCTGCGCAGAGGGATCGCATGGGCCGCCGGCATCACCGGCGGGCTCTGCCTGCTGTTCGCCGTCGCAGGCGGCGCGCTCTTCGACTTCGGCCGCGAGACGGGCGCTTCGTTCATGACCGAACAGTTCGTCTACATGTTCCAGCAAGCGGGCATGCAGGAATACATCGACCGCGGCATGCCCGAGGAGATGGGTCTCGCACTGGGCAATGCGATGGCCGCCGAACGGCTCTCGCTCATGCAGGCCGATGCGTGGCGTTCGCTGCTCTTCATCGTTCTGACGGCGGGCGCCGTCTGGCTCTATGCCGCACGCCGCATCGGCAAATACCTCCTCACGGCGGCCGCCGCGTTGCTCATCGCCGCGGATCTGATCCCCGTCGACCTGCGCTACCTGCCGCACGACAGTTTCGTATCCCCGCAGCGCCGTCGGATCGCGGCGACCGAAGCCGACCGGCAGATCCTCGCCGACAAGGAGCCGGGCTTCCGCGTGCTGAACCTCACGGTGAGCCCCTTCAACGACGCCACGACCTCCTATTTCCACCGCTCGGTGGGAGGCTATCACGGCGCCAAGCTCTCGCGCTATCAGGACCTCATCGACCGCTATCTGTCGCTGCGCGACCCGAACGTGCTGGACATGCTCAACACACGCTACGAAATCCTGCCCTCGGACGACGGCACGCCGACCGCCGTGCGGCGCGGCACGGAGAACGGCGCCGCGTGGTTCGTCGGCGAACTCGCGAACGCCAAGACGCCGCAGGAGGAGATCGACCTTCTGGGCCGCATCGACACCAAGACCACGGCGGTGGTCTCGGGCGTAGAGGCACGGCCGCAGGGAACGGGCGAAATCCGGCTCGCGGAATACCGGCCCAACTACCTCCGCTACGAATACACGGCCGACGCACCGGCCGTCGCGGTCTTCTCGGAGATCTATTACGACAAAGGGTGGACGGCCTATGTCGACGGCCGCGAAGCCCCCTACTTCCGCGCCGACTACGTCCTGCGGGCCATGGAGCTGCCGGCAGGCACGCACACCGTCGAATGGCGCTTCCGGGCCCCTCGCTGGCGGGCGGTCGAAGCGGTAACGCTCCTCTCGTCGCTCGTCATCCTCGCGGGTGCGGGTGCGGTCCTCGCCGTCGGGACCGTCCGACGGCTGCGGCACGCAAAAGAACAGCGGCCGACAAACGGCACGGGCCGCTGAATCCGCCGCAATGCCGGGACGGACACGATGCACGGGACGCCCCGAAACGCCGGAGCGAACGAAAAGCGCCGACCGGATGCGCCGGGAAAAGTAAAAAACGCGGGGAAGCTCCCGGGAAAGAGGCTCCCGGACAGGGAACACGGCGGCACGGCGGCCTCTTCCGAGCCCGCGCCCGGGCGGCGAGCCGCCCGACGAATACGGACCGGAAACCGGCCGAGGCCGACAGACGAGGGGCTGAGACGCGCGTCCGTCTCCGCAAAAACAGAAATTACAGTACGAAACAGACCAAGAACATCGGAAAATGAAAGACGACAAAAGGCTCAAACGCAAAGTCCGCAATTCGTACATCGTATCCACGGTGAGCATCTCGCTGGTGCTCTTCCTGCTGGGTTCGGTGGGCTACCTGATGACGGCGGCGATGAAGATGGCCCGCACGTTGCAGGAGAGCGTATCGGTTACGGTCGAACTCCGCAACGGCCTCTCCGACGAACAGCGCGAGCGGCTCACCGCACAACTCACGGCCGAACCGCTCGTCGGTACGATCGCCTACTCCCCGAAGGAGGAGAAGCTCGCCGACAACGACTTCCGCAAAATGTTCGAAAGCGAGTTCGAGGAGATCCTCGAAGAGAACCCGCTGCTCGACTCGTTCGAGCTGAAGCTCACGTCCCGCTCGGAGCAACGGGAGGAGCTGGAGGCATTCGTCCGCAAGGTCGAAGCGATGGAGGGCGTGGATCGCGTCTCCTATCCGGCGATGATGATCGAACGGCTCCATACGACCGTGAACCGGATCCGTCTGGTGCTGCTGCTCTTCGGCGGCGCACTGCTCGCGATTTCGCTCATCCTGCTGAACAACACCATCCGGCTGGCGATCTTCTCGAAACGCTACCTCATCAACACGATGAAACTGGTGGGTGCGACCAAGTGGTTCATCATGAGGCCGTTCCTTGCGAGCAGCATCACACAGGGCATCCTCGCCGGACTGGGCGCGGCGCTCCTATTCGTACTGGCGGTCTGGGGGCTGAACGAGACCATCCCCGAGCTGACGACCGTCGCCGAAGCGGGCAAGGTGGGCATCATTCTCGGCACGATGGTCGCCGGCGGCATCCTGATCTCGCTGCTGTTCACCTTCTTCGCGGTCAACAAATTCGTCAACATGAAAACCAACAAGATATACCTCTACTGAATGAAAACCACAGAACAGAACACCCCGCAGACGGAAAATCCGAAAATGCCGCTTACGCGCAAAAACTACATCCTGCTGCTCGCCGGCTTCGGCATCATCCTCCTCGGCTTCGTACTGATGGCCGGCGGAGGCAGCGACTCGCCCGACGAGTTCAACTACGCCATGTTCTCGTGGCGGCGCATCACGCTGGCCCCGATCCTCGTGGTCGGCGGCTTCGTCATGGAAATCTACGCCATCCTGAAACGCTATTAGCCTATGGACACCCTACAAGCGATCCTGCTCGGCATCGTGCAGGGAATTACCGAGTTCCTGCCCGTGTCGAGCAGCGGACACCTCCAGATAGCCAAGGAGCTGCTGGGCGTGCGGCTCGAAGAGAACCTCTCGTTCGACGTGGCGCTCCACGCCGCCACGGTGCTGAGCACCCTCGTCGTACTGTGGCCCGAGGTGCGGGGGCTGCTGCTCGGCCTCTTTCGGCGAGGGATGAACGAGGAGAAGAGCTACATCCTCAAACTGATCCTCTCGATGATTCCCATCGGAATCGTGGGGCTCGCCTTCAAGGAGCAGCTCGACGCGCTGCTCGCATCGCCCGCGATCCTCGCCCTCGTAGGCGCCATGCTGCTGCTCACGGCGGCGCTGCTCGCGTTCGCCTACTACGCCAAACCCCGTCCCAAGGAGCACATCTCCTACCGCGACGCCTTCCTGATCGGTCTGGCACAGGCGTGCGCCGCCATGCCGGGTCTTTCGCGCTCGGGTTCGACCATCGCGACGGGACTGCTGCTGGGCAACCGGAAAGCCGCCGTGGCGCAATTCTCGTTCCTCATGGTGCTGGCGCCCATCATGGGCGAAACGCTGCTGCAACTCATCGACGGCTCGCTGACGGCTTCGGTAGGCGCCGGACCGCTCGCCGCAGGGTTCCTCGCATCGTTCGCAACGGGCTGTCTGGCCTGCAAATTCATGATCGAAACCGTCAAACGCGGCCGTCTCATCTGGTTCGCCCTCTACTGCGCACTGGCCGGCACGGTCTCGATCCTCAGTTACCTCTTTTGACGCCATGACCGTGAAACAACCGGTGCGCACCGCCGAACTCGATCTGCGGGGCATCAATTTCGAAGAGGGCTACATCGCCGTGATCGACAAACCGCTCGGATGGACCTCCACGGACGTGGTGCGCAAGATCAAATTCACGCTCCGCAATCTGGGATACCCGAAAATCAAGGTCGGCCACGCCGGCACGCTCGATCCGCTGGCGACGGGCATCCTCGTCGTCTGCATCGGCAAGGCCACCAAAATGGCGGACGCATTGCAGGCCGAGGAGAAGGAGTATGTAACCGACATCCGGCTCGGAGCCACGACACCCAGCTACGACCTCGAACACCCCGTCGACAAGACCTATCCCACGGAGCACATCACGCGCGAGATGGTCCTCGAAGCGCTCGCCTCGCTCACGGGCGAACGCTATCAGACCCCGCCTCTCTATTCGGCCAAAAAAATCGAAGGCACGCGCGCCTACGAACTGGCCCGTGCGGGCGAAGAGGTCGAACTCAGACAGTCGCTCATCCGCATCTACGAAATGAACCTCGTGGCATGCGACCTGCCGCGCATCCGCGTGCACGTGCGTTGCAGCAAGGGAACCTATATCCGTTCGCTGGGCCGCGAAATCGGCGAAGCGCTCCGCAGCGGCGCCCATCTCGAATCGCTCCGGCGCACGCGCAGCGGCGGCTTCCGGCTCGACATGGCCTACGATCTGGAATTTTTTCTGCAAAGACTCGAAATGAGCGAAACAAAATAGATTTTTTCACGTATTTATTTACAATCCATATTTCCGTGTCCGGACCAAACGATCATTTACAGCTATGAAATTATCTCAATACGGGTACGACTTCAGCCCCGAGCTGCTGGCCAAATATCCGGCCGTCAATCGCGACGAATCGCGCCTGATGGTCGTCAACCGTGCGAAAGGAACCGTCGAACACCGCATTTTCAAGGACATCATCGACTACTTCGGCGAAAAGGACGTCTTCGTCTTCAACGACACGAAGGTCTTCCCGGCCCGGCTGTACGGCAACAAGGAGAAAACGGGCGCCGAGATCGAAATCTTCCTGCTGCGCGAACTCAACCGCGAGCTGCGGCTCTGGGACGTGCTGGTGGATCCCGCCCGCAAGATCCGCATCGGCAACAAACTCTACTTCGGCGACGACGACCTTCTGGTGGCCGAAGTGATCGACAACACCACTTCGCGCGGCCGCACGCTGCGTTTTCTGTTCGACGGCTCGTACGAGGAGTTCAAGGAGGCGCTGTTCAAGATGGGCGAAACGCCTCTGCCGAAATGGGTCCGCGAAAAGGTCGAACCCGAAGACGCCGAACGCTATCAGACGATCTTCGCCCGCCACGAGGGCGCCGTGGCCGCTCCGACGGCCGGCATGCACTTCTCGAAACACCTGATGAAGCGCATGGAGATCCGCGGCATCGACAGCGCCTTCGTAACGCTCCACGTCGGGCTGGGCAATTTCCGCACGGTGGACGTCGAGGACCTCTCGAAACACAAGATGGATTCCGAGCAGTTCTTCGTAACGGACGAGGCCGCCCGTATCGTCAACCGCGCCAAGGAACAGGGGCACAAGATCGCAGCGATCGGAACGACCGTCATGCGGACGCTCGAAACGGCCGTTTCGACCCGCGGCATGATCAAGCCCATGGAGGGCTGGACCAACAAGTTCATCTTCTATCCCTACGACTTCACGGTGGCCGATGCCATGGTAACGAACTTCCATCTGCCCTATTCCACGCAGCTGATGATGGTGGCGGCGTTCGGGGGCTACGAACGTATCATGAACGCCTACAAGATCGCCCGCGAAGAAAAATACCGCTTCGGCACCTACGGCGACGCGATGCTGATCCTGTAAATCCGTCCGCAGCGTGCCGACCGCGGCCGCGGCTCCCGTTCCGGCGAGGGAAGAGCGAGGGAAGGGCGAGGGCGCCGCGTTTGCAGGCGGGAAGTTCCGATGTTTCCGATTTTTTTCACTATCTTTGTATCCGTAAAATTTTTCGACCATGGCATCAAGCAGGATATTGTACGTCTGTCAGGAGATCACGCCCTATCTTCCCGAAACGGAGGGTTCCGTTCTGTGCCGCCGTCTTTCGCAGGCCATGCAGGAGCGGGGCAACGAGATCCGTACGTTCATGCCGCGCTACGGCTGCATCAACGAACGCCGCCACCAGCTCCACGAGGTGATCCGGCTTTCGGGCATGAACCTGATTATCGACGACAACGACCACCAGCTCATCATCAAGGTGGCTTCGATCCCCTCGGCGCGCGTGCAGATCTACTTCATCGACAACGACGACTACTTCGCCCGCAAGGCCGTGCTCGAAGACGCAGACGGACACTACTTCCCCGACAACGACGAACGAGCCATCTTTTTTGCGCGGGGTGTGCTGGAAACGGTCAAGAAACTGCGTTGGACCCCCACGATCGTACACTGCCACGGCTGGTTCACGGGCGTCATGCCCGTCTACCTGAAAAAGGTCTTCGCCGACGACCCCATCTTCCGCCACGTGAAAGTCGTCGTATCGCTCTACGGCGACGGCTTCGACGGGGAGCTGGACAAAGGCTTCCGCACGAAGATCGCCAACGAAGGGGTCAAAGACAAAAATCTCGAAATTCTCGACTCCCCGTCATACGAAAACCTCTGCCGCTTCGTTATGAACTATGCCGACGGTGTGATCGTTGCTTCGGAAGAAGTCGCCCCCGCGGTGTTGGAAATCGCACGCGGCAGCGGAAAGCCCCTCCTCGAATACCAATCGCCCGAGGCGGAAGACTTTTTCGCAAACTACAATCGTTTCTATGATGAGATTCAATAGGTTCCGCCGCATCTTCCGTACGTGGGCCGCGCTGTCGGTCGCCGCCGCAGCGCTGGGCGGCTGCACGACCTCCGACGACACGCTCGGTACGGGCTTCCTGCCCGACAATCAGGAGATGCGCACGGGGACGCTGCGCCTGACCGCGGCCGAACGCCTCTTCGAGACCCGTCTCTATCAGACGGATTCCGTCCGCGCATCCAATCTCGGCACGGGCTATTTCGGCTCGACGCGCAACGATACCACCGGCTTCGCCGAAGCGGGATTCATGTCCCAATATCTGAGCTATTACACCATCGAGGATGGGTATTTCGGTTATCGTCCGATCTTCGACTCCGCGCAAATCATCCTTTCGATCTCCGCACACGGACGCGACACGATCACTCCGCAGACCTTCAACGTCTACGAAATCACGAGCAACGACTATCTCACGAAAAACGGCGATACGACGTTCTATCTCAACTTCGACCCCACGCCCTACGTGAGCGACGAACCGCTTTTCAGCTTCACCTTTCCGGACGAAAGCGGCCTCGTAACAGGCGAAAACGGACGGTCGGTTACGATGACTCCGACCGAGCGCGGCCGCGAATTCGTCTACCGGCTGATGATCTCGGACGGCAAGACACCCGTGCAGACCGACGTGGACTACACCGTTTATCAGGACCCGAAAAAGTTCGTCGACGTATTCAAAGGCCTCTACATCAAACCGGCAAAGACCGTAACCGAAGCGGGCAAAGGCTCCGTATACGGAACCGCGCTCTCCTCGTCGGGTTTCTCCGTCTATGCCCGCAACCGCGTAGAATCGGACCCTACGCTCATCAAAGACACGATCGGAGCCACCTACTACTTCTACGATTCGCAGGTTACGGCCGCGGGCAATCAGTCGGTGAACATCGTGCGGCACGACTACACAAGCTCCGAAATCAATATCGAAGATGCCGTGGAGACCAATCCCGACCGCCCGATCACGCAGAACGTCATCGTCTCGGGCATGGGAGGCGTCATCACGGAGCTGACCTTCACTCAGGCGTTCTTCGACGCCCTCGAAGCGGAAATCGACCGTGTCAACAAAGAGGCGGCCGCCTCGAACGACGGCGAGCCGTTCGAAAACTACCGGACGCTCGCCGTGAACCGCGCGATCCTGAATCTTTACTTCCGAGGCGCGGACTATGCGTGGGAGAAACTCGATCAGGCGGTCGTAACGCCTCTGATGGAGGCTTCGCTCGACCGCATCGGCAGCTACACCGACTTCAAAACCCTGACCGCCATTCCCGACTACGACTTCTACTCGGAGAAAAATTACGAGAACTACGTACTGGCCTACGGCGGCTACATCAACCGCAGTCAGGGCTGTTTCGCGCTCGACATCTCGGGTTACATCCAGAAGTTGTGGAACAGCTACATCGAGGCGAAAGGCTCCCGCCGCTCGGACGACGAGGCGGTGGACCTCTCGAAAATAGCGGACCGCTCGCTCTATCTCGGCCCCGAAGCATACAGCCTCTACACGAACTATTTCACCGACGTGCAGGGCATGGCCGGCGAGGGGAATACGGCACCGCTGAAAATAGACCTCACGTACACGCTGATAAAGTAAAGTTACAATACGACAGGAATGTGCGACCGGCCTAAGTACAAGACACTTAGGTTTTCGTATTTATGAAAGACAGATTGGCAATGCAGGAAAATTTAGTAATCGTCGAGTCTCCCGCCAAAGCGAAAACCATCGAAAAATTCCTCGGGAAAGACTACGTCGTGAAATCGAGTTTCGGGCACATCCGTGACCTTTCGAAAAAGGATCTCGGCATCCATATCGACGACGGATTCAAACCCGTCTACGAGATTCCGAGCGACAAGAAGAAAGTCGTGGACGAACTGTCGAAGCTGGCCCGCAACACGAAAACCGTGTGGCTCGCATCCGATGAAGACCGCGAAGGCGAGGCTATCGCATGGCACCTGACCGAAGTGTTGGGCCTCCCGGTCGATCAGACGAAGCGCATCGTTTTCCACGAAATCACCAAACGGGCGATCCTCGAAGCCATCGAGAATCCCCGCACGGTCAACATGAACCTCGTCAACGCGCAGCAGGCGCGCCGCATACTGGACCGTCTGGTGGGCTTCGAACTCTCGCCCGTGCTGTGGAAGAAGGTGCGGCCGTCGCTCTCGGCCGGCCGCGTACAGAGCGTAGCCGTCAGGCTGCTGGTCGAACGCGAACGCGAAATCATCGCCTTCCGGTCGACGCCCTACTTCCGCGTCGTGGCGCAGTTCCATGCCGCCGAAGATCCGGACGAAGTGCTGTTCAAAGCCGAATTGTCGTCGCGGTTCAACACCCGCGACGAGGCCGAGCGGTTCCTCGAAAGCTGCAAAGGCGCCTCTTTCACCGTATCGAAAGCGGAGGAGAAGCCTGCGCAGCGCCATCCGGCTCCGCCTTTCACCACCTCCACGCTCCAGCAGGAGGCGGGCCGCAAGCTGGGCATGTCCGTCTCGCAGACGATGTCGGTGGCGCAGCACCTCTACGAACAGGGTCTAATCACCTACATGCGTACCGACTCGGTGAACCTTTCTCAGCAAGCGCTGGCCCAATGCAAGGAGGAGGTCATCAAACTCTTCGGCGAGAAGTACTCGCACCGGTTCAACTACAAGACCAAAACCAAGGGCGCTCAGGAGGCCCACGAGGCCATCCGTCCGTCCTACATCGACCGCCAGTCGATCGAAGGCACGCCGGCCGAAAAACGGCTCTACGACCTGATCTGGAAGCGCACGGTGGCCTCGCAGATGGTCCCGGCCGAAATCGACCGCACGACCGTGGTGATCGACACCGACGCTTCGCAGCTCCAGTTCGTCGCCACGGGCGAGGTGATCCGCTTCGACGGTTTCCTGCGGCTCTACTCCGAGTCGACCGACGACGATACGGCCGAACAGAGCACTGAGGGGCTCCTGCCCAAAATGCAGCCCGGCGACCGTGTGATCCCGACGCAGATCGCCGCTACGGAGCGCTTCACGCAGGCTCCGCCCCGCTACAACGAGGCGTCGCTCGTCAAACGCCTCGAAGAGCTCGGCATCGGCCGTCCGTCGACCTACGCGCCGACCATCACCACGATCATCAACCGCGGTTACGTGGTCAAACAAAGCAAGGAGGGGCAGAAACGCGCCTACGTGCAGCTCACGCTGGAGCACGGCAAGATCACGCAGAAGAACCTCACGGAGAACTGCGGCAAGGAGAAAAACCGGCTCCAGCCCACGGACATCGGCATGGTGGTGAACGACTACCTCGAAGCGCAGTTCGACACGATCATGGACTACAACTTCACGGCCAATGTCGAGAAGGAATTCGACCGCATAGCCGACGGGGACATCACGTGGGACAAGATGATCGCCACGTTCTACGGTCCTTTCCACCGGATGGTCAACAAGGCCATCGGCACCCAGACCGACAAGCTGGCGCAGGTCCGCGTACTCGGCACCGACCCCGCCACGGGCCACACCGTCAAGGCACGCATCGGCCGCTACGGACCGATGGTGGAGATCGAGGGCGCGGAGGGCGAAAAGGCGCGCTTCGCCTCGCTCAAGAAGGGCCAGCTCATCGAGTCGATCACGCTCGACGAAGCGCTGGCGCTCTTCGCCCTGCCCCGCCGCCTCGGCGAACTCGACGGCGAGGAGCTCGCGGTAGGCATCGGCAAATACGGCGCCTATGTCCGCTACGGCAAGTCGTTCGCCTCGCTGGCCAAGCACGACGATCCCTATACGATCACCTACGAACGCGCCGTGGAACTCGTGCAGGAGCACAAAGCCGCAGCCGCGGCTGCGCATACGCCGCTGAGGACCTTCGAGGAAGACCCGGAAATGCTCGTCAAGAGCGGACGCTACGGTCCCTACATCGCCTACAAAGGCAAGAACTACCGGTTGCCCAAAGGCACCAAACCCGATACGCTGACCCTCGACGACTGCCGCAGGATCGTCGCCGCATCGAAAAAATGAGTTCCGCGATTCCGACATGAAACATGAAAAGGGTAAGGAACAAGCCATCGAATAGCGGGCGGCGCCGAACGACGTAAAACCGGAGCGGGGCGAAATGCAGCGCAGCGCACCGGAACGAATCGAGGCGGCTCGCCCCTGTCCTCGCCGCCGCCGGACGAGAGGGCCTTTTTCGGCCGACCGGCTGCAATCCGGACCGGACAAAGAGGGGGGGGGAGGCAAACCGTAAAAACGACTGCAAGAAAAAGAAATAAAACTCATTCAACCAAACAAAACCTACTTAACGACATGAAAAAAATCCTCACTACCGTCCTGACACTCTGCGTGGCTTTCACCGCCGCAGCACAGACTCCGGAGCAGCCGGCCGAAGAGAAAAAGACCGAAGGGTATGTCTTCACCGACGTGAAGGTCCTCCCGACCACGCCCGTAAAGAACCAGCACCGCAGCGGCACCTGCTGGTGCTATTCGACGCTCACGTTCCTCGAAGGGGAGATTCTGCGTGCGGGCGGCAAGGAGATGCATCTCTCGGAGATGTTCATCGTCCGCCACTCCTTCATGGACAAAGCCGTGAAATACGTACGCCTGCACGGCGAACTCAACTTCGCCGAAGGCGGTGCCGCGCACGACGTAACCGAAGGGATCAAAGCCCACGGCATCGTCCCCTACGAAGTCTATCCGGGATTCAACTACGGCACCGACAAACCCGACTTCCATGAGCTTTCGGCCGTATTGAAAGGCTACCTCGACGCCGTGATCGCAGCCGGCGACAAGACGGGACTTCCCCTCTCGACGGCTTGGCAGCGCGGCTTCAATGCCATCCTCGACGAATACTTCGGCGAGTTGCCCGAGACGTTCACCTACGAGGGCAAGGAGTATACGCCCGAGTCGTTCGCGGCATCGCTGCCGATCCGCATGGACGACTACGTGGACATCTCGTCGTTCACGCACCATCCGTTCTACACGCAATTCATCATGGAAGTTCCCGACAACTGGATGTGGGGCACGGTCTACAACGTACCGCTGGAGGATATGATGGCCATCGTGGACAACGCTCTGGAGAACGGCTATCCGCTCGCATGGGGCACCGACGTAAGCGAAAAGGGCTTCAGCCGCACGAAGGCGATCGGCATCGTCCCCGAAGCCGATCTCGACGGCATGAACGGCACCGAGTCGGCCCGCTGGGGCAAACTCACCGAAGCCGAGAAGGAGGCCGCGCTCTACAAGTTCGACAAACCCGGCAAGGAGAAGCAGATCACGCAGCAGATGCGTCAGGAGGCTTTCGACAACTACCTCACCACCGACGATCACGGCATGGTGATTGTCGGCACGGCAGTCGATCAGGCCGGTAACAAATACTTCAAGGTGCAGAATTCGTGGGACGCACTGCCTCCCTACGACGGATATTGGTATTTTTCGCGTCCGTTCGTAGAGTTCAAGACGATTTCGCTGATGGTCAACAAGAACGCCATCCCGAAAGATATCCGCAAGAAACTCGGTCTCTGACGGAACCGAACCATAACCACCCTGCAAGAGAGGCTGTCTGATGAATTCAGACAGCCTCTCTCTTTTTTGCACGGCCTGCACGCGGATCGGACTTCGGGCGAACTGAACTATGAGCGGAACCGGTCTATTTTTTCGCAACGATGATGCAATAAATAATTGCATCTCCGGTTTTTCTGTTGAATTCGAAACAAACAGATGTCCCCATTGAATCGAATTGCCATGAAAGCGTCTCCGCCCCCGATCTCCGTAGGTGCACTGCGTGTCAGCGCAGCCCTCCCCGCCGGTCCGACAGATCGTCGAAACGAGTCTCCCGGCAAAAGAAACGGTTTCGGGAAACCGAGCGCAGGATCGAACAAGATCTGAGCTATGCCGAGCGAGAAAACGACTGCACAAAAAACGAACCTAAAAACCGCAACCCATGAAAATACGATGCCTATGCCGCAGCTGCAAAAGCAAAACCCGGTCTTTACGAAAAACCGAGCGCACCCCGAGAATAAAATTTGCATGAAAAGGGCCGTCTCCGACCGAATAGCTCTTCTTGAGAACCGAACGGCATACACTCCGTATCGCCGCCCCCATGAGATCGTGCGGAAAGCGCAATCGCAGACGGACAGCCCCGGCTCCCCATTGTCGGAGAAGTCGGCAAGAATCGTCCGGACGGGAACTGTCCGACGGAAGTTCGGGCATCCGTTTTGTGTCCGAAAAAATATTTGCTACCTTTATCCGCTCAAAACCGGAGGTGAGAATGAAAATCGCAACACACATCCTGATGCTGGTCTCCTGCCTGCTGTTCGCCGTCCCGCAGGCCGCAGCCCAGCAACCGGTTCCCCGCGATCACGACAACCTCAACTCCATCGCCGAAGACCTCACCCAGATCGGCAAAGCCGACGGGCTCGCTCCCCGCCAAGCGGCCGATTCGGCTGCACTCGATACGATACCCGCCCAGAAAGCCGGTCTGATCCGCCGTATCATCGACTATTACAGCCGTTCGAACGTGGACCGCACGTTCGAAAAGAAAATGGACTGGAGCATCGCTCCGGGACCGAGCTACTCGTCCGATGTCGGCTTCGGTCTGGGTTTTCTGCTGGCCGGCCTCTACCGCATCGACCGCACCGACTCGGTAACGATCCCCTCGAACATATCGATTTACGGCAACTTCACGACCAAAAAATTCGTGCTGCTGCGCTGCTCGGGCGAAAACAACTACAACCACAACCGCCAGCGATTCAACTACTCGGGTGCTTTCGTCTACTTTCCGGGTGCCTTTTACGGGGTCGGCTACGAGGACGGCCGGCTCGGTTATTCGCAAAAACTCACCACCACGACCGGACTGCTGCGTCTGTCCTACTGCACGGCCATTCTGCCCAAAGCCTATATCGGCGTAAGCGGCGGCATCGACTACTCGGGAGCGAAATACGCGAAAAGCAGCATCGGACAGCAGCTCGAAGAGATAAAAAACGGCGTCATCGAAAACCCGGGCGGGACGATCGGCGAGCTGTACGAGTTATGGACGCAGGGACGCTACGATCCCGCTTTGCAGGACCCCTTCTCGAACTACATCGCCGCCACGGGCGACAAGCCCGACGCATTCAACGCCAACATCGGCCTCTTCTTTCAGTACGATTCGCGCGACGTGCCGTTCAATGCCCGCAAAGGCGTCTTCGTGAAGGCCGAAGCCAAGTGGTATCCCAAGTTTTTAGGCAACACGGGCCGCAATTTCGGCCGCTTTACGCTCACGTTCGACTGGTATCAGCAGCTTTGGAAAGGCGCCGTCGTGGCCTACGACCTCTATGCCGACGTCATAGCCGGCACCCCTTCGTGGCACATGTATGCCAAGCTGGGCGGTATGGAGCGCATGCGCGGTTATTACGAAGGGCGTTACCGCGACAAGCGGATGGTGGAGACGCAGGTCGAACTGCGACAAAGAATCTACCGCCGGCACGGCGTCGTGGGTTGGTTCGGGCTCGGCAATATCTGGGGCCGGCAGCATTTCAGATGGGACAGGACCCTTTACAGTTTCGGCGTCGGCTACCGTTTCGAGTTCAAGAGCCGGATGAACATCCGCCTCGACTACGGCTGGGGCGTCTTCGGAAACAGCAACCTGCCGTGGGACCGCAAACGTTCGTCGGCCTTTCTCTTCACGGCTTCGGAAGCCTTCTAAAGATACCACACGACCGCCGCGTCGCCCAGATCCCGGACGGAGAGCCGGAGGGGTTCTCCGTCGCCGACGCACCCTTCGATCCATCCGTCGCCGGAGGCGGTCAGATGCAGATCGCGCGTCAGCGAAAGTCCCTGCCGGCCGGATAATTTGCAGAGCACCTCCTTCGCACACCACGCCGCAGCCCCGAAGCGCGGATCGGCTTCGCCGAGCGAACGCTCCGCCAAGGTCAGGTAACGCGGCGCGGCGCGCGCGAAATCGCGGTCGTAACGTTCTATATCCACGGCGCACGGCCGGTCGGACAATGCGACGGCCGCACGACCCGCACCGTGCGAAACGCCGATGCACACGTCGGGTCTGTCCGCAAGGTATGGGGCTCCGCACGCGGCATAACGGATCGCGACGGGCCCCAGCTCGCGGTAGACTATCGCCCGCCACGACAGGTATTCCCGCCGGCGGGACGGAGCGAACGACGCCGAAGCGATCCGGTCGGCCGCCTTCACCGCCCGCAAAGCATCGGCCTCGGGAAGCAGGGGTTCGACGATGAGCCGTCTATCCATGAAGCACGACCCTGAGTTTGTCGACGCGGCGGCCGTCGAGGCTTTCGACCGTGAAGTCGATGCCGTGGGCCGTGAACGTATCGCCCTTGGCGGGGAAGTCGCGTTTGAGTTCGAGAATCAACCCTCCGAGCGTCTCGGCTTCGCCCTTCACATCGGAGAAGGTCTCCTCGCCGAGACTCAGCACCCGCTCGAAATCGCCGATGTGGGTCTTGCCGTCGAAGAGATAGGTCGTCTCGTCGAGCCGTTTGTAGAAGGTTTCGTCCATGTCGCTCTCGTCGGAAATCTCGCCCACGATCTCCTCGATGATGTCCTCGAGCGAGACGAGCCCCAACGTCGAACCGTACTCGTCGACCACGATCGCCATGTGGACCTTGTTCGCCTGAAAATCCTCCAGCAGATCGCTGATTTTCTTGTTCCCGGGCACGAAATAGGATTTGCGGATCAACTGCTGCCAGCCGAACTCGTCGCCGCGGTCGATGTAGGGCAGCAGATCTTTGACATAGAGCGTACCCCGAATGTTGTCGATCTCGCCTTCGTAGACCGGAATGCGCGAAAATCCCGAACGGATGATCGAGTCCTTCACCTTCCCGTAGCTGTCGGTGATATTCACGGCCGTAATATCCATCCGCGGCTTCATGATCTCCACGGCCTCGGTATTCACGAAGTTGACGATCCCCGAAAGAATCTCGTGCTCTTCGTGCGACGTGGTTTGCGTCATATCGACCGCATCGGCCAGCTCGTCGAGCGAAATCTCGCTTTTGTGCGCGGCCTTCTCGCTGATCCGGCTGCCCGTGTTGACGAGCAGGTAGGAGATCGGATAGAAAAGCCATCGGAGCACGCGGATCGGCCGCGCCACGAGGCACGCGAACCGCACATGCATGGTCTGCGCCAGCACCTTCGGCAGAATTTCGCCGAAAAGCAGCAGCAGGAAAGTTACGAGCACCGTCTTGAAGAGAAATTCGGACCGGCGGAACGTGAAGATCGAGTCGATGATCCCCGAAGCGAGAATCACGATGCAGATGTTCACGAGGTTATTGACCACGAGGATCGTAGCCAGCAGCATGTCGACGTTCTTCAGCAGGAAGAGCACCGCTTCGGCCGAAGCGGATTTCTGCTCGCGGATGCGGCGCACATCGGAACGGGACAACGAGAAAAAGGCGGTTTCGGCTCCCGAAACGAGGGCCGAAACCAAAAGCAGACAGCATGCGGCGGCACACATCACCGCGATGCGGGGCGACATGCCGTTACAGATGATCCACGCAGACCCGGGTTCCAAATCGCAAACGAATTAGTTAATCGAACAGCGAACCGTTTTGCGGCTCCTCCGGAGCGGCGTGTTCGGACGCCTCGTCCTTGAGGACCTCCTTGCGGCCCGCGGGCATTTCGACGACCATCTTGGCATTGCGGGCTTTGTAGGCCGGCACGGCCAGAATCTGCGCCATGTTGCTGTAACGGGTCGTCTTGGCTCCCAGCACCACCTGCTCGGACATACCCCGCGACGGCCGTCGTTCGAGCGGCGAGACGGCCGGCTTGATCGGCTCCAGCACGGGTGCCGCAGGTATCTCCTTCACGGGCTCCACCGCTTTCGCCGGCGGAATGATCCGCTTCATGCCGCCGCCGGCCGAAACATCGCCTTCGAAACCCGTGGCGACCACCACCAGTTCGAGCGCACGCCCCAACTGAGGCTTCTCGCTCGTACCCCATATGATGTTGGCGTCGTGGATCACGCCGTCGTCGTCCTTGACGCTGGCGTGCGCCTGAATGTACTCCAGAATGGTCATCACCTCCTCGTACATCAGCTCCTCGGCATTGGCCACCGAGATATTCAGCAGAATGTTCTTCGCGCCCGAGATCAGATTGTGGTCGAGCAGCGGCGAGTGGAGCGACGATTCGGCCACGGCCGCAGCGCGGTTCTCGCCTTCGGCGGTCGCCACGCCCATATGGGCGCGCCCGCTGTCGCGCATGACCTTCGATACATCGGCGAAATCGACATTGACCAGATCGCTCTCGACCGTAATCAGCTCGGCGATGCCTTTGGCCGCCGAAGCCAGAATGTCGTCGGCCTTGCCGAAGGCTTGCTTGAGCGAAAGCCGACCGTACATTTCGAGGATGTTCTCGTTGTTGATGACGAGCAGCGAATCGACGCTCCGGCGCAGCTCTTCGATGCCGCGGAACGCCTGCTCGTAGCGGGTGCGGCCTTCGACCGCGAGCGGCGACGTTACGATGGCCACGGTCAGCAGCCCCATCTCCTTAGCGAGTTTGGCGATCACGGGCGAAGCGCCCGTACCCGTACCGCCGCCCATGCCGGCCGTAATGAAGATCATCCGCGTGCCGGAAGCTTCGAGGTGCTGCCGGATCTCGGGCAGCGTCTCGACAGCCGCCCGACGGCCGTTCTCGGGGTCGTTGCCGGCGCCGAGGCCCTCCGATCCGAGGCGCACCTTGGTCTCCACGGGGCTCTTGTCGAGTGCCTGCTGGTCGGTATTGCAGACCATGAAATCCACACCGCGGATTCCGAGGTTCCACATATGGTTCACGGCATTTCCGCCCGCTCCGCCGACACCGGCCACCATGATGATCGAGCCCTTCGAAGGCTGGGCGTTCAGTTCAGACATCAAATCCTCACTCATATCTCGTTTCTCGTTTTTCCTGCGTTAAATCTCTTCGTCTTCGCCCGGCTCGAACTTCTTGTTGAGCAGTTCGGCGCTGTTCTGCAATGTCCGCTTCATCCGTTCGAGGAATCCCGCACGCCGGGGCTGCGGCTGCGCCGCCGGCTCACCGCTCCTCTCGGGTGCGGACTGCGGCACCTCGGGCTGCGGCTGTTGCTGCTGCGGGGGTTCGCTCTCGGGCTGCGGCTGCGTTTTGGGCGGCACATGGCGGAACTCCGCGGGCCGCGGCGGCTCCGCGGCGGCGAAGAAAGCCGGCCGGCGCGGAGCTTCCGGGGCCTGTCTTTCGGCCGCGGGTTTCTCGACCACGGCACAGGGCGCCTGTCCGGCCCCCTTGAGCAACAGACCGGCCACCGTGGCGAGCGACGGATCGGCGAGCCGTTCCTTCGCCTCGTCCGTAAAACCGGATTCGGCGGCTCCGACGCGCACGTCCATCCCCGTAATCCGGCGGAACAGTTCGTCCACGTCCTTCAGTCCGGCCGAACCGCCCGTCAGCACGATGCCGTAAGCCAGCTTCTGCACGTAGCCCGAGTCCTTGAGCTCCTGCATCACGAACTCGGCGATGTCCGTCGCACGCGCCTCGATCACGGTCGCCAGATTGCGCAGCAGAATATCCTTCGCCTCCTTCACGGTGCGGCCGCTGACACGGATGAGTTTGTTCTCCGGCGCCAGATCGGCCACGGCCGAGCCGTATTTGCACTTGAGATTCTCGACGTACTTCTCAGGCACGCTGAGCGAGCGGATGTCGCTGTTGATGGCCGAAGCGCCGATCGGCACGGTCGCGACGTAACGCACCACGTTGCGGTAGTAAACGGCCACATCGGTCGTCCCTGCGCCGAGGTCCACGACGGCCACCCCCTCCTCCTTCTCGTCGGGAAGCAGCACCGCCTCGGGCGTTACGAGCGCATCGGGATAGACCGCCAGCATGCGGATGCCGAGGCGGCGCAGAGCCATGTCGAGCCGCTGCATCGGCGTCTGGAGGCACAGCACGAAATTGAACGTCGAGGAGAGCTTCTTGCCGAACGATCCGACGGGGTTTTTCACCTCCTGCGCATCGTCCACCACGTAGTTCTGGGGCACGCGCTCCATGATGGTCTCGTCGTCGGGTGCCTGCACGTTGCGCATCCGGTCGAAAAGAGCGTCCACATCCCGGCGCGAAACCCCGTTCTGCGGATCGTAGACGAACACATGGTCCGTGTGGCGCGCGCAGCGCACGAACTCGCCCGAAATACCGGCATAGGCCTCCGTGATCCGGATGCCGAGCTGCTCCTCCACGTCGGCCACAGCCTCCTTGACGGCGCGGCTGACCAGTTCGATGTTGTCGATGCGTCCGGCGTTGACCCCTTCGACCGGCTTCACGGCGAGCGCCGCCACGTCGAGGAGCCCCCCGGCATTGCGAACGCCGGCGGCCACTGCGACTTTCGACGAACCGAGGTCGATCGCTACGGTATAACTTCTCTTTTCCACTTATTCAGTATAACGTTTATTATTGGCAACTAACTGCAACTTCCCGCCGCCGCAAAGCCGGCAGCCTCTATGTCCGCCCCTCGGCCGGCACATCCGCTGTCCGCCCTCGCCCCGAACGGCATGCGGCCGCACGGGGCGGGACTTCACCGGGCCGCAGCAACGGAAACGAGACCCGCTCCCCGGTCCGCTCCCCCCCCGGATTCCGCGGGCAGGTCCGGATCGCGCCCGATTCGGCGAAAACGTCTTATTTTCGGCAAACTACCTGTCCCGCATACCGCACATCGACCGTCCGGTAGCGGTCCCAACCCAGATGATTCAATCCGTGGCGGTAGAAGCGCAGCAACTTGTCGAATTTTTCCTCGACCCACTCGATGCGTCCGAAGAGCACCGTATGAGTGCCGCTGCGCGGCACCAGCGCCACTTCGAGCGCTCCGCTGTCCGACGTCGACGCCACGATCTGCACCACCTCCGAGCGCCAGAAATCGTCCGATTCCACGAACTCCACAAAGGTAATGAGTTTGCAGAAATCTTCGTAGGATTTCTCCAACTTTTTTTGTTTCGCACGTTCGGCCTCCTGCCGGGCCTCGATGCGGGCGATACCCTCGCCGACGAGCCGTTCCTCGTAGCGGTAGCGGCGGCGCAGCGCCTCCTTCTTCGCACGCAGTTCGCGCACGCGGCCGGCGAAAGCCTCCTCCCGCTCGAACCACCCCTTTTTGATCCGCATGCGGCGCAGGGCGCGGATATTCTCGTCGTTGTCCCGCTCGCGTTTGTAGAAGGGGTATTTTTCGCGTTCGAGTTCGGCGATCCGCTCGTCTATCTTGCGTTTTTCCGCTTCGATGCAATCCTTTGCGAAGCCCGTCCACGACGCCGGAAACGGCAGGCGGAACGAGCCCGTAACGACAGGCACATAGAGCGACGAACGGGCCGGAGCCGCGAAAACGTAGCCGCGCGAGGTTACATAGGCGTTCATCCCGTCGGTCAGCAGCCGCAGCACGGGCCGCCGCTGACTGATGTCGACGCACAGTTCGCCGCCATAGGTGATGTAGGCGTTCGCCTCGTCTACGAAACCGTTGCGGGCGATCAGCTCTTCGATCCCCGCAAGATTCACTTCGGAGACCTTCGCGCCGAGCGTGGGGATGCCGCTCCGCGCGATCCACTCGCGGACCTGCCGCGACGAGACCAGATGGCCCTGCGACGAACTGTCGGTTACGTCGATCACGATTCCCCGAACGGTCTGCGCCGCGCGGCGGGCACGCGCCGCCGCGGCCGCACAAACGATGTATGCGACTACCGCGGCCCACACGAGGGCCAGCACTGCGTATCGGCCTCCTCTATTCAGCTTTGCGTTTCAGTCTTTCGGCCAGCGCTTCGCAGCAGGCGTCGATATTGCCCGCCCCGAAACTGACGACCACGTCCGTCGGCATCGCCGCCACCGTCTCGGCCAGCGCTTCGCGCGGCACGATGCGGCAGGGCACCCGCACCCCTGCGGCGATCAGTTCGCTCGTTACCCCCTCGACGGGCTCCTCGCGGGCCGGATAGATCGGCAGCAGCACCGCCTCGTCGGCCAGCGAAAGCGCCTCGGCGAACTCCGCGTGCAAGTCCCGCGTGCGGGTGTAGAGGTGGGGCTGGAAGAGCGCCGTGATCCGTCGGCCGGGGAACATTTTTCGTACCGAAGTGAGCGTGGCGGTCAATTCGCGCGGATGATGCGCATAATCGTCCATGTAGACCTGCTTCGGCGTATTGAGATAGAACTCGAACCGGCGCTTCACCCCCGCGAACGACGCCAACGCCCCGCGCAGCCGCTCCTCGTCGAGCCGCTCGCCCCGTGCACGGGCGGCGCACCACATCGCGGCCGCAGCCGCCACCGCATTCTCGACGTTCACCCAACCGGGGATGCCGAGCGTACAGTCCGCGATCACGCGGTCGGGCATTACGAGGTCGTAGCGATAAAATCCTCCGTCGAGCAGCGAGACGTTCGCCGCATAGAAATCGCACGGCTCATCGTACGAATAACGGTAAACGTCTATTCCGCCGGCATCGAGTGCGATCTCCGCCCCCTGTTTCAGCACGAGACATCCGCCTCTGCGGATCCGCCGCACGAACTGCGCGAAAGCCTCCTTCACGGCTTCGTAGGTGCCGTAGACGTCCAGATGATCGGGATCGACCGACGTGATGACCGCCGCATCGGGCTCCAGCCGCAGAAACGATCGGTCGAACTCGTCGGCTTCGACCGCCAGCCGGTCGCCCGCGCCGAGCACGAGGTTGCTCCCGAAATTTTTGGAGATGCCGCCCAGAAAGGCGCTGCCGCCCTCCGTCGTCTCGTGATTGAGCCACGCGACGAGGGTCGAGGTGGTCGTCTTGCCGTGCGTGCCCGCCACGGCCATCACATATTTGCCCGCCGAGAGATAGCCCAGCATTTGCGACCGCTTCTCGACTTCGAATCCCTGCTCGCGGAACCACACCAGCTCGGGATGATCGGCCGGGACAGCCGGCGTGTAGACCACCACCGTCGCGGCCGGATCGCGGAACGGTTCCGGAATGAACCGTACCCCCTCCTCGTAGTGGATCTCGGCCCCTTCGTCCGTCAGCTCGCGCGTGAGGCGCGACTCCGTGCGGTCGTAACCGGCCACCCGTTTGCCCTCGTGCAGGAAATAACGGGCCAGCGCACTCATGCCGATGCCGCCGATGCCCAGAAAATAGACCTTCGAGAACTCCATGTCAACCGATGATTTCGAGAATTTCATCCGCGACCGCCTCCGCCGCCCGGGGCGTCGCCAGCTTTTCGATCGCAGCGCTCAGCGCCTTGAGCCGCTCCCCGTCCGCGAGCACGGCCACCGCCTCGTCCATCGCACGGCCCACGGCCGCGGCATCGGGCACCAGCAGCGCCGCTCCCTGCGAGACGAGCGCCTGCGCATTCTTCGTCTGATGATCCTCGGCCACGTTGGGCGAAGGGACGAAGATCGCCGGCTTCGCCGCGAGACACAGTTCCGAAACCGTGCAGGCCCCACTGCGCGAGATCACCGCGTCGGCCGCGGCATAGGCCAGATCCATGCGGTCGATGAACGCCCCCTGCCAGATGTTTTTCGTCGGATGCGCCGCCAGAAATTCGCGCATCTCGCGTTCGTAGTACTTGCCCGTCTGCCAGATCACCTGCACGGGCGCCTCGCCCCCCTGCCGAGCGATCCACTCCTTCATCGTCTCGTTGAGCGTCCGCGTGCCGAGCGAACCGCCGACCACGAGCACCGTGGGCCGCGTCTCGGCGAAGCCGTAGTAGCGGAGCGCTTCGGCGCGGTCGGCGCCGCTCTTCGAGAAACCGCCCCGCAAGGGATTGCCCGTCCGGACGATCCTATCGGCCGGAAAGAAACGTTCCATGCCGTCGTAAGCCACGCAGATGCGGCGAGCCCTCTTCGCCAAGATCTTATTGGTCAGCCCCGCATAGGAGTTCTGCTCCTGAATGAGCGTCGGCACTCCCATGCGCTGCGCGGCCCACAGAACCGGTGCGCTGGCATAGCCGCCGAAGCCGACCACGATGTCGGCCCCGAAGTCGCGGATCGTGCGCCGCGCCATGCGGATGCTCCGCGCGACCTTGAACGGCACGGCCAGATTCTTCGGTTCGAGCCGCCGCTGCAACCCCGCCACGGGAAGGCCCACGATCGGATAGCCCAGCGCCGGGACCTTCTCCATCTCCATCCTCCCCTCGGCCCCCACGAAGAGGATCTGCGCGTCGCCGCCCGATCTGCGGCGGAGCGCTTCGGCCACGGCCACGGCCGGATAGATGTGTCCGCCCGTACCGCCGCCCGACAATATGATTTTCTTTCCCATCGTCCGATGTTTCATCTTTTACACTCGATATTCCCGCAACCGGCGGTTCGCCCTTTCCCGTCTCTTGCGCCACTGTTCCCACATCCGTTACCGTCCCCAGCTCTCGCGGTCGAGCGAGCGGTAGTTGATCGCCTCGGCCACATGCGCCGCCGCGATACGCTCCTCGCCCGCCAGATCGGCGATCGTCCGCGCCACTTTCAGAATCCGGTCATAGGCCCGGGCCGAGAGGCTCAGGCGCTCCATCGCCCGTTCGAGCAGCGCACGCGAAGCGCTGTCGAGCGTGCAGTGTTCCCGCAGCATCTTCGGATTCATCATCGCATTGGTATGCACGCCCCCGATGCCGCGGAACCGCTCCGCCTGCACCGCGCGGGCCGCGACGACGCGCGCCCGGATCGCGGCGCTGCTCTCCGCCGGGCGGTCCGCCGCGAGCTCGCCCACGGGCACGGGCACCACCTCGATGTGCAGGTCGATGCGATCGAGCAGCGGTCCCGAAATACGGCCCATGTAGCGGTGCACGGCCCCCGGCGCACACGTGCACTCCTTGTCCGGATGGTTGTAGTAGCCGCACGGACAGGGATTCATCGCCGCCACGAGGGTGAAGTTCGCAGGGTACTCCACGCTGTATTTCGCCCGCGAGACGGTGATCCGCTTCTCTTCGAGCGGCTGTCGCAGCACCTCCAGCACGCTCCGCCCGAACTCGGGCAGCTCGTCGAGAAAGAGGATGCCGTTGTGGGCCAGCGACACCTCGCCCGGCATGGGCGATTGTCCGCCGCCGATCAGCGCCACGCGCGAGGCCAGATGGTGCGGCGCTCGGAACGGCCGCCGCACGAGCAACCCCTGCACGGCCCCGGGCTTGCCGGCCACGGAGTGTATCTTGGTCGTTTCGAGCGCCTCCTCGCCCGAGAGAGGCGGCAGGATGGTCGGCAGACGCCGCGCGAGCATCGTCTTGCCCGACCCGGGCGCACCGATCATCAGCACGTTGTGGCCGCCTGCCGCAGCGATCTCCAGCGCCCGCTTCGCGTGCGCCTGCCCCTTCACGTCGGCGAAGTCCTCGGCATAAAGACCGCTCTGGCCGGGGGTCCGTGCCAAAGCCGCAGCCGTCGGTGCGATCGTCAGCACGCCGTTCAGGTAGTCCGCCACCTCGCGCAACGAGCGGACGCCGATCGCCTCGATCCCCTCCACCACGGCCGCCTCGGCCGCATTCTCCGCCGGCACGATGATCCGCCGCAGCCCTTCGCGCCGGGCGCAGTCGGCCAGCGGCAGCACGCCCCGCACGGGTTTCACCGTCCCGTCGAGCGACAGTTCGCCCGCGAGCATCGACCCCTCCAGCAGATCGGTCCGTATTTCGGACTGGGCCGCGAGGATCCCCACGGCGATCGGGAGGTCGAAGCCCGCCCCCTCCTTCCGCAGATCGGCCGGTGCGAGGTTCACGACGATCTTGCGCCCCGACATACGCCGGTCCGAATTTCCGAACGCGGCGCGGATGCGCTGCTCGCTCTCTTTCACGGCACTGTCGGGCAGCCCCACCAGAAAGAGCCCGAGACCGCCGCCCGTAATATCCACTTCGACCGTTACAGGTACCGCGTCGATCCCGACGACGGCTCCGCTGTGCACTCTGACGAACATTCCGGCGCGAGGTTTAGAACGGCGCCTCGTCCGCAAGGGAGGAAGGCGCGAGGTTGAACTCCGAATTACCCATCGACGCACCCAGCGCGCCGCCTGCCGGCAGGTCGTTCGAGCCGCTGGCGAAATCGTCGTACTGCTGCACGGGCGAACCCGCGGCCGCCGGCATCATCGAATCGTCCATATCGGCGAACCGCGCCTGATCCTTCAGGAAGCGGAGGTTCACGTCGCACACGGCGCCGTTACGGTGCTTGGCGATGATGATCTCCGCCAGACCGGCCGTAGGCATGCCGTTCTCGTCCTGATTGATGCCGTAGTACTCCGGACGGTGGATGAAGGCCACGATGTCGGCGTCCTGCTCGATGGCGCCCGACTCGCGGAGGTCCGAAAGCTGGGGACGCTTCGAACCGCCGCGCATCTCGGTGGCGCGGCTCAGCTGCGAGAGAGCGATGACCGGGACATTGAGCTCCTTGGCTATGGCTTTGAGCGTACGGGAGATGAAGGCCACCTCCTGTTCGCGGTTGCCCTTCGAGTCCTGATTGCCGGTCATCAGCTGCAAGTAGTCGATGATGATGATCTTGATGTCGTTGTGTATCTTCAGCCGGCGGGCCTTCGAGCGGAACTCGAAGACCGACAGCGCCGGCGTATCGTCGATGAAAAGAGGCGCGGCGCCCAGCGGCTTGGTCGCCGCCTCCAGATGGCGCCACTGCTCGGGCGTCAGCCGCCCCGACTTCACGTCATTGCCCGAAAGGCCCGTCTCGGCGATGATCAGACGCATCATCAGCTGCACCGAAGACATTTCGAGCGAGAAGAACGCCACGCCCGCCTCGTGATCCACGGCCATGTTGCGGGCCATCGAGAGCACGAAAGCCGTCTTGCCCATCGAAGGGCGCGCGGCGATGATGATCAGGTCCGAGAGCTGCCAGCCGAGCGTTACGCGGTCGATGGCCATGAAACCCGAAGGCACTCCGTTGAAGGCGCTCGTGTTCTTCGACGCCTCCTCGATCTGAGCCAGCGCACGGGCCAGAATGTCCTTCGACGACTGCACCGAACGTTTCACATGCCCCTCGGCCACCTTGAAGATCTCGCCCTCGGCATAGCCGATGAGCTCCGTAACGTCGGTCGCCTCGTCGTACGAGCGCCGCTGTATCTCGGTCGCCGAACGGATCAGCTCGCGCTGGACGTATTTCTGGGCGATGATCTTGGCGTGGAACTCGACATTGGCCGCCGACCCCACCTTCTGCGTGAGCTGAGCCAGATACGACGCACCTCCGACCTTGGCCAGCTCCTTCTTCACCTTGAGCTTTTCGGTTACGGTATAGAGGTCGATGGGTTTCAGCTCCATCGAAAGCTCCTCGATGGCTTTGTAGATCAGGCGGTGCTCCTCCGTATAGAAAGCCTCGGACGTTACGAACTCCTGCACGGCGATGATGCTGTCCTTTTCGAGCATGAGCGCGCCGAGCACGGCCTCTTCGAGCTCGACCGCCTGCGGAGGCACGTTGCCCGCCGTATCGGTCAGCGCCGCGAACGCCTCGCGGTTGCGCGCGGAGGGGTTGTATTCTTTAGCCATTGCGTAGTGATTGTTTCAGTCCCCAAAAGTACGGATTCGGGACGAGAAAACAAAGCGGCCGCCGCGGAGTTTCCGAAAAAACCGCAGAAAAAGGGTGCGGTTCCGCCTCGCCCCGATCGGCCGGGGACAACCTGCAAACCGGCAGTCGAAACCGTTTCGACGACACCCTGTCGGAGGCGGTCCCGCAACGCACAGGCGGTGAGAAGCGGACCGCAGCCGCAGGGTCGGGGCGAATCGGCGACGCCCGTCCGCGGATGCGGCAGTTCGACGCCCGTCCGCCGGCAGCGGCGACGCACTACCGAAATACGGACGGCCGCAGACCGTTCCACCGCCGTCCCGGAACCGCATCGGAACCGAAGACAGGGAGGAGCGGGGATCGAGGCAGACGAAGGAATAGCGGGCGAATTCCGGAGCAAACCGGACGGACGCCGGGGCGGGAGCCGGTCATCGGTCGAGGCCGAGTTCGTGTTCCGACACGGCGAGCGCCGCGATGCTGATCCGGCAGCCGGGCACGCTCCGCAGGATCGTCTCGGCGCACGAGACGATCGTAGCGCCCGTGGTGAAGACATCGTCCACCAGCAGGATATGGCGGCCGGCCAGCCGCTCGGGATGCCGCACGCCGAAGACGCCTTCGACATTCGCCCAGCGGTCGCTCTTGCGGCTGAGCGCCTGCGACGGGTTGTTGCGGCGGCGCACCACGCTCCGCCGGTCGACCCCGACGCCCAGCTCGGCAGCGATCCCCTCGGCGAGGTATTCCGACTGGTTGTAGCCGCGTTTCAACCGTTTGCGCAGATGGAGCGGCACGGGGACCACCACCTCCACGTCGTCGTACAACCCGCAGTCGGCCAGATAGCTGCCGTACCAGCGGCCCATGTCGCGCGCGAGGCGCCATGCGCCGCGGTATTTGAAGCCGTGGATCAACCGCCGCCAGCCGCCGCCCCCGACGAAAAAGAAGAGGGCCGAAGCGTGGACGACGGGCACGAGTCCCCAAAGCCGGCGCGTCATCGGATTGTCGAACTCCTCCCAGTAACGGGTCAGGGGAATCGTCGTCCGGCAGCGGGTGCAGACCGTGCGCGCCCCTTCGTCCATCGGCCCGCCGCAGACCGGACAGACCGGAGGAAAGAGCAAGGCGTGCAGATCGGAAAGAAAGTTACTGAGGATCGACATTGACGGCGACGGCGACGGATTTGAATTCGGGTGTTTTCGCAAACGACGCGAGGTGCTCGGCCAGCAGCTTCCGGGCGCGGGCGAACGAGGCGCCCGCCTCCACCTTGAGCAGCAGCCCCGCCAGATGCTCTCCGCGGATGCGGTCCACGGGCGGTGCCAGCGGCCCCAGCACGCGGCGGCCGAAGCGGGCGCGCAGACCGGCGGCCAGCGCCTCGGCGGCCCCGCGCAGCAGCGCCGGGTCGCGGTGGCGGAGCGTGAGCGACACCAGACGCGCATAGGGCGGGTAGAAGAATTGCGCGCGTTCGTCGAGCTGCTCGCGGGCCATTCCCTCGTAGTCGCCGGCGGCGACCTGCCGGATGACGGGATGCTGCGGCTCCGCGGTCTGGATCACCACCGTGCCCCCGCCGGCCCGCCGGCCCGCACGCCCGGCGACCTGCGTCATCAGCTGGAAAGCCCGCTCGCCGGCGCGGAAATCGGGATTGTTCAGCAGGTTGTCGGCATTCAGGATTCCGACCAGCGTAACGCCGCCGAAGTCGAACCCCTTGGTAATCATCTGCGTGCCGACCAGAATGTCGTACTCGCGGTTTTCGAATCCCGAGACGACGGCACGAAAAGCCCGCTCGGACGCCGCGGCATCGCGGTCGAGGCGCGCCACACGCGCTTCGGGGAAAAGCCGCGCGATCTCCTCCTCGACCTTCTCCGTCCCGAAGCCCATCGGCACCGCATCGGTTGTTTCGCACGACGGACACTTCGCCGGCACCGCTTCCGTGTGGCCGCAGTAGTGGCACACGAGCCGTCCGCTGCCCTTGTGGAGCGTGAGCGTAACGTTGCAGTCCGGACAGCGGGCCGTCCAACCGCATTCGCGGCATTCGACATAGGGTGCAAAACCCCGCCGGTTCTGGAACAGCATCACCTGCCCGCCGCGGGCGAGCGTCTCCTCCATCCGGTCGAGCAGCAGCTTATTGAAGTGGATGCGCCGTTCGCCCCGCTTCACGGCCCGCAGCGTGTCCGACACGACGATCTGCGGCGGCTGCGCGCCGCCGTAGCGCTCGGCGAGTACCGCGCGGCCGTATTTCCCGCTCTCTGCGTTGAGCCACGTTTCGAGCGACGGGGTCGCACTGCCCAGCACCGCGCGGCCGCTGCAGAGCCGTGCGAGAACCACGGCGCAGTCGCGGGCCCCGTAGCGGGGTGCCGGATCGGCCTGTTTGTAGCTCGCGTCGTGCTCCTCGTCCACGACGATCAGCCGCAGATGCCGCAGCGGCAGAAAGAGCGACGAGCGGACCCCCACGACGAATTCGCCGCCGGACGACCCATTCAGCCGCAGATAGGTCTCCGTACGCTTCCGGTCGGTGAGCTTCGAATGATAGGGGGTAACGCGGCTGCCGAAAATGCGCTCCATGCGCTCGATGAGCTGGGTCGTGAGGGCGATTTCGGGCACCAGCATCAGCACGTCGCCGCCGTCGGCCAGCACCTCGGCGATGAGGTGGATGTAGATCTCGGTCTTGCCCGATCCCGTTGCACCGTGCAGCAGCACCGTCCGCATGCCGGCGGCGAACTGCCGGCGCACCGAAGCCGCCGCCGCGGCCTGTGCGGCGCTCAGCTCGGGCAGCAGGAATTGGGCGGATCGCGGTTCGGCGGCCGTGCGTTCACGTTCGGAGCAGGTAATAAACCCCTTGCTCTCCAGTGCATGAAGCACCGGACGTTCGGCACGCAGCAGACGGCACGGCACCTCGCCCGCGAAGGGGGCGCCGCGAAATACGGGAGCCGCCGCATCCGGGGCATCCGTTCCGTCCGCAGGGTCGGGCGTTCCGCCCGCCGAGGCGATCTCCAGCAGGGCCTCGTACTGGCGCGGCGCGCGGCGTGCGAGCCGTTCGAAAATCCCGTGCAGCCGCGCCTCGTCGCGCAGCTCCGCAGCGAGCGAGGCATAGCGCTCCGTGCGGGGACGGAACTCTTCGCCGGCGAACTCCGCTTCCGAGCGGCCCGAAGGTTTCATCAGCGACGGCAGCGCCGCACGCATCACTTCGCCGAGCGAACACATGTAATAGTCGGCGATCCACTCCCACAACGCCCTCATGCGTTCGTCGACGAGCGGAGCCCCGTACAGCGTTCTGGAAACGGATTTCAGGGTCTTGAAATCGGGCCGGCGGTCGTGGACGCGCCACACGATGCCCGTATAGATCTTGCTGCGGCCCAATGGCACGGCCACGGCCTGTCCCGCTTCGAGCCGCACCCCCTCGGGAACGGCGAACGTGAAGGCAGGCTGCGCCAGCGGCAGGATAATATCGGCATAGAGCATACGTACGAGTATTGGCAATGCACCCCGAAGAGGCGGCGAACCGCGAATCCGCAAAGTCGCACGAACCGGGCTCGTCGGGCCCGCGAAAAACCGCGCCCGGCGACGCTCTCCGCCCTCTCTCTGACCGTCCGGACATTCGGCGGACGCCGCGCCGCCCTTCGGCCGCACTCCGCCGCCCGACGCCCGCACGATCCGGCGAGGCCCCCGGCCGCTCGCAGCAACCGCACAACCTCCCCCCCCCTTCCCGGGCTCGTTCGCCTTCCCGGCGGTCCGCCCATGCGGCAGGAGCGGAGAAAAGCGCCTACTCTTTCTTCATTCCGTTGAGCATACCGCCGTCGATCAGACCGAAGCCCTGACCGTAGACGCCCGTAACGGAAGCGACCGAAATGAACGCCTTCGGGTCGATATTCTTGACGATCTTCAGGATGTCGTTCGTCTCGCGCTTGCGGCAGATCACCATCACCACCTGCGACTCCTGTTTCGAGTACCAGCCCATGCCGTTGAGCATCGTAACGCCGCGGCGGGCGCTGCACGTGATCTCTTCGGCGATGCGGTCGTGCTCGTGGCTGATGATGAGCAGCTGGTTGGACTGCTGGTTGCCCGAAAGCAGGGCATCGGTCGTTACGCTGAAGATGATCGTCAGCAGGAAGCCGTAGATCACCGTTTCGGGTCCGTTGCCGACCAGCAGCGACGCCAGAATGATCGTCGAATCGTGGATGACGACCACTCGTCCGTAGTTGATCGGATGGTACTTGTTGATCAGCAGCGCCACGATATCCACGCCGCCCGTCGAGCCGCCCTGCATCAGACACATGTAGATGCCCACACCCGAGAGCAGACCGCCCATCGTAACCAGCAGAATCGGCTCCAGATTGCCGAAGATGCTGATCGAACCGGCGGCGATGACGCCCCGCTCGGTCAGCCATTGCTGGAACACGGGAAGCTCCGCCTGAAAGAAATTCAGCCCGAGCGGCAGGATGATGATGCAGAAGATCGTCTTGATGCCGAACTTCCATCCGATCACGAACCCCGCGATCAGCAGCAGGATGCCGTTGACCAGAAAGGCCATCGTACCGATCCCGATCTGGTAGCCGAACAGGTTTTCGATGGCGGCGCAGAGCACGAGCGAGAGACCCGTCGCACCTCCGCCCGTACCGTGTGCGGGGATGATGCAGGCGATCCATGCGAACGTATAGAACAGGATTCCGACGGTCATCATGAGATACTCCCTGACGCCGGAAAAGACCTCATTCGTGGATAATTTCTTCATAAGTTCAGTTTTAGATGCCGCAAAGGTAGCAAAAAATCGTCTCGATATTCCTGCGGAACGTTATTCTTTGTTGCGCGAATCGATCCAGATCGTAACGGGTCCGTCGTTGACGAGCGCGACCTGCATGTCGGCCCCGAACTCGCCCGTAGCCACGGGCTTGCCGAGCGCCTCGGCGAGCGTCTCCGTGAAGCGCTCGTAGAGCGGACGCGACACGGCTTCGGGCGCCGCCCTGACGTAGGAGGGGCGGTTTCCCTTTTTCGTCGAGGCATAGAGCGTGAACTGGCTCACGACCAGCACCTCGCCTCCGATCTGCCGCACATCGAGGTTCATCACGCCCGCTTCGTCGTCGAAGACGCGCAGTTTCACGATCTTGGCCGCCAGCCACGCGAGGTCCTCCGCCGTGTCGGCCGCCTCGACGCCCGCCAGCACCAGCAATCCCCGGCCGATGGCCGACTTCGTGCGTCCGCCGATCGCCACCGACGCTTCGCGCACCCGTTGAATCAGCACCCTCATCGCACGCTCCGTTCGAAATAGGTCCACAGATTGTCGCCCGACGGCACGGGAGCCGTTACGGCCACGGGTTCGTGCCGCACGGGATGCTCGAACGACACGCTGCGCGAATGGAGCGAGATGCCGCCGTCGGGATTCGAACGCCGGGCTCCGTATTTCAGATCGCCGCGGATCGGACAGCCGATCTTCGAGAGCTGGGCGCGGATCTGGTGGTGGCGGCCCGTGAGCAGTTCGATCTCGACGAGCGTATAGCGGGCCGAGGCGCCCAACGTCGCATAACGCAGCCGCGCCTGCTTCGCATCGCCTTTCGGCGCATCGCAGGCTTTCGAGCGGTTCGTCTTGCCGTCGCGCAGGATGTAGTGGCACAGCTCGCCCGACTCGGGCTCGGGCCTGCGCTCGGTGAGCGCCCAGTAGCGTTTGCCGATCCGCCCCTCGCGGATCATCTCGTTGAGCCGCGCGAGGGCCTTCGAGGTTTTGGCGAAGAGCACGGCGCCGCTCACGGGGCGGTCGATGCGGTGCACGACGCCGAGAAACACCTCCCCGGGTTTCGAATCGCGGCGCTTGAGGTAGGCTTTGATCCGGTCTTCGAGGGCGCTTCCGCCGGACTTGTCGGGCTGGACGAGATCGCCGCAGCGTTTGTTCACCACGAGCAGGTGGTTGTCTTCATAGAGGATGTCGTCGGGCGAGAACATGGGTTACAGGCTGAACGTAAAGGGAAGCAGCAGAGCGGCCGAAGCGACGACCGTGGCGGAACCGTGCCCGCTCATGATCACCCGCATGGGCGAGCCTTGGCGGCGTTCGACATCGACCATCACCTGACGGCACTGGCCGCAGGGGTAGCATTCGCGTCCGGAGGGATCGGAGGCGATGGCCAGCGTCTCGACGGGATCGTCGGCGCAGTTGGCCTCGGCATAGAAGAGCAGGGTCCGCTCGGCGCACAGTCCGGCAGGATAGACTTCGCTTTCGAAGTTGCTGCCATACAATATCCTGCCGCTGCGCAGACGGGCTGCGGCGCCGACGCGGAATTTCGAATAGGGCGCATGTGCATTGGCCGTCGCACGCCCGGCCTCGGCGACCAGTTCGCGGTCCTCCGCAGACAACGCAGCGAGGCTTTCGTAATGTTCGTAATCGAACACGAATTTCTGTTCCATAACCGACCTCTTTTTATAAGGAGTGAATAGCAAAGATAATCAATTTTCGGGAATATCGTCTTCGAAAAACGCCAAAACCGTGCCCCAAAAAACAGCTCCGTCCGCACGAACCGGCAAAAAAAGATCCCGCCCCGGCGGGCAGGATCTCTCATCACGCTTAAAGCATGCAAAACGGCATCTAACCATTATATACGTCGAATTCCGCACTCGACGAGGTATAAGGGTCAAAGTCCGATGCTGATTCGAAGACCGACACGGTCAACGTGTAAGTTCCTACGGGAATATCGGCTCCGAACGCCGACAACGGAATCACTAATCGTACACCGAAACCGTCAGTATCGTTATTCCACTTCACCACGTCGCCCGCATCGGACAGCCACACGTCGCTCGGACTGGCCGTCCACTCCTCGCTGCTTAGATTGAAGAGCACATTGGAAGACTCCGCATTTTTCAGCAACTCTTCTCCCGCTGAGAAGAATATTTCGACGTTGCCCTCGATATAGTCAATGCGATCGATCTTAACCTCGCCCGAAACGGCCTTGTGGTACGTATATTCGTAGCTACGGGTATAAACGGTGCCGGATTCGGACGCCTCGACCACGAAACGCAACTTATCGCCCTCTTTCGGCTGACTGAACAATTTGCTCAATTCGATATCACTGACCACGATAGAGGTAGTGCCGGAAGACAGCTTGATCTTGTCGGACGCCTGACTCCACCTGCTGCCCTGCATACCGCCCGACAATGCCTCGACCCAATACTGATAGGTAGCATTTGGAAGCAACTCCTGTTCCGCATCGAGCGTAGCCGTAACGACGGTATTGTCGGAGGGATTCTCCGCAACCGTAAACTTCGGAGCTTTCTGAACATACTCCAACGGAGCGATCTTCTGAATTCGACCGGCCATGAGCGCGACGATCGACGACGAAGCGGGTTTGGTCTTCGACATCGACGCCCCTTCGGCGTCGGTGATCGTAACCGTGTAACCGCCCTGATAATTGCCGGGCGTTACGGCCACATACACATCCGTAGCGGTTTCGGCCGTCGTACCCAGAGCGATGTCGCCCGTTACGGTTACCTGCGGGGTAACCTCTCCGTATGCGAAGTCGGTACGTTTGTAATACACCTCCGGCGAGCTGTAATCTCCGTATTCGTCGAGCGCCCATGATTTCAGCCCGATTTCACCTGCACCGACATTGCCGGCCGAGCTGCTCTGGAACTGGAATGCCACGCTCGTCAGGGTCGTACCTTCGACTGCGGAATAGACAGGCAGCCGGAGCGCCGAACCCACCGGTTTGAAAAGCACGGACTCATCGCCGTCTCCCCAGATACCGACCATCGGAATAGCGCCTACCGGACCTTTGCCGGCTTCGTATTTCTGATCTTTGGGGACAGTAATTCGCAGCGCTTCGATGGGTTTGGTACCATCGACAACGGTCCCGAACTTGCCGTCGGGATAAACGGCCACATAGCTCAGCGACGACGAAAGGACCGGTTTCACGGACCCCTTGAACATACCGTCGCCGTTCTCGGTCGTATATTCGGTAAAAATCCCATTATCGCCCGTATACACTTTGATCTTGTCGCCTTTCAGCCAGCTGAGTTGCAGCGTCTCGGTATCGAGCGCGGTACGGGTATCCCCGCCTGCGATGATCGAATTGATCGTATATTCTTGAACACCAACTGTTTCCGGCGAAGTAGGTTCGTCCTTGGAGCAACCCGTGAAGGCCGACATCGCAGATGTCAGACCCAGCAGTACAATCGCTTTTTTCATAATCTTTGCATTATGTTAAATTACTCCCAGCCCCATTCGCTGTTCGAATTCTCGAAATCCTGAATTCCGCTTCCGGTGAAATCGAAAGAGGATTCTGCAAAGCCACGTTCGACCGTTACGCTCGACACCGCGATCTGCGGCGCGACATAGGGTGCGGGACTGCTTTTCATCCCCAGTTGTAAATTCTGTTTCATAATGTAGAATATTAGGTTATATTAGGTTAATAAATGTAGCCCGAAGAACCGAACGGAATCCAAGAAACCCTCTCACTGCACACGCACGCAAAACATTCGCCCCCCCGATGCCGAAAACACTTCCCTCATTCAGACGACACCCGCACCGACACCCCTCCGATAAGCCTCTCGAACGGGCTTGGGAACTCATCTCTCTGCGAATATACGATATTCCGATGAAAAAAGCAAATAAATGTCATTTTTTTTGCAGGTCGCTACCCGATTCATAGAGAAGGTACGAAAATGAATTTGTCCGCGAAACATACTTTCGCGCAGAGTCGGGCGTTATATTTGCAGATGCAAACTTCTAAAAACAGAATACTATGAAAAATTGGATTATCGCAGCAGCCGTCGTGCTGACGGCACTGCCCGCCATGGCGCAGTACGAGGAGAAATTCCCCAGTTATATTCAGGTCAACGGACGGGCCGAACGGGAGATCGCGCCGGACGAGTTCTACCTGTCGATCGTCATCAACGAACGCGAATCGAAGGGTAAAATCACGGTGGAACAGCAGCAGAAGGAGATGATCGCAGCGCTCGGACGTCTCGGTATCGATGTCGATAAACAGCTCAAAATGGCCAATATGTCGAGCGAATTCTTCAAGAAGAACACCTCGGTCGCCACCGCCAAATACCAGCTCAAGCTCGGTTCGGCGGCCATGGTTTCGAAAGTCTATGCCGCACTCGACGCCATCGGCATCTCCAATGTGGCGATTCTGCGCGTATCGCACACGAAGATAGACCAGTACAAGGAGCAGATACGAGTGGCTGCCATGCAGAATGCGAAGCAGAATGCCGCTACGCTGGCCGAAGCCATCGGTCAGAAAATCGGGCCCTGTTTCTACATCTACGATTCGAACAGCGACGTGATGCCCGTTTTTTACAGCAACATGGCGGCGGTCGCACGCGGAAAATCGGCGTTGGACGCATACGCCGAATCGGCATCGGAGGACGAACCGCTGGATTTCAAAACCATCAAACTGACCTATAACGTGCAGGCCAAATTCGTGCTGGAGCCTTGACCTCTTCCCGCCTCCGGCGAAAAGTCGAAACCGCCCGCAATGCGGGCGGTTTTTATATAACGCTATGACCGGCAGCGGGTTGCCGCATCTTCGCATTTAACATAATGCAAAGATTATGAAAAAAGCGATTGTACTGCTGGGTCTGGCATCTGCGATGTCGGCCTTCACGGGTTGCTCCAAGGACGACGTTACGGAAAACGGCTGGTCAAACGAAACGAAAGGCAGGCGCGACAACACGCTGGTCGCAAAGATGGCCGGCGACGGGGGGGGGACGCGCACGGCGATGGGCGACAAATCCGCCGTATGGAGCGCCGAAGACCGCATCGCCCTGTATGCTGACATAAGCTCTTCGGAACACTTTCTGCCTTTCGATATTTCGGACGCAGACGCCGGAACCGCGACAGCGGGTTTCACGCTCGATGCAAACTATCAGGACGGATGGGACAACGAAGATTACTATCCTCTGCGAGCCCCCGGCATAAACCAATGCGTAGCCGTCTATCCCTATGCGGCAGCATTCTACTACTCACCTTACAAGGATCTCGTGCGGCTGGGCGCAGCCATTCCCGCCGCGCAGCGGTACGTCGAAGGATCGTTCGACAACCTGTCGGTGCCGATGATCGCCACGAGCACGGAGAGTTACAAGAACGGCGTTTACATCTATTCGCCGATGACGTTCAAGTACCTCGCGGGCCTCATCCACCTGACGATGTCCGCCGCGGAACAGACCGAAATCGAAAAGATCGAGCTGACCGGCGGAGCCTTCGCCGGAAACGTGGTCGTGGAATTCTTAAAACAGGAACCGATGGACGAGGCATTCAAAACGGTGCTTCAGGGCGGAGACGGGTCCTTAGGCACGATCGAAGGCCCGGGCAGCCTCAAATTAGACGGCGCATCGCAGACCGTAACCATGCAGGGCCCGATCGCTCTTTCGTCCGCCCCGAGCAACGTCTATTTCTCCGTTCTTCCATCGGATTACAGCGGGCAGACCCTTACCTTCGAATTCACCCAGAGCAACGGTCTGCGAACCGAGAAATCGCTGGCCGGTCATCGGCTGAACGCAGGCGAGATCGCCCAGCTTCCCGCCTTCGTCTATCGCATTCCGTTCCTGCCGGAGGTAAACGTAACGCAAAAGGAAAACCATCTTCACGCGACGTGTACCGAGAACGATGCCGTTGAAAAATACACGGCCGAAATTCTGTACAACGGGACCGTCGTTCAGAGCATCTTGCTCGATCCGGAAACAGGCATAAACCTCGACATGCTGGAATTCGACGTACAGGCCCCGGGCAGGCAAACGCTCCAATTGACCGTCAAAGCCGAATTCAAGGACAAATCGGGCGTAGACGCCGTCTACACGCTTCCCGTCGATTTCAAGTACGACGTCAAACCGCAGGTTCCCGTCTTCACCTACCTGACGGACAAGAAGATGATTTATCTGTCAAATTACCAGTCCTACTGGAAGAAAATGGAATACGCCTTCCTGAAAAAGGCCGATGCGACCGCCGAAGATTTCAAGAGCGTCGCATTCACCACGGCGGAGGACGGCGTCATGAGTTATACGCTGGTGGAGAATCCGCCCACCGAAATCGGAGACTACACGTTAGCCGTGCGTACATGGCACGATCCGTCGGATGCCGCGAACGGCTATACGGAGGGTTACCATACTTTCTCGATCACTTCGCAGCTCCCGTCGGTCGCATTGCTCAACGAAGTCGCCGATTTCGGAGACCTCACCATCGAAAACTGGAGCGAGATAAAAAATGGTCTCGACGAAATCAAATATTTGGAGGTCTGCTGGGTCAAAGGCAAATCGGAAGATTTCGACAATCCTTTGAAAACCATCTACAGCGACACGGATGCCGCCTATTTCGAAGACAGCGGAGACATCTATTTCATCCACATCAAGAATGCGATCGGCGCCGAGGGGAAGGGGACCTACTCCGCACTCGTCAAAATATGGTACGACGACAGCGACCCCGACGGCTATATTTCGGCCTCCATGTCATTCTCTCTCTGACGGGGCTCTCCGCAAGACAAGAGGCTGTCCAACGAGTTTCGGACAGCCTCTCTCTTTTCACCTTCGTCTTTACTCCGATCCTATCCCCGCCGCACGAGCTTCACCACATTCTCGACATGGTGCGTGTGGGGAAACATGTCGACCGGCTGCACGCACGCCACGTCGTAGTCCGCCGCCAGCAGCGCCAGATCGCGAGCCTGCGTCGCGGGATTGCAGCTCACGTAGACGATGCGCTCGGGCGCGGCGCGCAGGATCACCCCGACGACGGCTTCGTCCACTCCCGCCCGCGGCGGATCGAGGATCACCACGTCGGGACGTCCGTTCGCCTCGACGAATGCGTCGGAGAGCACCTCCTTCATGTCGCCCGCATAAAACCGCGTGTTGCCGATCCCGTTGACGGCCGAATTGACCTCGGCGTCGGCGATCGCTTCGCGTACGTATTCGATGCCGATCACCCGACGGCACCGCGCGGCGCAGAAGTTGGCGATGGTACCCGTGCCGGTGTAGAGATCGTAGAGCACCTCGTTCCCCGTGAGACCGGCGAAGTCGCGCGCCACCTTGTAGAGTTCGTAGGCCTGCGCGGAGTTGGTCTGGTAGAAGGATTTGGGCCCCACCTTGAACTCCAGCCCCTCCATGCGCTCGACGATGTGGTCCTTGCCGCGGTAGCAGACCGCCGCGAGGTCGCCCGTCGAGTCGTTCCACTTGGTGTTGACCATGTACATGAGCGAGGTGATCTGCGGAAAAGCATCGGACAGATGGTCCAGCAGCGCTTCGATGCGCGGACGGTCGTCGGCCCCGAAGACCGCGACGACCATCACCTCGCCCGTCGAAGCGGTGCGGATCATCAGATTGCGCATGAGGCCCCGATGCTCGCGGGCGTTGTGGAACGTGTAGCCGCGTTCGATGCAGAAGCGTCTGGTTTCGAGCCGTATGGCATTCGACGGGTCGGGCTGGAGCCAGCAGCGACGGATGTCGAGCACTTTGTCGAACATGCCCGGAATGTGGAATCCGAGCGCCGGCTCCGGTGCGATGTCGCCTCCCCCGGCCACCTCCTCGTGCGTGAGCCAGCGGCGGTCGGCGAAGGTGTATTCGAGTTTGTTGCGGTAGAAGGTCGTCTGCGCCGAGCCCAGACAGGGCCGGATTTCGGGCAGAGCGACCTTGCCGATGCGCGCAAGCTGGTCGCGGACCTGTTCGGTCTTGAAACGCAGCTGTTCGTCATAGGGCAAATTCTGCCATTTGCAGCCGCCGCACACGCCGAAATGCTCGCAAAACGGCTCCGCGCGCAGGGGCGAACGGCGCACGTAGCGCACCGCGAAGCCCTCCATGAAGCGGCGGCGCTTCGAGCGGATCTGCACGTCCACCACGTCGCCCGGGACGGTCATCGGGACGAAGACCACCACGTCGTTCCAGCGGCCCATCGCCTTGCCCTCGGCTGCGAGGGTCGTTATTTCGAGCCCCTCGATCAGGGGATAATTCGCTTTCTTTCGTGCCATAGTACCTCGGATTTCACCCGCAAAGGTAACAACAATCCCCCGTCCGGCCGCGGACGCCGCCCGCTTTTTCGTTTCATCCGCCCAAAAAACCGGCGGCGGACGCCGCCGAACGACGGGATGCGGCCTCCCGGCCGCCTCCTCGACCAACTTCTTCACCGGCACTCGGCCTTCAACCGCGCATCCGTCTCTCCTTGGCCCGCGTCCGCACGCTGCCCAGCCAGAACCCGAGCGCGAAGGGGACGCCGAGCACCACCGTCCCGAGCAGAATGAGCCATCCGACCACCTTGCCCACGAGCGACGGGACCCCGTCGAGCGTGGTGCGGATCGCATCGTCGGCCGCAGCGTGCAGCTCGCGCACGAGCGTCTCCCGTTCGACCGAAACGTAGCGCTGCAACTCGTCGCGCTGGCGGTCGAAATTGAAAAACGCATGGTCCACCGAGGCGTTCATCGTACCGATGAGGCTCTGCACCTGTTCGTTCAGCGAACCGACCACGGCATCGGAAATCTGCGGGATGTGCTCCATCACGAGGACGATCCGCCGGAAGTTGCGGTCGAGGCTGTCGAGCTGACGGCCGATCTGCGTCCGGACGCTGTCCTGCTCCAGCCTCAGTTCGAGCAAATCCTTCGACCACCCCAGCGAAGCGGCCATCTGCTGGGTCTGTCCGCCCACGCGGTCGCTCATGTCGGCGAGCACCTCCGAAATCGACCCCGCGGCATAGGCGTGCTCCACGCCGTTGGCCTTCAGAAAACGCACCCACGCCAAGGTCGTATTGGCCGGCTCCACATCCGCCTCGGCCGGAGGATTCGCCGCCATGTACTCACCGACGAAACGGCTCATCAGCGCATAGCGGTCGGCCGCGAGCACGTCGCGGGCCAGCGTATCCACACGCCCGGCGAACCGCTTCGCGGCCGCCCGCGCCAGCGGGCTGTACGCCCCGAAGAGCAACGAGTCGGGCGCCGCGGCGAACGCCTCGTCCATGCGGCGGCACAGAATCCACGTATCGGCCAGCGACACCTCGGGAATGGGCTGCATGGCGGCCGACACGGCCGCCCGCGTGGCCTGTATCTTCCAGCGGATCGTCCGCATCTTGATTCGCGGATCGGGCGTCGCCGCAGCGATGGAGTCGGCCGCGCGCACGATTCCGTCCGACAGATCGTAGTAGAAGCCGCGGGTCATCAGACGCGCTTCGACATCCTCTTTCGGCAGCGGATCGCCCGTGTCGATATGCAACTTCAGCAGGGAACACCCCGCCAGTGCGGCGGCCGCAGTCAGCGCGGCGGCAATTTTCGCAAACAACAGTCTCATAAGCTCCGATCTATACGAAGGCAACCGCCTTCGGAGCGTAAAGGTAGCAAATTCCCGCAAAAAGCACTATCTTTGCATGCACTATTCGGGCGTTTTCGACGAGCTGCGCGCAATCCGGACCTGCCGGGAGGGGGCCAGACGAGAAAACGGCCCGGGAAACAGAACGTTTCACGCTAAATCAACGGACCATGAAAACAGCTTGCCTGACCTTCAACCCCATACAGGAGAACACCTATGTCGTCTGGGACGACACGCTCGAATGCGTCGTCGTCGACGCCGGAAACTCCACGGAGCGCGAAAACGCCGCCCTGCGGAACTTCATCGAACAGCACGGACTGAAGCCCGTCGCGGCGGTCAACACCCACGGACACTTCGACCACGTGCTCGGAGTGGAGTGGCTCAGGCGCACCTACGGCATCCCCTTCGCCCTCTCGTCGAAGGACCGATTCCTGCTCGACGGAGCCGAGGCGGGCAGCACAGTCTACGGCGTGAAGGTCGGCGCCATGCCTTCGGTCGACCTCGACCTCGACGAGGAGCCCGAAATCCGCTTCGGGCGCACGTCATTGCAGGTCATCCCCACTCCGGGGCACACGCCCGGACACGTCTCGCTCTACGAACCGGAGTCGAAGACGCTCTTCACGGGCGACACCCTCTTCCGCGAAAGCATCGGCCGCACGGATCTGCCGGGCGGCGACTACTCGTGGATCATGCGCTCGATCCTCGACCGGATCGTACCCCTCGGCGAGGAGGTGCGCATCTGTCCGGGCCACGGCCCCGAGTCGACCATCGGCCACGAACTGCTCTACAACCCGTTCATCGTCGAGGTGCTCAACGACGAAGTGAACTACCGGAACTGATCCTGCACCGAAACGTCCGACCCATGAAAAACCTCCTCGTCTGTCTGGCTCTGCTGCTCGTCTGCGCCGCTCCGTCTCCGGCCGAAGCGAAAACCCCGCCGTCCGCGGCGGAAGCCGCACGGCAGGTCGCGGCACTCCTCGACGCCGGCGACTGCCTGACGCTGCAGGAAATGCTTCCCGCCCTGCGGGACTCGCTGCCACCGCCGCTCGCACTTCTCTCGGATGCGCTCACGGCCCATCACGGAGGTCGTTTCGCCCGAAGCAACGAAGCCATCGCCCGTCTGGACGAATATGCGGAGGAGCTGGGACCGGAAACCCTGCTCGGCATGCGGAGCCTCGCCATCCACAACTTTCGGGCGCTCGACGACTATGCGGGCGCCTCCCGGGCGATCCGCGCCCTGATCGGGCAGCTCCCGGACGGCGCCGCCGAAGCGCGGCGTTCGCTCGAAGCATTCGACCGCTGGATGTCGGCCCTCGCTGCATGGCCCGCGACGACGCTCCGGCGGCCGGCGGCGGAGACCGCGATTCACGCGGAGCTCCGCAAAGTAGGCCGCGGCGAACACCTGCTCGTCGAAGCGGAAGCGAACGGCTGCACCGAACCCTTCATCTTCGACACGGGATGCAGCGGCAGCAACTTCCTCACCCTTCGGGCCGCCCGACGGCTCGGCGTGCGCATCGTCGCCGATTCGGTACCCGTTACGGGCATGACCACCTCCTACGTCCGGATCGGCGTGGCGGACTCGCTGCGCATCGGCGAACTGCTCGTCCTGCACCCCACGTTCCTCGTCGCCCCCTCCATTTCGGACAACGGCGAAGAGGGGTTGGCGGAGGCCGTGCTGGGATCGGACGTCATCCGCGCCATGGGCGAGGTGCGCATCGAAGCGCGGAACGGCTGGATCGTCCTGCCCGCGGAGCCTTCGCCGGAGCCCCCCTCTCCGAATCTCGGGTTCGACGGCGGGCAATACCACCTCTACTGCACGCATAACGGCGAGCGGCTCCGCCTCCATTTCGACACGGGCAACGTGAAGAGCACCCTCTCGTCCCGCTATTACGACAGACACCGCCGCGCCGTGCGCCGTGCCGGCCGCCGCACGACCTCCACGCAGGGCGGTTTCGGCGGCATCCGCGAACTCGAAGTCCGCATCCTGCCGCATATCACGCTCTGCTGCGGCGCACGGCCCGTTACGCTCCGCGACATCGCCGTAACCCTGCGCGGCAAGGAGATGGACGCGCAGCGCGGCAATGAAGACGGGTCGCTGGGCGTGGATTTCCTCACGGCCTGCGACGCCGTCGTCATAGACCTCGGCCGCATGTTCGTCCGCACCGAATGACCGCCTATGAAGACCCTCCTGCATAAAATCCTCTACAAGACCCTGCCGCTCGAAGGTTACCTGCACACGGTGAGCCGCCTCTTCTTCCTCGCCTATCGCCTCGGCATCGGCCGCCGCGCCGCCGCCACGGAATACGTCTACCATCTGCCGCAACTCGTCCGTGCGGGCGACGTCTGCATCGACATCGGCGCCAACCTCGGCTACTACGCCCGTCCGCTCTCCGAACTCGCGGGTCCCGCGGGCAAGGTCTACGCCGTGGAGCCCGTGCCGCCGATCCTCGCGGTCCTGCGCCGCAACCTCCGCCGATGTCGCAACGCCGAGATCCTCCCCTTTGCGCTCGGCACCGAGGACCGACCGATCCGCATGGGCAACGACTCAGCACGGACGACAGGCTATTTCGGTACCGGTCAGAACTTCGTGAACGACACGGACCGCCCCGCAGCAGTGGAGTTCACGGCCCGGATGCGTCGCGGCAGCGCGCTTTTCGGATCGCTCGAACGGCTCGACTTCGTCAAATGCGACATCGAGGGCTACGAGACGGTCGTCCTCGAAGAGCTGCGCCCCCTGCTCGCCCGCTTCCGCCCCACGGTCCTCTGCGAGACGGGCGGCGACAACCGCCCGCGGATCGTCCGCCTCTTCACCGATCTGGGCTACGACTGCTTCACGCTCGACCGCGGCCGCGAAGTGCCGCTCGCGCCCGAGAGCACCAAAGACATCATATTCCGCCCCCGACAAACATCCCGATCATGCGCATAGACATCATCTCTTCCGTTCCGGAGCTGCTCGCATCGCCCCTCAACGAATCGATCCTCAAGCGCGCACAGGCCAAAGGGCTCGTGCGGATCGTCGTCCACAACCTGCACGACTACGCCCACGACCGCCGCAAGACCACCGACGACTACCCCTTCGGCGGCGAGGCGGGCATGGTGATGAAGCCCGAGCCCGTCTTCGAACTGGTCGAGAAACTGCAAGCCGAACGCACCTACGACGAGATCATCTACACCTCGCCCGACGGCGTACGCTACGACCAGCGCGAGGCCAACCGCCTCTCGACGCTCGAAAACATCGTCATCCTCTGCGGCCACTACAAGGGGATCGACCACCGCATCCGCGAACACCTCGTAACGCGCGAAATCTCCATCGGCGACTACGTTCTCACGGGCGGCGAGCTGGCCGCCTGCATCATCGCCGACTCGGTGGTGCGGCTCGTCCCCGGCGCCATCGGCGACGAAGCCTCGGCCCTCACGGACTGTTTCCAAGACAACCTGCTGGCGCCGCCCGTCTACACGAGGCCCGCGGAGTTCCGCGGCTGGCGGGTGCCCGACGTGCTGCTGTCGGGCAACTTCGCGCAGATCGAAAAGTGGCAGGACGACGAGGCATGGGAGCGCACCCGCCGCCTGCGGCCCGACCTGCTCGAAGAGTAGCCGACGAATGCTCTCCCGAAGTGCAAAGTTCCGTTCAACAACACCGAAACCGATGAAATACTACCTCATAGCAGGCGAGCCCTCGGGCGACCTGCACGGCGCGAATCTGATCGAAGGGCTGAAAAAAGCCGACCCCGAAGCCGCATTCCGTTTCTGGGGCGGCGACAAGATGGCCGCTGCCGGCGGTCGCCGGAACCTCGTGAAACACTACCGCGAAACCTCGTTCTTCGGAATCGTGCAGGTCCTGCGCAACCTCGGGACCATCCGCCGCCAGATGCGCGAATGCAGGGACGACGTGGCGGCCTACGGTCCCGACGTGCTGATCCTCGTGGACTACCCCGGCTTCAACATGAAGATGGCCCGCTGGGCCCACGGGCAGGGCCTCCGCGTATTCTACTACATCGCCCCGAAGGTCTGGGCATGGCGCGAGCACCGCGTGAAGGCGATCCGCCGCTATGTGGACCGCCTGTTCGTCATCTTTCCGTTCGAAACGAAGTATTTCCCTGCGAAGGGCATACGTCCGGTCTTCGAGGGCAATCCGCTCGTCGACGCCATCGAGGCGCGGCGGCCGTCGCTCCCCTCGGGCGAAGCGTTCCGGCGCGAGCACGGACTCGACCGGCGCCCGATCGTCGCCCTGCTGGCCGGCAGCCGCAAGGGCGAGATCCGCGACAACCTGCCGCTGATGGCGGCGCTGGCTCGCAAGTTCCCCGACCGCCAGTTCGTCGTCGCGGGCGTCTCGTGGCTCGACCGCTCGCTTTACGAACCTTATCTCGCGGACAGCGGCATACGCTACGTTTGCGACCGGACCTACGAAACGATCCACGCGGCCGAAGCCGCCGTGGTTACGTCGGGCACGGCGACCCTCGAAACGGCTCTGCTGGGCATCCCCGAAGTGGTGGTCTACCGCACGCTGTGGCTTCAGGTCAAGCTCCGGCCCTACGTGCTGAAGGTGCCCTACGTCTCGCTGGTGAACCTAAACCTCGGGCGCGAATCGGTGCGCGAGATCATCCAGTCGGACCTCGACATCGCACGGGCCGAACGCGAACTGAGGGCCATCGTCGCCGGAGGCGCCGGAAGGGCCAAGATGCTCGCCGATTTCGACGAGCTGCGCAGCATCATCGGCCCGGCCGGCGCCAGCGACCGTTTCGCGCGGCGGATGGTGGAGGAGTTGTCGAGGTACGAAAAATAAACCGGCAGCAATGGGCGTACACTACCTGATCTCCGGTCTGCTGCTGCTCGTCGCGGCACTCGTCTACCTGCGCCCGCAGTCGATCCCGACGCTGCGCCACTATCCGAAGGAGCGGCTCGCGAAGGTCGATCTTCGGCGGGTGCGCCGCACGGGCTCGCTCGGAATGTTGGCGCTCGCGCTCCTGATCGGGCCGGGAGCCTGCCTGCTGCACTGCACGGGAGTCGACGAGACGACGCTGACCGTGCTCGGATGGATCGTGCTGCCGGTCGGCACGATCGCGATCGCCGCACGGATCGAAACATACAATAAAAACAGATGAGAGGCCGGAAGACGCCCGTCATCATGCAGCGGCAGTCTGTCTGCGGCTCCCCATTCCGACGCCGATCGCGGGCGCCGCATACGCATCGCTGAAATACGACGTCAAAAACCGCAAAAAACGCAAGTCATGACGATACGTCCCGAACGGCCGGAGGAGTTTCCGGCGATTCACCGCCTCGTCGAGGAGGCTTTCCGCACGGCGAAGGTCTCCGACGGCAAAGAGCAGGATTTCACCGATCGCCTGCGGACGGCCGGCGGTTACATTCCCTCTCTGGCTCTCGTCGCCGAAGAGGAAGGGCGCCTGATCGGCCACACGATGCTGACCCGCACGACGCTCCGCGACGGAACGCCCGTCCTGCTGCTGGCCCCGCTTTCGGTCGTCCTCGACTGCCGGAGCCGGGGCATCGGCGCGGCACTCGTCCGCGAAGCGCTCCGCAAGGCCTGCGGCCGGGAGGAACAGGCCGTCGTGCTGGTGGGCGACCCGGCCTACTACGGACGGTTCGGCTTCCGGCGGAGCACGGAGCTGGGCATTCGGAACACGAACGGCATTCCCGACGAGTACGTGCAAGTGCTGGAGCTCGTACCGGGAGCACTCGCCGGCACTCATACGACCATCGCATTCGAAGAGCCATGAAAATCATCTGCATCGGCCGCAACTACGCGGCGCACATCGACGAACTGTCCCGCGGGACGGGCGGCGGCACCGCACGCCCCGCCGCTCCGGTCTGGTTCCTCAAACCCGACACGGCGCTGCTGCGCAACAACGATCCCTTCTACATTCCCCGCTTCTCGCAGGAGGTGCACTACGAGTGCGAACTCGTGGTGCGGATCGACCGCGTCGGGAAGTGCATCGAAGAGCGTTTCGCCCACCGCTACTACCACGAGGTAGGTCTGGGCATCGACTTCACGGCCCGCGACCTCCAGCGCGAGGCCGTCGCCGGCGGGCTGCCGTGGGAAGCGGCCAAGGCATTCGACCGCTCGGCGGCCGTCGCCCCGCTGTTCGTACCGCTCGCAGAGCTGGGCGGCGAGGTGCAGAACCTGCACTTCGAGCTCGCAGTCAACGGCCTCACGCGGCAGTCGGGTTTCACGGGCGAAATGCTCTTCGGCGTCGACCGCCTCATCGCCCACGTCTCGCAATTCCTCACGCTCCGCATGGGCGACCTGCTCTTTACGGGTACGCCCGCCGGAGTGGGGCCCGTTCGTGCGGGCGACAACCTGCGCGCCGCACTCGAAGGGCGCACGCTGCTCGACTTCGACATCCGCTGAGCGCCGCCGCATTCGCCGCGCCGCCTCCCCGCGAGGCATGCATCCGGCCTCCGCGATCCGGCAGCGTCCGAGAACCGATCCGGCAGCACGCGCCGCTGCGAACGATGCAAAACCGTACCGAACGAAAACAAGACGAAATACTATGCTTCTGCACGAAAAACTCGCCCCCTACCGCCTCATGCTGGCCTCGCAGTCGCCCCGCCGGCGGGAACTGCTCGCCGCCTGCGGCCTGCCGTTCGAACTCGCACCGAAATACGACTGCGAAGAACGCTACCCGCCGACGCTGCCCGCCGAGGAGGTGCCGCTCTACCTCGCACGCCTCAAGAGCGACGCCTATCCCCATCCCCTCGCGCCGCACGAAATTCTGCTCACGGCCGACACGGTGGTCGTCTCGGAAGGCGCCGTGCTGGGCAAGCCCCGCGACCGCGACGACGCGGCCGCGATGCTCCGGCGCCTCTCCGGCGCGACGCACACGGTCGTCTCGGGCGTTACGCTCCGCACCGCGGAGCGCAGCCGCTCGTTCGGCGCACGCACCGACGTCCGCTTCCGGCCCCTCGCCGGCGAGGAGATCGCCTACTACCTCGACACCTTCCGACCCTACGACAAGGCCGGCTCCTACGGCATACAGGAGTGGATCGGATATGCCGCCATCGAACGCATCGAAGGCTCGTTCTACAACGTGATGGGGCTGCCGGTGCAGAAACTCTACGTCGAACTGAACGAATTTCTCGGATAATCCGACGGAATTCCGTATCTTGCACGACAGAATCCGCAACCCCGCTCCGACCGCACTCCGCGCGCATGCGGGAATGTGCCGAAGCGATTAAACGACTGTAAAACACCAAACCCATGAAACGCACACTGTTCGCCGTACTCTGTACGCTGCTCGCACTGCCCGCTCTCGCAGACGAGGGCATGTGGCTCCCGAGCCTCATCCGATCGCGCATCGGGGACATGCGCTCCAAAGGATTCCGCCTCACGGCCGAAGACATCTACTCCGTCAACCGCGCCTCGATGAAGGACGCCGTCGTTTCGTTCGGCGGCTTCTGCACGGGCGAGCTGATCTCCGAACGCGGGCTCCTGCTCACGAACCACCACTGCGGCTACGACGCCGTGCAGGCGTTGTCGAGCGTCGACCACGACTACCTCACGCACGGATTCTGGGCCATGTCCGCGGCCGAGGAGCTGCCGGCCGAGGGGCTCTTCGTGCGCTTTCTGGTGCGCATGGACGATGTAACGGACCGCATCGCGGCGGGCGAAACCGCCGAGCGGATCATCGCCGAAGCCGAGAAGGAGGGCCCCAACTACCGCGCGACGGTCGAGCAGATGTACTACGGCAACCAGCAGTTCCTCTTCGTCTACCAGCAGTTCGACGACGTGCGGCTGGTCGGCGCGCCGCCCTCGTCGATCGGCAAGTTCGGCGGCGACACCGACAACTGGATCTGGCCCCGCCACACGGGCGACTTCTCCCTGTTCCGCATCTATGCCGGTCCGGACAACCAGCCGGCGGCCTACTCGCCCGAGAACGTCCCCTACCGTCCCCGCCGCCACTTCGCCGTCTCGACCCGCGGCGCCGAGGAGGGAGCCTTCACGATGATCTACGGCTTCCCGGGCAACACCCAGCAATACGTCCTCTCCGATGCGGTCGAATACGCGCAGAAAATCTCCGATCCGACCAAAATCGCCATCCGCACCGCAAGGCTCGATCTGATCGGCCGGGCGCAGGAGACGGACCCTGCGCTGCGCATCTTCTATGCGGCCCGCCACGCCAACATCGCCAACGCATGGAAAAAGTGGCAGGGCGAAGTGCTGGGCCTCGAACGGCTGCGGACCGCCGAGCGCAAACGCGCCTATGAAACCGCGTTCGAAGCGTGGGCCGCCGACAAACCCGAATACCGCGACGTCGTGCGCGAGCTGAAGGCCGAATACGCCCGCATCATCCCGATCTTCTTCAACCTCGAAGTCCTCTCCGAGACCCTCCGCACGCTGCCGATGCCCTATCCCGAAGCGGAACGGACCGATCCGCTCTTCGCAGCGCGCCGCCCGACCGAACGGGCGCTCTGGCGGCTCGCCGTGGGCGAATACGCCTCCCTCTGCCAAGGCGACCGCCTGCTGCCCGCCGTGCGCGAAGGCATCCGGCGCGCAGGCGGCGCCGAAGCCTATGCCGACCATCTGTTCGCCCTCGCGGCGGACGATCCCGCGAGCGAAGAGCTCGCCGCACTCGAAAGGGACATACGCCAGAACGTCGGCGAACTGACCGCCGCACTCGGACTGCGCCGCCTGCGCAATCTCGGCAGCGCCCGTCTGGAGGAGCTCTACAAGACCTACATGCGCGGATTGCAGGAGTGGGACACCGGGCGTGCCTTCTTCCCCGACGCCAACTCCACGCTCCGCGTATCCTACGGCACCGTGGCCGGCTACCGCTATGCCGACGGCGAGCGCCACAAAGCGCTCACGACCCTCGACGGCATCATCGCCAAGGACGATCCGACGGTCTACGACTACGACATTCCGCAAGCCCTGCGCGACCTCTACGCCTCGAAAGCCTACGGCCGCTGGGGCACCCAGATCGAAGGCCGGCGCACGGTCCCCGTCTGTTTCCTCGCCACGAACCAGACCACGGGCGGCAACTCGGGTTCGCCCGTGCTGAACGGGCGCGGCGAACTCATCGGCGTCAACTTCGACCGCACGTGGCGCTCGACGATGAGCGATCTGGAGTTCGATCCCGAGATTTGCCGCAACATCGCCGTCGACATCCGCTACGTGCTCTTCGTCATCGACCGCGTGGGAGGCGCGGGCTATCTGCTCGACGAGATGACGCTGCGGAAGTAGCAGCCGCCGAAAGGCGTCTGCAACCGACGAAAAAAGAGATTCGGCCGGGGAGGCTCCGCACCCGATACGGACAGAATCCGCACGGAATGAAGCGAGAAATCCGATTTTTTTCACCGGATATTTTGCAGAAACCGAAATAGTATCTATATTTGCACTCCCGAAGTCCTTATTCGGGAACGCAAGCCCAGGTGGTGAAATTGGTAGACACGCTACTTTGAGGGGGTAGTGAACGTTTAGTTCGTGCAAGTTCGAGTCTTGTCCTGGGCACAGATAGGGGCCGTCTAACAAGCCCCAAAAATCGGAAATCACCCCTGCCGGAATTCATTCTGACAGGGGTGAAATCGTTGAAATCGGACTTGTCAGACAGCCCCTTCGCTTTTCCCGGCGCGGAGCAGGAGGCACCTGCATCATTTACCCCTGAATCCGGCCGCCTCCGAAGACCGAACTCTCCGGCGCTTCTTTCGTCGGCAGGACCGGAGCGCCGCGCCGCATCTGCGCCCACGGTTCCGCCGCATCCTGCGTCCGGTCGGACCGCAAATCGGGTCCAAGGGAAAACGATGCCTCCCAACTCCTCTCGACGGGTCGTCAGGCCGATGTCGATTCCGCAGCCCCCTCTCCAGCGGGTTTCACGGCTTCGTTTCCCGGGATTGCTCCAACCGCATCGGACCGTTGTCCGCCTCCCGATTTCACTCCTCCGGCACCGGCTCCGCCAGCAGCTCTTTCAACTTCCCGACGATCTCGGGAATCCCGACTTCGCTCGTGTCGAGCGCCAGCTTGTCGGCAAGCGACGAGCTGTAGGCGGCCACCTCCTTTTTCGTTACGCCGTGCCACAGCGGAAGAATGACCTTCACGCCGTCGATCTCACGGGCCACCATGCCGTTCAGCTCGTAATCGGGCCAGTTCTTTTTCATGAAGTTGCGGGATATGACCACGATGCCGTATCTCGAATTGGCCAATCCGTGATCGATTTTCCTGCGGAGGCTGTCCCCGAGCTTCAGTTCGGATTCGTCGTACCAGACCCGGCATCCGGCCGCCTTGAGCGCTTCGGCCAGCGGACGGACAATGGCTTGTTTGTCCTCCGAGGCGTGGGAGATGAAGAAGTCGTATTTTTTACCCCTATTATTTTCGTTCGGACGCTCCGCGGGCGGCGTCCGCCCTTCGACCACATCCACTTCGGCCGGAGTGAGTCCGTAGAGGTCGTAGACCATCCGGTCGATTTCAGCTTCGAGGGCCGAGGTGTCGGCGGCGGGGTTCTCGCGCTTGGCTTCGAGAATCCGATCGACAAGGGCGATAAAAGGTTGCTGGTTTTCAGCAATTTTAATCGGTAAAAGTTCCAAATCAGACATCAAAATCTGCGGAAAACCTTGCTGATTCGTAATAAACAACTGATGATTATAATAATCTAACAATCTTGAATTAAGAAGACTTATTAAATATCTATTCGAGACATTTGTTGTGGTCGACCAGCACGAATATAATGTACTTTCTGTAAGTGCTGGGACTTCAAGAAACGCACAACATAAAGCGTCTCCTGTGCGTCGAATAAGAATTCTTGGAACTTGCTGATGTTTAGACAACTTTTTTGTACCTCCAATGATCGATAAATTTTTATAATCCGTATGATTTTGTGATTTAACAACCCACTTAGAAATATTTTTCCCCAGCAAGAATATATCTGGCAAATTCCTTTTTTCTGAAAAAATACATTGAGACCGGTTCTTAACGACCATCCCCTTGAAAATAGTAGTTAGTTCGGCGAGCGGAGTTGCACCACTTGAAACTTTAGATAAGATTGGATTATGGGTTTCGACAATCTCTTTCAGATGATAATTAGAATCAAAATGGTATTTTTTTGTAATCGAATCATCATGTTGCTTACGATAAACAAAAATTAAACTACCCGTTACCGCATTTTCAAAAACATAATCCGTGAAAGTAACAGTTATCAATGTATTACCATACATCGACATAACTCCGGTACAACCTTCATAACTTCTCGTTTTGAACAAGCCTTCTGGGATAATATATGCAATAATAGCTCCCTTTTTCAGTAATTTAGTTATACCTAATTCTATAAAAAGTGTAAAAAGATTTTTAGAATATGAATTTTTTATCGACTCATAATCTTTTATATAACAGAACAATTCAGAATTATCCGTATTATTTTTAGTCAAAATTCGGTACGGCGGATTGGCGATCACGATATCGAATCCCCCGCGGTCGAACACATCCTTGAAATAGGTGTGCCACAGGAAGAACGGACAGTTCGTGCGGTCCAGATGCCCGATGTGCACGCGGCTCGCGCCGACCTTTTCGAGCTTCTCCTGCGTCCGCTTCAACTTGGCCTCCTCCGATTTCAGGTTTTTCTCGTACTTGCGGCGGTTGCCTGCGGCGGTCGAAGGGTTATCGATGAACTCGCGGTTCTCTTTCACCGCCCGCATATGCTGCGCCTCTTCGGCCAGCAATTCCCGCTCCCTGTGGTCGAGTGCATTCCCTATATGGCTCCGGATGATCGCGTCGATCTCTCCCCTGATCCCCTCCTTTTCGGCATGGTCCGTTACCGAGAAGTGTTGCCCGATCAGAGGTCCGAGCGCCCGGCGGGTCTGGGCATCGGCCGGCGAACCGAACAGCAAGCCGTCCGCTTCGGGCTGCACGGCGAATCTGCTCAGGTCGATCCCCTCGAAACTTTCGAGCAGCGAGTTGCCCTGCATGATCTTGTAGTCGAGGTTCGGGAGCGGCTGCGGCTCCTCCTCGTCCACCACCAGCGACAGCCAGAAGCGCAGGCGGGCGATATCGACAGCACCCTGTTCGATATCGACGCCGTAGATGTTCTTCTGGATGATTTCGCGCTTGACCTTCGACGGCGAGAAGGCCTCCCGCCGCTTCGTAAAGCCGTACAGCACCCGGCGGCACTTGAAGATTTCGCCCAGCACCCCCATCGGGAAAGCGCCCGAGCCGATCGCCGGATCGCACACCTTGACCTCACGGAGCAGCGTGTCGAGCCGCGCCGCGACCTTGGGGTTTTGCAACGCAGGATCGACCTCGCCCGTGCGGATCAGCCGGCCGACAGCGGCGTGAACCGCTTCGTCGGTATGCGTCCGCAAATACTGGATCAGGCTCTCGCGGCTCATGTACTGCACGATCTCCTTCGGGGTGTAGAACGTCCCCTTGTCCTTGTTGTCTTCGAGCAGATTCTCGAAGATGTGCCCCAGCATTTCGGGATCGATGCCCACCTCGCTGTCGTCGGGGTCGTTTTCGTCGATCGTGAAGTTGTACTGGGCGAAAAACTCGATCAGCTCGTCGAAATAAGCATACGGGAAGTCGATCCGGTTCCGGTCCAGAGCATCGCGGTCGAACAAACCGCCGTTCAGATAAGGAATGCGGATGCGGTCGCCCAGCAGCGGATCGGCCAGATCGTCCTCCCGCTTGCGGTTGAGCGTCTCGAAAAACAGCAGTTCGAGCACCTCGGCGAGCAGCCGGTCGTTGCCCTTATGACGGTCGAGCAGCGTGCGCATGTAGTTCGCATCGCCGCCCGTCCACCCTCGGGCTTCGGACGGGACACCCATCCAGCCCTTCTTCTGAAGGAATTGCAGGAAGACGAGCCGCCCCAACAGCTTCTTGACATAATCCCGCTGCCACTTCTCCCGCCCGCCGATATACGCGCAGAATTTCCTGAACTGGGCCTTGTAGCCGTTGAAAAAGTCGGCATTCAGTTTCTCGACCGAGAATGCCTCGTATATGTTTTCGGGCGTAACCCCTTTGTTCCTGAGCAGCAGAAACCGATCGACGGGCGTGCGGTACGTCTCGTCGGGATTGCCGAACAAATAGGTAAAACGCTTGGGAGCCGTCTTCCCGTCGCGCAGATTGCAGATGTACGACAGCCGCCACTGACGGTCGTCGTAATAGACCACCAGCGCGGCCTCGACATCGTAGGCCGTATAGCTTTTGACCAACGAGCGCAGACCGACACGATTCAGCCCGATGCGGTATCCCCTGATCTCGAACTCATACAGACCGATATCGAACCCCGGCAAACGGAGCTTTCCGAGTTCGTAACCCGTAACTTTCTCGTCGTGCTCCGAGGTCAGCACGCGCGCCTCCCGGCGCATTTCCGTCGCACCGAAAAAATCGATCAGCATCCGCTTCCATTTCTCCGAATCATAGGGCTGCCGGAACAGCTTTCTCAATTCGCTCCTCGGTTCCTCCTGCTGCATAGGTCAGTCTCTTTTTATTCGAAATATTCGGCCAATACGACGCACGATCTGGGATCGCTCCCGGCGCCCGACCTTTTCTCGCTCTTATGATAGCGGATCACGAAAGCCCGGATCGCCTTCTCCACCTCTTCGAACCCGATCTCAGACCGGCGATAACGGCGTTCCAGACGGTTCAGCTCGCGCGAAAGCTTCGTAAAAGTTCCCGCTTCCACGTAATGCCCCAAAATTTCGCAATGCTCCTTGGTCGCAGGGTGCTGCCCGCTGCGCCAGATCCATTTGAGGAATCGTTCGGCCGTTTTGGTCGTCTTATCCTGTTCGCTCGACGAAGGTACGGCGTCGTCGAGCATATCCGTAACATCCTTGTCGAAGCGCCTTTGGGCCGCCGACACGCTCTGGTAGTGCCGCTCCGAAAGCGGAAGCGGCTTTTCATCCGGCGCCGCCCGGAACAATGCCGCCGCTTCGAGGAACCCGAGCGGCGCGACCGTGAAGCGCTCCTTCTGCACCGTGAATCCCGGCCGGTCCATACCGGCCGGCTTCGCCGGCGGGGCGTCGTTCGGCTCGACTTTGTAGAACTCCTGTTTGTAGGCCGAACGGACATACACCAGCGCCGTGTCTTTTTTCGGCCCCCCGGTCCGCGACGCGCAGCGCCCCGTGCGGGATTTGACGGGCAGGTTCCGCACGCGCTCGAAATCCGCCGGATGCGCCTTGCGGAACCTGCGCACCTCGTCCAGATATTGCAGCATCTTATCCACATCGTCGCCGATGTTCGGATTGAACAGTTCGAAGCTGCAGAGCACCTCCTCCCGCGAGAAGATCTGCGAGTCCCCGCCATAGGCCGAATGGAAACCCTGCAACTTGGCCAGAATATTCCGGTAGAGCCGGATCTCGGCATCGCCCTCGGCCGACGGATAGAACAGATAGTTATAGATCGTGTCGGCCACGCTGCCGATGCGGTTCACGCGCCCGTTGCGCTGCATGAGGCGCGTGGGGTTCCACGGCGAGTCGTAGTGTACGATCACATTGGCGCGGTGCAGGTCGACGCCTTCGGCCAGCACATCCGTCGAAATCAGAATATTGAAGTCGTCCTTGGGCTTGCAGCCTTTCGGACGGGGCTTGAAGTTGGCGAGGATCGTCTCGAAGAGTTTTTTGCGGCTGTCCGACGTCGCGCTCAGAATATCGCTGCGGCCCAAGCGCTCTTTCAAGGCCCGCTCCAGATAGTGCACCGTGTCCTTGCTCTCGGAGAAGATCACCAACTTCCCGGTCGGGTTTTCGCCGGGAGCGAGCATTCGGGTCTCGATCTCTTCGACGAATTTGTCCAGCTTGGGGTCTTCCGTAACCCGCTCCCACTCGTCGAGCAGAGCGTCGAGCAGAGCGATATCGCTCTTCAGATCGTCGATGAACCAAGGATAGAACGCATCGCGGCGATAGACGAAATCCTCCTTCGAACCGCCGAACTTCTCGATGCCCTTGTCGATGATGTCGTCCAGCTCGAATCCCTTGTCCTGCAACTCCTTCACCTTGAGGTCGGGAGCAATGACGATCTTGTCGGCCTCCCACATGTCGACCATGCCCTGCGTATTCCGCCGGAGGTTATGCAGCGAACGGCGGAACGCCTCGAAGCTGCTCTCCAGACGCTTCACCATGTGAACTCGGTAAATGCCGGCCAGCGCCGCCGAAATCTGCGGCGCATTCGCATAGCGGGCCGCAAAAGCCGGGGTCAGACTCTCGATAGCCTTATAACGCGCGTATTTGAGCCGTTCGGTGAGGACATCCATCGAGGCATTGAACAGCACTTTCAACTTTTCGGGAAGGTAGTAGACCAATCCGCGCGGCTTCTCGATCTTCGGGAAAACCACCCCCTGTTTCTTGAGGTCGTCGCGGTATTCGGCATAATTGAGGATATTCTCACGGGTGCGGCGCACGGTTACTTTGTCGATCACATCCCGACGGATCTGCTCGTAAATCGTCTTGATCGCTTCGATGTCGATCACCTTGTTGGTCGGGGACATCAACTTGGTATAGAGGCCGATGCGGGGTGCGAAATAGTTCTGCAGATTGGGGACGCCCTCGATGCTGCCACTGCGCTTGTCCTGAAACAGCAGCAGCAGATTGTACAAATCCCGGGGACTGATGTTGAGCGGCGTCGCCGACACCAACATCACCAACTTGTGCACCCCTCCGACACGTCCGATGCGGATGCGGTCGGTCTTGCAGACGCGCTGCAAGTTGTCGTACATATTCGACATATCGCTCCGGAACCGGTGCGCCTCATCGACGACGATCAGGTCGTACTCCTCAAGCGGCAGATAATCGGTCTCTTCCCCGAAAAGTTTCTCAAGATTGCCGCAGGATACGAAATCGGCGTATTTCAGAATGCCGAACGTCTCGAATGTCGAACGCCAGTTGTCGAGCAGCTTCGGCGGGTGCACCACCAGAATTCGGGAGCTGTGCAAGCTGTTCTCTTCGACGAAACGCCGGGCGGTCATCGTGGCAATGACCGTTTTGCCCAAGCCCACCACGTCGGCCAGAAAATAGCCGTTGTATCTTTTCAACATCCGATAGCCCTGCCCGACGGCATCCCGCTGATACTTGAGATCCATGAACCCTTCGGGCACATCGAGCGAAAAATCATCTTCGATCTGGTCGCCGAAATAGTCGATCAACAGCTTCATGTAGATTTCGTAGGGCGTAGGCGCCTGTCCCAAGTGCGTCTTCGCTTCGAACCGCTCGATATCGTCGGGCGTAACGGGCAGCCCCTCTTTCCACAGTTTCTCGAACTCGGCTTTGCAGAACGCCACGTCGTCGAAATCCTTCATCGCCACATTCAGTTCGTAGCGCGGCGGCTGCGTAAGACCCAGCCCCGATTCGGAGAAGTTGCTCGATCCCATAATCACCCAGCCGTCGGAATGCGGCGTGTGTTTTTCCGGAAGGAACAGATAGAATTTAGCGTGAAGATCCTTCGTGGCATGAATTTTCATTTCCACCTTGCCCGTCCGCAGATCATCCGCAAGCAGGGCGACCCCCTCCTCGATTTGCCGGTAATAGCCCGCATCGCGTATATCTTCGACAAAATCGTTCTGAAACCGTTCCCGCGCCTGACGATATACCTTATCCCCCGGCAAGAACATCATCGATTTGTTGTAGCGGTGAAAGATATCGTCGATATTGATGCCGACAAGTATCTGAATCTTACCGAGTCCCTGCAACTTTTCACGAATGGCATAATATCCCGAAGACCGGAAATACCCCGCAACGGCATGAAAACTATGGAGCCCCCGCATCTCGGCAAGTATTCCGCTGAACTTGTCGAAAAGGGTATTGGTCAGGTCGTTGGTAAAGAATTTCGAATCTCCCATAATTAGCTCGTTAGCACTTCCAAAATTACACATTTTTCACAAAATCTCGAATCCCGCACCCGATAGATGCGACAATATTCGGTACATCCGCTTGAGCTTCATACGGTATAAGCAAATGCCGGAGGGTTTCCATTTCGCGAGCCGGGATGAATACGTGTACCCCCGAAGAGCATCGGCCGCAGACGAAGAACGGCCCATCGACCGGTTCCGACCGCTCGCGTTCCTCTCCCGCAAGCCGGAACGGCATCGAGGCCGTCGGACCGGAATCCGCTTCTCGACCGCAATTCCCCGGAGCCGGGGTTGTCCTACACATTTTTTACCCCTTTGAGAATTGCCATTCGGGAAAACTCCCGAAGAGCAGTACGGATAAAAAAGGGCTGTCTAAGATTTGTCAGACAGCCCTCTCGATTCTTTTTTTTATTCGTCCGTTTCGATCTTCCCGTCTTGCGCCGCATTCTGCAAGACACGCAGCGGAACATAGAACTTCGTTTGCGTCGGAGTGTAAATGCCGCATGTGATTCCCGAAACGAGCAGATTCAGAAAACTCTGATTGGTCTTTACCACGAAATCGGGCGCATCGTTCACATATTCCGCAGCTTCGAGTTTGTTGCAGCCGACGGGTATCAGACCGCCGATCACATGGTGGTTCCACTGTCGGTTGATTTGCACCAGCGGTTCGTTGGGCTCAACATCCCCATGCAGAACCCGGGTGGAGTAACAGGAGGGCATAATCAGTGCGATGAGAAATCCCCCCCCCAGCATAAAAGTCTCTTCATACCTGTAATTGGATTGGTTAGGTTCTGCAAATATAATAAATTTTCTCGTGCTGCACACAAAAACCGTCCGAAACGACGGCCGCATGCCGAATCGGGAGCGGCGGACCCGAAAAGGTCCGCCGCCCGTTCGCTGCGGCTATCCCCCGGCGGATCGCCGGTACGTGCCCTCCCTGCGCATTGCGCGTCCGGAGTGCGGGAAACGCCTCGTCAGAACGTCGTGGTCATATCCTTCGGCACGCAGATGTAGAAATCGGCGTCGCCGAGCTCCTCCTCGTTCAGCCGCTCCGCATCGTCCTGCCGGACGACCTCTACCGTCGCAATCCGCAGACCGGGCCGGAAGCGGTCGAGGTAGGTCAGGATGCCGGCATGAGCCGTCGAGTGGAAGCTTCCGTTCAGATGCACGAGACGCCCTTCGCCGATCCGCTGCGCGATCGTCCACGCCATCGTGGCGTCCTTGATCGCCTGCGCCTTCGACAGATTCTCGGCCTGCCCGGCCTTCATGCCCGGCATCCGCATGGCCGCGAAATAACGGTCGACGCTCTCGTTGGGCACGTAGTCCAGCGGCAGCGGCACGATATACCCCCGGGCCTCGTCCGTCAACCGCTCCAGCGCTTCGAATCCCCCGCGTGCGACCATGTTCGCATAGCGCCGCGGAATGTTCGTGGCGATGACGGGGATACCGTTCGCCTTGGCGAATTCGACGACGGGCGCGTAATCCGTCTTATAGTTGTCCCACAACTTGGTCTCCTTGCCGAAGCGGTCGGCCGAAATCAGGCCGCCGAGGTATTCGTCCAGCACCAGCTGGTCGTCGCGTTCGAACATCTCGGCGCCGACCGCCAGCCGCTCTCCGTGGAGGGCATAGAGGTCCTTGACGATCTCCAGCTCCATCCAATGCGCGACGGGACAGTTGTGGACTTCGCCGATGAAGACGACGTCCCGCTCGCCCAATGCGCGGAGCATCTCTCCGTAGTCGGTCTTGCGACCCTCGGCATCGAAAATGGCGTAGGCCTTCTTCTCCTGCGCCGTCGCCAGCGTCGCCGCGAGGCAGCACGCCGTCAAAACGATCCATTTTTTCATGTTGCTCTTTCTGTTATTCGGGTACATAGATAATTTCTCCGTTTTCGAGCTCATAGGCGATTCCGACCCGTTTGCCCTTGGCGCCCGTGCTCTGCTCCTCGGAGGGCGTGTATTTGTTGATCTTGTTGCCCTCCTTCATGATGATCTCCATGTTCTCCTTGCCGGGATTCTTCACGATCGTGAAATCCTCCTGCGTGAAGACCTCGGTCATGTTCATGTGCATGACCATCGCCACCATCAGCGCGACGGCGAAGACCATCGCCACATCGAACAGGTTGACGACCACGCTCAGCGGATCGGAATCCTCATCCCCGGCAAAGCGGCTCTTGCGACGCGTCGTACTCATGCCTTTCCGTTTTTTTCGTTGAGTTTACGCGCCACGTAATCGAGGTTGTTCACATCCTTGGCATACCAGCGCTGTTTGAGTTGCAGCGACACCAGCCCTACGCCGCTGACGACCAGACCCACGACCGTCGTGGCGAAGACCACCTGCATGTTGTAGGCCATGCCGCCGATATCGCCCGTCGAGAGCCCCACCAGCGCGGGACTCATGGCGATCAGCGTGCCGATCAGACCCAGCACGGGGCCGATCTTGGTCAACAGGCGCGAGAGGATCACGTCCTTCTCGGCCTCGTTCTCGAACTCCGAGATCAGGAAATCCGCATAGTCGGTGCTGGGCGGCGTCGAGAGCAGATCGCGCAGGTAGCGCACGAAGAGCGAGTTGTCCTTCGCGGGCAGCGCCCCGGCCAGTTCGCCGACCGTCTCGGGGGTCAGCTCCTTGATCCGCAGGTTCAGGCGGCTGTCGTTGCGGCGCTTGGTCATGTACTGGTTGTAGATGCCGCCCACGAGCAGCAGCGAGCGGATGAACAGCAGCAGCAGCAGCAGAATGTCGGGAATGAGCAGGCTGTTGGCCACCCAGAAAAGTGCTTGAGAAATTGTTTCCATAAATTTGCGTTCGGTTATTTTTTATTGATTGTCGTTTGTCCGGCACCGGAATGAGACCGCCTCTTCGCGGACATCCTCTGCAAGAGCGGCCACTTGATCCGCCCCCAGCCCACGCCTGCGAGAAAGAGCGCGAGGAAGAGCCCGAAAGCGAAGCCGAGCGCCTTCCAGTTCATCGGCTCGCGCACGGCGGCGTAGGTTACGTCGCCGTTGACGGTCGTCAGCAGACCGATGATGCAGACGAAGAGGCTTGCGAGGAAGTGGATTTCGAGCCGCATCTCCCCCTCGGGCAGCAGACGCAGGAAAAACAGGCGCAACAGCGGCACGAGTACGACGACGGCTCCGGCGAAAACGTAGGAAATCGTCGTGAAATCCGCCCCCGGGAAACCGAATATCAGTTCGGTCTGCAGGTAGAACAGCACGGGAAAGAGCAGCAGGCTCGGATACCACTTGAGCAGACGCATCCACCACCGCTGCCGCCGCGCGCCCTGCAACACGGCGATGCAGTAGGCGAAACAGACGACCGATTCGAGCGTAACGATGACGGCCATGTTTTTCAGCGCCACGGTATTTTCGAGATAGTCGGCCAGCTGCGTCTTCGATTGCAGGATCGCATAGGGATAGGTCGCCGCGACGAACACACCGCAGACGAGGCCGAACACCGCAGCCTGCCACCCCCGCCAGAAGCTGAGCTTGAGAATGCAGTTGACGACGATGAACAGAACGAGTATGCTGATGATGATTTCCATGAGCCGTCAATCCTCCTTTCGTTTTTTGCGCAGGACAAGCAGCAGCACGACGAATGCGGCGAAGACGCCGCCCGCGATCCATATGCCGTCGAGCGCATTGCGACCGCTCTCTTCGCCCATCGCCATTTGGTCCTTCTTCAGCACCATGCCGCTCTGTCCGGCCGAGACGTCGGCCGTCTGCATCGCCCGGAGCTGCTGCCGGTAAGCGGCCGCACGCTCCGGCGCCGTCTTGCCGGCGATGTACTCCTGCAACTTGGCATTGCCGCCGGAGAAGCCGGCGCCCGTCGAACCGAATTCGCGAACCAGATCGGTGTGCAATCCGGCCAGCGTGGCGATTTGTGCGTCCGAGGCGTGCCACATGCCTTTGCGGGCGGTTTCGAGCATCACGGCCGTGATCTCCTGCAAAGCCGCGGGATTCTGCTGCCGGAAGAACCGCTCGGTCCCCAGACCGTAGCTGTCCTCCACGTAGACATCGTAAAGACGGTCCCACATCGCATCGTCCACCACGTCGGGCTTCGTAACGTTCCAGCCGTACGTGTTGGTTACGACCTCCGTGATCTGCGCGGCGCTCGAAGCGCCGCCCTTCATCACCTCCTTGATGTATTCGGGGTTGAAGACCGTGGCGCGCGACTCGACGCCGATCGCCTCCTTCAATTCCTGCATCTTCACACGGTTGCGGTTGCGGTAGTCGGCGAAGTAGGCGTCGGGATCCTTGCCCGTAACGTTCCGCACGGCGAGGTTCATACCGCCCATGAATTCGTACACATGGTCGAGGCTGAGCGCACCCCACGTATTGCTCTGGCGGGGTTGCACCACGGCATCCGTGTTGTGGAGCACGGCACGCAGCAGCCCGGCCTTCATCTCGCCCCACTCCTCTTCGCCGCCGTACACGGCACCCATGTTGTTGAGGTACGTATCGGCGATCTGCGCCTCGTCCTGCCACTTGTCGCCGCTGGTGACGAGTTCCTGAATACCCGTGCCGTACATGCCGTTGACGCCTCCGAAGACGCGCTTGGTCGACAGTTCGCGCGCCTCCTTGGGCGAGACGCCCTGCCCCACGAGCAGGCGTTCGGTCTCCACCGTACTCTCGGCCACGCGGTTGCCGTTCGCGTCGCCCGTCGCCGAGGCGGCCATCTCCACGGCCCGCGAAATCAACGCGAGACGCGAAGCCGCCAGATCGCGGAACTGGCCCGAGGTCTGGACCACCACGTCGATGCGCGGCCGCCCCAGCTCCTCGGACGGAATGAGCCGCAGATCGCTCACGCGGCCGTAGGCGTCGCGCACGGGTTCGACGCCGAGCATGTAGAGCACCTGCGCGATCGTCGCGCCCTCGCTCTCGATGAATTCGCTGCTCCAGAAAGTATAGCTCACCTTGCGCGGATAGTCTCCGTGCGTTTCCCGATATTGTTCGAGCGTCTGCCCGGCCAGCTCTTTGCCCCGCTCCCACGCGCGTTCGGAAGGTGTGGCCTCGGCATTGACCGCATAGAGGTTCCGGCCCGTGGGCACAGCCTGCGGATTGGCCACCGCATCGCCGCCCGATGTCGGGGCCACGTATCCGCCCGCGAGCGCATTGAGCAGCGAGCGCATCTCCGCCTCGGGGCTCTCGCGCAACGCCTTTTCGTAGGCGGCGACGTTCCCGATCGTCCGTGCGACCTCCGCGATAGCCTGCGCACGCCGTTTCTGTTCGCTCGTATAGGCCGCCGGCTTCCGCTCGCTCCGGGACATCATCATGCCCCGCTTGGGCGGTGCGAGCACCTCCCGGGCTTCCGCCAGTTCGGCAGACGTGATCCCTGCCGTGCGGCAGATCAGAGCTTCGTCGGCCTGCGCTCCGTCCAGAATCCGGACGACCAGCCGGCGGGCCGGCTCCAGATAACGTTTCGTAAAGTACGGCTTGCTTTTCAACTGTCCGTCCGTTACTTTCCCCTCCTCGCGGTCGAGCGCAGCCAGTCCGTAGGCGATCGGATCGACGCTCATGGCCAGCACCGACGAACGGATCTTCGCGGGGCTGTAAGGCACGCCCGTCGTGTAGAGCTCGCCGGTGATCTTCTCGCCCGCGATCTCCTCCGCGAAGTTCTCGATCCGCACGATCTCCTCCTCCGTGTAGGGACGCGAAGGCACGCTGTCGAGCCTCAGATCGCGGTGCAGACCCATTTTCAGCGCGATCTTCTTCACCGCCAGCGACGCCTTCCCGCGCCCGTTTTCCGGAGCTTTCCAATAGTCCTCGATCCGGTCCGTCAGCTCCCTGTACTGGCCGCGGGTCTTGCTTTCGGTGAACGGAGGGGTGAGGTAGGAGATCGTCGCGGCATAGGAGCGCCGCTTGGCCATCATGCTCTCGCCGACGTTGCCGATCGTATAGTAGTAGAAGTGCGGCACGGCGCCCACGAGGCGGTCGGGCCAGTCGTAGTTGCCGAGCGCCACCTGTTTGCTGGGCGTGAACTCCAGACTGCCGTGCGTGCCGAAATGGATCACGGCATCGGCCCCGAATGCGTATTGCGACCAGAGATAGGCGCCGATGTAGGTGTGCGGCGGCGCGGTCTTGGCTCCGTGGACGATGGCGAACGCATCGTCGCCCACGGCGGCCATCGGCTGCGGCAGCAGCACGACGTTGCCCAAGTCGATGCGGGCGACGGCCAGCGAGGGCACTCCGCCGCGCACGGCGCTCATGTAGCTGCCCGGCGCTTCGCCGTACTGCTTCACCACGTCGGCATAGAGCCCTTCGGGAAGCGCCCGGCGCACCCACGACTCGTACTCCTCTTTCGATACCCATGCGGGACGGCCGTCGCGCATGTAGTCGTCGAACGCCCCCTCGGCATAGGTGCTGAGCACGGCGCCCTGCGTCATCAACAGCCGCTCGAACTCCTCCACGGTCGCCGGCAGGCCGTCAACCCGATACCCTTCGGCCCTGAGCCGCCGGAGCAGATTATAGAGCGACGGCACCGTTTCGAGCCCCTGCGCCGTCAGAGAGGATTGTCCCGCACCCTTGAAATAGTAGATCGCCACCCTCTTCTCGGCATTGGGCTTCTCCTTCAGCCGGACGAAGTTGCGGACGACCTGCGTGAACCGGGCCAGCCGGTCGGGCATGGCCCGGAAGAGGTAGACCCCGTCGGCGTCCATCACCTGATCGTTCACGGCATAGGGCCAGATGGCGCCGTCCAGCTCGGGGACGACCACGCTCTGCGAGAGGAAGCCGCCGAACATCCCCTGCGGGTCCTGCTCCCACTCCTCGCGCGTCGAGAGGATCGTGAGGGGCGAGAAGAGCGGAATATTCCGCTCCCGGAGCCACTCGACCGCGGCATCGGCCTCGCCCATGGCCATGCGGCCGTGCGCGAAATAGATGACCGCGTCGGGTTCGATCCCCTTCAGGAAAGCCAGACGTTTGCGATAGGACGAGATGGGATAGACGTTCATTCCTGCCCGTTCGAGCGAGACGATCAGACTGTCCGTATTGGCGCGGTTGCCGCTGAAAGGGTCGTTCAGACCGCCCACGATCGCCACCTTGGGCGCTCCCGCGCGGAAATGGCCCGCCTCGCGCAGATAGGATTCGTATTCGGCGACCGTCTCGAACGCACGCTCCTCGTCGAGATGGTACAACACGTCCGAAGCGCTCTCGACGGCCGCATCGGCCGCATCGGCGAAGAGACGCTTGCGGTCGATCTCGCGGCGGATGTAGCGCGCCATGTTGCGGTAGTTGCGCTTGTTGCCGTTGCTCAGGTAGGACTGCAAGCCCGCCTCTTCGAGGCTGTCGAGCGTCGAGATGTCGTTCTCGGGATTCGTCGCGGCATAGATGTAGACGGGCGTCCCCCGGTCGGCAGCCTTGCGGATCAGGGCCCGCTGCTCCTCGGTGATGTGCAGGCCCATGCCGAAGCCGAGAACGAAGTCGTAACGGCTCAGCCGATCGAGCCGGTCGAGAGGCACCGTCTCGTATTCGACGAAGCGGTCCTCGTTGGACTTGACGAAGCTCGTGGTCTGGAAATTCTGGAAATTCACCAATCCGATGCGCGTCGCGGAGCCCCAGCGGCTCCATGCGGCCCAGAGGCATGCCGCCGCAATCGCGGCAGCCAGCAGGACGATTGCTGTTTTTTTGCGTATCATGTTGTCGATGGACATTTCGGTCCGGATTTTCACACCGTTTGGCCGGCAGTCCCTCCACACGGTTCTGCCAGCCAAACACCTGTTCCGTTATCCGGTTCCGGTTTTCTATTTGAGCAATTCGTATTGGAGTTCCGGACGTCCGCGCTCGCCGCTGTCGCCCGAGCCGAAGCTGAGGAACTGGAGCTTGTAGTAGTTTCCGCCGCAATCCTTGATTACGAAGAAACGGTCGGTCTTGACGCCTCCCGTCGATCCGGGCATGGCAGGCGTACGCCACGTGGTGCCGATGGCATTCGCCGCGGTCTCGAACTCGGCCGAGGCGACGTCCTCGTACTTGAAATCGGCATACGTCTTCGTTTCGGTCATTACGGTGGCGACCTCCACGCCCGAGAGACGGTTGATCGTGATGACATCCTGCGAGAAGGAGAGCATGGGGCCCGAGGCCATCACCGTCGAAGCCGCGGCATAGGACCACATGAAATCCCACTTCTTCGCCTCGGCCTCCGCCTCGGTCGTCTTGCCCGTCGAGAGCGAAAGGCCCACGTAGTTGTAGAGCGGATCCTTGGCGATCTCCACGATCTTCGGTGTCGTGTCGCCCACAGTGCCGTATTCCACCTTATAGCCCTCGCCGTTGCGCACAACCTTCACCTTGTACCACAGCGTGCGGTCCTCCTGCCCCTCGGCATCCTTCTTGTTGTCCTCCGAGGCGACGAAGAATACCTTGGCTTCGTCGTCCGACGAAGCGATCCGACCGAAGACGGTCTTCGTCGGGTCGCCCTCCACATCGTCGATGAGCGACGTGATGTCGTCCGTCATGCCGCCGAGCAGACTCGGCGCCTTCTCGGCGTCTTCGAGCCCGACGGATGCGAAATCGCTCTTCTCCGTCGCCACGGCGAGCGTCGCGTAGGAGGAGTTGAGAATCACGCGGAACTCCTCGCCGCAGCAGAACCCGAGGTTCCAGCTCTTGCGGTCGATCTGCTGCTGGGTGCTGTTGCTCAGATCGACGTAAACCATGTTGCGGTAGTTCTCATCACCGACCTTGCCTTCGAGTTGCATCTCCGTACCCGTGGAGACGATCGCCGTGAACGACAGCGTCGTCTCGGTCGTGGTTCCGATCTTATAGCCGGAGGTCGCCGAAAGCGATTCGATCCGGAATTTCACCGTACCCTCGGGATTGCGGCCCTCGGCTTTGGAAATCGTGAAGGAACCCGTAGTCTCGCCCGCAGCGATGGGCACCACGAGCATATCTCCGTCGAGCGCGGGGTCGGATACGATGTCCTCCGGAGCGACGTCGGACGAACTCATCCGGATCGTTACGGTGAATGCTTCCTTCGCCGCCCGGCTCAGTTTGAGTCCCACTTCGGCGGCATCGCCCTCCATGCCGATCTCCGAGACGGCGAAATCGACCGTCGTCTCCTGATAGGTCAGATCGCTGTCGTCGTCGCTGCAACCGCCGGCGACGACGACGGCAGCCATACAGCTCAATGCATAAAACAGTTTTTTCATTTTCTTATAGGTTTTTTGATTCGTTTATTTTTTGATTTTTCCGTTCAGCAACAGCTTCAGTCCGATCGACCAGCTGCGGCCGCAGCCCAGATAGCTCGTCGAAGGAGTGTCGTCGGGCGAATCGGAAATCGTCTGGATCGAGGTCAGATCGAACAGATTCTTCACGCCGGCATTGATGCTCAGATAGGGCGTGATCCGCTGCGTTACGACGATCTCGCCCGTGTTGTAGCCCGGCAGACCGCGCAGATAGAATTCGTTCTGCTTCGAGCCGTCCGTCGCCGTGTATTCACGGTAGTAGTACTCTTTCCGCTGGCCCGTGTATTTGTAGAAGATATTGATGTCCGTCCCGCTCTTTTCGATGTGGTAATTGATGCTCGCGCTCACCTCGGGCGAGAAACGGAAGCTGTCCATCCCGTCGGCATCGGCGGAGTAGCGGTTGTAGCGTCCGATGAGCGAGAAGTTCACGCTCGCACGAAGACCGCCCCAGACGAGCGAATTTTCGAGCGATCCGCCGACCGTCTTGTAACGGTCGATGTTGTAGTAGGTGTAGAAGTTCGGCCGCGAGACATTCTCGACGAGGCTGATCTTATCCTTGAAATCGTTGTAAAAACCGCTGAGGCCGGTCGTGAGACGAATCCGCTCGTTGTGCAGGATGCGCCATGTGAACGACCCCGTAACGTTGTGGGAATATTCGGCCTTGAGATCCGGGTTGCCGTCGATGTCGTGGTTGTCGTTGTGGTAGGACATGTACAACTCCTGAATGTTCGGCGTCCGGAAACCGTAGGCGTACGAAAGACGCAGGTCGAGCGAGGGCGCGAGGTTGAACTTGGTCAGCAGCGAGGGGATCGCGGCCGGCGTGTGGTAGTCGGCGAAGAAAAACGAGCGCACGCCCGGACGCAGACTCATCCACTCCCACGGCTTGTATTCGGCCGACAGGAACCATGCGGCATACGAAATCTCGGGACGGCCGGCGATCCGGTCGCCGTAGCCCTGCGTCCACTGGTACTCGACGCCGGGCTGGAAACTCAGCTTCGGCGAGACGACCCATGCCGCGGTTACGCGGGCGACCCATGCCTTGTAGGTGGTGGTGTCCTGCTCGGAGGGCAGGTCCGACAGCCAGCGGTCGCCCGTGGACTGGTCGGTGATGGTGGTGAACGTGCGGCGGCGGTAGTTCTGGAACGAGAACGCCCCGTTCAGGCTCAAGCACCGGGAGAGTTTCCAGTCGGCCTGCAGCTGGTGCGTATAGCGTTTCGAAAGATAATCCTTATCCCGTACCTGCGAAGGGTTTTTCGGATCGTTGCCGTTCATGGGACCGTAGATGGTCTCGTCGAGGAAGTCGAGACGATACCAGACATTCAGGTTGCGCGCGTGATAGCCGACCGTGCCGTTGGCCATCGACTGATCCTTGGGATGCCAGCGTTTTTCGCGCCCCGTGAGATCGCCCGTCCAGCCGCCGTAGTCGTTGCGCGTGTAGCCGCCGTTGACGTAGAATCCGCTTTTGTGGTTGTAGGCCAGATCGACGCTCTCGTTGTGCAGACCGTCGCCGTGGAAGAACTGGTACTCCCTGCCCGCCGACTCCTCCTGCACGCGAGCGCCCACGCGCCACGTACTTACGGAAGTGTCCTCGCTGCCTTTACGGGTGATGATGTTGATGACGCCCGCCAGTGCGTCCGTGCCGTATACGACCGACATGGGACCTTCGACGATCTCGATGCGTTCGATGCTGTTGACGTCGATCTGGCTGAGGCTCGACTGTTTGTCGCCGCGGTCGATCATCGGAATGCCGTTCAGCAGAATCTTGATGTTCGAACCGCTCATGCCCATCAGCTCGAACGAAGTTTCGCCCAACGCCATGTCGTTCGAAAGGCGTATGCCCACCTCGGTGTTGAGCAGCGACTCGACGCTGGTCGGCGTCTTCTGGAGTATCTGTTCGCTGGTGATCGACCGGACCTTATAGAGCGAGTTGCGCATGGACTGAGGCGAGAATTGTCCCGTAACGACCACCTCGTCGAGCTGCGAGACGTTTTCGCGGATGGCGATGTCCGGGAAATCGTACCGGCGTCCCGCTTCGACGTGCACCGGAAACTCCTCGCGGTGGGCGGTGATGGATTGTACGACCATCGTATAATCGCCTGCGGGAGCCGTGAACTCGAACCGTCCGCGGGCGTCGGACGTACCGCCGTAGGTCGTATTCTTCAGCTGGACGGCGATGAACGGAGCCGGAGCGCCGTCCGAAGTGATGATGTTGCCCGTAAGGACTGCCTTGACATCCGATTGTCCCATTACGGCGAACACGGGAGCTATCGCAAGGATCGTGATGAACCAGATTTTCCGTATCATATTTCGTTCCGTCTTTTCGGCTGCAAAATTACGACACGGCCGAGGGTCCGTACAATCACCTCTTTTCGGTATTTTTTCAGCGTACAACTTACCTAAAAGGATACATTGGGGGGGGGCGGTCCCGGCCCGCCGACCGACCGGACACAAAACACCGGGAGCGGCCCCTCCATCCGGTCCGCTCCCGACACGCCGAAAGCGCCCCCCTACCGAAGCAGCACCCCGTCGATCTTCGCCCTCAAAGCGTCTTTGGGCATCGCGCCGGCGATCATTTGCGGCATACCGCCTTTCGGGACGAAAAGCAGCGCAGGAATGCTTCGGACGTTGAACCTCGCGGCAAGCTCCCGCTCGTCGTCTACGTCGACCTTGTAGACGTCGATTTTCCCCTCGTACTCCCCGGCGATCTCTTCGAGCACGGGCGCCATCATCTTGCAGGGTCCGCACCACGATGCATAGAAATCGACCAACACGGGCTTGTCGCCCTTCGATTCGAACTTCGAGGGCGAAGCCTCGTAATCGTACACGCGGCTCAAAAACTCCGCTTTCGTCAAATGCTTTACTTCCATTTTTTCCGGTTTTTCCCCGCTGCCGCTCCCGCGAACCGTCTGAACGGCTCCGACAGCAGCATCGGCATTGAATAAATAGACCTACAACCCTTATGTTCTCGGATGGCCGAAGACGAGTTTTTTCCCTCCTCGCGGGCCTGCGCCGCCCCTCCTGCGCAGCCGCCGCCGTTTCCGTCGCCGCCACGGAGGCGGCCGCCTCCGGCTGCGAGCGGCAGAACGCCTCCTATGAACGGCATCCGAACCTCCCGGCGCCTGATCGCCGGCCAGAACGGGCGGGCGCTCCCTTCGAAAACGGGCTTCGTCTTCTCGCCTCCGCTTTCCGCACTTCACCGTGCAAAGATCGGGCATATCCGCTTTCCGGAGAGAGCCATTTTCACGGAAAGCGCGCAACTCCCCCTCCTCTTCCGATACGGACGGGCACAAAAAAGCCGGCGCACGAAGCCCCGGCTTTCCGTCCGCGCCGCAAGCTCACTTGCGGACATCCAGCGTCAACACCTCCGGATCGTTTTTCGTATAGGGTTTCCACAGAGGCAGCCCATCGGCATTCGGGTCGCCCGTGCGGACGAAATTCGTCCAATAACCGATCATGCGGTCGCTCAGCTCCCGGTCGGCGGCCGTAAACGGACGCCAGCTGCGGTCGAGCGTACCGAAAAGATACCACAGTTCGGCGGAATGGAACGCTCCGGCCCCGTCGCCGGGCAAAGCCCGCGCAAAGGTATAGAGATAAGCGGGCCGACGGCCCAGACTGTCGAGCAGCCGCCCGAAATCGGGTACCGACGCCTTCATCGGCTCCGGGTCTCCGGCGACGGAACCCACCAGATAGGGAATATCGGGCAAACGGCCTGCGAGCGCCGTTTCCTCGAAGCCGGCAGGCAATAGGCATCCGTCCGCATTGGGAGCCGGCCGGAACCCTACGGCGGATTCGGCGGCATATTGCGCCGCGAGTGCGCACAGTCTTTCGGCGGGACAGGCCCGCATCCGGTCGAGCGTACCCAGACCGGCGAACTCCGTGAAAGCCGCACCCGAGGCTTCGGCGTCGGCAAGCTTCTGCCACCGGCCGAGCCCCCGAAGGCCGCCGCCGCTCTGGATCGCGGCGCCGGCGATCATCCCCTCGCACGAGGGCGAAGCCACCAGACACTGCACGCTGCCGGCACCGGCACTCTGACCGAAGACCGTGATCCGGTCGGGATCGCCTCCGAACTGCGCGATATTGCGGCGCAGCCACGCGAGTGCCGCCCGCTGGTCGAGGATGCCGTAGTTGCCCGAAACTCCGCGAGGACTTTCGGCCGACAACAGCGGATGGGCCAGAAAACCCATGATTCCCAGCCGGTAGTTGACCGTTACGAGAATCACGCCCCGCCGTGCGAACGCCTCGCCGTCGAACTCCGTTTCGTGGCCGTAGCCCTGTATGTAGGCGCCGCCGTGAATCCACATTGCCACGGGAAGCTTCGCCTCCGGCTCGCCCGCCGCCGGAGTCCATATGTTGAGGTAGAGGCAGTCCTCGCTGCGAACGGGGTCGCCCATCCAGAAAAACTCCCGCTCATAGAACGATCCGACTGACTGGTCGGCCTGCACCGCAGCCGGGCCGAACGCATCGGCACTCCTCACGCCGCTCCACGGCTCGGGAGGCTGCGGTTCGCGCCAGCGCAAATCGCCCACGGGAGGCGCGGCATAGGGGACGCCCTTGTAGACGATCACCCCTTCGGTCGCGGTTTCCACACCGCGAATACGGCCGCTCTCGACGGTCAGTACGGGATTGTTCGCGGGGCTGCCGCAAGCGGCCAGCAGCGCCGCTCCGCACAGGAGTACGTAAAAAACGGGTGGTTTCATAGCAGGATTCGTTTCGTTTCAGGCCGCAAAGGTAACGATTTCCCGGGAAACGAACGCATCCGGAGCGACGATCCCGCGGCGGAACGGGGCATTCCGCCCGCCGCCCGCATCGGTGCAGCTCCCTCTGCCGCTGCGGCATAACGAACGGCCGGCATGCGCCGAGGACGCCTCTCGCGAGGGAAAAAGTTGTTTCGAAGCGGAATTTGCATTATCTTGCCGAAAAAACCACGCCATGGAGACGAACATACGATTCATACCCTTCGAATCCCCCTCGGACAGGGGGTGGACGGAGGCTTGGGAACTCTACGAGAACGCATTCCCCTACAAGGAGCGCCGCTCGCTCGCCGATCATCTGCGGGCGCTCGCCGATCCCCGCTTCGAAGCCGACGGCATCTGGACGGGCGACGCACTGGCCGGTATCATCTATCATTGGGACTGCGGCAGCGGCAGCCGCTACGTGGAACATCTGGCCATATCCCCCGCTCTGCGGGGGCAGCACATGGGATCGAAGGCGCTCGCGGCATTCTGCGAACGGGTCGGCCGCGTCATACTCGAAATAGATCCGCCGGTGGACGAGATCTCGATCCGCCGGCTCCGCTTCTACCGACGGCTGGGATTCGTCGAAAATCCGCACGAATACCTCCATCCCTCGTTCCGCGAACCTTTCGTTACGCACAAACTGGTGCTGATGAGTTATCCCCGTCCGCTCGACGACGGCGAAGCGCGTCGTTTCGCCGATTTCGTCCGCGAAACGGTGTTGAGCTACTCCGGACACAAAGAGCCCCGACTGCCGAGACTGTAAGGGAAAACCGGCCGGCGAGACAGGCATCCGCATCGCCTGACGGGGCCGTCCGCATCTGGCGCACGGCCAATGCCGCCGGCGAAACGCCCGTTCTGCACCTCCGCGCACCGACCGCCGCGCCCCCTTCGAACCGGACGCAACGGATGCGGCGTTCTCTCTTCGGTTCGATCGCACCGCGACGTGTCTCCGCACCCGGCATTCACGGACAACGCAGGTGCGATCGGATCCGCTCCCGCGGCGTCAGCCCAACCCGCCCGCTTCGGCGAATTCGCGGACCGACCGGACATAGTGGGCGATGGTATCGTCCATCGAGACGAACGACTTGCCGCCGGCCGCATTGCGGTGGCCGCCGCCGTTGAAGTATCTGCGGGCAAAGAGATTCACGTCCACGTCGCCCCTCGAACGCAGCGACACGCGGATGAACTTGCGGTGGGCGAGGAACATGGCCGACATCTTGACCTTCTTGATCGTCAGTGCATAGTTGACGAACCCCTCGCTGTCGCCCTGCTGGAACTGAAACCGACGCATCTCGCTCTCCAGCAACGACATATAGGCAACGGTCCCCTCTTCCAACAACTTCATCTTGCGGTCGATGGCATAGCCGAACAAACGCGCACGGCCCTCGGTATAGGCATTGTAGACATTGTTGTGGATGCGCGGAATGTCGATCCCCGTTTCGGCCAGCACGGCCAAAGCGCGGTAGAGCGCAGGCGTAAGATACGAGAACGAGAAGTTGCCCGTGTCGGTCATCATGCCCACGTAGAGCGCTTCGGCCATGGCCGGCGTGATGATCTGCGTGCCGAACATCTTCTCGATCAAGGCATAGACCACGAAGCACGTGCTCGACGAATCGGGATAGGAGAACATGAGATCGAAATCGGGATCGGGCGAGAGGTGGTGGTCGATCAGCACGCGCTTCGCGGCGGTATTGCCGGCCAGCGTATCGCTCAGGATTTCGAGCCGCGACACGGCATTGAAGTCGAGGCAGAAAATGATGTCGGCCTCCGCGATCGCGGAGGCGGCGACCCCTTTCTCGTCCGTCTTGAAGGTAACGATGCCGTCGATGCCCGTCATCCAGTCGAGGAAATAGGGATAACGGTTCGGAACGACGCACGTTACGCGGTGTCCCATGCGCACCAGCACGTCGCGCCATGCGAGCGACGAACCGACGGCATCGCCGTCGGGGTTGGTATGCGATACGATGACGATCCGCCCTGCGGGAGTTTCGAGCATTCGCCGCAAGCTCTCGGTCTGTTGTAAGGTAATCTCCATAATACGGTTTCGCTTGAGGGGTTGACAAAGATACGAAAAAGTCGAGCGCAAAAACAAATTTATTTGCATTTCGCCGAACGGGAGTATCCAAGACGAAGTCAAAGATACGAAAACTCGCGTGTAAAAACGAATTTTAATCGTTTTCGCCGAACGGGAGTATCCAAGGCAGCGTCAAATATACGTAAAAAGGGCGACATTCGGAAATGCCGCCCTCGATTTTGGGAATCGCACCGCTACTGCTCGTCGAGCAGGACCAGCGAACCGACCGGATGCCGCTGCGGGAAATCCGCTCTGTAACGTTGTTTCACGACCATGCTGCGGCTCTTCCGAAGCGAGGATGCAGCCCCGGGTTTCTCGCCGGTACTGATCCAGCTCGCCGCACGTGCGAAGAGGCCGTCGTCCAACGTACCGAAGTCGCCCGGATAGTAGTTCGCATCGTCGAAAATCACATCGGGCGTGAATCCGTCGCTGTAATCCTTGAAGCCCACGGCATTCTCCGAGTAGAACGTGATGGGGAGAAAATCGTAGTAGAGGTTGCCGACTTTGCGGTTCACGTATCCCTCCATGCCGACGTTCTTGCCCTGCGTCTGCGTGCCGATCAGGCGCACCTCGATGCCCATGCCGCGCAGACCGTTGATTATCAGCTCGCTCGCCGAAGCCGTATTGACCGAGCAGATCACATAGATCCGCTTCAGGCCGAGCGAATGGTTCAGCGCTTCGGCAATCAGCGAATAACTGCTGTCGCTGCCCGAAACGACGCTTTCGCCGATCTTGTACAGGGCGCCGGTCTGCCCCGCAGCCGTGCGCGATGCGTTGTACGTCGTTTTCACGTATACCTGCCCCTTGTACTCCTGCCCTGCGATGAGGGTCGCCAGCAGCGTACTCGAAAGCACCTCGCCGCCGCCGTTGTAGCGCAGGTCGAGCACGAGTTCCTCGGCACCCTCCGCCTTGAAGCGGTCGAAAGCCTCGAACAGGTCTTCGTCGTAGGCTCTCGAAAAGCCCATGTACAGCAGATAGGCGACTTTCCTGCCGTCGATATCGACCACATCCTGCTTGTATATCGCCGGATCGACGTAACTGAACGAGCTGAGGGTCATCTCGGGCAGGGGCGTGAGCACCCAATCTCCGTTGTCGCCTCCGCTGACCTCGTTGGCGACGATCCGCACGTTGTTGCCCTGAACCAGTTTCAGGAACATGTTCTGTTTGACGTCCGCCGACAGGTTTTTCGTGTATTTCACGCCGTCGACCTCCGTAACCATGTGTCCGCGCTTGAGTCCCGCCTCGTCGGCCGAGGAGCCGGGAGCCACGCCCATGATGACCAATCCGCCGATGTAGGGCTCTTCCTGCAGATAGCCGCTGATCACATTCAGAATACCCGTATCGTTGTAAGTCTCGCCCGCACGGGTGCTGCGGCTCTGTTCGTTCAGTTCGATGTACGAATAATACTCCTGCCGCACGCCGTTCTCCCAATACCCGTCGTCGTAGTTGACCGGGCGGCCGCTCGCGTCTTTCTGGGCGGCCACGCCGTCCAGAATGCTCTTGAGATATTCCTTGAAAGAAACCGTGTTGTCGAGCGCCACCTGATCGATGGCCTCGTTCCACAGATAGGCCTCCTTCATGTACTCTTCGATCCATTCGTTCACGGCCGTATCCGAACCGCTTCCGGCACCCGACTGAGTGAGCGTGCAAAGCACGGCATCCCTGTAACCGCTCACACGGATCGCCACCGTTCCTCGGCGGCTGGTCGCCGCGGTGTTCTGCGTGAACGATACCGTGATCTTGTTCGATCCCTTACCGCCGTCGGCGGGCACGATCGTAAGCCACGAGTCGTCGCTCGATACCGCCTCCCAGTCTCCGACCGCCGTGAAGGTGATCTTGAAACTGCCCGCACCGCCCGTTACGCTTTTCGTATTGCTGCAATCCTTTTCCGTCACGCCACCGTCCGGAAGATCGCTCCCGTTTTTGTCATCGCTGCATGCGACGAACGCGAATGCGGCGACAGCAACGAGCAGCGTCTGCAAATAAGAAATTTTCCCCATATTCCCGACTTTTTTTAAGTGTTCAGGGACAAATATATGATTTTTCCGGAGATTCGCCCGATCTTGCGCCTTTTTATTTGCTGCGGTTGTCGGCGGCGAATTTCCGGCACCAAGGGGAAATGCCGCACTCCGAGCACTTCGGCGAACGGGCCGTGCAGACATAACGGCCGTGCAGGATCAGCCAGTGATGGGCCACGGGCAGCAGATGCGACGGGATGTTCCGCTCGAGTTTCAGTTCGGTCTGGAGCGGCGTTTTCGAACCGGTCGTAAGTCCGATACGCTCCGAGACGCGGAATACGTGCGTATCGACCGGCATCACCTCCTTCCGCCACAGCACGGCTCCCAGCACGTTCGCCGTCTTGCGGCCCACGCCCGGCAACCGCTGCATCTGGTCGAGGTCGCTGGGCACCTCGCCCCCGAACTCCGAACAGAGCATGCGCGCCATGCCCGCGAGGTTTTTCGCCTTGTTGTTGGGATAGGATATGCTCTTGATGTAGGGATAGATCTCTTCGGCCGTGGCGCGAGCCATGTCCTGCGGCGTCGGGAAAGCCTCGAACAGCGCCGGCGTGGTCATGTTCACCCGTTTGTCGGTACACTGCGCCGAGAGGATCACCGCCACCAGCAATTGATAAGGGTCTTTGTACTGCAATTCGCTCTCGGCCGCGGGCATGTGCTCGCCGAACCAGCCGATCACGCCTTCGTAACGTTGTTTGGTCGTCATGGTTTCTCAGGTTTTTCAGGTTTTCGCCGCAATAAAAGTTTCTTCACGAACAGTCCGTATCCCGCCGCATCGAACAGCAAAGAGGGACAGGACCGCACATCCTTCCACCAGCGCGCGAGGTACGCCGCGGCCGTTCCGTTCCGCGAGAGCACCCAGAGCGCCACCTCGCTTTTCCGTCGCAGAAGCCGCTGCCGGTCGCGGCGCGCGCCGTAGCGGTCGTCGAACCACAGGCCGATCTCCGCCACGGAATCGCAGAAGGCGATCCGGCGCGCGTAGTCGGGGTCGTGGCTGACGCTGCGCTCCAGCACCCGATGCACGGCCGCCACACGGTCGATGAAGGCGATTCGCGCATGGGCCGCCACCCAGAGCCACATCGGCACGTCGCCCGTGAGCCATTCGCTGCGCAGCTCGGGCCGGACCTCGGCATAGAAGCGCTCCAGCAGGTCGCGGCGGCCCATCGCCGAACAGTTGCCGATCGTATAACTCCGCAGAAGCGAGCGGAAATCCGTCGAAGGTTCTCCTTGGGGCAGGTATTCCCGCACACCGCACCGCCCGTCCGCCTTCTCGGTCCGGGTATAGCACATGCCGCACGACGGATCGGCCTCCAGCAGTTCGGCCTGCATCTGCAATTTGAGCGGGTCGCACCAACGGTCGTCGCCGTCGCAGAAAGCGACGTACTTGCCGCGGCAGGCTGCGACCGTGCGGCGGTAGTTGGCCCGCCAGCCGACGTTTTCCGGCCCCGCGACCAGACGGATGCGACCGGGATAGCGCGCCGCATATTCGCGGCCGATCTCCGCCGTGCGGTCCGTGCTGCAATCCTCGCCCAGCACCAGCTCCACGCCGAACGCGGTGCGCTGCATCAGCACCCCTTCGATCGCCTCGGCGAGGTAGGCTTCGTGGTTGTAGGCGGTCATGCAGACCGAAACGAGCGGCGCATCCATCCGGCCTCAGAGTTTGGTCAGTTTTGCGAACTTGGCCAGCAGCGTCTTCTCGCCGCAGCTCCCGAAATCGACGACCAGTTTCTGATCCGTATCCAGCATTTCGATCCGCCGGACGGTCCCCGCGCCGAACTTGGGATGTTCCACGCGCTGCCCGACGGCGTAGTCGCTTCCCGCGGCCGCAGCGGCCGCGGGAAGCGCGCCTTCCTGCCGCATGCCCAGCCTCCGCATCCCCTCGGTCGAGGGACGGGAGGGCCGTATCAACGCCGGATCGGGCGCCTGCTTCGGGGCATCCGAACGGCCGAAAGCCGGCTGCGGACGCGCGCCCGACCGGTTCGGACCGCCCTGCTGCTGCCTGAAGCGGTAGTCGAACCGTCGGCGCAGTTCGTCGATGGCCGCGCCGCCTCTCGTGCCGCCCGCCGGCGAACGCACGGGGCGCTCCTCCTCTTCGACCGGCATCTCGATGTATCGGGGGTCGATCTCGCGCAGGAAACAACTCGGGCGGGAGAACTCCATATTGCCCCATTTGAAACGCATCTCGGCATAGGAGAGCGTCGCGGCCACCTTCGCCCGCGTCAGCGCCACGTAGAAGAGCCGCCGCTCCTCCTCGAAGCCGTCGGGCGTCTCGGCGGCCCGCTGCGAAGGGAAGAGGTTTTCCTCCAATCCGACGATGTAGACGTATTTATATTCCAGCCCCTTGGCCGAATGGACGGTCATCAGCGTAACCTTGTTCCGGTCCTCCGGATCGTCCTTGTCCATGTCGGTCATGAGCATCGCGTTCTGCAACCACTCTTCGATGGTCGCCTCCTCGCCCTCGGGGCGTTCGCCGTTGCGGATCTCGGCGTCGCGCTGTTCGCGGAAGAGCTGCATCGAGTTGAGCAGCTCCTCGATATTGTCGAGCGCCGAGGTCGCCTCCGGCGTATTCTCCGTGCGGTAGGCCGCCAGTATGCCCGAGCGGGCGGCGATCTCCAGTCCGAAATCGTAGAGCCCCTTTTCGTTGCGGGCCAGCGAAAGGGCTCGGATCATGCCGACGAACTCCGCGGCCTTGCGGGCGATGGTCTTCTGCACGGGATCCGCCGCGGGCTCGGCCACGAGCCGGTCCACCGCCTCCCACATCGAGACGCCCCCCTCGCGCGCCAGCTGCTCGATGCGCTGCACGGTCGTGTCGCCGATGCCGCGCGCAGGGTAATTCACGATCCGCTTGAAGGCCTCGTCGTCGCGCGGATTGATTACCAACCGGATATAAGCCAGCAGATCCTTGACCTCCTTGCGGTCGTAGAAGGAGCTGCCCTTGTAAATCCGGTAGGGGATGCCGCGTCGCCGGAGGTTGTCCTCGATCACGAGCGACTGGTTGTTGGTCCGGTAAAGGATCGCCGCATCGCTCCACGCATCGCCCGAAGCGCGCACGCGGTCGCGCAGATCCGCGACCACCTGCTCGGCCTCGTCGCGGTCGGTATAGGCTTTCAGCACGCGGATCTTGTCGCCTGCGGGCCCCTCCGAGAAGCAGTTCTTCTCCATCCGTTTCGAGTTGCGGACGATCACCGAGTTGGCCGCGTCGACGATCGTGCGCGTCGAGCGGTAGTTCTGCTCCAGCTTGAAGGTCATGGCGTCGGGATAGTCCTTGCGGAAAGAGAGGATGTTCTCGATCTTCGCCCCGCGGAACGAGTAGATCGACTGCGCGTCGTCGCCCACGACGCAGACCTTCGAATGGGTCTGCGACAGGCGGCGGATGATGACGTACTGCGCATAGTTGGTGTCCTGATACTCGTCAACGAGGATGTAGCGGAACAACTCCTGATAGCGGGCCAGCACGTCGGGGCAGTCGCGCAGCAGGATGTTGGTTTGCAGCAGCAGGTCGTCGAAGTCCATCGCACCGTTGCGTTTGCAGCGCCGGCAGTAGAGCTCGTAGACGTTCCCGAACTCGGGAATCTGCGCCGCGCGGTCCTCGGCCCCGAAGGTCGCGTTGGCGAGGTAGGCCCCCGGGGTTACGAGGCAGTTCTTGGCGTAGGAGATGCGCGAAGCGATCTTCGCGGGTTTGTACTTGTCCTCGTCGAGACGCAGCTCCTTCACTATGGTCTTCAGCAGGTTGCGGCAGTCCGAGGGCTCGTAGATGGTGTACGAGTCGGGATAGCCGATCCGGGCGGCGTTCTCGCGCAGGATGCGCGAGAAGACCGAGTGGAACGTCCCCATGCGGATGTAGCGGCTCCGGTTGTCGGGCAACATCTGCGCGATGCGTTCGCGCATCTGCTCGGCCGCTTTGTTCGTGAAGGTCAGTGCGAGGATGTTGAACGGCGCCACACCCTGCTCGATCATGTAAGCGATGCGGGAGGTCAGCACGCGCGTCTTGCCCGAACCGGCGCCGGCGATGATGAGCGACGGCACGTCGTAATGCTCCACGGCGGCGCGCTGGGCGGGATTCAACCCCTCTAATATCTTCGATTCCATAAATTGCGATATTGGACTGCAAAGTTACGGACATTTCGCCTTACGCCGAACACCTGCGCCGCGAAAATATCGCTCCGGACGAAAAAGGGGCTGTCTAACAAGTCCCGAAAATCGGAAATCACCCCTGCCAGAATTCATTCTGGCAGGGGTGAAATCGTTAAAATCAGACTTGTTAGACAGCCCCTTCGCCGAATCGGGGCGGCCGACGCCCATCGCCGAACCGCGGCCGGCAGCCGCTCTTCGGTCAAGCATTCCTGCACCCGTTATTTTTCCGCTTCGGCATCATACGTATATCTCGCGGTCTTCACTTTGCCCTCGGTCGTCGTCAGCGTCATTTCCAATTCGTATTTGCCCGACGAAGGAGGATTGTCGAAAACAAGTTTCACTTTGTCGCGGCACATGATCATCGCCAAATCGTCTGGCATAAGCTCCGAAATACGTTTTTCCACAAAGGTCATCGTCTCTTTCGTGTCCGGATATCCGTTACGGATAAAATCGGCATAGCTGGCGAAATGGAGTTCCGCCACATCGTCCAAAGACGATCCGACGGGATGATTCGCATCCCACGGGGCATCGCCCTCAGAACCCGTACAAACCAGATGGATTTTTTCGAAATTATCCGCAAAACATACGTGATTCAGAAAGAACAACACGCGATGACCGGTTCGATTGTAGGACATGTCTCCGTTCCGCTCCGCGATCCGCAGGAATTTCACCGTATCCGCCAAATAATCTCCGAAGGCTACCTCCGGCGAGTAATAACAGACCTTAGTTCCTTTCGACACAGATAAACAAAGCGCACCCCACTCATCCATCCCGATCTCATAATCGCCGTTTTCATACCCCACGATAAAATGCCGGAGAAACACGGGGTCCACACCGTCAGGCATCACACCCTCTCCGTCGCAAGAACTAATAATAGTTCCAGCAAACAACAAAATCAATAATCTTTTCATTGCCTTCTTTTTTAATCGTTCACACTCAAATGGTAAATCCGGCACAAGTGATTATTCTGTGGCTCGCTGAAAAAATGTAATCACCATCCGTATCCACATCACCATTTTCTTTATCGATGATCTCAGCTCCTTTCTTCAAGTCGAAAACTTCCGAATAATAGTAACCGTCAGAATCACCATCGTATCCATAGTTGCAATGATATAAAGTCCTCCATTCCTCCGTGTACCCCGTTCCGCTCGGATCGGCAAGCGCTCTTTTTTGTTCGATGCGTCCGTCGATCACCCATGCATGACCTTTGTTGACTGACAAATCAGACCCCCGCACATACACCGGCAAATTGAACGATGTAAGCATCATGTCGACCTGATTCGTACTGTAATCCACATCCAACGCCATTTTGAATCGGAAATTTCTCAGAAAATAGGATGCCTCCGATATAGAGGAACTACTACCTTCATTCCCATTGTATTTCATATTTACTGCACTGCCTATACTCAACATCAGCCATGCCACAGCCCTCGATCCTACCGAATCATCTTCTGATTCATAAGTATATTTGCCGGCATCCATATCGCGGAAGATCGCCTCCCAGTCGATTTTCTCGCCATTGATGGTTTTCAGATCTTCGGGAAAAATGTAATTCCGCTGCCAATAATACTTATACAATACAGATGTGATGATCTGCGCCACTGCAACGGCCACACAACCCGTATAAACTCCATTTGTTCTGTACTTCTTCACATAATAGTTATAGGGTCCGTCCTGATTCCATTTCACATAGGTCAGAATCGGCGTCTTTTCGATCGTACGCCATACTTGGCTGACGAGATAGGGGGAGGGAGCATCCGTAGGCGACACGGAATCGTCCGGAAAATCCTCGCTCAAACCTTGTACATACTCCACCAGCTCGGGTCGCAGCGCCGGATTTTCCGTATCGGGATCGTCCGCAAGCGAAGCCGCCACGAATTCTGCGGCCGAAAGATTACCCTGCTCCGTAACGGCGATTACCGACGGGATACGGTCGTCGGCACCCAGAATGGCGTAGCCGCCGTCGTTGTCGAAATTCACGATGTGGATCAGATCCCCGATTTCGTCCGCCGCTTCCGACCGCGTGGCGGCCGTCAGCTCCGAAGCCGCGAGCGTCTCGACGCTCCTCACGCTGCGTCCGCCCCCGCGTGTCGTGCCGTCGATCTCGCAGAGCAGACCGTCGAGATCGGCCAACGCCTGTGCGACCGGTACCTTATGAGGATCACGAGGCGGTTCCGCAGGAGTGTCCGTCCCATCCTGCACGCATGCCGCAAAAAACAGAGAAAATACGAATACGGACCCGAAGAATAGACTGAACCTTTTCATAAGCAAACAATTTAAGCGATAATCAAAGATAACACAATTCATCCTTGCGGCACAGGCCCTTGACCTAACAGCGCATCAACGAGCCTTTAAGCATTATAATACCCGAAACGGCCGTCGCGAAGCAACCGCACGAGAATGGCTCCGAGGGGGGGGGAATTCCCGATTTCGCGGCAGCGTCCGGCTCCGTATCATACCCTGTTTCCGCGAAGCCGCGAACCGTTTTCCCGACTGCGGCGGAGCCCATGCATGGAGGAGATATGGTAAAAGAGGGCGGCGAAAAACGCCACCCTCTCCCACGCAGAACAACAGACATCCATCCGGCATTCGGTGAATGCAATGGAAAAATGTTCCGGAGGCGCTTCGTAAGAAACATTTTTCCGACTCCGTCCGCGGTGTTGAGGCGCACCCGTCGAATTACGCAGACAAAATTATCCATTCCTCTTACGGGTGGTGCAGTTTTTCTCCTTTTTTCATATCATAGGTCCCTAAAATTGTATATATTATTGTATTTTCAGCCGTTTTTTCGACCGAATATTTTATATTTATTGCATCCGGCCTCCTCCCGCGTCGGACCGAAGCGCCCGCTCCGAAAACGAAAGCCTTTCAAAAAATTTACTATTTTTGCAATATCTTTGCACACCGGACGTTAAGGAATCAACGGAAAACACATACCACAGAAATGAGCGAAGTCATCAACATCAAAGAACTCAACGAGCGGATCGAGCGCGAAAGCGTCTTCGTCGATACGCTGCGCACCGAAATCGGCAAGGTGATCGTGGGTCAGACCCATCTGGTCGATACGCTGCTGATCGGCCTGCTCTCCAACGGGCACATCCTGCTCGAAGGCGTGCCGGGACTGGCCAAAACCCTCGCCATCACGACCCTCGCCAAGGCCGTGGACGCCCAGTTTTCGCGCATACAGTTCACGCCCGATCTGCTGCCGGCCGATCTCATAGGCACGCTGATCTATTCGCAGAAGAACGAGGAGTTCATCGTCAAGAAAGGCCCCGTGTTCGCCAACTTCGTGCTGGCGGACGAGATCAACCGCTCGCCCGCGAAGGTGCAGTCGGCGCTGCTCGAAGCCATGCAGGAGCGGCAGGTAACCATCGGCGAGGAGACCTATCCCCTGCCGCAGCCGTTTCTGGTGCTCGCCACGCAGAACCCGCTGGAGCAGGAGGGCACCTATCCTCTGCCCGAGGCACAGGTCGACCGCTTCATGCTCAAGGCCAAGATTTCCTACCCCAAGAAACAGGAGGAGCGCGACATCGTGCGCATGAACCTCTCGGGCTCGGGCATGCCCGAAGTGAACAAGGTCATCTCGCCCGAGGACATCGTGAAGGCCCGCCGCGTCGTCGAGGACGTCTACATGGACGAGAAGATCGAAAAATACATCATCGACATCATCTTTGCCACGCGCGAACCGGCCGAATACAACCTCCAGAAACTCCAGTCGCTGATCGCCTACGGCGGTTCGCCTCGTGCGTCGATCTCGCTGGCCAAGGCCGCCCGCGCCTACGCCTTCATCCGCCGCCGCGGCTATGTGATCCCCGAGGACGTGCGGGCCGTCTGCCACGACGTGCTGCGCCACCGCATCGGCCTCACGTACGAAGCCGAGGCCGAGAACATCTCCTCGGAGGAGATCATCACCGACATCCTCAACAACGTAATCGTACCCTAACGATGCAGGAGAGCGAGAACGATATTCTCAGGCGCGTCCGCAAGATCGAGATCAAGACCCGCGGTCTTTCCAACGAGATCTTCGCCGGAAAGTACCACACGGCTTTCCGCGGACGGGGCATGTCGTTTTCCGAAGTGAGGGAGTACCGCGCGGGCGACGACGTGCGCGACATCGACTGGAACGTTACGGCCCGTTCGTCGAAACCCCACATCAAGGTCTACGAAGAGGAGCGCGAACTGACGATGATGCTTCTCGTGGACGTGTCCGGTTCGCGTATGTTCGGCACCGCCGAACGGCTCAAAAAGAACGTCATGACCGAGATCGCCGCCGTGCTGGCCTTCTCCGCCGCGCAGAACAACGACAAGGTGGGGTGCATCTTCTTTTCGGACAAGGTCGAGAAGTTCATCCCTCCGAAAAAGGGACGCAGCCACATCCTGACGATCATCCGCGAGCTCGTCGGCTTCCGCCCCGGGTCGGCAGGCACGAAGCTCTCGGAGCCGATCCGCTTCCTCACCAATGTAAATAAAAAGCGCTGCACGACCTTCATCCTTTCGGATTTCATGGATTCGTCGAACGACCGGGAGGCGCTGGACGATGCGCTGAAGATCGCCGGAGGCCGCCACGATCTGGTCGGAATCCGCGTCTACGATCCGCGCGAAACGGAGCTTCCGGACGTGGGCATCCTCGAATTGCAGGACGCCGAGACGGGGCGCAAGGTCTGGACCGACACCTCGTCGCGCGCCGTGCGCGACCACTACGCCGAATCGTGGAGGCGCCGTTCGGACGAGATCGAACATACGCTCCGGCACAACCGCATCGACACGGCCACGGTCTCCACGGAGTGCGACTATGTCGTCGAACTGATTAAACTCTTCAAACAACGATGAGTAGTTTCCGTTACATGGCTGCAATCGCCCCCGCACCTGCACGAACGGGCCTCCGGTCCGATTCGGCGGACCGGCACGTTCCGAGCCTCCGCCGGGGCCGTTCCCCGAAAGAGGGCGAAGCATGCGGACCCGACCGAAAGAGCGGGAGGACAGCGCACCGGCCCGAAGCACAGAATCGGAGGACGGTTCGCTCAGGCGGGCAGAGAGGCGGACGGAGCCGCATGCCCGGATGCTTCGGCGCTTTCGCCGCCGCCCTGTTTGCGGCGGGCATCGCCTCGGGACAGGAGCAGCCCTCGGTCCGGGCCCGCATCGAACCCGACAGCATCATGATCGGCGACCGCTTCGAATACGTGATCGAGGTGGACAAGGATCAGGTGCAAGTGGTGGAGTTCCCCGAATTCCACCCCGACGGCAGCGGCATCGAGTTGGTCCGGAGCCTGCCCGTCGATACGCTCGCACGCGATGGCCGTGCACAGAAGCTCCGCAAACGCTACGTGCTGGCCGCCTTCGACGAAGGCAACTACGCCCTCGGCAAGGCCGGCGTGCTCTATGCCGGCAAGAACATCGTGGACACGCTTTACAGCGACGACTCGCTCTACCTGCACGTCGCTACCTTCCAGATCGACTCCACGTCGCACTCGATCTACGACCTCAAGGCGCAGAAGACGCTTCCGTTCCGCTTCGGCGAGGTGAGCGGCTACGTGAAGTGGGGGCTTCTGGCGCTGCTCGCGCTGCTCGCGGCACTCTATGCCGCACAAAAGCTGCTCGCCCGCCACGGACGCAGCGTGGGCAGTCTATTCCGCTCCGCACCGCCGCAGCCGCCGCACGTCGTGGCGATTCAAGCGCTCGAAGCGCTGCACCACCAGAAACTCTGGCAGAACAACCGGTACAAACTCTATTATTCGGGACTTACCGACATTCTGCGCACCTACATCGCCGCCCGCTACGGGATCGGAGCCATGGAGATGACCTCCGACGAGATCATCGAAGCCATGCGCCGCATCGACGACATGCCCCAGAAGAGCGCCATGGACCTTACGGCCATTCTGCGCGACGCCGACCTCGTGAAGTTCGCCAAGGCCACGCCCGACGCCGAACAGAACGAGGCGGACTACTTGAAAGCCTACTACTTCGTCGAGGAGACCAAACTCGTCGAGGAGGAGCCTGCGGGCGATAACGAACCATCCGCACCGGAGTCATGAAACAGCATACGATCATCCGCTTCCTGCTCTGCCTCGCGGCAATCGCCTTCTCAGGCGCCGCCGCGGCACAGCACATGCCCGAGCGCAGCCTCGTGCGCAAAGGCAACCGCCAGTACGACAAGGGGAACTACGAACAGAGCATCGAACGCTACACGCGGGCGCTCGAAGCCGCTCCGCAAAGTTTCGAAGCGGCCTACGATCTGGGCAACGCACTCTACAAGGCCGAGCGCTACGACAAGGCCGCCGAAACGATGCGCGCCGCGGCGGCCGACACGCTGCGCACGGACGCCGAACGTGCCGAAGCCTTCTACAACCTCGGCAACGCCCAATTCAAACAGGAACAGTACAAGGAGGCGCTCGAAAGCTACAAACAATCCCTGCGGTTCAACCCCGCCGACGAAGAGGCCAAATACAACTATGCCTACACCAAGCGGCTGCTTCAGGAGAATCGACAGGACCGGCAGCAGGATCAAAACGAAAAACAGGACCCAAACGAGGAGCAGCAACAGAACGGGCAGAACGGGCAGGACGGACAGCCGGAGGATGGCCGGCAGGACGAGCAGGAGCAGCCGGCCGAACCCGAAGAGGAGCAGGGCGACGAACGGAGCGCCGAAGCGCAGGCTGCGCCCGAAGGCATCTCGCCCGAGGAGCAGGAGCGGATGCTCGACGCCATACAGGCTCAGGAAGACAGGACACAGGAAAAACTGAAGGAGAAACAGGGCGTCGTGGTACGCGGTAAAAAGAACTGGTAAAGATGACATTCGCACATCCATATTTTCTCTGGCTGCTCGCGGTACTGATCCCCATGACGGCATGGTACGTCTACCGCACGCGACGGGGCGGCGCCGCGATCCGCATCTCGACCGTCGCCGGCGTCGTCCGCGCACCGAAGACCGTGCGCTACTTTCTGCGCCACGTGCCGTTCGTGCTGCGCTGCGCCGCCGTGGCGCTGCTCGTCGTCGCACTGGCGCGCCCCCGCTCCGCGGAGCACAACAGCCGCACGAATGCCGAAGGCATCGACATCATGCTGGCGATCGACGTTTCGGGGTCGATGCTGGCACGCGACTTCCGCCCCGACCGCATCACGGCGGCCAAGGAGGTCGCCGGCACCTTCATCGCCGACCGCTACGGCGACCGGATCGGTCTGGTGGTCTTTGCGGGCGAAGCCTACACGCAGAGTCCTCTGACGACGGATCAGGGGACGCTGCAAACGCTCCTGAGCCGCATACGCAGCGGCCTCGTCGAAGACGGCACGGCCATCGGCAACGGACTGGCCACGGCCATCAACCGCCTGCGCGAGAGCGACGCCAAGTCGAAGGTCATCATCCTTCTGACCGACGGCGAGAACAACGCGGGACAGATCGCCCCCGCGACGGCGGCCGAGATCGCCCGTGCCCAAGGCATCCGGGTCTACACGATCGGCGTCGGCACCCGCGGCAAGGCTCCCTATCCCTATCTCGACATGTTCGGCAACATCACCTACCAGATGGCCGACGTGAAGATCGACGAAGAGACCCTGCGCCAGATCGCCCGAACGACCGGCGGCGAATACTTCCGCGCCACGGACAAATCCAAGCTCGAAGCGATCTACGAGCAGATCAACCGGCTCGAAAAGAGCAAGGTCGAAATCTCCGAATTCACCGTCTACCACGAGCAGTACCTCGGTTGGGCGCTGGCAGGGCTGCTGCTGCTGTTGGCCGAGTTCCTGCTGTCGAATCTCGCACTGAAAAAATTACCCTAAGCCATGTTCCGATTCGCACATCCGCAATATCTGTGGCTGCTGCTGGCCGTGCCGGCTCTCATAGCTCTCTACTGGGCCGCCGCGCGAAACCGCCGCAAACGCCTCGCCCGCTTCGGCAATCCGACGCTGCTGCGCGGACTGATGCCCGAAGTCTCGACGGGCCGCGTCCGGCTCAAATCCATCCTTTTCACGGCGGCCGTAGCGCTGCTCGTGCTGGCGCTCGCACGGCCCCAATGGGGTTCGAAGCTCCGCGAGGAGACGTCGGAAGGCATCGAGATGATGCTCGTGGTCGACGTCTCGAACTCGATGCTGGCCGAAGATTTCGCCCCCAACCGTCTCGAACGCACCAAATACGCCATCGACAGACTCTTCGACGGTCTCCGGCAGGACCGCGTGGGACTGGTCGTCTTCGCCGGCGAACCCAAAGTACAGCTTCCGATCACCTCGGACTACCGCATGGCGAAGGCTTTCGCCCGCAAGATCGACCCCTCGCTGGTAGCGGTGCAGGGCACGGCCGTCGGCAAAGCGCTCTCGCAGGCGTTGATGTCCTTTTCGAGCGAGACCGAGCAGAATCACAGCCGCGTCATCGTGCTGATTACCGACGGCGAGAACCACGAAGACGACGCCGTCGCCGTTGCCGAGCGGGCCAAGGAACTGGGTATCCGCATCTTCACGATCGGCATCGGCACGCCTGAGGGAGCTCCGATCCGCATCGGCGGCGAGTTCATCCGCGACGAAAAGGGCGACATGGTGGTCTCGAAACTCGACGAACAGATGTTGCAGCAAATCGCCGACATCACGGGCGGAGCCTATGTCCGGTCGTCGAATCAGTCGGTCGGACTGGACGAAATCGTACAGAGCATCAACCGGATGGAAGCCACGGAGCTCTCGACCGTCAAATTCGAGGAGTACAACGAACAATACCAGTACCTCGTAGGGCTGGCCCTGTTTCTGCTGCTTGCGGAGTTCTTCCTGCTCGACCGCCGCAATCCGTTGCTGGCGCGGTTCAATATCTTCCGCGAGGAGCGACCGGAGTAGCCGCACCTGTCGTCCGCTCCTCCCGCAGTCGGAGCAGACTGCCGGTTCCGCGAAACCGGCCTCTTTTTCCCTACCTCGTTCCACGCCGGCGCGACCCCCGGACGCGGGTTCGGAACGGGCAGCGGCAATGCCGCGAAGATCGTCCCGCCCCCTCCGCATGCGGCGGATGCGCATTGTTCGGCGGCCTGCGCTGCGCCGTCCGTCGGCGAGACGCCGCCGGAACATCAGTGGGGGGAGATCGTTTTTAGGGAGAAATTTCCCCGATTCGACGAGAAATAGTTATCTTTGCCTCGCAAGTCCGCCTTGTCGCTGCCCGACCGTCGGGGAGAGGAAAGTCCGGGCAACACAGAGCACCGCGCAAGCTAACGGCTTGATATCCGTGAGGGTATAGGAGCGTAACAGAGAATGACCGCCTGTACGGGACTTGGCGTTTCGTGTGCAGGCAAGGGTGAAAAGGCGGGGTAAGAGCCCACCGCGGAGGCAGCGATGTCGTCCGGCCGTACGTCTCGCGGGTTGCAAGACCATGTATACCGGCAATCAAGGGCTGCTCGTCCGATGCCGGAGGGTAGGTTGCTTGAGACGGCGGGAGACCGCCGCCCTAGATAAATGACAAGGGCCCCGGAAGGGGTACAGAACCCGGCTTACAGGACTTGCGATTAAAAAAAGGGGCTGTCTAACAAGTTTTAGACACCCCTTTTTATTCGTACCTGCTATTCGGGAATTTTTTCCGAATACGCAATTCTCAAAGGACGGAGAATCCGTGCGGCGACCGGGACGCCCGCCCCTTCCGAACATGCGGCGGCACCCGAACCGCCCGACCGCGAAAAAAGAAGTCGCTCGGACGAGGGGCCGGCAATACACCGGATTCCGCCCCTTCCTGAAGATCGGTTTCCGCCGCATCCTCCTTCGGGCAGTCGCGGCATACTCCGTTCCCGGAACCGCTTTCCGGCACGCAGCGATACCGGAACATACGCAACCGATCCGGCGACCGCGAGCCGGGGCGGCAGCTCCGGAGCACGGCCCCTCCACGTCTCCGCTCGCCGCGGCTACCGGTATTTGTGGGAAATGAGCGTCATGAACTCCTCGCGCGTGCGGTGGTCGGAGAGGAAGATACCCGTAAAGGCCGAAGTCGTCGTCGCCGACTCCTGTTTCTCCACGCCGCGCATCTGCATGCACATGTGGCTGGCCTCGATCACCACGGCCACGCCCATCGGATTGAGCGCCTCCTGAATGCAGTCGCGGATCTGCACCGTCAGCCGTTCCTGCACCTGCAGGCGGCGGGCATAGCACTCGACGATGCGGGCGATCTTCGAGAGGCCCGTGATGTAGCCGTTGGGGATGTAGGCCACGTGCGCCTTGCCGTAGAAGGGCAGCATGTGGTGCTCGCAGAGCGAGTAGAGTTCGATGTCCTTCACCAGCACCATCTGTTTGTACTCCTCGCGGAACATGGCCGAGCGGAGAATGCTCAGCGGGTCGACCCGGTAGCCTTTGGTGAGGAACGACATGGCCTTTGCGACCCGTTCGGGGGTTTTCACCAGCCCCTCCCGTCCGACGTCTTCGCCCAACAGGCCGAGAATCGCGGCGTAATGTCCCTTCAGTTTTCCGATCGTCTCGGGATCGAAAGACTCCTCTTTGTGATACAATTCGTCCATAGGGAGTGCGAAAGTAAGCTATTTATTCAGGTTGTACAAATATTCGGCGAGCTTGCGCACGGCGCGGGCACGGTGCGAGACGGCGTTTTTCTCGGCGGCAGTCATCTCGGCGAACGTGCGCTCCGACCCTTCGGGCACGAAGAGCGGATCGTAACCGAAGCCTTCGGCACCCGTCTCCCGCTCGGCGATACGCCCCTCGACGACCCCCTCGAACAGCCGCTCCCGTCCGCCGAGGATGAGCGAAATCACGGTCCGGAATCGGGCCCGGCGGTCCGCAACCCCTTCGAGGTTTGCGAGCAGCAGCCGGTTGTTGGCCGCGAAGTCGTGTCCGTCGGTGGCATAGCGGGCCGAACGCACGCCCGGAGCACCGCCGAGCGCTGCCACTTCGAGCCCCGTGTCGTCGGCGAAACAGTCCAGACCGGTGCGGTCGTAGAGGTAGCGGGCCTTCTGCGAAGCATTGCCTTCGAGGGTCTGCTGCGTCTCGGGGATCTCCTCCGCAACGCCGCAGTCGCGGGGCGTAAGGAGCGTATAACCTTCGCCCAGCACGGCCTGCACCTCGGCGAGCTTGTGGGCATTGTTGGTTGCGAATACGATTTTCATAGGTCTCTTCATTATTTCCGGCTTCGGCTCCGGACACCCGGTCCGAAACCCGGCCGCACGGGATTACTTCATCACTTCCATGGATTCGAGCCGATGATCGAGGTCGATCTTGTCGATGATCGTCTTCACGAGCACGTCCATCTCGCCCCCCTCGGAGTAGTCGGCCGGACAGACGTGGCTCACGCGGTCGTCGTGTATGAGCTGCGCCATCTCCCGCCGGGCCCCCTTCCGATCGGGATTGTAGACCGCGATGGAGTGGCCGCCGTAGTTCTTCACGAGCCGCATGCAGGGGATGTCGGTCGTCCCGTCGCCGACGTAGATCATGCGGCGGAACGGCACGGGGCGCTCCTCTTCGGGAATGTAGCGGTTGACCAGCTTGCTGTCGAAGACCGATTCGACGCCCTTGTTGATCTTGAAGATGAACTGCGTCTTGTTCGTATAGTTCACCGCCACGGCAGGCCAGTAGGCGATGCCGTCCACGTCGTAGAGGAACGAACAGGCGTAGATCTTACGGAATTCGCGGGCGATCTCCGTCCCCTCGATGATCTCCTTCAGCCCCGAAGAGTTGATGTAGTGCAGGATGCGGATGCCGCGGGCGGCACCGTAGGCGTTGATCCGCCCGAACCACTCCCTGACGCCGCGGTAGAGCGCCACACGGCGGCCCGACTCCTGAAAGGCTTCGCGCCTGAGCGACAGTCCTTTGGATTTGGCTTCCTGAATCATGCGGGCCATGTAGGTGAGCACCATGTCGGCATCCTGCTCCTCGGCCAGCGTATTGGCGTCGGTCCAGAACTCCTTGTTGCTCTTGCCCACGGCGGGGATGAAGTCGTATTCCTGCATGTTGCCCGGGGCGAGCGTGCCGTCGAAATCGTAGATCAGCGCAACGGTCAGTTTTTCTGCGTTCATCGGTTGCAAAACGTTTTGAAAGTCAAAGATACGACAAACCGGACGGAAAAACAAGCGCGAACGTATTTCCCGGAGCCGCCGGAGACGAAGCGTGCGGATTTTCATTATTTTTGTGCAACGAACCCATAAAACAGACCGATCATGGAATTCAAAGAGATTCTCCGCAGACGCCGCAGCGTACGCAAATTCTCGCCGCAGCCTTTGCCCGATGCAGTCGTCGACCGTCTGGTCGACGAAGCCCTCACGGCACCCTCGGCCCGCAATACCCGTTCGACGCGCCTGCTGATCGTGGACGATCCGGCGCTTCTGGCCCGCATGTCCGACATGCGCGACTACGGCTCGGCATTTCTGAAAAACGCTCCGCTGGCGGTCGTCGTGCTGGGCGAAACGGCCTCGTGCGACCTCTGGCGCGAGAATGCCGCCATCGTGGCGACGACTCTCCAGCTCGCCTGCGTGGACGAAGGGCTCGCCTCGTGCTGGGTCCACATCCACGGCCGCCCGCGCCGCAAGGACGCTCCCGACGGAGAGCGGGCCGCCGATTATCTGCGGACATTCCTGCCTATTCCGGACAACTGCGAACCGTTGTGCGCCCTCGCCGTCGGCTATTCGGACTTCACGCCGGCCGATCTGCCGCCCTTCGACAAGTCGGAGAAGATCGTCCGGGTCCAATAAAACCGGACGCGGCGGCCGCCTCCGCCGAACCGCATCCGTACCGCGAATCCGAACGCATCGTCCGGAGCGGTTCGGCATGCGGCGGCCCTCCCACCCCGGGAAGATACGGGCGGCGTTTCCGACGGATCGGGCTCATCCCGCAAGCGCACGAAAGCCCCCCAGAAGAGGAGACCCCGAAAGCCGCGGGGCAGCCTGCAAAACTTATCCGCGGATCGTCCAAAGCAGAAAAACGTCCGTCGAAAGGCGGACGAGCGACGACGAAGAGGCGGCTCCCCGCATCCGCGTAAAAACTGCTGCGAAAAATCCGGGAGCCCTCCTTGCAGAGACCGGAAATTACAGAAAGCGCAGTTCGCCGCCCTCCTCGGAGACGGTAAGGCGCACTTCGCGGCCCATATAGAGCGCCGCATTGAGGCGGCCGTGGCCCGCAGGGAAACCGAACAGTACCGGAATATCCAGCGTCCCGGCATACTCGGAAATCAGTTCGTAAACGGAGGAGCCCCATTGTTTCTCGCCGCGGATGTGCGTGAAATCCCCCACCACGAGCCCTGCGATCCGCTCCAGCCTGCCGCTGCGCAGCAGCGTCCGGAGCATCCGGTCGATGTGGTGGATGCTTTCGCCCACATCCTCGATGAGGAGAATCGTGGGCTCGGAGAAATCGTTGTCTTCGGGCATGCCGTTCATCGCACTGACGACCGACAGATTGCCGCCGGAGAGCCGCCCCTGCGCCTCGCCCGGCCGGTTGAACGGATGGGGTGCCGAGACATAGCCGCCCACACGGCCGAAGAGCGCTTCGCGCAGCCACAGGGCCGAAGTGTCGCGTTCCGCAGGCCCGGTCCGGAAATTCGAGGGCATCGTCCCGTGGATCGACTCGATTCCCGCCTTGTGCAAGGCATAGTGGACCGTCGTCAGGTCGCTGAAGCCGACCAGCCACTTCGGATCGCGGAGCACTGCCCCGAGGTCGATCCGATCGAGGACACGCACCGCACCGTAGCCGCCGCGAAAAAAGAGCACGGCCCGCAGATGGGGATTCTCCAACATCTGCTGCAACTCCTGCGCACGCACGCTGTCCGCCGAGGCGAACCAACCGCCGCTGCGGTCGAAAAGGTGTGCGGCGAGCCGCACGCGCAATCCCCACGAACGCACCGTATCGACGGCCGCAAGATAATGTTTCATCCGGGCGGAGTCGGTCTTCGAAGAGATCGCCACGAGCCCCACGCTGTCCCCTTCCCGCAAAAAGGGCGGACGGACGAACCGTGCGACACGCCGCGCGCGCTCCGGCCGCTGCGACCCGGCGACCGTCGCAATCGTACGGACGGCATCCAGCGAATCGAGCCCCCCACGCATCCGGGCGCTTCCCGGCAACCGGACGGCAGCGACAACGCCGTCTGCGGAATCGGACACGGAGGCACGGACCGCGGCAGCCGCCGGCGGCCGAGCGTCGCGGGCCGCACCGTCGCCGGGCCCGGGCGCCGAGGCATGCGCCGCGAAAGCCGCCGCAAGACACGCTCCTGCCCAAAGCCTCTTCGCAAATCCGCTCATGTCCCGCACACGCTACCGGCCCGTAACGGGTTTGATATCCTTGATCCGGAGCTGGGTCGTTACCGTGCCCCGGTAATGGTTCTCGACGATCTGATAGCAGACATCGATCGGACGGCCCGAACGCACCCACTCGTAATGCGTGGGCTGTTGGAAAGCGATGGTCTGAATCGTCGTATTGGGCTTCTGACGCTGCATGAGATCCATGCGCAGATGTTCGCTTTCCATGCCGACGAGTTTCGCCCCGCCGTGGCAGATCGCACCGTAAGTAACGAACACGGGTGCCGTATTCCCGGGTCCGAAGGGTTGGAAGCGGTTCAAGTCGCGCCGGAACGCCGGCGTGATGTCCGAGAAGAGCAGTTCGCCGTCGATGTCGACCTGCGGCACGAGCATCTGCGGGTCGATATTCTCCTCGACAAAAGCGTTGAACCGCCGCGTGAATTCCGCGACATGTTCGGGTTTCATCGTGAGGCCCGCGGCATACATGTGTCCGCCGAAGTTCTCCAGCAGATCGGCACACGATTCCACGGCTTGGTAGAGGTCGAAGCCCGGAACCGAACGCGCCGAACCGGTTACATAGCCGTTGCTCATCGTCAGCACCACCGTAGGCCGGTAGTAGGTCTCGATCAGGCGCGACGCGACGATGCCCACGATGCCCTTCATCCATTTCGGATTGTAGATCACCGTGCTTTTGAGGCTCTTCATCTCCGGATTGCTCTCGATGAAATCGTGCGCCTCCTGCGTTACGCTGCGGTCGATGCTCTTGCGGTCGCGGTTGTAGGCGTCGATCACGTTGCCGAACTCTTCGGCCGTGGTTTCGTTGCCCTCCACCAGCAGCTCCACCGCGGCATGACCGCCCGAGGGGGAGGCGTTCTCGTCGTTCTCGTCCATCCGCATACGGCCCGCGGCATTGATGCGGGGGCCGATCTTGAAGACGATGTCGTCGACGGTGATGTTGTGTTTGTCCAGTCCGCAGATCTTGATGATCGAGAGCAGCCCCTTCGAAGGCTGCCGGTTGAGCCGGATAAGGCCGTAATAGGCCAGCACGCGGTTCTCGTCCACGAGCGGCACGATGTCCGAGGCGATGCTCACGACCAGCAGGTCCAGCAGCGGCTCGATCTCGGCGAAGGGGATGCCGTTGCGCCGGGCATAGGCCTCGACGAGCTTGAATCCCACGCCGCAACCCGACAATTCGTCGAACGGATAGGAGCAGTCGACCCGCTTGGGGTCCAGAACGGCCACGGCCTCGGGGATCTCGTCGGCCGGAAGATGATGGTCGCAGATGATGAAATCCACGCCTTTCTGTTTCGCATAGGCGACCTTTTCCATGGCTTTGATACCGCAGTCGAGGGCAATAATCAAACCCACGCCCTTGCGGGCGGCATGGTCGATGCCCTTGACCGAGATACCGTAACCTTCGGTATAACGGTCCGGAATGTAGAACACGAGGTTTTTGTGCCCGATGTGGCGGAGGAACTTGTACACCAACGCGACGGCCGTACAGCCGTCCACGTCGTAATCGCCGTAGACCATGATCTTCTCATTGTCCCTCACGGCCCGCTCCACCCTTTCGACCGCCCGATCCATGTCCTTCATCAGGAACGGATCGTGCAGGTCCGAAAGCTTGGGTTCAAAAAATTTCTTCGCCCGTTCTACATTGTCTATGCCTCTCTGTACGAGCAGATTCGCCAGCACGGGGGATATTCTCAGCTCGGCAGCCAGCGCCGCCGCCGCCACGGGATCCCCCTGCGGTTTCACCACCCATCTCTTTTCTATGGGCATACTTTTTATTTATTATATATTTTAACATTCAATATCTCGCTTAAATTTTTCACAAGCCGCTCTTTCACTTCGTCCGAAGCGATGCGGCATCCCGTCTCCTTTTCGATCGAGGTTACGCCTCTGTCGACGAAACCGCAGGGATTGATGTAGGAAAACCACCTGAGATCGGTCGAGACGTTGAGCGCGAAGCCGTGCATGGTTACATAACGCGACGAACGCACGCCTATTGCGCATATCTTGCGGGGCGGCACGCCTTTTTCGCAGATCCACACTCCCGAAGCTCCGGCGATGCGGCCCGCCCCGATCCCGTAGGCGGCGACTGTGCGGATCACGGCCTCTTCGAGGCTCTCGATGTACTGTCTGAGGCCGACCGCGATTTTCTCGAGATCGAGAATCGGATACCCCACGATCTGCCCCTCGCCGTGGAAGGTGATGTCGCCGCCGCGGTCGATGCGGTAATATTCCGCACCGCGGCTGCGCAGGAACTCCTCGCTCACGAGCATGTTTTCCGCATGTCCGCTCTTGCCGAGCGTGTAGACGGGCGGATGTTCCACCAACAGCAGATATCCTGCCGCATCGTCCGCCGAACCTTTCCGCGCGAGCAGCGCGTCGAACAGCGATCGCTGCAAAGTCCAGCACTCCCCGTACGGCACACGGCCCAGATCGCGGTATTCGACGTCCATTTTCTCCGAAACTACAAGTTCACGCTTTTCAACGCTTCGTCAGCCAGATACGACGAACGCACCATCGGAGCGCTCGCGCAATAGCTGAAACCCATTTCGAGGGCTTGCAGTCTGTACCATTCGAATTTTTCGGGAGTGATATACGCCGCAACGGGATAGTGCTCCAAAGTGGGCCGAAGGTACTGACCGAGCGTTACGATCCTCACGCCTGCCTCGCGCAGGTCCCGGAGGGTCTGCAACACTTCGTCATCGCTCTCGCCGAGACCGACCATCAGGCCGCTCTTCGTTACGGCGCCCAGCCGGGCCAGACAGCGCAGCGTCTCCAGACTGGTGCGGTACTTGGCTTTCGACCGGACCACGGGGGTCAGCCGCTCGACGGTTTCGATGTTGTGCCCGACGATGTCGGGCTTCGACGCGACGACCACCTCCAACAGTTCGGGCCGGGCGTCGAGATCGGGAATAAGGAGCTCAATGGCGGCGTCGGGATTCTGCGACCGGACGGCACGCACGGTTTCCGCCCAATGCGCCGCACCTCCGTCGGGGAGGTCGTCGCGCGTTACAGAGGTTACGACGACATACCGAAGTCCCATCAGACGGACACTCTCGGCCAATTGGGCGGGTTCAGACGGATCGGGCGGCAGCGGACGGCCCGTTCGTGTGGCGCAAAAACGGCAGCCCCGTGTACAGATATCCCCGAGGATCATGAAAGTCGCCGTACGGCGGCTCCAGCATTCGGCTTTGTTCGGACACATTCCGCTGCTGCAAATCGTATGCAAAGAGTGCTCTTTGACGATGTGCTGCACATCGGCGTACGCCGTCGTGCGGTGGAGCCGGATCTTCAGCCAGTCGGGTTTTCTCAGTACGTCTGCCCTGTCATACAACTTCGGCATTTAAGTTCATTATTTTCCAATTGATGCAAAAATAGGAAAAATTTCCGAGAATTCCCATTTTCGGAGGTACGATTTTAGAAAGCGGCCGTCCGGACGGCGCCGCGCGGGGGAGAGACGCACGCCGAAAGCGCACCGCTGCGCACGGAGTTTCGTGCGGAAGGCCGCGCCGTGCAGCCGGCCGTCGCCAACTACGTTGCGTCCTCCTGAATCGGGTAGATCCGCGGATAGAAAGAGGTGCAGAAAAGCCGGACGGAGAAAGAGAGCGGAAAGGAGAACGCACTCCGGACCTGCACGGCGCAGCGGCCGCCGGATCATCCTGCGGCACGTTGTCCCGACGGCCGGGAGCGGCGTCGCCGCTACGGCATAACCGACACCTCGGGCTGCCGACGACCGGCTCCGATCCCGTCCGCACCGGTCGCTTGTTCCGCACGAAGGCGTCCACTCCGTCCGAAAGAGACAGCCCGAAGCAACGGCCGAGCGGGCCGAACCGACGGTACACCGAAGAGGAAGGGGCCGGATACCTGGCAGTATCGGGCCCCTCTGGTTAGGTTAGTTAGGTTAATGAGAGTGGGAGAATCCCACGTTTGTACTACAAAGATAGTGGATTTTTATCATACTCCAAATTTTTCGTAACATTTTTTCATATCGTCCCCCTGATTTCCTGTCGAATTATAATTAAATTTTTTAATTAACATCCGATTATTAAGTTTTTTCAAAGTGCCTGACGCATCTCCGTCTCGGCCGCAGTCTGTGCCGGAGCCGCGGCTCCAGCCTCCTGATGGCGGCTGCGGTAGGCCGCAGGCGTCATGGCGTACTCCTTCTTGAATAGTTTGATGAAGTGCGAGGTGTTGGGGAAGGTACACTCCACACCGATCTCCGAAACCGAGAGCGAGGTCGATATCAACAGCAGCCGCGCATGCATGAGCCGCTGGCGGATGAACCACTTGTGGGGCGGTATGGTGAAGATGCGGCGGAACTCCTTCTTGAACGACGTGAGCGACCGGTTGGTTTTGCGGGCAAGTTCGTCGATCGAAACGTTCTTGAAGATGTGGTCGTAGACGATCTGCTCGAAATTCTCCTTCGCCGTGTCGATGTTGCTCAGGATTTTGCTCTTCAGACAGCTGTCCTCGTGCGAGACGATCATATAGATCAATTCGGTCATCTTGATATTTTCCACGGTTTCGTCGTGGCGGAAATGCTCGTCGCGCAGATAGTTGTTCGTGTTGACGAAAAAGTTGCGGACGCTGCTCCAACCGGTCATCGCCACGTATGAATGGCTCGCACACTCCGAACAGTGGTGTTCGTTGGTGATGTCCATGCCGTAGGTGATGTTCAGATGCATCAGAATACGCTGGAGTTCGGCCGGCGTGTAGTAGACGAGGATCTGCTCGAAAGGCTGGCCGTTCTCGGGCACATTCTCCGTGTAGTGGTGGCCTATACCCAAGTAAAAGAGATCGCCGCGTGTGAGACGGATCCGCTGATCGCCATCGTAGATGTACTTCGTTCCCCGCAGCACATAGCCGATCGCATAACGCGATAGAGTCTGCGACTGGATTCCCGTATGTGAGTTCTCCACATACTTCGCAATCATCGGCTGCGTAGCCGATGTTAAAGAAATTTTTCCCATTTCTTGTAATTTTTTAAAATTTTTAGTCTACTTGTACAATAGCTGGCGTCACTACAGTACGAGTTCAAATATACAAGAAATTATTGTGATTATGCAATGTTCGATAGAAATTTTGTACTCGAAAACGAATTCGAGCACAAACGAGCCTGAACGCAACGTCTTATAGAAGAAGGGAAGCGACGCACAGTCCGATCAGTCCGATGTAGAGGCACATAGCGGCCGGACGAGGGAGCCGCACGAACCAAAGAGGCAGCAGCGTCGCCATCGGTACGGCTGCCAGCGCAGCTGCCGAAGAGGTGCCCGAAGGGACGAAAAACAAACCCGTACAAAGCATGAAAAGAATCAGGTTGAAAAGCAGGATCGCCCGCGGTTTCGTACCCGAAGCATAGCGGTCGCGGAAATAGCAGACGGCCGTGAAGACCATAGCCGCAAGGAGCGTTCCCAACAGCATCAGCTTCGGCAACGGCAGCTCTCCCACGGAAAATCCGCTGGGCGTGCGGAAAGCCTCCCAAAGCATCACGGCCGGCGCAGCGAAAGAACCGCCCATACCCCATATAATATATGAATAGGCAAGAAATGGAAGCGAAAAACCGAACAGCGCGACACAGGACTCGCGCGCGGAGCGCTTGAAAAGCGAAACGGCAAGCGGCAGGACCGGGATCAGCACGACCGCAGGCGTATAGATTAGCGGCAGGGCGCCCAGATAGAGCGAACCCCGGAAGACGGCGCTGAAGCAGTAACCGTTGCGGAATCCCGCATAGAAGTTCCGCACGGAGAGCACCAGCAGGATCGCGGCGACATACCCGACCGAATAGGTCGTGCTGACGAAAATGCCGCAGGCTAAAAGACCGAACAGCGGAATTGCCAAATAGGTGTGGACCGAATAGAGTCCGTAACGGACCGTCGCACGCCCCAGAGCGACCCCTGCAAGGAAGAGGGCAAGACCGCACAGAAGTCTCGTCGACTGCGGCCAGCGCGCCTGCAACGTCAGCAGGCCGTCGCCCGCAAGCGAAGCGACCTCGCCCGCAGACTCGCAGGCCGGATGGACGCATCCGATACGCGCCATGCCCGCCGCGACGAAGACGAGGAGCGTGAGAAAAGCGACCACGAGCGGTTGGCGCACAACATCCAGCTTCATATCCGGTATTCGATTTGTGCAAAAGTAGCGAAAAAAGCCCAATCGGAGCGAATAATTCCTAACTTTGTCCCGATGCTGGAGAATTGCACGCAATACGATCTGCCGGAGGCGGGATGCGACGAGGCGGGACGCGGATGTCTCGCCGGCGCAGTCTTCGCCGCCGCCGTGATCCTGCCGCCCGATTTCAGCGATCCGCTGCTCGACGATTCGAAGCGGATGACCGAGCGCAACCGCGACCGGCTGAGGCTCGTCATCGAACGCGAAGCCGTGGCATGGGCCGTGGAAGCCGTATCGGCCGCCCGCATCGACGAAATCAACATCCTCAACGCTTCGTTCGAAGGCATGTCGCTCGCCGTGGCGCGGCTCGATCCCGCGCCGCAACTGCTCGCCATCGACGGCAACCGCTTCCGAACGAACCTCGGTATTCCCTACCGCTGCATCGTCAAGGGCGACGGCAAATATGCCGATATCGCCGCGGCTTCGGTCTTGGCCAAAACCCATCGGGACGAATACATGCGCCGGCTCGATGCGGAATATCCCCAATACGGTTGGGCCAAAAACAAGGGTTATCCGACGCGCGCGCACCGTCTGGCAATTCGCAGATACGGTCTTTCGCCCTATCACAGGCTCACGTTCAATCACGAAGCCGACCAGATGGAATTCGCATTCCAAGACACCATATAATTATTAGGAGCCGCAGCCGGTCCGATTTCCCACTCCTGCGGTCTTGCGAAACTGCTTTTCCGTCCAACCGGAGAGACGCCCTGCCGGATACCGCCCGCACGTAACATATTTTCGATCCACCGAAACAGGCAATGCTCCCGGAGTGGAAAAGATTTTCCGCCCGGGGCCCTCCGGTGCAACGGTGCGGAAGGTCGATCTCTACGACGGATGTACTCCGTCCGATGTCGATCGTTTTCTACACGAAGAGAGAATCAACGGTCCGGAGTTACCGTCGCCACACCGGAGCTCGTATTCCGGACACCCATCGAAGCCGGACAAGTGTTTGCAGAGAATACCATGCGCAGCAACAGGGAGGAGCGGGGAACAAGATCCGATTCCGAACCGGGAAGCCTGTTTGCAGCAAACACCGTTTCGCTGCACCGGGGCACTTTATTCAAGGCACTATTCAACCGAATGAAAGGCGGTTCGGAAACAGGACACTTTCTTTTCCGGCTGGGCCCGGTTCCGTCAGCCGAAATAGAAGAGACGACGCTCCGCTGCATCCACCCGTTCCGTCTCATGTTCGCATAGGACAACAAAACGGCCGGGATCGGTTCCCGGCCGTTTTTCGTTCGCTTTTGTAAAATCGTCTTCCTGCCTTCGGCAAAGCCCGAACAAGTTCGCCTCTGCCCCGGCCTTTCGAAAACGTTCGCTTCCATGCAGTCGTTTTCCCGCATCGGCAAAGCCCGAACAAGTTCGGCTCTGCTCTCGGCTTATCGAAAACGTTAGCCTTCCCTGCACTCGTTAGTAACCGAGCGACTTGGAAGCCGCATAAGAAATCTTGAGCGCGTTCGCACGCCGAAGCTCCTGCTTCACGTCGGTAATCACACCCATCTTCGTCGATTCGTCGGCCTTGAGGCAGACCGTCATCGAAGCCTTGTCGACCTCGCTGAGCTTGTCGCGCTCGGCAGCCACGAAATCGCCGATGTCCTTAGCGGTGCGGTACGCATCGTTCAACTGAATACGGGGAGCCGTACCGAACTTGGCCTGCATGTTGAGCGAAGGCTGGCCGATGTGGATGTAACTGACCAGAGACTTCTTCTCCAGCTTCTGCACTTCGGTGGCCTCCGGAAGTTTATACCGTACCAACAATTCCTGATCGCGCATGGTCGTCGAAACCATAAAGAAGAAGAGGATCATGAAGATCACGTCGGGAAGCGATGCGGTCGAAATGGGCGGCAACCCTTTGTTGCCTTTCTTTTTCATTACTGCCATAACACTCTCTCCTTTCTACTTTTTAACGACTTTCGGCTCGGCCTCGGAAATCTTGTTGGGCACGGCCTTGACGACCGCGCTGCGCTGTTCATCGTTCAGATCCGCGAATTTCGCCCCGAACTTCCGCATCGCCACATCGTCGCGCACCTCGTTGAACGCGCGGGTAAGCTCGTTCTGCACCATGATATACGCCTGATAATTGGTATCGCGAGTCGTTTGCAGCGAAACCACGCCCATGCTCACGGGATATACCCACTTGCCGCCGTCCGGGAGCTCGATCTCCGTGTCCTCCTTCTCGGGTAGCTCGTCCAAATCGTAGGGGTTCAGGATGAACTCCTTGGTCTTGTCCTTGAGCTCGCGCAGGTCGATCAGTTCTTGATGTCCCTGCGTTCCGGCCATGATCTGACCGGCACCATTGACCAGCACGAGCAGGATGTTGCGCTGCTTCACCTTGATGTCCTCCGTCTTCTGATTCTCGGGAGGAAGCGGCGGGAGCATACGCGCCAAGCCCGTATCCACGTTCATGGTGGTAGCCACGAGGAAGAAAATCAGCAGCAGGAAGGCAATATCGGCCATCGAGCCGGCATTGATCTCCTGTACTTTTCTTTTATCTACTGCCATTGTTTTTCCGTTATTTGAAAGCTCTGTAGATCTCGGTTCCGATCGCCGTCAGGAAAGCTGCGACGAACGCCACGTAAGTTACGATGATGCTGGTCTCGGTAAGCACCGTAACGGAATGGTCGAAGAAACCGCTGTTCTGCAAGTCGGGAATGTTGACCGTATGGCCCGCGGAGTAGAAGTAGGCCGCACCCACGATCACGAGGATCAGCACCAGCGAAAGCAGCGTACCCTTGATTCCCTTGGGATTCTGGATCATCCCCCAGACGGCGCAGAAGACCGCCGAAGCCACGGCCAGAACAACGAGGATATATCCCCAGACGATGTTCAGACTGATCGACGGATCGTACACCGCCGGATTGTCCGAATGGGGTGTCGCCACCGCATAGATCAACAACGCGGCGGTGATCGCCATCAGGACCCCCAGCAATATATTCAATACCTTTTTCATAATTTCGTTTTACTCTTGATCGTGGAATTATTTCTTGCTGTAAGCAGTCAGAATGTCCATCAGCGTGATGGAGGCATCCTCCATGTCGTTGACCAGCGAATCGATCTTCGACACGATGTAGTTATAGAACAGCTGGAGAATAACCGCAGCGATAAGACCCATGAGAGTGGTCAGAAGGGCGACCTTGATACCGCCGGCAACGAGCGTCGGGCTGATATCGCCGGCAGCCTGAATCTGGTCGAACGCCTGAATCATGCCGACGACCGTACCCATGAATCCCAACATGGGCGAAAGCGCGATGAACAGACCTATCCACGTCAGACCCGACTCCATCTGGCCCGTCTGTACCGAACCGTAGGAAACGACCGACTTCTCGACGGCGTCCAATCCCTGATCGTAACGGTCGAGACCCTGATAGTAGATCGAAGCGATCGGACCGCGCGTATTGCGGCAAAGCTCCTTGGCGGCACCGATGCCCTTGCTCTTGACGGTCTGCTCGACCTCAGCGACGAATTTCTTCGTATTGATCGTCGAAAGCGCCAGATAAAGGATGCGCTCGATGGCCACGGCCAGACCGATCACGAGGAATATGAGAATGGGGAGCATCCAAGCCCAGCCGCCTTCGAGGAACTTCTGCATCATCACGTGGTGCATCGTCTCGCCGGCAACCTCGGTCTCCGCCACTTCGTCCACTACTTCCGTAACGGCTTCAGCAACGGGTTCGGCAGCGGCAGCGCTCTCTGCAGCAGCGTCTTGCGCGAATACGTTAACAGTGCCAAGAGCGAAGATGGCAACCGTCAGAATCAAAAAAAATTTTTTCATAATCGTGTTTTGATAAATTAAGATTTGATTAGTTTACTTTGTTTTGTTGTTTTTAAGTATTTCCGTTTCGTTAAAAATTACGTTCGTTTCGGCGGTTTCCGCAAATTTTTCGTCCTTTCGGACACGCTCCCGTCCGAAAAAGGTCGCTTCGCGTACTTCACAGGCCGGATCGGAGCAGTCGCCCACACACGGCCCGCGAGCCGCATCACTCACGGCAATCGGCTGCAAACCAGCACATTACCTATCCGACCACACACCGGAGCCACAACTTTGCAGCCCGATTAACTCTATTAGCAGTGCGAAATATAGTAAAAAAAAACGTTCCGTGCAACGCCCTATGCCGTAAATTCGCCTTTCAGCGGCCTGCGCAAAAGGGCGCGCGTTTCACCCACGGACAGCTCCTTGCCCAGCACATACATGAGTTTCGCAACGGCCGCCTCGGTCGTCATATCATAGCCGGACACGACTCCGATCTTCTGCAGCCGGAGCCCCGTTTCGTAAAGCTCCATCGACACTTTGCCCTCGCCGCACTGCGTGATGTTCAGAACGATCACACCGCGCGCAATGGTCTCTTCGAGCGCTCGCAGAAACCACTCGCTCGTCGGGGCGTTGCCCGCGCCGAACGTTTCGAGCACCACGCCGCGCAGCCCCTCGGCCGAAAGCATCGCACGCAGGGTCCGTTCGTCGAGCCCGGGGAAGAGTTTGACGACCGCGATCCCGTCGCTCAGCCGCGTGGCGACATGCAGTTGCGGAGAGGGATCCTCCGGGCGCAGGATCGCCGGAAGCTTGTAGGCGATGTTGACCCCGACCTCCGCGAGCGGCGGATAGTTGTACGACCGGAAAGCGCTGAGGGCTTCGGCGCTCCGCTTGCTCGTGCGGTTCGCACGAAACAGGCGGTTCTGGAAATAGAGCGACACTTCCGGCACCACGGGACGGCCCGCCAGTTGCGCGCCGGCGATCTCGATCGCCGTGATGAGATTTTCGCGCCCGTCCGTCCGGAGCACGCCGATCGGGATCTGGCTTCCGGTGAAAACCACCGGTTTCGAGAGGTTTTCGAGCATGAAGCTCAGCGCCGAAGCGGTATAGGACATGGTATCCGTCCCGTGCAGGACCACGAATCCGTCGTAACGCGGATAGTTGTCGCGGATGATGCCGGCCAGTTCGATCCAGTTCTGCGGCGAGACGTTCGACGAATCGATCACGGGGTTCATCGTCAGCACGTCGATGTCGACGTTCAGCCGTTTGAGCGACGGAAATTCATCGTAAATGCCGCTGAAATCGAAAGGTACCAGCGCCCCCGTTTCCGGATCGGTCTTCATGCCGATCGTTCCGCCGGTATAAATAATCAGAATGGAAGATTTCATATCAAGTCGGTTATGATTTTAGTAGGTTCAAGCGCTTTGCATCACACTCCGAACAGGCGGCGTGCATTTTCCGCGGTCTCGGCCGCCACCCGCTCCGGCGAAAGCCCCTTCAGCTCGGCGACCTTTTCGCATACGAACCGCACGTACGCAGGTTCGTTGCGCCGGCCCCTGTACGGAACGGGCGTCAGATAGGGGCAGTCGGTTTCGAGCACCATGTCGCACAGCTCCATCCCGCACACGACTTCGGCCAGCGCACTCTTCCGGAAAGTTACGACGCCTCCGATGCCGAAGACGAAGTCGCCGCACTCGCGCAGCGTCCGATAGGTCTCCAGCGTATCCGAAAAGGCGTGGAAAACACCCCGAAGCCCGCGTCCGGCATACTCCCGTACGAGCGCCGCGGTTTCCGGCCACGCCGACCGCGTATGCACCGCCACGGGCAGACCGCACTCCAGAGCCAGCTCGATCTGACGCCTGAACGCCTCGGTCTGCTCCGCCCTGAAATCGGCGCTCCAGTAGAAATCGAGCCCGATCTCGCCGACTGCGCAGAACCGCAATCCCGCGGGCGGCGAGACGAGGAAGCGCTCCACCGCACGGAGCTCCTCGCGCCAACGGGGGTTGTCATTCACCGAAGTCGGATGCAGCCCCATCATCGGCGTGCAGCAATCCGAGTAGGTCCGGCAGGTCTCGAAAAGCCGTTCGTGGCTCTCCGAATCGATGGCCGGGAGCAGCAGGCGGTCGATGCCCGCCTCACGGGCGCGCCGGACGACCTCGTCGCGGTCGGCATCGAATTCTTCGGTATAAATATGGGTGTGCGTGTCGATCATCGTCTTACGTTTACCATGCCGCAGGATAAACCCTGATCCGCCCGATATTCTTCAGTTTTCGGGGGCTCAAATTGTAAAAGCTCAGCTCTTCCACCGCGAAACCGAAAAATTTCTCCTTCGTCAAGTAAGTATGACTCCGATCCACGATCCGGTCGTTTTTATCGTACATCACCATGATCAGATCGACATCGTGCTTCAGTTTATTCCCCGATGCAGGATGGACTTCGCAATAAATCCTCAGCTCCCTCTCTTCACGATCATAGATCGCGGAAAGGCGATCGAGCCTTATTCCATGCCACGCCTCCATCTCGGGCATCCGCTCCAACAATTCATCGTACACCGACGCTTCTTTCTTCCCCGTTCGGATCGTCTCTTCCGTCAATATTATATATTAAAGGTTATCCATCAGTCTTATATATCGGTTCCCGGGCAGCTGGCGAACGGCGCCGGCCATCTCCAGACCCAACAGCAGCACCGACATTTCGCATGTGCCGAGACCGCACAAGGCCCCCAGCTCCTCCGTCGAGACGGGGTCCGAACTTCTGAAGCAGGCCAGCAGACCGGCCTCATCCGCCGTCAGGCAGGGAGACTGTCCCGTCGATCGGGGCCCCGCTCCGGCGGGTCCGAGATCCCACATCAACTCCGAGACGATGTCTTCGGCCGACAGCACCAACTGCGCTTTTTTATTCCGGATCAACAGATTCGGCCCCTTCGACGCCACATCGACGGCCCGTCCCGGGACGGCCATCACCGAACGGTCGTACCCGTCGGCGCAGTGGGCCGTCATGAGCGAGCCTCCGGCGCACGGCGACTCGACGACGACCGTCCCTGCGCTCAGCGCTGCGATGATCCGGTTGCGGGCCAGATAAAACGTCCCCTTCTGCTTCACCTGCGCATGCAGTTCCGAAACGATCGCACCGCCGGCCGCCACAATATCGCGGGCGACGGGTTCGTGCTGCGCAGGCGTTACGTCCGGCAGCGCGTTCGCCACGACCGCCACGGTCTTCGCCCCGGCCGCCAAAGCCGCGCGGTGGGCCGCCACGTCGATGCCGAACGCCAGACCGCTCACGATGCAGACCCCGGGCACCCGCTCCGCAAGGCCGCGGACCAGTTCGCCGCACATCCGCTGTCCGTACGGGGTCGCTTCCCGCGTCCCGACGATCGAAACGCAGCGCATCGAAAGCGCCGCGACATCGCCTCGGACATAGAGCACATGGGGATAATCGGGTATTTCGCGCAACAGCGGAGGATACTCCGGATCGGTCGAAGCCACGGCCGTGAGGCCATGCTTGCGGCAATAGTTCCACTCCCGCTCCGCGGCCGGCATGGCCGACCGGCGGGCGATGCGGCGCGCGAGATCGGGTCTGAGTTCCGCCCGATCGGTCAGCAGCTCTTCCGAAGCGGCGAAAACTTGCCGGGCATCGCCGAAGCACTCCAGCAGATGCACGACTCCTTTTACTCCGATCCCCGGAGTCATCGTAAGGGCGATATCCTCGATGGTCATGACCCGAAAAGCGTATTACAATAGTGTAAAGGTAAATATTTTTGGGAAATAACGCAAAGTCGCGCAGAAGTTTTGCAAATTTTGGAAATGTTCGTATATTTGCACGCCCGACGCTCCGATCGCCGTTCGAAAAGTTATGCGGATCGGTGGGGGGGGCGGGGAGAAACGATATCGGGTCTGATGGCCGAGTGGCTAGGCAAAGGTCTGCAAAACCTTGTACAGCGGTTCGAATCCGCTTCAGACCTCACAGAAACCGCGTTGTAGATGTCTACAACGCGGTTTTCATTTTGTTTTGTCATACATTTGTCATACATTTGTCATACGAGGCGGGCGGATGATGCTTTTGAAGTTGTTTGCACCTACACCATGAATCGCTCCAACTTGTCTTTCCAACGCCGCCAGTCGGGCATCTCGGTTTCGAGCAGGGAAAAGAAGGCTGCTGTATGGTCGGGATGCAGCAGATGACACATCTCATGTGTAATAACATACTCAATGCAGGGGCGCGGCGCCTTGATGAGTTCCGTATTCAGAATGATTTTCCCCTTGGGGGTGCAACTGCCCCAACGGTTTTCCATCTCCTGAACATAGAGTGAAGTCGGAGCAACCCCGTACCGTGCAAATCGGGAAATAATAGGCTCCGCATACTCGGCAAACTTGAGTTTTGCGTGTTCGCGGTACCAGGATTTCATCAACTCCCGGGCCTTGTCCGGAGAGGTGCATATCACTTCAAAGCAGCGACCCTTGTAGCGGACGCTGTTGGTTTTGCCTTCCGAGACCCGGAGCAGGAACTGCTTTCCCAGATAGTAGTGCGACTCTCCGCTGACATACCGTTTTTCCGGACTCCGAATCCCGAAATCCTTGAAATAGGCCTGCTGCCGAAGAATCCACGGCGCCCGTTTGTGGAGTTTCTGCTCGATAACCTCTTCCGGCGTCCCTTCCGGAGCCAGCAGAACGACCTCGCCGGATGGATATACCTTGATTCCGAGTGTCCGGCGGGCGGAAAAGAGCACGCTGTAGGGAATCGTCTCTTTTCCGTAGACGAATATCTGCTGCATCACCGGAACCATTTTTGAGCCACGTCGACCGCCCGGTCGATGATGGCATCCATGTCGTCGAAGGTCATCGACAGGTCATACTTTCGTTTGACCTCGTCAATCAGATAGTCCTCGATGTCGAGCTTCATCATGCCGACCAGCCGGTCCTTGAGCGGCCAGTCGACAATGAGCGTCCCCTTCTCGAAGATGTGCTGACGAATGATGGCGTCGATCCGGTTGGCCGTGTCGAGTGCGATTTGCGTCAGGTCGAGCCCCTGTTCGGGCCTTATGACCGCTTTGTAGACCTCCAGACTTAATCCGAAGTAGGCCCGCGCGGCATTGTTGTCCTTCAGCACGTCGGGAATCTCGCTGTCGGTATGATTCAGCACCTTGTTCATCAGGTCCGTAGCCTGGGTCAGATACTCTGCCTCGTCGATTCGCCCCTGTTCGTACTGGGAGATGGTCTCCTTGAGCATCTGCGAGAACTTCTTGTAGAAGGCCGGGTCGGTATCCATGTTCTCGGTGATGTACTTGGCCGTTCGCGAGGCAATTGTGTCCGCCTTGGCTGCTTTCCCGGAGATCTTCTCCACCTCTTCGGCAAACCGCTCCTTGTCGAAGATGTTCACCAGGTCGGTGATGACCTGCACCTCGCCGCTCTCGATATGTGTGTCGATTAGCTTCTGAATCTGCCCTTCGTATTGCTTGTAGTCCACCATGTCGGAGTAACGCTCCTGCACGGCATTCCGGAGCTTCATGAAGAAGGCCAGATCGTGCTTGTACCGTTCGACCTCTTCTTGAGGCGTATTTTGATGGAATACGATGGACGAAAGCGCCACCTTCAGCGTCCGGGCAAAGGCCCGCAGCTTTTCGTAGAAGAGCGAGCGCTGGTCCTCTTCGCGCAGGACATTGCCGAAGGCCTCGAAGTCGGTCGTGTTGCGTACCTCCTTGAAGAGGTCCCACAACTCGGCATGCTTCTGGGGCAGCTTGGCCACCTCCTCCGAAATGTCCGTATAGGTTCCCTCCAGATCCTCCTTGTCGAAATCGGTGTAGAGCTCCAGCGCCGAATTAAGCGACCCCAATACGCCGTAATAGTCGATGATATACCCGAACTCCTTGTCTTCGCAGACGCGGTTGACGCGGGCAATGGCCTGCAGCAGCGTGTGGTCCTTCAGCTTTCGGTCGAGATAGAGCACCGTGTTGCGGGGTTCGTCAAATCCCGTCAGGAGTTTGTCCACCACAATGACAATCTCCGGCTTATCGCTGTTCTTGAAGCGGTTGATGATGTTCGCCTCATACTTCTTGGCCGTGCCGTGCACGTCCATCATGCGTTTCCAGAAGGCCACCTCTACGTTCGAGGTCTCGCCGAATGCCTCGTCTTCCCCTTCCCGGGTGTCGGGCGAGGTGATGAGTACCTCCGACGAGACGATGCCGATTTCGTCGAGATACTGCTTGTAGAGAATCGCGATGCGCTTGCGCGGAGCCACCAGTTGGCCCTTGAACTTCGACCCCTGCCAGTTCTCCCGGAAATGTTGCGAAATGTCCCACGCAATGGCGTAGATGCGCTGCTGCGTCTGGTTGAGCTGGTCCGCATGGCTGAACTTCTTCTTCATGTCGGCCCGCTGGGCGTCGCTCATCCATCCGCAGATCTTGTCGAAATAGCGGTCGATCGTCTCCTCGTGTACCACTTGCGGCACCATGCGACCCTCATACAACAGCGGTACGACGGCCTTGTCCGCCACGGCCTGATCCACCGTGTAGACCGGCTGGATGATGCCGCCGAACTTCCGGGCCGTGTTCTTCTCCTTCTTCATCAGCGGCGTGCCGGTCATGGCGATGAAGCAGGCGTTCGGAAGCGTCTTCTCCATCTTGATGCCCATTTCGCCGTACTGGCTGCGGTGCCCCTCGTCGATCAGCACGAAGATGTTGGGGTCGGTCAACGGGGTGCGGATGCCGCGCACGGCCGTCTCGAACTTGTTGATAATCGTCGTGATGACGGCATCGCTCTTGCTGTTGAGCAGTTCGACGAGCTTGCTTCCCGTCGTGGCGTTCTCGACGCAAATCTGACACTTGCGGAATGTCCCTGTGATCTGTCGGTCGAGGTCCGTGCGGTCGGTCACGAGGATGATTTTCGGGTTGCGAATCTCTTTGTCGAGGATGATGGCCTGCGCCAGCATCACCATCGTCAGCGACTTGCCGCTCCCCTGCGTGTGCCAGATGACGCCGCCGCGCCGCCGCCCGCCCTCGATGTGGCGGATGCGTTGCATCGTCTGCCGCACGGCAAAATACTGCTGGTAACGCGCCACCTTCTTGATGCCGTCGTCGTAGAGCGTGAAGCCGTACATCAGCTGCAACAGCCGCTCGGGGCGGCAGAGGTTGTAGAGGTATTCGTCCTGCACCGACGGGGTGACCGGCTGTTTGTAGAGCTCCTCAAAGTTGCGGCGCACATAGCCGAACCGCTCCCCGAAGAGCTTGTCGTCCAGCAGCGGCTCGTTGACCACTCGCTCCCGCTCCTGCCGGTAACGGGCCTCCTCCTCGCGGTCGGCGAACTGCTCGCGCCACCGCGCCCAGAACTTCTCGGGCGTGGCCGTCGTGGCGTAACTGCCCTCCTGGCGGTTGATGGCCAGCAGCAGCGTCGAGTAGAGGTACAGCGAACGGATGCCGTCGGCCTTCTGGTTGCGGAGGTGCTGCGAAATGGCCTGCTCGATGGAGTCCTTTACGTCGGGACGCTTGCACTCGATGACGCAGAGCGGAATGCCGTTCACGAAGAGGACGATGTCGGGCCGGTAGGTCTCGGTCATCCCCGTGCGGCTGACGGCAAACTCCTCGGTGACGTGGAAGACGTTGTTGCGCGGATTCTTCCAGTCGATGTACTGCATCACGAAGCTCTTGCGGTCGCCGTCGACAATCTGTTCGAGGGTTTTGCCCGAGGTGAGCAGGTCGTAGACCGTCTGCGAAGCCTCCATGAACCCCTCGTCCATCGGGATGTTGCGCAGGGCGTCGATTCCGGCGGTGATGTTCTGCTCGGAGAATACGGTAGTGCGCACCGAGCTGACCTGCACGACGTTGATGGCGGCGAGCTGTTTGCGCAGCACGGGTTCGAGCAGCACGTTGGCGAGATTCCCGCCGCGCAGGGCCAGCGCCTCATCGGGTGTGAGGTATGTGTACCCGAGCTTTTCGAGCATCAGCAACGCGGGAATTTGGCTGATATGGTCTTCTTTGAAAGAGATGGACATATCTTATTCTACTCCAAATCGTTTGACATTTTGTTTTTGCAATTCGTTAAAGTTAAAATTTGATTTAATCTGTTTGATAATTGCTTTTACAATATTGTAGATTTCGCCATCTTTGACGTAGTTTGCGGCACATGCAAAATTCACTCTATCATCTAATACAAGTTTTTCTGCACATGCTTTTTTCTTTTTATTACGAGGTTTGTAAACAGCGATAGAGTTTCCTCCTTGTTGTTTTATTAGCTTCATACAAGGTATATCGGTTTCACCATCACCAAAATATATCATATGTTTAAAAGGGATAGGTCTATCTTCTTCTGCTTTATATTCATTTATTTTTGCATTTTCACTTATTTTAGTAACCCCTTTATTTATCATAAATAGAAATTGGGTTTTTGTAGTGAAATCTACAGCTACTGCAGGCCAAACAGCAACTCCATCTTCATACATAAATGTACAAGCATATATTTCTTGAAACTTATTCCCTATTTTAGTCCCTTCTATCATTTCTTTTAATCCGGATGAATTAATATAATGTTGGATTATAACACCTTCCTCTTGCCCTAATTGGTTGATTAAATCAAACCATTCTTCTACTCCCTCGTATAGTTCAATACTTTTCCCAAAATCAACGAATTTTTGACGTTGAACACTAACTCCTGCAGCACGAGCCTTATCTAGCATTAATTTCATATAACATAAAATATTACTGGCTTCGTGTTTTTCTATAAGTTCATTGTTTTGACGCCAAAATTGGGCTTTATTTTTGATGCCGATAGCTTTAAGAAAATCATATTCTTGCATATTGGCAGGAGATAAAGTCCCATCAAAATCATAAATAAGTGCGACTGTTGGTTTTTTACGTTTTGCCATATTCTTAGATATTAATTTTTACACGTTTTTTCCCGGAGAGGAGTTGTTGCATCAGGCCACGTTTCTGACGGCGGAGGCGTTCGAGTTTCTCTTTGGCCAGCTCAATCTCGCGGTCGGCCGCGGTCAACACCTCCGCAATGGCGGTTTGCTCTTCAATAGTGGGTAGGTCTATTTTAAGTTTCATAACCTCTTTTTTGGATATATTGAAGCGTGTTGAACCTTGCGCTAATACGGACATATAGTTTCTGAAATGTTCTGTTCTAAATAAATATGCCGCGAAAAAAGGATTTAGCGTTGAAAAATCATTCAATCTATATCCAAAACAAAAGCTATTTAAATATGTATTATCTAAGTGCTCTAAAAGAACGGAAGCCATTCCAACCTCATCCGGCGTTTCTGATGAAACAGTGAAGAATATATCTCCGTATTTGACTGTATTTTGTTGCTCATTCGGTTCAATCTGAACACAACCCAAGTTGTTGGTGTCAATTCGTTCATTTGAAAAAACATTGATGTATGGAATAAATTGGGCATTGCCATATTCAAAATCATCTTTGTTTTTTCCAGAGAGCCCATTATAAGTGTCGCCGATGTCTCCCAATTTTACTTTTTTCCAGGGTTCGGAGAAACCGGGGAGACGGAGTTTAGCGGAGAGGAGTCGCTGCATCAAGCCGCGTTTGCGCAGGGCGAGTTTTTCAATCAGCCGCGCCTGCTTTTCAATCGCCTCATCCCACACGCCCAACACCTCCGCAATCTTCCGCTGCTCCCCCAACGGCGGAAATAATACCTGAATATTTGCTATTTGTGGGGCGGTTAGTTGAGGGACTCCCGTACTCTCATAAAAAAACGGTTTCCGAAAGTTTATGTATTCTGTAATATATTGCCCGTTCAAAGGTATTTTAGGCGCTAATACAAGCAGTCGGACTATTGCATCGAAGTCAATTTCTCGATATTCAGCATGGCCTAACGCACCTCTTCCGGTTATGGTAATACTGTTTGCTTTGTGCCTTGGATGAGATGTAAAGCCATAAAGCCCATGATTGAACAAAGAATTCGAATATATTGGATATTTATATTGCAGGGACGGCGCTTCGGAAAAGCAATCTTTCTGGACGTCTCCTCCTGCGGATATGGAAAAACAGTCTTTTAGCCGAATTGTTTTCCACTCCTGCGGAATAATCCCCAGCGCCGTCGCCTTATAGCCTTGTGGTATGTTATTTCCCATAATATACTATTTCTCCTCTTCTGTTGGGTTGCGAAGCATTTGTTTCTTCTTTTTCGTCTCTATCGTTTTGATGCTTTCAACGACTGGCAGATTTTCCGGCATAGTGCCTCCAAGTTCTTTAATCGTTTGCCGGACTTTGGCTCCTACTTCGTAGTGCGTTCGGTTGGCTTTGGTTTTGCCGACGATGTGATCACGACGCAACTTCTCTTCGGTTTGTGTCGCGCGGAAGAGGTTGGCTGCCAGTTCTGTACTTCCCATATGGTCCAAAATCTTTTGGCTTTTCTTTAAGTTCTTACGTTCATGGATCTCTTTGGCTCCAAGTCCGCCATATAGGCCCATGTAACCGTGATTTTGGAAAATGGCATAATCGCGAGGCTCGATAACCCCTGCTCCTTTAGCCGCATCGGCCAATTGAGAATTGTGTTTGGCTAATTCATTGCGCAGAAATAATCGTTTTTCATCTTCAGAAGAAAGACGATTATATGCATCCATTTGCTGTATTTCGGCTATGCGCGTTTGAGTGGCGAAATATGTTTGTGCTTGAGCAACAATGGTTTTATTCGGATCCGCATTTTGTACGGTAAGGTAGCACGCATAACGGGACAGTTTGATTGAATCAAGGGGCCGTTCTGCGCCGGAGCCGATGACGACCATTTCGAGGATATCCTCGAAATGGTCTGAAATAGGTTGGCTGCTGTTTTGACAAGCTATTTTCGCTTTCTCAATTACCGGTAGAAAATGGCGGTATTCTGTGTATCCGAGAACTTTCCATAAATCTCTCGACGACCAGTATTCAATTCCGTTGTCGTCAACTCTTTTTATGCTTTCAAAGGTTGTAATAGCCTTTTTTGTAAGTCGTGTTCTCATATTTTTGTCTTTTAATATCCCAACTCCTTCAGATAACCATCCATCCGGATATGCACCTCGGAAAGCTCCTTTTCCAGGGCATCAATCTCCTGCTGCACGGCCGCAATGTCGATTTCGGGCTCCTCCTCGAAGGTGTCCACATAGCGCGGGATGTTGAGGTTGTAGTCGTTGTCGGCAAGCTCCTCGCGCCGGGCCACGTAGGCGTAGCGCTCCTCGACGATGCCCGGCTTTAGTTCCCCCTGCGCAAAGCGGCGGTAGGTCGTGACGATGTGGTCGATATCCTCGTCGCGCAGCCGGTTCTGGTTCTTGCCGTTCTCAAATTCGCGGCTGGCGTCGATAAAGAGCACGTCGGTCGTCGTCTTGGCCTTGTTGAAGATGGCGATGGCGGCCGGGATGCCCGTTCCGTAGAAGAGGTTGGCCGGGAGTCCGATGATGGCCTCGACGAGGTTCTCCTCGACGGTCTGCTGGCGGATTTTCCCCTCGCTGGCACCGCGGAACAGCACGCCGTGAGGAACGACAACGCCCACCTTGCCGTGTTCGTTGGCCACCTCGAGCATGTGGCAGATGAAGGCCCAGTCGCCCTTGCCCTTGGGCGGAATGCCGCGCCAGAAGCGGTTGTAGGGGTCGTCGGCCGCCTCGTCGGCGCCCCACTTTTCGAGCGAGAAGGGCGGATTGGCCACGACGGTGTCGAACTTCATCAGCGCGTCGCCCTCCTTGAGCTTCGGGTTGCGCAGCGTGTCGCCCCAGCGGATGGTGGCGCTGTCGAAACCGTGGAGCAGCATGTTCATCATGGCCAGCGCCCAGGTGCTGCCGTTGAGCTCCTGGCCGTAGAGCGAGAAGTTGTCGGAGCCTACCTCGCGGCCCGCCTTGATGAGCAGGGAACCCGAGCCGCACGTCGGGTCGCAGATGCGCGAGCCGGGGGCGCTCTTGGTCAGACGAGCCAGCAGGGTCGAAACCTCCTTCGGTGTAAAAAATTCTCCAGCCTTCTTCCCGGCGTCGCTGGCGAACTTCTCGATGAGGAACATATAGGCGTCGCCGATGACGTCGTTGTTCTCGAGGTGTGACTCGTCGAATTGCAGCCGATCGTCCGAAAAGTCGATAAGCAACTGCTTCAGTCGGGCGTTGCGCTCCTTCGTTTCGCCGAGGTTGCTGCTGTTGAAGCTGATGTTGCGGAAGATGCCGCTGCCGTCCTCGCTGCTCAGCTTTTCGCGGTTTTCGTATTCAAGGTCCGCCAGGCCAACATCAATGAGCTCGCCGATATTGGGTTCGTTGCGGTGCTCGAAAAGGTAGTCGAACGAACTCTTCTCGGGAACCTGGAACCGTTCGCGGCGCATGGCCCGCTGTGCACGCTCCGTATCGCCGTCGTAGCGCTGGAGGTACTCCTTGTATTTCGCCTTGCTGACATCGCTGACGTACTTCAGGAACAGCATCGTGAGGATGTAGTCCTTGTATTGACTGGGGTCAATCACGCCCCGGAAGGTGTCGCAGGCTTGCCATACGACTTTGTTAATCTCTTCCTGTGTAACTTTACCGTTCATCTTTATATATTTTTGTCAATTTACAATCGGTTATTTGCCGGCGGCGCTCCGCGATGGCCTTGTAGAGGGCCTGTTCGCGGCGATGCAGGCGGGTGAGGGCGATGCAGACCCGCTGGCGCTCCAGCGGAGGGAGCGGAACATCGAACTCCTCGAGGTCAGCTTTGCTGAGCGAGGCGATGGCCGACCCTTGGGCCTGCGCCGTCAGCAGCTGCCGGGTGGATGGCAGGTTGAGGAATCCGCAGAGGTATTCGGGCAGGATGCGGGTCGGGTTGTCGATTCGGATAATCAGAAACGAGGGTGAGGCCACGCACGGCCCGAGTTGCGTCGGGGCGATGGCGCAGAAATTCTTGCCACCCTTGGCGGCGAGCAGTAGGTCGCTTTCTGTCAGCAAGTGGCGGGCAGCCTTGGAACTGACGGTGGTTGTCGGTCGGACGGTCGGACGGATGTACCCCTCCTCGTCGAAATCGTTCACCTGAAGGTAGCAGGTGTCGGGCAAAGGAGTGCTTTTCAGGTAAACTCCCGTCTGAATAGTGGCAACATCTTTCAGTTTCACCATTTTTTTCTTTGTAGGTTTATTACAAAAGTATGCGCTTTGCCCGAGAAAAACAAATTATTTTCGAAAAAATCGCAATACAAACTCTACAAATATTTCGATTAAGCAAGTTTCTTCACAAAGTGAAGAAAAATATCCGGCTGTTCGACCGGATATTCTCTTTGTCTTTCGGGGCGGGCTTTACCGCTCGATGGTATGTCGTCGGATGACGGGGCGTTCGGGGCGGACGGGGTAGCCCAGGCGGGTCATGAGCTCCACATACCGTTGGCGGAACCAGGCGTGTGCGGGTTGGCGGTCGATGAGCAGCTGGAAGCCTCCGGGGCCGTTTGGGTCGCGTTGCAGGCGGATTTCGGTATTTGAGACGTCGAAGCGGCGCGAATACTCCGGTGCGCGGAGTTCGCCCGAGACGTAGAGGGGCTTCATGGCGATGATCTCGCGGGCGCCCGACTCCAAGAGGCCCATGTCGCGGCAGTATTCGCCCCAGCTGATGAGCGTCTGTGTGTCGGGCAGCCAATGTTCGATGCGGTCGAGTTTCGCCTGCAACTGCTGTTCGGCCTGCTCATGTCGGGCCTTCTCCTCGCGGTTGGTGCGGTTCAGTGTTCCGATCTGCTCGTGTAGGGAGGCGTTCTCCGCGTTGAGGCGGTCGATCTGCTGCTGCCGCTTGACGCGGGATGTGCCGATCATCGCCCCGATTCCCTCGACGATATTCGACCCAACCTCCGCCGCGGCGTTTTTCAACCGGACACCTTTCAGTTCGCCCTTCACGCTCTTCAACTCGGCCTCGGTGCGGTTCAGTTCGGCGCTCTTCTGCGCCTGGAGCGTGGCGGTCTGTTCATACTCGGTGCGCACTTGCCGCTCCTGTTGTTTGAGCTGCTCGACGGCCTTCCGCTTCTGCTCTTCGAGACGGAGCAGCGCGTCGATGTTCTCCTGCAGATCCTGCTGCTGGGCAATGGCTTGGCGATAGAACTCCTGCGTGGTGATGTGACGCGCCTCCGATCCGTCGATGCCACGCTCCAGTCCGTATTTGGACATCGCCGCGGCATAGGTGTCCTGATACTGCTTGAGGCGGATGCGCGACATGACGTCGTCGGCGCAGAGACGGGGCCGTGCGGCGGATTTCGGACGGTAGTGCCGCTTGCCGGGTGTTTCGGATGCGGCGGTGCGGGCCTTGCGGCGCTCGCCCGTGACGATGGGCACCACGGCGGCGTGGATATGCGGGGTCGATTCGTCGCGGTGCACGACGGCCGAGACGACATTCTCCGCCCCGAAGGTCTCGCGCAGCCAGGCGAGGTTGTCGGCACACCACTCCGGAAGCCGCCCCTCCTCCTCGATGCGCTTCATCGTGTCGTGCGAACCGGTCAGCATGACGCGGATCACGCGTACCTGGTTCGTCCCGATCTTGCGCGTGAGGCCGGCGTGTTCGAGGCGGTAGTTGATCGCCTCCGTGCGGTCGGCCACCTCCTCGGGAAACTCGACGAGTTCCTCGTTGAGGCAGGTGCGTTCGGGTGAGGCGTTGGTGGGTATCTTCGTGCGGGCGATGTGGGCGGTCATGGCCGCCTCGTTGCCCGGGGCTTTGTCAAGATGCAGGACGGCATATCCCATGGTACGGTCGTTTATCGGAGGTTGTGTGGTAGAAGAAGGGACCGCCTTGGCGGTCGGCGTGCGCAGCACGACAGGGGGTGTCCAGAGGGGCTTGACCCTTTGGCCTATTGGGGCTTTTTCAGCGTCGGCGGGCCGATGCGTCGGAAAAAGCCCTAATAGGCTATGGCTTTTTCCTCGGGGAAAAAGCCGCGGTCGCGAAGCGGCCGATGGGTGGGCGACGGTTCCGGCGTCATTCCGGGCGACGTTACAACTTGCGGGCGCGACGACGCGGCGTGCGGGAAATCTTCGCGGCGGGTCGCAGCGATTCGTTCAGATCCTTGTGGGCACGGTAGCTCTCCGCACGGTCGATGACGGTCGCACCGGGCAGGGCGCTGCGCAGTCGTTCGAGGGTGAGGTACCCCGCTTCGTCGTTGTCGAGGAAGGTGTGGATCGTCGCGTGGCGTGCGAGAAACGGAAGGGCACGGGGTAGGTTCACCACGGAGTTGAGCACGGCGGTATCGACGGCCGGCTCCGGCTCGTGTTGCAGTGTCAGGTGAGAGAGCAGGTCGAAGAATCCCTCGAAGAGCAGCGCCGTGTCGCCGTGCCGGTCGAAGGTCGTGATGGTTTTCGGGGCGCTGCTTCCCTTGAACTGCGGGCTGCGCAGCTCCCATCCTCCGGCGTCGTTGCGGAAGCCGATGGCGAAGAAGCGCCGCTCGCCGACGGCGTAGTGAACCTCGCGGCACAGCGCTCCGGCCACGGCGAGGTCGATGCCGCGCTCGCGCAGATAACCGATCAGCGCCGGGTGGCGAATCTCCCCGACGCCGAGAATCCGCAGCGGGGAGTCTTCGCGTGTCAAGGCGGTCGGGAGGGGTTGGAAGGGGACTTCGTCTACGGATCCTTTGCGCAAGTGTTGAATGGCTTCTGCCATGCCGCACCCTTCGAGGCGCATGACCAACTGGAGGAGCGTGCCTCCTTCACCCAGCCCGAAGTCGTACCAGAGCCCCTTGTCGTAGCGGACGCTGAAGCTGGGGGTGCGCTCCTTGCGCAGCGGCGAGAGGAACATGCCGTGGGTGGCGGTTTCGCGGTGGGGTTGCAGTCCCCGGCGGAGGAGATACTCCCGGATGCCGATGCAATCTGTTGTCGTCTTCATGGCTATCGGCTTTTGATGGGGACAATCCGGTGCAGTGCCGCCTCGACATCGCTGTCGCGGAAGAGGACGCGCCCGCCGATTTTATGGGCGCGGATCCGCCCGCGGTTCACCCAGTCGTTGAGCGTTACGAGCGAGATGCGCAGGCGGCGGGCTGTCTCGCGGCGGGTCAGATAGTTCGGTGTCTCGGCGGAGGGTTCGGGATGGAGTTGCCGCAATTCGTCGCGCAGCGATTCGCGAATCATCTCCGAGAGCTGGTCGGCGGTCATGCCGCTCAGAAAGATTTCCTTGGTCATAACGATTCGAATTTGGTTGATGACGCAAAGAAAGGCTTTCCGAACCCCTCCCGAAAACGGCGAATGGCGTTACAAATCAGCGCCAACCGATGCCAACCGGTGCCACACTGAAGACACACTTCCGCCCGTTTCCGGACTTTGGCATTCGTTTGCTTCGGTTGGCACTGCCGTGTAATCGGATTCTTTCAGGGCGAAAAAACGAGGGCGGCGGGTGCCGTCCTCGTTGTAGTAGATGTGATTTTGAGTCTATCGGAACCGTTCCAATACCTCCCGAACGGCGTTGGCCGCAAAGAGGGTGTCACCGCCAGCCGAGATCTGAATGCGGCACGGCTCCAGCCATCCGTTCGTAATCCACCGGTCGAGCGTCGGACGTGCGACGCCCAGCGCCTCGGCTAGCTCCTTTTTGTTGAAGAGCCGGCTGCCGTTTGCCATTAGATACTGTTCGCCCTTGTGCACGCCCAGCCAGTAGTCGAAGCGGCGGAGAATCGCGTCGGCATCCTTCAGCTTCGGCTCATACCGTTCGTAAGCCCAGACGTGCAGGCTCGACGGATCGAATCCGGCAAACTCCGGCCTCTGGTGCAGCTCCCGAACGAGCGTCTCGAAGCACTCCAGCTCGGAGGCTTGGATTGTTATTTTTCGACGGCGCGGCACGGCTGGCTATCTCTTTTTTGCACGGTATCGCTGATGGGGATGTTTCGGCATATTGGGATATTCACGTTCCAACAACCCTTCGGCAACCATGATGGGTATGGCTCTGTTTTTCAGGTATCGTAGACTCTTCCCTACTTTGTTAGCTATGGTTTCCAGCGATTCAAAATCAACACATGCGTGCAGGATGGCTGTGTGTAATTCGCTGGATGATAATCTTCTGCGCCTTTCCTTGTCTGGAGAGCTAGCAACATTACTAGCAACATTACTAGCAACATTACTAGCAACATTCCCGGGAAGTCCCCCCTCTCGGAATTTTTTGTTGATTCTGTAGTGCGTGCCGCGGCCGATTCCCTCGGGAATAAGGTATCGGTCGTTGCATAACTCTTTGAGCAACTTTGTGATATCGGCACTGTGCTTGTCCAATACCAATTGCATTCGGTAGTTGGTGATCTCGCCCTCGCTGCAACAGGTCGCCAGGGTCATCAACTTGTTGTGTTCTATGGACGTTATATCCTCACCGAACAGGGATTTCAGATAGGAGATGACCTCATCGGACAACAAACTGACAAGAGGTAATGTCAATACGACTTTGTCGGGGTGAGTGATCTCCTCGATTCGCGGATTGCGGTAATTTGCCTTTTTCCAACCTTGCATGATCTTGTCGGCACCGCTTCCGGCCTTTTCCGCTGAGCCGATCAGCATGAACATCGTTTGCAGGGCCTTGTTGCGGCATACGCTGTTGCCTCCCTGATAATATTGGGCAATGGAGAGTAGCAGGGAACCTGGATTGGAGAATATGTAACAATCCTTGTGTAGTTCGATCGTAATGTTCGAGTCGACCGAATAGTCGCAATGGACCAGTGCATTGATAAATGCTTCGCGTAGAGCCGTATGTGTCGGCGTTTCGTCCTCTCTGATGCCGTCCTTCAGGGCGAAAGGCTTGGGCAGGGATGCGGCCAGCTTGGGATAGACCCGGTAGTAGAACTGGAACAGATTCGCCTCCCAGGTGCCGTCCGGGTAGATGCGGTCTGTCCAGCGGTCGTCGGGATTGGAACTGAAATATTCGCGGTAATCGGGAAAGTATTGCGGACATCCGTAGGCGTCGGTGATGCTGTCTGTTTTTCCGAACATCAGCAGACCGGCAAGTGTCAGTCCCTCGATCTTCTCTCGCCGATCGATCCGATAACCTTTCAATTTCATCAGAAAATGTTTGTCGTCCAGCAGCAGCCACGGATGATCGGGGCTTTTGGTTGCGACCAGCCGGCGGTATTGCTCAAGAGTTGCCTTGTCAATATCCTGCTCGATGGTAAATTCGGGCAGAATTTTGTAATCACGGGGATGTTCCGTGATATCGGCGTCGGCGAACATGCGTTGTATTTCGCTTGCATCGCACCGATAGTCTCCTTCGTAATTCCGCTTGAATGTATTCTCGGGGTTGTTATGCAGATATACGGGAATCTTGTTGCGGGGAGCTCGTGGCACATTGAATACCAGGACATAGCTCCCGTTGTATTCGCCATCCTGCACGTCTTTCTCCTGCAGGACGTTTGCGCTGCAATGAGCCTTGTTGTTTACGTTGTCCCAAAACTCCTTTTTGTATTTGCGCGCCTGCTCCAGTGTGATGCCGTCAAGTGTGAATTTCCCGTCCTTCTCCTTGACGCCCAATACGATGACTCCACCTTGCGTATTGGCGAAAGCGGAGTAGGTCTCCCACAAGCTGCCCGGAAACCCTCCCCTGGCGGATTTGAACTCCACCTCGGCCGATTCACAGTCGGCCATCAGAGATTCGATTTTTTCTATAAAATCGTAGTTGTCGAACAGCGTTAATTCCTGCGTATCGTCTTTCATTGCATCAGTCTGTTTGAACAAAGTTAAAAAAATTCCCGGACAACACTCTTTCAGATTATCGTGTTGTGTTGCTTGCCCCCGAAAAATAGGGGTGGCTCATCAGCTCCAGGGCGGTCTGCTCCTCGGTGATCTTGATGTACTTCATAAACTCCCGTTCGGTCTTGTGGCCCGTAACCTTCATGATGGCGATGGTCGGGATTCCCGCCAGATACATGTTCGTCGCGCCGCTGCGCCGTGCCGTGTGGGTCTTCACCAGGTCGCACTTCTCGACCAGCCGGCTCTTCTTTTCGCCATTCTCGATGTAGGAGACCTCGACTTTCTCCGTGATGCCTGCCTCGCGCGCAATCTCCTTGATGAGGTAGTTCACCTTCTGCTCGTAGGTTCTCGGCAGCCGGTTGTCGTACTTCTCCAGGATGGCCTGCAGCTCGGGGCGGACCGGAATGACGACGTGGTTGCCGGTCTTCTGCTGCTTGAGGTCGATGACCTGCTGTCCGTTCTCCAGTGTGCGGATGTTGCCTTCGTTGATGGTCGAGTAGTCGCTGAAGCGCTGTGCCGTGTAGCACCCCACCAGAAAGATGTCGCGGGCAACATCCTTGTGCCGATTTTTCGAGAGGTCGAGCGCGGCGATGGCCCGGATCTCCGACTCCGTCAGGTAGATGTTCTCCACGTCGGCCGTCAGCACGCGGAACTTGCGGCTCTCGATCGCCCCGTTGTCGTGCAGGCCCTCCTCGCGGGCCGCGCGCATGATGATCTTCAGCTCCTTGACGTGGCGGCCGATCGTATTGACGGAGTAGTTCTTGGCGGTGAACCAGGCGACGAAGTCATCGTAGAACTTCAGGTCGATGTCGGTAAAGTCGAACTGCTTGCGTTTGGCCTTGCAGTACTCGTCGAACTGCACGACGAATCCCTTGTAGTTCTTGATGGTCGAGGGGCCGTATCGGAGTTTGTGGATGTTCAGCCGGGTGCCCTCCTCCATTTCGCGCGTGAAGCGGGCTATGTAGTCGCCGAGCGATTCGCGGGTGCGGACGCGACGGCCGGTGGTGAGGCTGCGCGGGTGGTGGAAGCTGTAGATGATCTTCTCCAGCCGCGTCTTCGTCATTGCGTGCTCGGGATCCTTGGCAATCTCTCCGAGGATGTGGCTGCGCAGTTCGGAGAGGTTCTTGGTTAGCTCGCGCCCCTGCTGCTCGGTGAAATCATCGGTAAAGGTGAAGCGGCTTTTGACCGTCTGCCGCTTGTTGTCCCAGGCGTCCGTCAACACCATATATTGGCTGTCGACGTAGAACTGGTTGCCGCGGCCAACCGTGAAGAGAACTTGGATTTTGACCAGTTTGTTTTTCTGGGTTGAGCGGATGCGATAGCAGAAGGATGCCATAGGTCAGTAGGTTTTATCTGCTGCAAATGTAATCATTTTTGTCATACATTTGTCATACATCGGCCGAATTTTCGAAAACTTCCAGACCTCGCAGTTGATGAAAAATATCTGTAATATGTTGATATATAGATAAAATAAAATTAAAATCGGTAAAATTCGATTCAAATTTATGGCGTCCGCTTCAGACCTCGCAGAAGCAGCGTCGTATACAAATACGGCGCTGTTTTCTATTTTTTCGATCTTCGTAAAACAATACAGTCAACTACGACGTCGATCGATATATGCAATTCGGGGCAGCAAACAATTTCCATCCTTTACGATCCGCAACGGTGAGCAAGACGAACCTACACTACCGGCGGAGCCTTCCCCCAACGTAAGCGGATCATCCTTGCCGAACAATCCGTCGGTCTGCCACGATCGTCAGACAAGCAATCTGTTTGGTCATCGTGGGCGGCATCCCCACCCGACAACGATCCGACGACACCCGCATACTCATCGCAGAAGAGACGGAGCGAATCATAATCGAAAATTTCGCAGCCCGACGCCGCTACGGTTCAACCGAATCGCTACTGGTTTTCGGAAAAAACTTTATTCTCCGTGATCGCTCGAAACGATAGCGGCTCCAACCGGAACCGACGGATGGCAGCAAGAAGCATGTTTCAACGCATCGAACCGTTCCACAAACAAATTAGGCATTTTTTCTTCGCTTCATATATCTATTAAACTTTTACAGCAAATCCGCGCCGATCGCCTCAAAGACGCTCGTCTTACCGAGGAAGGGGGCTTGCGCCCGTCGCCAGACAACGCAGGGGATAACCTGCGATTACTTCGTACAAACGTACGATCCGATCGGATTTCGTAGCACGTTTTCCGCTCACATACCGACAACTTTTCGCATCATAAAACCCCCGCTCCTCCCTGTCTCGGGGATTCGATCGACACGCCGCACCGGCATGATCCGTCCTCCTTCGCATCACCTCTTTCATGAATATTTTTTCTGATAAGGACACGGATAAAATCGCCGGCACTCTCTGGAAGTAGGCGCTCGCTTCGTACGCAACCGTTGCAGCCCACATGCCGCGAACAGCGGCATTCGACTCCGCTCGCACCCTTTTCGACACCGAAAAAAAGAGACAGATGGCAACGAAGCGGACCCGGTCCGGTCGGATGGACAACTGTCAAACGGACAAAGCCGTCATGCGCTGCGAACCCTCCGCGTACTGCGGATCGCCTCTACGATGGCCGGCAGCATGGAAACGATGACGATCGCTACGACCAACAGTTCGAGATTCCGCTGCACGAAATGCAGATCTCCGAAAAGATAGCCGGCATAGCAGAACAAGACGACCCACGCGCCGCCGCCGAGCAGGTTGAATGCCATAAAATGCGGAAAGTGCATTCGGCCCATTCCGGCGACAAACGGAGCGAACGTGCGCACGATGGGAACGAAGCGGGCGAGGACGACGGTTTTGCCGCCGTATTTCCGATAAAATTCGCACGTCTTGTCCAGATAGCTCCGTTTGAAGATTCGGGAGTTGGGGTCGGCGAAAAGTCTGCGACCGAAAAACCGGCCGACCGAATAGTTGCAACAGTCGCCTGCAACGGCCGCGGCAAAGAGGACGACAACGAGCAGATGCACGTCTATGGGCATTCCGGGCTGTGCCGCGATGGCTCCTGCCACGAACAACAGCGAGTCTCCGGGCAGAAACGGCGTAACGACCAGACCCGTTTCGCAGAAAACGACTGCGAAAAGGACCGCATAGGTCCATAAGCCATACTCCTGAACGATACGGAGCATGTATTGGTCGATATGAAGGATGAAATCCGATAAAAAATCCATGTTTCGAGGTGTTTGCGTGAAAGAATAAAACCGGCCGGACCGGCCGACCGCCGACCGCAGCAGTACGCGGCGCCGCATGCCGCATGGGTTTCCAGCGGCAGGGACGGCCCGCAGACTAAATCCGAATACGCTCCAGAGCGTAGACGTAATATCGCAGAGGTTTCGGTAAAGGCGCCGCCTCAGCATCGAACGAAATGCGGCATTGTCCGAGCGATGCGCTGCGCAGAGCGATACGGGGCCGGAAAGCCGGAAGAGACGGATTCCGGAATCCGTTCAGGATGCGGACCCGGGACGGGAACGAAACCGCTTCGACCGCCGCGGCCGGACCGTATCGCAGAGCGTCGCACGCTTCGCGGAGCGCCGAGGCCGGAGGGTTCTCCCGAGCCGGAGTGCGGAACTCCGTGGGACCGGAATACTCCCTCGACGAGGCTTCACCGCCGGACACGACCGCTCCACCCGCCAGCAGCAGAATTCCCAGCAACGTATGGAACAGGTGTTTTCCCATCGGGTCCGTTCGCAATTCTTCCGCAAAGATAGAACCATTCGGGTAAAATCGAACCGAACGGCCGCCGAAATCCGCATGCGGACTTGTTCTTTTCTCGAATTTGTCCTAATTTTGTTGCGAATATTCCCGAAGATGAGAACGCCGTTACGCATACTCTGTATCGTGCTGGCCGCCTGTGCGGCGATGTTGCAGAAGCAAGGTTCCAGTGCAACTTCTGCGGCAGCGGATACCCGGCATCCGATCTCGCAGTATTGCTTCGACAACTCCGGATTCCCGGACGACACGGCCACGGAAACAGTCCGGACGTTCGTCCCCGCACCTACGACACGCGCACTGCGCAAAGGCCCCGAAATCCGTCAGCGACTCGGCGACGAAGCGCCGGAGGCTTTCGGGCTTCCGTCGTTCCGTGCGGACCCGGAACGCAGAGCCCGCGGCGCGACCGAATGCCTTTTCGCCGGCCGGCGCGCCGCTGCGTCCCACGACTTCGATTATCTCCGTTTCGGCGTTCTGCGGATTTAGCCCTCTTCATTTTCCCGATCCGTTTTTCTCGTACGGTTTTCCGGTGCCGCCGGACCGCCGTACGGGCTTTCCGATGTCTTCGCACAAGCCGTTCCGGTTTTCGTGCGGAGCGATCCCGACTGTCCGCCCACCCCGCAAAAGGCGCTGTATGGCCCGTCCCCGAATCCGGACGAAGACCTGCCGCGGCGATGCGGCGAACGGTCGGATAACAATCATTCGAAAAAATCCGCAAGATGACATTGACATATATCATTCGAGAAACGCTGCTGATGATGGGCTTCACGTTCGTCGTGGGAGCGGCGTTCGCCTACGTACTCAAACTGATGACGCTGTTCTTCTCCTACCTGAACGGCGAAGACCTGCCGTCGCTGGTCCGGCGGAGCCGGATCTGGGGGCGGGCCTACCGCATGGAAGTCTCGCACTCCTACCGTTACGTGCGTTCCTTCATGGGGAGCGGCCGTCCGATGTGCGGAATGCCGATGGATCCCGCCACGGAAGATGAGGCGATTCACGGCATGAACGGCCTGACGGAGTATCATTTCGGAAATCCCGAGGTTCCGGTCCGCAACCTCGAAAACCGTTGAATTACACTTTTCGATTATGGAAAAATTCGATTTGAACAACATATTTCAGGGCATTTCGACCCTGTTGCAATCCGATCCGGCGATCATGTACGCCCGCATCGGGCTGATTCTGCTCGGAATCCTGCTGGTCTATCTGGGCCGTAAGGGAATTCTCGAACCGCTGGTGATGATCCCGATGGGATTGGGCATGGCCGCCGTGAATGCCGGCGTACTGATCTTCCCCGGCGGAACGCCGGGCAACCTCTTCCTCGATCCGATGGTAACGGACACCGATGCGCTGATGAACATCCTGCAGATCGATTTCCTGCAACCGGTCTACACCTTCACCTTCAGCAACGGCCTGATCGCCTGCCTGATCTTCATGGGCATCGGCACGATGCTCGATATCAACTTCCTGCTGGCCAAACCGCTGCAAAGCATGTTCCTCGCGCTTTGCGCCGAGCTGGGAACCTTCGCCGTCGTACCGATCGCCTATGCCATGGGACTGAGCCCCAGCGACAGCGCTTCGATCGCCATGGTGGGCGGAGCGGACGGACCGATGGTGCTCTTCACATCGCTCAACCTCTCGAAGGAGATATTCGTACCGATCACCGTCGTTGCCTACCTCTATCTGGGCCTCACCTACGGCGGTTATCCCTATCTGGTGCGTGCGATGGTTCCCAAACGCCTGCGCGCCATCAAGATGGCGCCGCCCAAAAAGGCGCCCAAGCAATACAGCCCCGCAACCAAGATTTCGTTCGCCGTGGTGATGTGCATCATCCTGTGCCTGCTCTTCCCCGTGGCCGCTCCGCTCTTCTTCTCGCTGTTCATCGGCATCGTCATCAAAGAGTCGGGACTCAAACACGTGAACGATTTCATCAGCGGACCGATGCTCTACGGCTCTACGTTCTTTCTGGGCATTCTGCTGGGGATTCTCTGCGATGCCCATACGCTGCTCGACCCCACGGTGCTCAAGCTGCTCGTACTGGGCATCCTCGCGCTGCTGATTTCGGGCATCGGCGGCATTCTGGGCGGCTATGCCATGTATTTCATCAAGCGCGGCAATTTCAATCCCGTCATCGGCATCGCGGCCGTGAGCTGCGTTCCGACGACGGCCAAAGTGGCGCAGAAGATCGTCTCGCACGACAATCCGTCGTCGTTCGTGCTGGCCGATGCGCTGGGTGCCAACATCACGGGCGTCATCACGTCGGCCATCATCGCCGCGATCTTCGTAACCGTGATTCCGATGTTGTAAGCGAACGGCCGAAATCGCCGGACGCCGTGCCGAGGCAGCTCCATTCACCGGGTCGCGGGTTCGGCGACCGACGGAACCGGCCTGTGCCGGAGCCGATCGACCGCGTGCGACGGATCCTGCGGAAACGATGCCGGCTGCAAGCGGAATCGTCCGACAAGTCCGAAAAATAAAAAACGCCGTCGGCAGCGATCGCTTCCGCGGGGATGACTCGTAAGAATCGGACTTGTCGGACGATCCCGTTTCGGATTTGCGAACGACGGCCGGTCTGCGGCCGCGGACCGAACGGACTGCGGTTTGCGGACCGGCCGTATCAAGGTATGTATTTTGCAGGACGCGAAGCATGCAAAAGATCGGAATCAAGAGAGTTTACGTACCCGCGGAGCCGTCGGACGGATACCGTGTCCTCGTCGACAAGCTCTGGCCGCGGGGCATGAACAAAGAGCGCCTGCACTACGATCTGTGGGCCAAAGAACTCGCTCCGTCGGCTCCGCTCCGCGCATGGTTCCACGCCGCCCCCGAAAAACGCTGGGACGCTTTTCGCGAACGGTATATCGAAGAGCTCGAACGTTCGCCCGCCGTGCAGGAGTTCGCCGAAAAAACGCGCGGCGAGAAAATCCTTACGCTCCTCTACGCTTCGCGGAACGCAGCGGCCAACCACGCACGGATCCTGCGGGACTATCTCTCGCATCTTCCCGACTGACGCCGCAGCGCTCCGGACGGGCCACAATTCCGGAATCGGCCCGAACCAGCCGGCCGTTACTTCATCACGCGACGGTATTGGCTGATCGAACTGCCGGTCTGCCGGCGGAAGTAGCGGCTCAGATAGGCCTGATCGCGAAATCCGGTGGCATCGGCAATCTCCTGCACCGTTTTATCGCTGGTTTCGAGCATGATGCGTATTTCGAGCATCAGCATGCGGTCGATCACCTCTTTGGGGGTCATGTGCACCGATTCGCGCGTGATGGCCGAAAGGTAGCGCGTCGTAACGCACAGACGGTCGGCATACCACTCCACGCGGTGTTCGCCGCAGCAATTCTCGCCCACGAGATTGAAGAACCGCCGGCACAGATCGGTCTGGCGATCGGGTATGCGGGCCATGTCGTGCAGCTTCTTGCGCTGAATCTTGTCGTAATACTCCATGAACATATTCTGCAATCGGTTGCGGACGATCGTATTGCGGAACATGTTTTCCCGGTCCTCATAGGTATGGCGCATCATCTCGAACCACAATTCGAGCGGTTCGAACGTTTCGTCCGTGTGCCGCGAAACGGGGTGGTCGCCGATGAACCGGAAAAACGGAAGGTCGAGACGGTAGCTCGCCTCGTCGAACATCTGGCTCGAAAAAGCGAAACACGAAGCGCCGAAATCGTCCGACACGGCCAGAAGCATGACCGTCGTGTTGGGAATCAGCAACACCTGCGTGCCGCGTTCGACCGAGTACTCCTGCAAGTTGATCGAAAGCCGGGCCCGACCTTCGCGGCACAGGAGCATCATCCCGAACGCGACCCGCACGGGACGGTTGAGCCGCGCCTCGTCCCATCCGGGATCGCAGATGACGAATTGTTCGCCTTCGGGCAGCGAAACGAGATTGCCTACGGTGATTGTTCTGTCGGTTTTGTTCCCTTTTTTTATCATTATTTCTATTATTTGCACTAAAAGACTTATTTAGTTCCGAAAAGTACATATATTTTTCGGGAAAACCATCGTTATTTCGGGAAAAACAGGATACTTTTGCACACGGAAAAGTTTTTTAGTATCAGATAATGGAAAAGAAAATGAAGAAAATGAGCAAATGGAAGTACACCGCAGTGCTCGCGCTCTGCGGCGTCGCGCTCGTCGGCTGCAAGCAGGCGCCGACAGGACAGCGTCAGGCCGAATACGCCGGTCTGACAATCACGACGGGTGATTACACGCTGACAGACACCTATTCGGCGACCATCCGCGGTCGTCAGGACATCGACATCTATCCGCAGGTTTCGGGCACCATCGCCGAACTCCGCGTCAAAGAGGGCGAAACGGTCCGCAAAGGACAGACGCTCTTCATCATCGATCAGGTCCCCTACAAAGCGGCGCTCCGCACGGCCGAAGCCAACGTCAAGGCAGCCGAAGCCGCCGTCGCGACGGCTCAGCTCACTTACGACAGCAAGAAACAGCTTTTCGCCAAGGACGTCATCTCGGAGTTCGACCTCTCCACGGCGCACAACAACCTGCTGAGCGCCCAAGCGCAGCTCGCGCAGACCGAGGCGCAACTGGTCAACGCCCAGAACAACCTCTCCTATACGGTCGTCAAGGCACCGTCGGACGGCATGGTCGGCACGCTGCCCTACCGCGTGGGCGCACTGGTGAGCGCATCGCTCCCGCAGCCGCTCACCACCGTATCGGACAATTCGCAGATGTACGTCTACTTCTCGCTCACGGAGAACCAGCTCCTCAACCTGACGCGCGAATACGGCTCGATCGACAACACGCTGAAGAACATGCCCGCCGTGCAGCTCCGGCTCAACGACGGCACGATCTACTCCCAGCCCGGCCGCGTCGAGTCGATCAGCGGCGTGATCGACCCCTCGACGGGCAGCGTTCAGCTGCGCGCCGTATTCCCCAACTCCGACCGGCTGCTTCACAGCGGCGGCGTGGGCAACGTGCTGATCCCGCGCGAACTGAAAAACCAGATCATCGTCCCGCAGTCGGCCACGTTCGAAACGCAGGACAAGGTTTTCGTTTATAAAATCGTGGACGGTGTCGCCAAATCGGCCATGATCGACGTGCTGAGCTCCTCGAACGGCCGCGAATACGTAGTAACCTCGGGTCTCACCCCGGGCGAAACGATCCTCGCCGAAGGCGTCGGTCTGATGCGCGAAGGCACGCCCGTGAAGATCAAGGGCGCACAACCCGCCCCCGCACAGCCCGCCGCCGCTGCGGACACGACCCAAACCGAAAAGGAGGAATAGCACATGACACTCAAACATTTCATCGAACGCCCCGTCCTTGCGTCGGTCATCTCCATCGTCATCGTCATCGCCGGCATCATCGGCTTGGCCACGCTGCCCGTGGAGCAGTATCCCGACATCGCGCCTCCGACGGTCATGGTGCACGCCAGCTATCCGGGCGCCAGCGCCGAAACCATCCAGAAATCGGTCGTCGTCCCCCTCGAAGAGGCCATCAACGGCGTGGAGGACATGACCTACCTCACATCCAGCGCCGCCGTAGGTTCGGCCAGCATCACGGTCTATTTCCGTCAGGGCACCGATCCCGACATGGCGGCCGTGAACGTGCAGAACAAAGTAGCCACCGCCACCGGTCAGCTGCCGTCGGCCGTAACGCAGATCGGCGTTACGACCATGAAGCGTCAGACCTCCATGGTGAAGATCTTCTCGCTGTACAGTCCCGACGACTCCTACGACGAGACGTTCCTCTCGAACTACACCAAGATCAACATCGAACCGCGCATCCTGCGTATTCAGGGCGTCGGCGAGGCTTTCACGCTGGGTGCCGACTACTCGATGCGCGTCTGGCTGAAGCCCGACGTGATGGCCCAGTACAAACTCATCCCGTCGGACATTACCGGCGTGCTGGCCGAGCAGAACATCGAATCGGCCACGGGTACGCTGGGCGAGAACTCGAACAACACGTTCCAGTACACGATGAAATACAAGGGCCGTCTGATGACCCCCGAGGAGTTCGGACAGATCGTCATCTCGGCTCTGCCCGACGGTGAAATCCTCTATCTGAAGGATGTCGCCGACATCGAACTCGGCAGCGAGTCCTACGCCTACAAAGGCTACACCAACGGACATCCGGGCGTCAGCACCATGGTCTTCCAGACGGCCGGATCGAACGCCACGCAAGTGGTCAACGAGATCGACGCCCTGCTCGAAGAGATCCGGGCCGACCTGCCCAAGGGCATCGAAATCGCCCACCTGCAGAGCGTGAACGACTTCCTCTACGCCTCGATCTTCGAGGTGATCAAGACGCTCATCGAGGCGATCTTCCTCGTGGTGCTCGTCGTGTACGTCTTCCTGCAGGATATACGCTCGACGCTCATTCCGACCGTTTCGATCCTCGTAGCGCTGATCGGTACGTTCGCGTTCCTCTCCGTCTCGGGCTTCTCGATCAACCTGCTGACGCTCTTCGCGCTGGTGCTGGCGATCGGTACGATCGTCGACGACGCCATCATCGTCGTCGAGGCGGTGCAGGCACGCTTCGACGTAGGCTACAAATCCTCCTACCACGCTACCGTGGACGCCATGTCGGGCATCACGTCGGCCATCATCACCTCGACGCTGGTCTTCATGGCCGTGTTCATCCCCGTCTCGATGATGGGCGGCACCTCGGGCGTGTTCTACACGCAGTTCGGTCTGACGATGGCCGTGGCCGTAGGCATCTCGGCCATCAACGCCCTCACGCTTTCGCCGGCCCTCTGCGCCCTGATTCTGAAACCCTATCTCGATGAGAACGGCGAGATGCGCGACAACTTCGCGGCACGTTTCCGCAAAGCCTTCAACACGGCATTCTCGGCAATGGTCGCCAAATACAAGCACGGCGTACTGCTCTTCATCAAACACCGCTGGCTCACATGGGCCACGCTGGGTCTGGCCATCGCGGCGCTGGTCGTACTGATGAAATCGACCAAGTCGGGTCTGGTGCCCGACGAGGATCAGGGTACGATCATGGTCAACGTAACCACGGCTCCGGGCACATCGCTCCAAGAGACGCACGTGGTCATGGAGGAGTTCTCGGACCGCATCAAGGATATTCCGCAGATCCGCGACTACATGCAGGTCGCCGGCTACGGCATGATCGCCGGTCAGGGTTCCTCCTACGGTATGTGCATCATCAAACTCAAGGACTGGAAGGAACGCCCCGACAAGCAGGACGCCGTGAACGCCGTGATCGGTCAGGTCTACGCCCGCACGGCCGACATCAAGGATGCGCAGATCTTCGCCGTCGCACCCCCGATGATTTCGGGCTACGGTACATCGACCGGTTTCAGCATGCACCTGCAGGATAAGACGGGCGGCGAACTGAGCGACTTCTACAACATCTACCTCCAGTACATCGCAGCGCTGAACCAGCGGCCGGAGATCGAACGCGCCTACTCGACCTTCAACATCAACTTCCCGCAGTACATGGTCGACATCGACGCCGCGAAAGCCAAGCGTGCGGGCGTCTCGCCGAGCACGATCCTCTCGACGCTGGCCGGCTACTACGGCGGACAGTACGTGTCGAACATCAACCGTTTCTCGAAGATGTACTACGTAACGCTCCAAGCCGATCCGAAGTATCGTCTCGACACGGAGTCGCTCAACAACGTCTTCGTCCGCACGGACAGCGGCAAGATGGCTCCCTTGAGCCAGTTCGTCAACCTCACGCGCGTATACGGATCCGAAGTGCTGAACCGCTTCAACATGTACTCTTCGATCGCCATCAACGGTACGCCGGCCGACGGCTATTCGTCGGGCGATGCCATCCGGGCGATCCGCGAAGTGGCCGAGCAGGTGCTTCCGCACGGCTACGGCTACGAATTCGACGGCATCACGCGCGAGGAGGCCCAGACGAGCAGCAACACGCTGATTATCTTCGGCATTTGCGTGCTGTTCATCTATCTGATCCTCTGCGCGCTGTACGAGAGTTTCTTCGTACCGTTCGCGGTCATTCTGGCCGTTCCGTGTGGTCTAATGGGTTCGTTCCTCTTCGCCAGAATGATGGGATTCGAGAACAACATCTACCTCCAGACGGGTATCATCATGCTGATCGGTCTGTTGTCGAAAACGGCCATCCTGATCACCGAGTACGCCGCCGACCGCCGCCGTGCCGGCATGAGTCTCACGCAGGCCGCCGTCTCGGCCGCCAAGGCCCGTCTGCGTCCGATTCTGATGACCGTGCTCACGTGCGTGTTCGGTATGATCCCGCTGGTGCTCTCGACAGGCGTAGGCGCCAACGGCAACTCGACCCTCGGCTCGGGCGTCGTGGGCGGTATGATCGTCGGCACACTGGCGATGCTGTTCCTCGTTCCGACGCTCTTCATCGTCTTCCAGACGTTGCAGGAGAAGTTCCGGCCGGTGGAATTCACGACCCCCGATTGGGCGGTCAGCGCCGAACTCGAAGAGGCGGACAAGATCGACAATGCTGACGTAACCAAAGAGAAGTAACATGAAAAAGATCATAATTCTGTCCGTTGCAGCGCTCATGTGCAGCTGCGGCATCTACAAACCTTACAGCCGTCCCGAAGTTCAGACCGAGGGTCTCTACGGCCCGGGGATCGAAACGACGGACACCGCGACGCTCGGCAACCTGCCTTGGCGCGAGGTCTTCACCGACCCCCGTTTGCAGACCCTCATCGAGGAGGGGCTGGCCAACAACACCGACCTGCAATCGGCGCAGTTGCGCGTCGAAGAGGCCGAGGCCACCCTCAAGTCGGCGCGTCTGTCGTTCCTGCCCTCGTTCAACTTGGCTCCTCAAGGGGGCGTGAGCAGCTTCGACAACTCGAAGGCTTCGTGGACCTACAACATACCCGTTACGGCCAGCTGGGAGATCGACATCTTCAGTCGTCTGCGCAACAGCAAACTGCGCGCGAAGGCTCTCTACGCTCAGAGCGAAGAGTACCGTCAGGCCGTGCAGACGCAGCTGATCGCCGGCATCGCCAACTACTACTACACGCTGCTGATGCTCGACGAGCAGTACGACATCACGGCCGAAACGGCCGAGAACTGGCGCCGGAGCGTGGAGACGATGCGCGCGATGAAGGAGGCCGGCATGACCACGCAGGCCGCCGTATCCCAGAGCGAAGCGACCTATTATTCGGTGGTCAACTCGCTCAAGGACCTCGGGCAGTCGATCCGCGAGACGGAGAACGGCTTCTCCGTACTTCTGGGAAGCGCCGCGCGCAACATCGAGCGCGGCACGATCGCCGAACAACAGATCCCCGAAGAACTCGCTGTGGGTGTCCCCGTGCAGATGCTCTCGAACCGCCCCGACGTACGTTCGGCCGAGTCGACGCTCATGTCGGCCTACTACGCGACGGCTGCGGCCCGTTCGGCGCTCTACCCGAACCTCACGCTCAGCGGTACGGTGGGGTGGACCAATAACGCCGGTTCGCTGGTCGTCAATCCGGGCAAGCTGCTGCTCAATGCCGCGGCGTCGCTTCTGCAACCCATCTTCAACGCCGGCTCCTATCGGGCACAGGTGAAGATCGCCAAGGCGCAGCAGCAGGAGGCGCTGCTCAGCTACGAGCAGACGCTCCTCAATGCCGGCAAGGAGGTCAACGACGCACTGAACCAGTGCCAGACCGCCCGCGACAAGAAGGAGTACCGCGAACAGCAGATCGCCTCGCTCGAACGCGCCGTCGAGAGTACGGAGCTGCTCATGAAACACGGCACCTCGACCTACCTCGAAGTGCTCACGGCACAGCAGGGATTGCTCTCGGCACGCCTCACGCAGGTAACCGACCGCTTCGACGAACTTCAGGGTTTCGTGAACCTCTACCAAGCTCTCGGCGGAGGCCGTGAAACGACGCAGGACGCACCCCATGAAACACAGCGTTGATACCCGAAGGCTGATTATCGAAGACATGCAGCGTCTCATGATCCGCGACGGCCTTCGGGCCGTGCGGATCAATGAACTCGCCAGCCATCTCTCGATCTCCAAGCGCACGCTTTACGAGCTCTTCACCGACAAACTGTCGCTGATCGACCAGTCGCTCACGGCGCTTTTCGGACAGTGGGAGGAGTCGGTCGCCGAACGGCTCGCGCAGCCGGCCGGCAGTTACGAAAAACTCGTCTGGCTGCTCGGAGAGTACGTGCGGCAACTCAACGTAACGGGAATCCGTCTGCTGCGCGAGTTGCATGCCGCCGAGGAGAACTATCCCGCTTTCGTGTCGTGGCTGAAATCGTGGAAGGCCAACTTCTGCAATCTGCTGTGCGACTGCATCGCCGAAGGGGATTGCATCGCCGATACGCAGACGGCCGCCGTTACGCGCGGACTGATGATGTCGCTCTTCGTGGCACGCCTCAACGGAATCCCGCGCAACGAACAGTACGACTTCGGCTGTACAATCCTGCGCGGCATTTCGACCCCGGCGGGAACCGAATTGCTCGAACGGCTGAAATCGAACGGCTGAGACTCCTGATGAAAACGAACGGAGCGCACCTTGCGAGGTGCGCTCTGTTCGTTTCAATAAGACCGATCCTTCGGATTCCGGGTCAGCCCCATTCCGCTCTCCATGCCGTCCATTCCATCGGTCCTGCGTCTTGCCGGGCCGTCCGCCGCGATCACCGCAGGCACGGTCGGAAGCAATCGGTCCGGCCGGATGCAGAGAGCTACGGCATCCGGGCTATGCATCCTGCGTCTTTCCGGCCGGCACGACGTTGGTCATGAGCCAATCCGCGGTCAGGGAGCGCGTATTCCCGCAGCGTACGAAGCCCTCTGCGGTCGAATCCGTCGACCGCAGAACGTCTACCGTACGGCCCTCAGTCCGCGACGCGAAGCGGTCCGACAAGCCTCGAAAATCGGGTTCCGCACCTGTCGAAGCTCATCCCGGCCGGAGTGAAACAGTCGAACGACGGTTTGCCGGATCGCTTCTCGTCGGATCGGACGGCAAACCGTCAGAAGGAGACGCCCACGCGCAGACCGAACGAATTGATGTTGTCCATCGAATAGACCAGCAGACTGCCGCTGTTGGTCGAATAGCCGTAGTAGAGCGCCACATGGAATCCGTAACGCTGCGAAGTCCACGGGAAGATGCTCACGCCGATTTCGGGCTGCACATAGAATCCCCATGTGTCGTCGTAGTGCTTGAAGATCGAATAGTAGGAGGCCATCTCGGCATAGTTGGCACCCAGTTTCACGCCTACATAAGGCTCGAACACCCTATCTTTCATAAACGTATAGCGGGTCGTTACGCCGAACGGCAACTGGAAAAGCGAGTGTTTCTGATTCGTGGTCATCGCCGTCCCGGGTTTGAGCTGGAGCGTCTGGCGCGGAATGTTCTCGAAATTGGTGTGGTAGGAGATGAAGGGACCCACCGAAAATTCAGGCGTAACGAAGTAGCCTCCCTCGAAGTTCATGCCCCAGCCGGTGGTCTTGTCGGCGAAGCTGCTGCCCACGGGCACGTTGAGCTGCCAGTCGACGTTGATGTAGGTGTCGGGTATGATCTGCGCTTCGGCGGGCCGGAAGGCCGCGAGCGCCGCGACGGTCAGCACCGCCGCCAGATATTTCGTCGTTTTCATAGTCATACGGATTATTTACGGTTATTTCGTCAGAGTGGGCGATTGGACGAACGCCTGATTCACGCCTTCGATCGTACGGTTCATATTCAGCGTCTCCGACGGCGAGAGCAGCCCGCCGATGAAACTGTCCCAGAGCACCGGCAGTTTCTTGCCGGTCTGCCGATCGCCTTCGAGATCGAGAATCTCCGTCAGCAGCGAACCGGCCGTGTAGCCGTAGTAGACGGGGAAAGGGTAGTGCCATCCGATCCAGTCGCCCCAATAGCCCGGCGACCAATAGTAGGGATAGTACCACCACCAATAGGGGTAGTCGTATCCCACGAAATAGGTTACGCGCTTCACGTAGCTGAGCTGCACGCCCAGATCGGCAGCCTCTTTGTCCTCCACGCGCGTGAAGTTGCGGGCATCGAGATTGTCGGCGACGGCCCGGATGATCTTCAGAGCGCTCTCGTCCTTCCAGTACTCCGTCTTGTCCGAACTGCCGATCAGCAGAATGCTGTCGGGGAGATAATAGGTGTCGAATGCGGCGAAGTCGGTTTCGGGATCGCAGGCCGTATAGACCAGATAGTCCCTGTGCAGGTCCGATGTGGACGGCTCCTTTTCGCACGAAGCGATTGCGACGCCCAAGAGCGCAATCAGCAGGCAATGGATTTTTTTCACGGTCATAGTTTCACTATTTTTAGAATGCAGTAAAACCCCTACCTCCAAATTCCGTTCCTTATTCGACGGACGGAAATTAGTTGCAGCCGGAATTGCAGAGCATTCTCCGCTTCCGCGCCTCCGTTTCCCGATCCGGCACCCGGCACCGAAGGAGGTTCCGCCGCCGAATGCCCGCAGAGCGCTCCGCACCGCCCGGATGCGAAGCAGAACTTCAACCGACGCGATACCGAGCCGTTGCCGACCCCGGCATCGCTTTCGGCACACCCCCGATCCCCTCCCCTCGGAAAAGGGAAGGTCCAACAGCTTCTTCCAACCGTCCGGGTATCGCATATTCGGAATTGCACTCGGACAGGAGTACGAACGAAAAGAGGGTGTCTGAGATCGGTCAGACACCCCCTTGCGCCGAAAAGGCCGCCGTCTAAGGACAAACCGTCCCTAATGCGCCTCCAGCCAGTTCCGGCCCACGCCGCAGTCGGTTACGAGTTTCACGCGCAGCGACGCAGCGGCTTCCATCGCCTCGCGCACGATCTCCACCACCCGCTCCTGCTCGTCGCGCAGCATGTCCACCACCAGTTCATCGTGTACTTGCAGGATCACCTTCGAACGGATGCCTTCGCGCCGGAACGCACGGCTCACGTTGATCATGGCGATCTTCATGATGTCGGCGGCCGAACCCTGTATGGGGGCGTTCACGGCATTGCGCTCGGCCAGTCCGCGCGCCACGGCATTGCGCGAGTCGATGTCGTTCAAATACCGGCGCCGGCCGAAAATCGTCGAGACGAACCCCTCCTCCTTGGCCCGTTCGACCACGCGGTCCATGTACTCCTTCACCTTGGGATAGGAGGCGAAATAGCCGTCGATGATCTCCTTGGCCTCCTTGCGGGGAATTTCGAGCCGCTGGCTCAGACCGAAAGCCGAAATGCCGTAGATGATGCCGAAATTGGCCGTCTTGGCCTTGCGCCGTTCGTCGGGCGTAATCTCCGCGATCGTTTTGCCGAAGAGGCGCGCGGCCGTCGCGGCGTGGATGTCCTCGCCGTGTTCGAAGGCGGCGATGAGCGACTCGTCGCCCGACAGATGGGCCATCAGCCGCAGTTCGACCTGCGAGTAGTCGGCCGACAGCAGCACGTGGTCGCCGTCCGAGGGGATGAATGCCTGCCGTATGCGGCGCCCAAGTTCGTCGCGCACGGGGATATTTTGCAGGTTGGGGTTCGCCGAAGAGAGGCGGCCAGTGGCGGTAACGGCTTGGTTGAACGACGTATGGATGCGGCCCGTCGTGCGGTTCACCAGCTGGGGCAACGCCTCCACATAGGTCGAAAGGAGCTTTTTCACGCCCCGGTACTCCAGAATCAGATCCACGATCCGGTGTTTGTGCGCAAAACTCTGCAAATACTCCTCGTCGGTCGCGAACTGCTTGGTCCGGGTCATCTTGGGTTTCTCGGCGATCCGCATCTTCGCGAAAAGCACCTCGCCGAGCTGACGCGCGGAGTTGATGTTGAGCGACGGCTCGTCCGCAAGCACGCGGATCTCCCGCTCCAATTCTCCCATCTTGGCATTCAGTTCGACGGCGTATTCGGCCAACGCTCCGCAGTCGATGCGCACGCCGGCCGTCTCGATGTCGGCCAACACCTCGATGAGCGGTTCCTCGATTTCGAAATAGAGGTGCTGCAACCCGATCCGCTCGACCTCGGGCCACAACACCCGTTTGAGGCGGAGCGTAACGTCGGCATCTTCGCCGGCATACTCCTTCACCCGGTCGAGCGCCACCAGATCCATCGTCAGCTGCTTCGCACCGCGGCCTATGAGCGACTCGATCTCGATGGGTTTGTAGTCGAGGTATTTCATGGCCAGCGCATTCATGTTGTGCCGCCCTTCGGGATCGAGCAGGTAGTGCAGGATCATCGTGTCGTATTTCGGGCCGGCGATCCCGATTCCGATGCGACGGAGCACCACGAGGTCGAACTTCATGTTCTGACCGATCTTGGCGATCCCGGGATTCTCGAACAGGGGCTTCACGATCGCGGCATACTCCGCACTGTTCTCCTCCGTGAAGGGGACGTACCACGCATGGTGGGGTTCGACCGCAAGCGACAGCCCCACGATGCGGTCGTTGAAGAGATCGAATCCCGTGGTCTCCGTGTCGAAGCAGAACTCCGCGCAGGTTCCGATCCGCTCCACAGCATGCCTCAACTGCTCGGCCGTTTCGACGAGTACGTAGTCGTGCGGCGTGGTCTGTGCCGTGGCGAAAGCCGTTTCGGCCTCGGCCTGCAACTCGGAGGCAGGCACCCCGTCCGGAACCCGCACCGGTTCGGACGTTTCGGCCGGCTCGGCGAAGAGATCGCCCTGCCCCGCCAGCGCGGCCCGTTTCGCGGCGGCCGACTTGGCGCGCGCCACCTCGGCGAGCTGCGTCTGCGCCGCCTGCCGGGGTCCGTCGGCGATCGGTTCGGGAGGCGCCAGATTCGCCAGATCCGAAGCGAACATCTTGAAATCCAGCTCGGCGAACAGAGCCTGCAAAGCGTCGATGTGCGGCTCGCACACCGTAAGGTCCTCCTCGCGGAACGGAATCGGCACATCGAGACAGATGGTCGTCAGCCTCTTGGCCAGCAGCAGTTTGTCGCCCCATGCGGCGATCTTCTCGGCCTGTCTGCCGCCGATCCGGTCCACATTCTCCAGAATACGCTCTACGGGCCCCCATGTCTGCACCAGTTTGCAGGCGCCTTTTTCGCCGATGCCCGGGACCCCCGGAATGTTGTCCGACGCATCGCCCCACAAGGCCAGAATGTCGCGCACGAGCGTGGGATCGTCGATGCCGTACTTCTCGCGGATCGCCTCGCGGTCCACGATCTCGATGCCGCCGTCGCCCTTCTGTTTGTAGATGCGGCAGCGGTCGCCCACGAGCTGTCCGTAGTCCTTGTCGGGCGTTACCATGTAGACGTCGTATCCGGCTTCGGCTCCCCGTTTGGAGAGCGTACCGATCACGTCGTCCGCTTCGTAGTTCTCGACTTCGAGGATCGGAATGCACATCGCCTCCAGAATCCGCTTGACATAGGGGATCGAAAGCAGAATGTCCTCCGGGGTCTCCGTGCGGTTGGCCTTGTACTCGGGATAGATCGCGCGGCGGAACGAACCACCCTTCGGGTCGAACGCCACGCCCAGCAGATCGGGACGCTCGCGTTTCTGGATGTCGCGCAGGAACTTCGTGAAACCGAAGACCACCGAGGTGTTCATGCCGGCCCGGTTGCGCATCGGCCGGCTCATGAAGGCGTAGTAGTATTTGAATATCAATGCATAGGCATCGACCAGAAAGAGTTTTTTCATAATCGGATGATTTTATGGTTCTCTTCGGCCGCACCGCAGGATGCGGCGGCGCATGCCGGCCCGGGCGACGATGCCCGTCCCGCGCAAATCCGCAGCGGAATCATCGGTTGTCCTCCGCCGCCCATTCGGCATAGGAGGTTGCCGTTTCATAGAGTCGGAGCGCATGGAGCGAAATTCCCTCCGGCAGGCGCGGTGCGATGCGGGCCGCGAAGTCGGCGAGCAAGTTCTCGCAGGTGGGTTGGTAGGAAGTGGTAACGATGTTGCCGAAACGCCGGCCGAGCGCTTCGATCAGCGGGCCGGCCGTTTCGGTCGCCCGCAGCACGAGCGCATGGTCGAGCCGCGCGACGACCTCCTCGTTCACGATGCGTTTGAGCACGCCGAAATCCATCACCATGCCGCATTTGGGATCCTCCGTCCGCTCCGACGGAATGCCTTTCACCGTTACGAACAATCGGTAGGAGTGGCCGTGTATCTCGCGGCACGCCCCGTCGTACCCTTCGAGGGCGTGTGCCGCCTCGAACGAAAATTCCTTGGTCAATCTGATTACTGCCATGTCCGCAAAGATACACAACAACGGCCAAACCGCAAGGAAAAACGCGAATTTATCCGCTCCGCCGCCCGACGAAAAAGACCGCCGTCCGTTGTTCGGACGACGGTCGGAAAATCCGCCGGCTCCGGACCTCACTCCGCAAGGAAGGTCCGCGGCTCGTACATCACGATGCCCGTCTGACCGGCCGCCTCCTGCACTTTGCGGTACTCCTTCATCAGCACCCCCAGCTCCGAGAGTTCCACGCGGGCCTTCACTTCGGTAAAGAGCGACGACAGGAGCGCCATGAAGCTGTCGGGCGTTTCGAGCACCTCCGTTATGCGGTAGTTTCCGTCCCTGAGCTCGGCCTTGTCGGCCGCCACGGCGATCGCCTCCCGAAGACCGCCCGCGGCATCGACCAGACCGATGCCCAGCGCGTCGGCCCCGGTCCATACACGTCCGCCCGCAATGTCGAGCACCCGCTCCAGCGGCAGGTTGCGGCCTTCGGCCACATGCTCCGTGAAGGTCGCATAGACCTTGTCCACGCCGCGCATCACCGACGCCCGCTCGGCAGGAGTCAGCGCGCCCGTGATCCCCATGTCGGCCGAGGTGTTGGTCTTCACCCCGTCGAGGGTGATGCCCAGTTTGTTCTTGAGCGCATCCACCGTATTGAGATACATGCCGAACACACCGATCGACCCCGTGAGGGTCATCCGGTCGGCGACGATGGCGTCGGCCGGACAGGAGATGTAGTATCCGCCGCTGGCGGCATAGGAGCCCATCGAAACGATCACGGGCTTCGTGTCGCGCAGCAACTCCATCTGGCGCCAGATGACGTCCGACGCGAGGGCGCTGCCGCCCGGAGAGTTCACGCGGAGTACGACGGCCTTCACGCGGGCGTCGGTGCGCAGCTCTTCGAGCCGCCGTGCGAGCGTATTGCCGAAGACGTCGCCGTAGTCCCCCTCGCCGTCTACGATCGCTCCGTCGGCATAGACCACGGCGATCTGCGAGGAGGAGACATTTCTCAGGTCCCCGCTCACCTGCGAGGCATACTCGCCGAGCGTTACGAACGAAAACCCGCCGTTCCTGCCGCCGGCGACCCCCAGATTGCGGAACACGTCGTCCATCGCATCCTCGTAGATCAGGCCGTCGACGAATCCGTATTGCAGGGCATCTTCCGGAAGCGTTACCGACAGTTTATCGGCCAGCTCGTTGAGCGTCTCGGGTGCGATGCCGCGCGCCTCGCTCACGGCCTCGACGATCGTCCCCCACATCGAATCGGCCAAAGCCTGCATCTGCATCCGGTTGGCTTCGGACATCGCGGTCATGATATAAGGCTCCACGGCGCTCTTGTATTTGCAGGCCGTGGGACGGAAGACCTCGGCCTTGAGGTCGAGCTTGTCGAAGAGCCCCTTGTAGAACATCACGTTCATCGAAAGCCCCCGCCAGTCCATCGCCCCTTCGGGCTGCATGAAGATGCTGTCGGCGGCGGTGGCGAGGTAGTACTGTCCCTGCGAATAGGTCTCGTTGTAGGAAACCACGAATTTGCCGCTCCGCTTGAAGTCGAGCAGCGCCGCGCGCAGCTCTTCGACGAGCGCCGTCCCCTCCACGCCTCCCATGCCGTTCATGCGCAGGTAGACGCCCTCGATGCGGTCGTCCGCCTTGGCCGCCTCGAGCGCCCGCAGCACCTTCAACAGCGGCAGACGGCGCGTCGTCCGAAGCGTCGCGAAGTCCACTCCGGCGAACGGATCGGCCGAAGGCGAATCGGTTATCACGTCCGCGAAGTCGATCTTAAGAATCGAATGCGGCTTTACGGACACGACCGATTTCTCCATCGAGCCGGCGACGCCCAGCAGCAGGAAGAGCCAGAACAGGAAGGTCAGGATACTGCCCACGACCACGGCGAGCAGGCAGGAAAGAAATACTTTCAGAAAGTTCATAGTTTCGTTTTTTAACGGTCAAAATGCTTGTCTCTACGCTCTCGCGTGATGCAAATATACGTATTTTTTCGAAAAACAAATAATATTTATCGTTAAACGATAAATATTTTCGTCTTTTTATGGCATAAATCGGAAAATTGCGTTATATTTGTCCTAAGAAATTTTTTTCGCACTATGGAAGAAAAAATCAGAGAGCTGCTCGCAGGCATCGTCCACCCCGAAACGGGGCGGGATCTCGCGTCGGGCGGCATGATCGACAGCATAAGCGCGGACAGCGAACGGATCGTCCTGACGCTCCGTTTCGCCAAGACACGCGATCCGTTCGCCGCGAAACTGAAAAATCAGGCGCAGGAGCTCCTCTCCGAGGCTTTCCCCGCAGCACAGGTTATGGTCGTCGTCCGCGAAGGGGCGCCCCGCAGGGCGGAACCCGCAAACAAAACCACCACGGGCGGAATCGGCCGTGTGATCGCCGTCGCCTCGGGCAAAGGCGGAGTGGGCAAATCGACGGTTACGGCCAATCTGGCCGTCGCCCTGCGCAACATGGGCTACCGCACGGGCATCCTCGACGCGGACATCTACGGCCCCTCGCAGCCCAAGATGTTCGGTGTGGAGGACTATCTGCCCGAGGCCGTACACGAAGAGGGCATCGACCAGATCGTTCCCGCCGAATCGATGGGAATCTCCCTGATGTCGATCGGCTTCTTCATCAAGCCCGACGACGCCCTGTTGTGGCGCGGAGCGATGGCCGTCAATGCCCTCAAGCAGCTGATCCACCAGACCCGCTGGGGCAGGCTGGACTTTCTGCTCGCGGACCTTCCCCCCGGGACGGGCGACATACACCTATCTATAATAAACGAACTGAAGATCGACACGGCGGTGATCGTCTCCACCCCCCAGCAGGTAGCCGTAGCCGACGTGCGGCGCGGCGTGGAACTGTTCCGCAATCCGCAGGTGAACATACCCGTAGCGGGCATCGTGGAGAACATGGCGTGGTTCACCCCCGCCGAACTGCCCGACAACCGCTATTACCTCTTCGGCAAGGGGGGCGCACGGGAATTCGCCGAGTCGCACGGCGTCGATTTTCTGGGCGACATACCGATCGTACAATCGATCATGGAGGGCAGCGACGGCGGCCGGCCCGCCTCGGCGATCGACCCGCGCGTGGAAGAACACTACCGCGACATCGCCGGCAAAATTGTCGATAAGCTGACGAAAACCGAGGAATAACCTGTGAACAACCCGATGATAACCGCCCGACAATTCGTGATAACTTTCCCGGCCGGAGCCTTGCATTCGAACGGTCGGTTTCCGTATGGACGATTTTCCGGAAAAACCAAAAAAAGTTTTCCTTTTTTTCCGTCCGCGCCACAAGGCCGGAACCGGCACGGAATGTTCACAACCGAAGGCAGTCGAAATGTGGAAAACCGTTTTTCACATTCGTTCATGCATTTTTTACTCCATTGATTTTTAGAATCTTGAAAAGATAAAAAATAAACAGAAAAAATACCGAATGTCGATAACTTCCTTTTCCGCCGACTTATCGACATTATCGACAGGGTTTATTCTTATTATTATTCGATAATATAAATTTATTAAAAAGATAAAAATAAAAAAGATGGCTGACAACCCCACCGATCTGGCCGGACGCATCGCCGAACTCAAACGCGAACGCCGCGCCGTGATCCTGGCCCACTACTATACTACGCCCGACGTGCAGGCTGCGGCCGACTTTCTCGGCGATTCGCTGGCGCTCTCCGTGAAGGCGCAGACGGTCGATGCCGACGTGATCCTCTTCGCCGGCGTGCATTTCATGGCCGAAACCGCCAAGGTGCTCTGTCCGGACAAGCGGGTGCTGATCCCCTGCCCCGAGGCGGGGTGCTCGCTCGCCGAGTCGTGTCCGGCTGCGGAGTTCGCCGCATTCAAGGCGCGCTATCCCGGTCATACGGTGGTCTCCTACGTCAATACGACGGTGGGCGTGAAGGCCCTCACGGACATCTGCTGCACCTCGTCGAACGCGCTCCGGGTCGTGGAGTCCATCCCCCGCGAGCAGCCCGTCATCTTCGCTCCCGACCGGAATCTGGGCGCTTACATCCGGAAACTCACCGGCCGCGACAACATGGTGCTCTGGGACGGTGCATGCCACGTGCACGAGGAATTCTCGCTCGAAAAGATCCTCGCGCTCAGGCGCGAGCATCCCGCAGCCCGGATCGTCGCCCATCCCGAATGCAAGGCGCCGGTAGTCGCGGCGGCGGATTTCGTGGGGTCCACGGCCGCCATTCTCGACTATTGCGGATCGGCCGGGGCCGACGAGTTCATCGTCGTTACGGAGCCGGGCATTCTGGCCGAGATGAAGCGCCGCTATCCGCGCAAACGCTTCATCCCGGCGCCTCCGACCGACTCTACATGCGGTTGCAACGATTGCAGATACATGAAGATGGTAACGCTGGCCAACATCGCGGAGTGTCTCGAAAAGATGGCGCCCGAAGTGGTGATCGACGAACCTACGCGCCGACTCGCGGAGCGTTCGATCCTCAACATGATCCGGATCAAATGACCTGAAATCACTAACACTTTAACCAAATTTTATGAAAAAACTCTTTTTATTCGCTGCGGCGGCCGTGTTGTCGCTCACGGCCTATGCCGACGAGGGCATGTGGCTGCTGCCCTACTTGCAGAAAATGAACATCAAGGACATGAAGGCCAAGGGGTGCGAGCTTTCGGCCGAGGAGATTTACAGCCTCAACCGGACGGCTTTGAAGGACGCCATCGTCATCTTCGGCAACGGCTGCACGGGCGAGGTCGTGTCGCCCGAAGGGCTCGTTTTCACCAACCACCACTGCGGCTACGCTTCGATTCAGGAGCTTTCGTCGGTGGATCACGACTACCTCAAGGACGGTTTCTGGGCCATGTCCAATGCCGAGGAGCTGCCGGCTCCCGGGCTGACGGTGCGTTTCATCCGTCAAATCGCCGATGTAACGGCCGATCTGCTGGGCAATGTTCCCAATATCGCTTCGGAGGAGGAGCGTGCGAAAATCATCGGCGAAAACACGAAGGCGCTCTCCGACAAGCTGGCGGCCGAACACCCCGGCATGCAGATTCAGATCAAGGACTTCTTCGGCGGGAACCAGTATTTCGCCTTCGTGATCGAGGAGTTCACGGACGTGCGTCTGGTCGGTGCGCCCCCCTCGTCGATCGGCAAGTTCGGCGGCGAGACCGACAACTGGATGTGGCCGCGCCACACGGGCGACTTCTCCATTTTCCGCATCTATGCCGGCAAGGACAACAAACCGGCGGCCTATTCGCCCGACAACGTGCCCTATAAACCCGTGAAACACCTCAAGGTGTCGCTCGACGGCTACGAAGAGAACGACTTCACGATGATTATGGGCTTTCCCGGATCGACTGAGCGTTACATGACCTCGTACGAGATCGACCAGATGCTCGACGTTACGAACCCCCAGCGCATCTTCATCCGCGGCGAGCGTCAGGCGATCCTCAAGGAGGACATGGCCGCCAGCGACAAGGTGCGCATCCAGTACGCTTCGAAATATGCCGGATCGTCGAATTACTGGAAGAATTCGATCGGCATGTCGCGCGGCATCCGCAAACTCGACGTGAAGGGCAAGAAACAGGCGCAGGAGGCCGAATTCCAGAAGTGGGCCGAGGCCAACACGCTGCCCGAGGAGGGTTTCATCGACGCGCTGCCGCTCATCGAAGAGGCGGTCGGGGAACAGACGCCGATTCTCGCCACGCGCCAGTATATCAGCGAGGCATTCCTCAGTGCGATCGAAGCTCTCGGGCCGGCCTCCTATATGGTGTTCGGCTTGAACGATTCGATGACCGACGAGCAGCGTGCGGCCGTGCGCGAGCGCATGGAGAATTTCTATAAGGACTACAACATGCCCACGGACCGCAAGGTGGCCAAACGTATGCTCCGTATCGCGCGTGAAAATATGCGGAACCTGCCTTCGATCTACGAAGAGGTGATCGACAAGGAGTTCGGCGGCGACATCGACGCTTATGTCGACGATTTCTACGCACGTTCGGCCGCCGTCGATCCCGGGAAGTTCTATGCGCTGCTGGACGACTACTCGGCCGAGGCCGTCGAAAACGATCCGGCGGTCGTCCTCTTCAAGTCGGTCAGGGAGAAATTCACCGAAGGCGAGGAGGCTTTCGAGGCGGCCCGCCGCAAGTTCGATCGCGGACACCGCCTCTACATCGCCGGTCTGATGCGCATGCAGCCCGAGAAGGCATGGGCTTCGGACGCCAACTTCACGATCCGTCTTACCTACGGACAGGTGCTCCCCTACGATCCGGCGGACGGCATCACCTACGATTACTACACTACGCTGAAGGGCGTGATAGAGAAGGAGAACCCCGACAACGCCGAGTTCGTGGTGCCCGCGAAACTCAAGGAGCTTTACAAGGCGGGCGACTTCGGCCGCTATGCCAACGACAAGGGCGAGATGCCCGTGGCGTTCCTCGCCAACTGCGACATCACGGGCGGCAATTCCGGCTCGCCCATCATGAACGGCCGCGGCGAGCTGATCGGTCTGGCTTTCGACGGCAACTGGGAGGCCATGTCGGGCGACGTGGCGTTCGAACCCGAATTGCAGCGGACGATCTCGGTCGACGTGCGCTATGTGCTTTTCATCATCGACAAGTTCGCCGGTGCAGGCTGGCTGCTCGACGAGATGGAGATCGTGCAGAAGGAGGCTCCCAAGACTGCGAAGGCCTGATCGGGGCGCTTCGCCTAAGAACGGGATCCGGGACCTCGCAGGAGGTTCCGGATCTTTTTCTTGACGGGGAAGCCTGTCCCGCGTCTTGCCGGCCCGAACGCGGAATCGGTGGCGTATCGGGCGGGGGGATGTTCATGTTCGTCGCGGACCGGCAATGCGTTCGGGGCCGCTTGCTTCCGTCGTCGGGGCGGGATTTGAACGTTCGGTCGGCCGATATGCGCATCGCCCGGCCGCGAATAATGACGTTCGGACCCGGAAAACAGGAGCCCGCGTTTTATGACGGATCGGGGAACGTAATTTCTAAATATTTTGTGAAATATGCGCCTTTACTTTTTGTTTATCGTAAAAATTACTAATTTTGACAGAAATTATAATCTGTAAGAGCGCGCAACTGAAAATATGACAAAAGAGTTCAAGCGTTATCTGGTTACGTCGGCCCTTCCCTACGCCAACGGTCCGGTGCATATCGGCCATCTGGCGGGCGTGTACGTGCCGTCGGACATCTATGTGAGGTATCTGCGTCTGCGGGGGCGCGACGTCGTCTGGGTCTGCGGAAGCGACGAACACGGCGTGCCCATCACCATCAAAGCCCGTAAGGAGGGCGTTTCGCCGCAGCAGGTCGTCGATCGTTACCACGAACTGATCAAGGATTCGTTCGAACGGCTGGGCATTTCGTTCGACATCTATTCGAGAACTTCGTCGGCGGTTCATGCGGAAACGGCTTCCGAATTCTTCCGCAAACTCTACGACGAAGGCAAATTCATCGAAAAAACGTCGATGCAATATTACGACGAGGAGGCCGGGACCTTCCTTGCCGACCGTTACATCGTGGGAACCTGCCCCAAATGCGGCAACGACCGCGCCTACGGCGACCAGTGCGAAATGTGCGGTTCGACCCTCTCGCCCGACGAACTGATCGAGCCGCACAGCGCCGTTTCGGGTTCCGTGCCCGTGAAACGCGAAACGAAACACTGGTATCTGCCGCTCGACCGTTACGAGGGGTTCCTTTGCGAGTGGATTCTCGATGGACACAAGGAGTGGAAATCGAATGTCTACGGCCAGTGCAAGAGCTGGCTCGACGGCGGATTGCAGCCCCGTGCCGTGAGCCGCGACCTCGACTGGGGTATTCCCGTGCCGGTCGAAGGAGCCGAAGGCAAGGTGCTCTATGTCTGGTTCGACGCGCCGATCGGCTATATTTCGGCTACGAAAGAGCTCACGCCCGATTGGGAACGCTACTGGAAGTCGGAGGATACGAAGATGGTGCACTTCATCGGCAAGGACAACATCGTCTTCCACTGCATCGTCTTTCCGTCGATGCTCGCGGCGCACGGCGGTTATATTCTGCCCGACAATGTGCCGGCCAACGAATTCCTCAATCTCGAAGGAGATAAGATCTCCACGTCGCGCAACTGGGCCGTGTGGCTCCACGAATACCTCGACGAGTTCCCGGGCAAGGAGGACGTACTGCGCTACGTGCTTTGCGCCAACGCTCCCGAGACCAAGGACAACGACTTCACGTGGAAGGATTTCCAAGCCCGCAACAACAACGAGCTCGTGGCCGTGCTGGGCAACTTCGTCAACCGTGCGCTGGTTCTCACCCAGAAATATTACGACGGGGTGGTTCCCGCCTGCGGCGAGCTCGATGCCTACGACCGGGAGACGCTGGCCGAGTTGGGCGGCATCAAGGCATCGCTCGAAAACAACATCGAAACCTACCACTTCCGCGAGGCGCTCAAGGATGCGATGAATGCGGCCCGTATCGGCAATAAGTATCTGGCCGATACCGAACCGTGGAAACTCGTCAAGACCGATCCCGAGCGGGTCGGTACCATCCTCCATACGGCACTTCAGATCGCAGCCAATACGTCGATCGCCATCGAACCGTTCATGCCGTTCACGGCGCGGAAAATACGCGACATGCTCGCGGTCGGGGAGCTCGGCTGGGAGCAGCTGGGTAGCACGGATCTGGTCGCTGCGGGCCACCGCATAGCGAAGCCCGAACTGCTGTTCGAGAAGATCGAGGACGAGGCGATCCGGCGCCAGCTCGACAAACTGGTGGCCGCGAAGGAGGCGAATGCAGCGGCAGAGAATACGCAAAATGTTGAAAAACAGAAAGATAATGTATCGTTCGATGAATTCGGCCGGATGGATATTCGCGTTTCGACGATCCTTGCGGCCGAGAAGGTCGCCAAGACGAAAAAGCTGCTGAAGCTGACCGTCGATACGGGAATAGACCGCCGCGAAATCGTGTCGGGCATCGCCGAACATTTCGCACCGGAGGAATTGGTGGGCCGGCAAGTGCTCGTATTGGTAAATCTCGCGCCGCGCGAACTGAAGGGAATCCTTTCGAACGGCATGATCCTGATGGCCGAGGATGCCGGCGGCAAGCTGCGGCTGCTCGGACCCGACGAACGGACGATGAACGGCGCCGTCGTGGGATGATTCCGCACGATGGGACGATGCCTGTTCGTATTCTGCGGGCCGGATGCAGCGTGCCGCGGTACGGGTTCGGAGCGGTCGGCGTCGTAGGGAATCGGAGCGGTAAGGTGAGAAAATGAACGAACCGATTATAATTGCTAACAACTTTTAAACTTATTCGAAATGGAAAACTTGGATTGGACTTCCTTAGGCTTCAATTATATGAAGACCGATTTTAATGTCCGCTACGAATTCATCGACGGCAAGTGGAGCGACATGCAGATCACGAGCGACGAGTACATCAAGATGCACATGTCGGCTTCGTGTCTGCACTATGGCATCGAACTCTTCGAGGGTCTCAAGGCGTTCCGTGGCGTCGACGGCAAGGTGCGACTGTTCCGTGTCGAGGAGAACGCGAAGCGTCTGCGTTCGTCGGCCGAGCGTCTGTGTCTGCCGGTTCCGACGATCGAGATGATTGTCAATGCGTGCATCGAGGTAGTGAAGCGCAACGAGCGTTTCATTCCTCCCTACGGGACGGGCGCCTCGCTCTATCTGCGACCCGTGATGTTCGGTACGACGGCCGGTCTGGGTGTGAAACCTGCGAAGGATGCGTTGTTGGTCGTTTACTGTTCGCCTGTGGGCGCATATTTCAAGGGCGGCATCAAACCGATGGAGGTCATCATCGACCGTGAACAGGACCGTGCGGCACCGCGCGGTACGGGCGACGTGAAGGTCGGCGGCAACTATGCGGCCAGCATCATGTCGGGCGAAAAGGCACATCAAATGGGTTATTCGAGCGTGATGTATCTCGATGCGGCCGAGCATAAGTACATCGAGGAGTGCGGCGCCTGCAACTTCTTCGGCATCAAGGACGGCAAGTACATCACGCCGAAGTCGCAGTCGGTGCTGCCTTCGATCACCAACAAGAGCCTTCGTCAGTTGGCCAAGGATATGGGTCTCGAAGTCGAGGAGCGTCGCATTCCCGTCGAGGAGTTGTCTACGTTCGAAGAGTGCGGCGGCTGCGGTACGGCTGCGGTGATCTCCCCGATCGACAAAATCTACGATGTCGATACGAAGGAGACCTATACCTACGGTTCGGAGGTCGGCAAAGTCAGCCTCGAACTCTATACCCGTTTGCAAGATATTCAGTACGGTCGTGCCGAGGATACGCATAATTGGTGTACGATCGTAATGTAATTCCTCTTCGGAAAGTGCATAAAAAGAGAAGCCCGCTTTTATAAGCGGGCTTCTCTTTTGTTCCACGTGGAACATAGTTGCGAAATCTTTCCGAAAAAAAATGCGTGTGTATGGCGAAGTCTCGTTGGTAGTATGCGTGTTTGTAATTTATAGTAATAAGATATTTTTTTCTGTGTAAAATAGATTGATCCGAACGGCTCGTTGTTCCACGTGGAACAATCGCTATCTGCCGAATTTTACGAGCAGGACGTTGATGTCGGCCGGTGAGACACCCGGGATGCGTGATGCCTGTCCTATGGTCGCCGGCCGAATGCGCGAGAGTTTCTGACGGGCTTCGATCGTCAGTGCTTGCAAACGGTGAAAATCGAAATCCGAAGGAATCCGTATATTTTCCAATCGGTGAAGTTTTTCCGCTATGAATTTCTCTCGTTCTATATAACCTTTGTATTTGATCTGAATTTCGGCCTCTTCGATCACTTCCGGTCCGATTTCATGTTCGGCAATGAACTGCCTCAGATCGGACAATGTTTCGGCGAGCGCCGAGAAGGTTACTTTGCTGCGCAATACGACGTCATAGAGCTTTCTGCCCTGCGTCATCGGCTCCTCTCCAACCGATTTCAAATAGCCGTTTATTTCGTCTGCTTTGACGCTCTGTTTGTGTGCGTAGGAAATAAGCGATTCTACGAGCGTATTTTTTTTGACAAATTCCCGGTATCTTTTTCGAGAAATCAGTCCGATTTCATAACCTTTCGGGGTCAAACGTATATCGGCATTGTCCTGTCGCAATAAGATCCGGTATTCGGCCCGCGAGGTGAACATGCGATAGGGTTCGTCCACGCCTTTGGTTACGAGATCGTCGATCAGTACGCCGATGTAGGCTTCGTCGCGCTGCAATACGACGGCTTCCTCGCCTTTCAGTGCCCGATGGGCGTTGATGCCCGCCATGAGACCCTGTGCGGCGGCCTCTTCATAGCCGGTCGTGCCGTTGACTTGTCCGGCGAAATAGAGTCCCCGGACAAGTTTGGTTTCGAGCGAATGATGCAGTTGCGTGGGTGGAAAATAGTCGTATTCGATGGCGTAACCCGGACGGTAGATGTGCAGATCCTCGAAACCCCGAATTTTATGCAGCGCCTTCCACTGCACTTCCCACGGCAGCGATGAGGAGAAACCGTTGAGGTAGTATTCGTTGGTCGTGCGCCCTTCGGGTTCGAGGAAGAGCTGGTGCTGCTCTTTGCCCGCGAAGGTACGGAGTTTGTCTTCTATACTCGGGCAGTAGCGCGGACCGATCCCCGTAATGGTGCCGTTGAAGAGCGGCGATTCGGCGAATCCCTCTTTCAGAATGGCGTGGATTTCGGGCGTCGTATAGACGACGAAACAAGGAAGTTGATGTTTAACAGGCTGTGTATCAGATGAAAAAGAAAATTTTGCCGGCACTTCGTCCCCGTATTGGGGTTCGAGTATCTCGAAGTCGATCGTGCGGGCATCCAAACGCGCCGGCGTGCCGGTCTTCATACGTCCGGTCTCGAATCCGACGGCTTGCAGACACTCCGTGATGCCGTGCGAGGCGGCATCCCCTGCCCTGCCTCCCTCGGCTTGAGAGCGGCCGCAATACATCAGACCGCCGAGGAACGTCCCGCTCGTGAGGATCGCGGCTTTGCAGGAGAACTCTACGCCCATGCGGGTCCGTACTCCCCGAATGCGGCATCGGGGGGCTTCGCAAGCCGCAGCGTTGCCGGACGACCGTGCGGCCGGACGATCCTCCGCAGACGCACTGTCTGCGGGGCTGTTCGTGCAATCGCTACTTCCCTTTTCTGCCCGCGTCGGATCCGTGCCGGAATCATCCTCCTGCTTCGTGCGATTGTCTGCGGATGCGATTGGGTGCTGTTCGGCGATGAAGTCGCTTGCTGAATGCGGCCGGCAGGGCCCGTCTAAGCTCTTTTCCGGCTGCTGTCCTTGCATGGGACCGCTCGGCGGCCGTTCCGTGGACCGTTCGGCGGTATTGCCTGTCGGCCGTTTATCGGCGCATTCGTCCAAGCTTGCTTCCGGCACCCGGCCTTGTGCGGAACTTTCCGCCGAATCCCCTTTTTGCGGTTCCTGCATCCTGCATCCGGTGCCGCTGTCCACCCGATCGAAAGCGGCCGCATCGCAAGGAGCGAGCCGGTCGAAAAGCAGCTCCACGGCCGAATCCTGCCAGATGTAGAGATTCGGCGTGTTTTCGAGCGTGCGGCGCCACTCCTCCGAAAAACGGGTTTTGTCGCATTGCGCCCGCGGGCTCCACATGGCGGCGCCTTTCGAGCGGTTGAGCATCCGGAATTGGAGGGTCGTGAGGTCGGCGATGCGTCCCATTTGTCCGCCGAGTGCATCTATCTCTCTGACTATCTGTCCTTTTGCTACGCCTCCGACAGCCGGATTGCACGACATCGACGCGAATTTCTCCATGTCCATCGTGAGCAGCAGCGTGCGCGATCCGAGGCGTGCGGCCGCAACCGCGGCTTCGCAGCCCGCATGGCCGCCTCCTATGACGATTATATCGTATTCGAGTACCATTCGAATGTCTTTGTTCCGAAGTGTGATGAAAAGCGACGAAAACGCCTTAAAATTCCTTCTCGAGCAGTGCGAGGTAGCGGTCCTCCTTGCGGTGCATCTGGGCATTGGTGCGGGGCGTCTTGTCGTTCTGGCCGCAAAGGTGCAGCAGGCCGTGCACCACCACGCGGCGCATCTCCTGCAAACGCGGTGCCCCGTAGATGCGTGCGTTGTCCGCCACGGTCTCCACGTCGATGAAGATGTCGCCCGCGACGGTCCGCGTGCCGCGGCGGTCGCTGTAGTCGAACGTGATGACGTCCGTGTAGTAGTCGTGGCCGAGATACTGCCGGTTCATCTCCAGCAGCCTCTCCGCCGAGCAGAAGATGTAGTTCACGTCGCCCAGCACGTATCCCTCGCGGCCGGCGGTTTCACGAAGCCATGCCGCCGTGCGCCGCTTCTCGGGCAGGCGGTAGCTGCATCCGTCGTTATAGTATTTTACAGCCATAAGCAACTTTTTTTGCCGTTCGTTTTTTCCGGTCGTTCCCCCCCCCCATTCCGCGAATCGGGCGCGACGGGCATCCGGATAGCCGGGACCGGGGTCTCCTCCCGGAACCTTCGCTCTTTTTCCGCGGAAGAGAACGAATGAAACGCCCGCCCTGCCGAAACGGGTTTCCGGACTTTTGTACGCTTCCCTTCTCCCTCCGCTCGGGGTCCGGCGGCCTTTCGGGACTGCCCGGACCGTGAATCCCCGGGCCCTTCGCCGTCCCGCCATCCCGGGGGATGAGGAAAGGCATCCCGATCCCGATCGGGTTTTCTCCGGGGTCTTTGCCCGCCCACGTGCGGTCTTCGGACTGCGTTCGGTGTGATCCGGATCCGTCCGCGCGTTATTTGCGGAAGCACTTCTCCGCGAGCATCTTTTCGGAGGGCGACGGAGAGTAGATGCCGAAGACGAGCTTGTATTCGGTCTCCATCGTGGTGATGTTCACCGACGAACCGATGGTCCCGATCTGCTGGTTCCGCGCCACTTTCGCCCCCTTCTCGACGCATACAGACCCCAGATTGGCGTAGGAGGTCAGGTATTCGCCGTGGGCGACGTAGACGTCGTATTTGTTGGTGATGCGGTTGCGTTTGATCTCGACCACCTTGCCTTCGTAGATCGAGCTGACGCGGGCGCCGCGCGGTCCGGTGATCTCGGCCATATTGCCCTTGTAGCGGCGGACCTTGCCCGAGGCGACGGGCAGACGCAGGCCGGCCGTCTTCGCCGAGAACGTGCCGCCCTCCTTGTTGCCTTTGGTGAGTTTGCGCAATTCGTCGATCGCCACGTCCAGTCGTTGTTCCTGCGCCATCTTCTGCCTTAGACGCTGCTGTTCCTGTTTCGAGAGCCGGCGCACGTCGGTGCGGGCCGTGCGGGCGTCGCGTTCGAGCTTGGCGCGCTGTGTGCGGAGCTGCTGCGTAACGGAGTCGAGCGCCGTCTTGCGTCGGTCGAGCAGCTCTTTTTCGGCCGCTACCCTGCCTTTGAGCTCTTCGATCTGGCGGAGCCTGTCGGCGCGCATCCGGGCGACGGCCCTGAGGTTGGCGATCTTGCGGGCCACGTCGGCGAAATCCTCTGCGGAGAAGAGGTAGGTAAGGTAGTTTTCGTGTTTGTAGTTGCGGTAGGCTTCGCGCACCATGGCGGCATAGAGCGCCTTGTTGCGGTCGAGCGCCGCGGAGAGGCTGTCGGCCGTGAAACCGGTCTTCGAAAGTTGTGCGGCGAGCAGCCGGGCCTGCTCCTCCTGCGCTTCGAGCAGCTGGTTGCGGGCGTCGATCTGGCGGGCCAGCCGCTTCACGCGCTCCTCGGTCCGGGTGCGGCCCTGCTTGAGCCGCGCGATTTCGCGCTCTTCGGCCGCGATGCGCTTTTCGAGGTCGGCGACGACCTTTTTCTGGGCCTCGATCCGCGAAGTGTTCTGTGCGCCTGCGGCCGCGAAAGCCGCGAGGCCGGCAAAAAGGAGGATCAGCGTGCGGAGTCTCATGGGGAGGAGGTTTTTTCGGATTGTTCGAGCCATTCGAAACGGCGTGCGACGGCTTCGGGGTCTTCGTATCCGTTCTCCAGCGCTTTGCGCCAGTAGACCTCGGCCATGAAGCGTTCGCCCGAGGCCGCGAGGATGTCGCCGTAGTGGAGTTGCAGGTCGGGGCTCTTGCCGCCGTCGAGCGAGATGGCGAGCTGCATCGACCGTTTGGCTTCGGCCGTGCGGCCCAGCTTGAAGAGCACCCACGCATAGGTGTCCAGATAGGTCGGGTTGTTCTCGTCGAGCGCGATGGCGCGGCCCGACATGTCGAGCGCCCGCTCCAGCCGGCTGCCCTCCTCGGCGAGGAAATAGGCGTAGTTGTTGAGCACCGACGCATTTCCGGGATAATAGCGCAGCGCCCGATCGTAGGCCGTGTAGCATCGTCTGTGTTCGCCGGCCGCGTGATGGACGTCGCCGATATAGCCCCAGACCAGCCCGCGCAGCGAATCGCTTCGGACGTAGGGCAGCGCTTCGCGGTAGCTCTTCACGGCCTCCTTGTAGCGTTTTCCGTAGACGTGGATGTGCCCGCGGGCGATCCGGAAATCGGGATCGTCCGGAAAGAGCCCGAGCGCCTGCGCGATGTACCGCTCGGCCGAGTCGGGCCGCTGCTTGTAGCTTTCGATGTCGATCACCATCGTGAAGTACTCCTTCACGGGCGGCCGGTCGGCCGTGTGCAGCTTGTAGAGCGCCAGCGCTTCGTCCAGCTGCCCCGAGGCGATCAGGTGTTTGCCGTAGAGGTCCGCGACCTTCGGGTCGTTGGGATACTTCAGTGCCAGAAGTGCCGCCAGCTCGTTGATTTGCAGGAAGTATTCGCGGTAGAAACGCAGGTCGGCCGTGAGCCTTTCGAATTGGGCGATCTTGCTCCCGGCGGTCAGCTCGTCCGAGTCGAAGAGGCGTCGCGTAACCGACAGGAAGGCGGGATAGTTCTGTTTGCGGTTGTAGTAGTCGCCCGCGGCGACCAGCGCGGCGATGTCCGTGGGATCGAGTTCGATCGCATCGGCGAAAGACTTCGCTGCGAGCGAATCGCGCCGCATGAGTGCGTAGAGTTCGCCGAGGGCCACGTGGTTTTCGGCTTCGTAGGGAGCCGCCTCGGCGAGCGCCTGCGCCTCGGCCAGTGCGCGGTCGTACTGCCGCGTGTCGATCAGCAACCGGCGTTTCGAGGCGCTCAGCATCGGGATACGCCCGAAGCGGAGCTCCGCCGAGTCGAGCACCGCGATCGCTTCGTAGGGGCGTTCGGCCTCGGCATAGAGGGCGGCCAGCAGACGGAAGTTCTCGGGATTCTGCGCGTCGCTGCGCGTGAGGCTGCGGTAGACGTTCAGCGCTTCGTCGTAGCAGTTTCCGATCAGAAGGGCCTGCCCGTAGAACTGGCGGTACCATTTGTTCGCCGTGTCGAGCTTCGCGGCCTCTCCCGCGAGGCGGATCACTTCGCCGATCGTCCGCTCGCCGCCTGCGGTGAGCGACCCGGCCAGTTCGTAGTAGGCCGGTGCATAGGACGAATCGCGGCGGATGGCCTCCGCGAAGAGCGTGCGGGCCCCGGTCGTATCGAGGCGGATCATCTGCCGTTTGATCCCCTCGGTGTAGAGATAGACGCTGCGCAGCGAGTCGGGAATCGAATCGGACCGTTGCGGCCGTGCCGTGCCGCTCCCCGCCGCACCGGCGAAGGCCGTGCAGAAAAGGAGCAGTGCGAACGATATGGCGGCCGGACGTTTCATGGGGCGGATCAGAGAGCCGAATCGAACTGGCGGAGGAAGCGGACGTCGTTTTCGAAGTAGAGACGCAGGTCCTTCACCCCGTACTTCAGCATGGCGATGCGTTCAATCCCCATGCCGAAGGCGAATCCCGAATATTTCTGCGGGTCGATGCCGTTGGCCGTGAGTACATTGGGGTCTACCATGCCGCAACCCATGATTTCGAGCCAGCCCGTGCCCTTGCAGACGTTGCAGCCCTTGCCGCCGCAGAGGTTGCACGACACGTCCACCTCGGCCGAGGGTTCGGTGAAGGGGAAGTAGGAGGGGCGCATGCGGATCGCGGTCTGCCCGCCGAAGACCTCCTTGGCGAAGTAGAGGAGCGACTGTTTGAGGTCGGCGAACGAGACCCCTTCGTCGATGTAGAGCCCTTCGATCTGGTGGAAGATGCAGTGGGCGCGGGAGGAGATGGCCTCGTTGCGGAAGACGCGGCCCGGGCAGATCACGCGGATGGGCGGCTTCTGCCGCTCCATGGTCCGCACCTGAATCGACGAAGTGTGCGTGCGCAGCAGGATGTCGGGGTCTTTCTCGATGAAGAAGGTATCCTGCATGTCGCGGGCCGGATGTTCGGGCGGGAAGTTGAGGGCCGAGAAGACGTGCCAGTCGTCCTCGATTTCGGGACCTTCGGCCACGGTGTAGCCCAGACGGGCGAAAACCTCGACGATCTCGCGGCGCACGAGCGAAATCGGATGGCGCGATCCGAGCGGCTCGGCCGAACCCGGACGGGTCATGTCCTCGACGCGGGCGGCACGGTCCGCCGCGGCGTTGCCCAGCTCTTCACGCAGGGCGTTGATGCGTTCGGTGGCCGTGGTCTTGAGCCTGTTGAGCTGCTGTCCGAGTTCGCGTTTGAGCTCGGGCGCCACGGTCTTGAACTCCTCCATGAGGGCCGTGAGTTCGCCTTTTTTGCCGAGGATTTTGATGCGGAACTCCTCCAATTCGGCCGCAGCCTGCGGTTTGAACGCCTCCACACGCCGGAGCAGATCGTTGATTTTGTCGGTCATATTTGGGATTATTATGCTTTTTACCTACTTTTATGGGCGCTTTAAGATGCAAAGTTATAAAAAATTCTAAGAATATGCTGCGCAGGCTCCTCTGTTTTGTCGTGCTGTCGTGCGTGCCGGCTCTCGGCGGCGTGCATGCGCAGTCGGTGGGTGTCGTGATGAGCGGCGGCGGAGCCAAGGGGCTCTACCACATCGGTGTGCTCGAAGCCCTCGAAGAGAACGGCATTCCGATCGACTACGTGGCCGGTACGTCGATGGGGTCGATCGTCGCCGCGCTCTACGCCGCGGGATACTCTCCGGCCGAGATGCGCGAGATCGTCGCTTCGGGCGTAGTCAAGGAGTGGGTCTCGGGGCGCATCGATCCCAACTACATGCCCTATTACCGGCAGGTGGGCCGCGTACCCTCGTTCTTCAGGCTGCGTCTCGACTTCCGCAATACGGAACCCGGCAAACGGTTCCGGATACCGACCAACCTCATTTCGTCCACGCCCGTGGACATGGCGCTGCTCGAACTGCTGGCTCCGGCCACGGCCGCCGCGGGCGGCGATTTCGACAATCTGATGGTACCCTTTCTCTGCGTGGCGAGCGACATGAACGCCCGCGAAGGGGTGGTGCTGCGCGACGGCGATCTGGGCGAGGCGGTGCGTTCGTCGATGTCGATTCCGCTGGTGTTCAAGCCGATGAAGATCGACTCGATGCTCCTCTACGACGGCGGCATCTACGACAACTTCCCGTGGCGGCCGCTCGACGAGAGTTTCCGGCCCGGATTCATCGTGGGGTCGGTCTGCACCGAAGGCAATACGGCGCCCAGCGAGAACAACAATCTGATGGATCAGGCGTTCGTGCTGGCCATGCACGACACGGACTACTCGCTGCCCGAGGACCGAAGCCTGATGATCCGCCGTGCCGTACCGGCGGGTATGCTCGATTTCGACGACGGCGTGGCGATCATGGACATGGGCTACAAGGATGCGACGGCCGCGATGCCCGCCCTGCTGGCATCGGTCGGCGAACGCCGCGACTCGGCCTATTATGCGCAGCGCAGGGCCGAGTTCCGGGCCAAGTGTCCTCCGCTCATCTTCGACGACTACGAAATCTCGGGGCTTCGGCGGATGCAGCTCGAATACGTCCGCGACTTCGCCAAGTTCGACCGCAAGACCCCGGGCCGCCAGCGCCAGATGGGATACGGCGAACTGAAGGACAACCTCTACGGAATCCTCGCGGGCGGCGATTTCTCGATGGAGTTCCCCAAGGCCGCGTACAGTCCCGAGCGGGAGCGCTATTCGTTCGCCGCACGGCTCGGCACGAAGCCCAACTTCAAGGTCATGATCGGCGGCAACATCTCCTCCACGGCATTCAATCAGGCTTACATCGGGGTCAGCTACCAGACCATCGGCCGGGTGGCCCATACGTTCGGTGCCGACCTTTACCTCGGACCGCTCTACACGTGGGGCGCCTTCGGCGGGCGTGCCGACTTCTACATGGGCAAGCCCCTCTACCTCGACTATGCCTACAACTTTTCGGTCAAAAACCTGCGCCACGGATCGTTCGGCAGTGTAACCGAAGTGGACAACACGCTGCAGGTCAAAAGCAGCGAAATCTTCGGTTCGATCGCCGCGGGGCTGCCCCTCACGCGCCGCAGCCTCGTGTCGCTGCGCGCCAACGGCGGGCACATCAACTACCGCTACGACTCCGACATCCTCTTCGCCGACGATACGGACCACACGCGCTTCTCCTATTTCGCCCTCAAGCTCGAACTGGAACGCAACACGCTCGACAAGCCCCTCTATCCCCGCAAGGGATCGCACTTCACGCTTTCGGGCATCTATGTCGCGGGCCGCGACAAATACCAGCCTTTCGACCGGACCGATTTCCTGACGATCCGCACCCGCCAGTGGGTCGGCGGACGCCTCACGTGGGACAAGTATTTCGACGTGCCCGGCTGCCGCTGGTTCTCGTTCGGACTGGATGTCGATGCGGTCTACACCAACCAGCCCGATTTCACCACGGACGTCTCGACCCTCATGGCGCTGCCGGCCTACGAACCCGTGCCGCAGTCGAAGATGGTCTACATGCCCGACTTCTATGCGCGGCGTTTCGTGGCCGGCGGCGTGATGCCGACCTTCGATCTGCTGCCCGACTTCTTCTTCCGGACGGGTTTCTACGCCATGTACCGCGACAGGCGCAGTTACAGCCCGCTGGCCTACAACGAGGGCCGGGCCTACGACGACCGCATGCACTACATCGTCGAGGCGTCGCTGGTCTACCATACGTCCATCGGCCCCGTGAGCCTCTCGCTCACCAAGTACGACCTGCGCAACTGGAAGAACATGTACCTGATGTTCAACTTCGGCTATGCGATCTTCACGCCCCGCGGAACCTTCTATTGACCGTGCGGCTGCCGGACCGGAATTCTTCGCATCATGAAAGAGTCCAGATACGTCAAGACGAAGATCGCCGCGGGGTACGTCGTGCTGCTGCTCCTGTGCCTCGCGGGCGTGGTCTATGTCTATCGGTCCGCGGTCCGTCCGTCGGAGAGCGACGGCGGCTATGCCGCGCTGCGTTCGAAACGCGACGTGGCGGCGCAGACCCTCTACCACCTCTATCAGGCCGAAGGCTACGGACTGCTGATGACGGCCGGTTACCGCTCCTACGAAGAGCGATACCGGCGTGAGCTGCGCACGGTGCTCGGCTATCTCGATTCGCTGCGCGGGCTCGAACGCGACACCCTCCAGACCCGGCGTCTCGACAGCATTTCGCTGCTGATCCGCGACAAGGAGCGGCGGACGCTGAGCCTGCTCCGCTCGCTCCGTTCGGGCGGTACGACGGGCTTGCTGAGCAAGAACATCGAAGCGCTCATCCGGCCGCAGGATTCGCTGCGCGCGGAACTGCCGGCCGTCGTGGAGCATTACGACACGGTGCGGGTGCAGCGCCGCCGCCGCGGATTCTTCCGCCGCATCGCCGATGTGTTCAGCCCTCCGAAGGAGGATTCGAGCATCGTGATCTCCGCCACGCGCACCGTAGTCGATTCGCTGCCCGCCTCCGCGGTGGCCGACACCATCGCCACGGTGCTGCGCGGTTTGCAGGACCGGATCACGGACGAACGGATCGAAATCTACGACGAGGCTTGGAACGAAGGGCTGCGGCTCAGCCATAACAACCGGCTCGTCAACCGCCAGATCTACCGCCTGCTCTCCGACTTCCAGCGCGAGGACGACGCCTTCGTGCTCCGGCGCATCGAGGCCGGCGAGCGGCTGCGCAGCCGCTCGTCCGAGACGCTGGGCTGGATCGCGGGCGGCGCCGTGGTGCTCATGCTGCTCTTCGTCGCGGTCCTCTGGCGCGACGTCAACCGCAGCAACCGCTACAAACGGCGCCTCGAAGAGGCCAACCGCGAGAAACAGGCGTTGCTGGAGGCCCGCGAAAAACTGATGCTGGCCATCACGCACGACATCAAGGCTCCGCTCGGGGCCGTGATGGGCTACATCGACCTGCTCTCGCGCCTCAGCACGGACAAGCGGCAGGCGCTCTACCTGCGAAACATGCAGGGCGCGTCGGAACATCTGCTCGGATTGGTGAACAGCCTGCTCGACTTCTACCGCCTCGACATGAACAAAGTGGAGGCGGCCTGCGTGGCGTTCAACCCCGCGCAGCTGTTCGAAAGCATCCGCACGGGCTTCGAGCCCGCGGCCGAGCGGCGCGGGCTCGCGCTCGCGCTCGATGTCGACCCTACGGCCCGCCGCGAGGTGGCGGGCGATCCGTCGCGCATCCGGCAGATCGCCGACAACCTCCTTTCGAACGCCCTCAAATTCACCGACAGGGGCGGGGTAACCGTCGCGGTGCGCCTTGAGAATGCCGACCGGCTCGTCTTCTCGGTGAAGGATACGGGCCGCGGAATCGGCCGCGAGGAGCAGGAGCGCATCTTCCGCGAATTCGTGCGTCTGCGCTCGGCCGAGGGTGTCGACGGCTTCGGCCTCGGTCTCTCGATCGTCGACCGGCTGGTGAGGCTGCTCGGGGGCAGCATCCGGCTCGAAAGCGTGCCCGGCGAGGGGAGCGAGTTCATCGTCTCGGTGCCGGTCGGAGTGCCGCCGGCGCATCCCGAATCCACCTTGCGGTCCGGAGCCGGATTGCGGCTGCTGTGGGTGGACGACGATCCGTTGCAGCTGGAGATGACCGCCGCGCTGTGCCGCGCCGAGGGGATCGAGGCGGCCTCGTGCCCCTATCCCGAGTATGCCGCCCGTCTGGTCGCCGAACAACGGTTCGACGCCGTGTTCACCGACATACAGATGCCTTCGATGGATGGGTTCCGGGTGCTCGAAGCGATTCGCAGCGTGCGGAGCGACCTGCCCGTCGTGGCGGTCTCGGCCCGTTCGGAGCCGATGCCGGAGGGATTTGCGGGCGTACTGCGCAAACCCTTCTCCGCGGCGGAGCTGCTGGAGCTGCTCGACGCGATCGTCGGATTGCGTCCGGCAGCGCCGGCGGATGCAGAAAGTGCCGCCGGAGGGGCGACCGTCGCGGGATTCGAGGCTCTGACGGCCTTCGCGGGCGACGATGCGGCGGCGGCCCGCGAGATTCTCCGCACGTTCGCCGAGCAGAACGCCGAGGCGTGCGACCGGCTCTGCGAAGCCCTCGCCGCGGACGACGCCCGAACCGTGAGGGCGCTCGCGCACCGCATGGCGCCGATCTTCACGATGCTCGGCACCGAGGAGGTCGCCTCGGCGCTCCGGATCCTCGAACGGTGCGGAGAACCTGTGGACGAGGAGGTGCGGCGTTTGACGCTGCGGACCGTCGAAAGTGTGCGGCGGATCGTCGCGGAAGCGCAAAAAAGAGTATCTTTGCAATCGGTATGAAACGGATTCTGATCGTAGACGACGACGTAACGTTCGCTCTGATGCTCGCCACGTGGCTCGGGAAAAAAGGGTTCGAAACGGCGACCGCGGCAAGCCTCGAAGCGGCCCGCAAGCGGCTCGCGGAGGAGTCGTGCGACCTCGTGCTGACGGACATGCGGCTGCCCGACGGCGACGGCACCGATCTGCTGGAGTGGATCGCCCGCCGCGCGGAAGCCGTGCCGGTGATCGTGATGACGGGCTATGCCGAGATCGGCAATGCCGTGCGGAGCATGAAGCTCGGTGCGAAGGACTACGTGTCGAAACCGGTGAATCCCGAGGAGCTGCTGCAAAAGATCCGCGAGGCGACGGAGCGGCCGAAGACTGCGGCTTCTGCTTCGGTCCCGGCCGTCGGGAACGACGCCGCTTCCGCGGTCCGTCCGTCGGCGGGGAGGACGGTGCCCGACTACATCGAGGGGCGCAGCGATGCCGCCCGCAAGCTCTACGAGCATGTGCGGCTCGTGGCTCCCACGCAGATGTCGGTGCTCATCGAGGGCGAAAGCGGCACGGGCAAGGAGCACATCGCCCGTCTGATCCACGAACGGAGCCGCCGGGCGGACAAGCCCTTCGTCGCGGTGGACTGCGGCGCGATCCCCCGCGAGCTGGCCGCATCGGAGTTTTTCGGCCATGCGAAGGGGTCGTTCACGGGAGCTCTGAGCGACAAGACCGGAGCTTTCGAAGCGGCGAACGGAGGCACGCTCTTTCTCGACGAGGTGGGGAACCTCACCTACGAGACGCAGGTGCAGCTGTTGCGCGCCTTGCAGGAGCGCCGGATTCGTCCCGTCGGCGGTCTGCGCGAGATACCGACCGATATCCGCATCGTTTCGGCGACCAACGAGAATCTCGAAGAGGCCATTGCGCGGGGTGCGTTCCGGGCCGACCTCTACCACCGCCTCGATCAGTTCGTGCTCCGGATGCCCCGGCTGCGGGATACGCCCGAAGATATTCTGCTCTATGCCGATTTCTTCCTCGACGAGGCCAACCGCGAGCTGGACAAGAAAATCGTGGGATTCGACGCCGGAGCCGCCGCCGCCCTGCGGAACTTCCCGTGGCCGGGCAATCTCAGGCAGATGAAGAACGTGGTGATGTACGCCACGCTGCTGGCCGCAGGGGAGTATATCACCTGTGCGGAGCTCCCGTCCGAGATCACGGGCGCGGAGTCGGCCGCTACGCTGCTCCGCGATCCCGCGACCGAGGAGCAGCGCATCCGTCGTGCGCTCGCGGCCTCGGGCGGCAACAAGTCGCAGGCTGCCAAAGCGCTCGGCATCGACCGCAAAACCCTCTACAACAAGCTCCGTCTCTACGGGATCGAGTAGAGAGGGGCGCTCGCGGTTTTTCGACGTTCGTCTTCGTCGCCTCTGCTTTCCGCGTTTTCTTCCCACCCCGGTGCCGTATGAGTTGCGGTATCCGTTTCGAGGATGGCGGCAGGACGGTCTCCCTGTATCGTCCGAGCCCGTACTGTTTCGACGAACGGGGTGCGGGAGGGGCCGTGTCCGATGATTGCCGGGACCGGAGGAGGGGCGACTGCCGAGCGCGGGGCGATGGTTTTTTTGAAGTTTATTCGACATCGCCACGGCGAAGCCGGAGGTTCGCCGCGTCCCTGTAGAGGCGGCCGGCCCATTGCCCGGTGCCCTTGTCGGTCCGGCCGCAGCCGAACGGCGAACGAATTCCGATTTCTGTATTTTTCGTGCCGAAAAGTCGCCTGTCCGGCGCTGGCGGCGGATACTTCGGGCTTGCTTCGCCGCAGGGGTAGAGGGGCTTCGGACGCAGTGCGGATAAAACCGTTCGTGAGACGGACAGTTGCGGGACCTTTGGTCCGTCGACGGATTTTGGCGAACGACTGTGTACGGGTCTGCCGGCACGTGCGGCGACAGACGGATGGCGGTCCGCGAGCGGTCGGCCGGTGGCGCCGCAACGGAAAGGCGCGGGTCTTTGTACCGTAAACGCTCCCCGTTTCGGATCGCGTTCGTCCCCCCCCCTCTCTCCGGGACCTTTTTTCCGAGATACGGATGCGCTGGACGACAGCGCGCGCATTACGATCCGACGCATCGGCCGGGGAGCTGCCGGCGGCAAAGCCTCCTCCCTCCGGCCGAGAATGGCGGAGCGACGGGAGTCGTGTGGATTTTTTCCACGCATCCACACCGCAGGTCCACACTTTTCCCCATCCGTGCGGAATTTTGAATAGTGTGTATAGTTCGGTCGAACAGCGGGTTATCGAAATAGCCTGTCAGCGGCATGCGGCTTGATCCTTTTTCGGTCGGAACGGGTTGCGAACGACGGCCCGAACGATAAACGGAGTTAAACCTTCTAAAATTTCAAGACCATGAAAAAGACATTGGCAGCACTGGCAGCAGTGATGATGATGGGCGGTACGATTGCATGTGCCCAGCAGCCCGAGAAGAACACGACCAACGACAAGACGGCTACCGAGCAGCCGGCCGCTGAGCAGAAAGCCGAGGGTACTTGTCCGGAGAAGTGCGAAAAGACGGGCGCTCAGACCGAATCCGGACAGGGTTCGACCGCGAAGCCCGCTGAGGGCACGGCAACGAATGCCAAGTAGTTTGTTTGGGGGATACATCAAATCTGACATTGCTTGCCTGCCGCTCCGTCCGACCGACGGAGCGGTTCTTTTCGTGCCGTCGCCGCACCCGTTTTTCGGCGTTCGTCTTCGCCGCGGAGCCTGTTTCCGCGCCTTTCGCATGGGGGCGGCGGCATCCGCTTCGTGGATCGACGGGAGGCGGGTCCGCATGGATGTTTTTCGGCCGGATTGCGGACGGTTCCGGCATGGTCCGATAATGGCTGCTCCTCTTTTGCGGCAGAGTGCATGGGGACGTGTCCGCCCTGCCGCCGGTGCGGGACGGTGAAAGTTCGTGGAGCTGCAAATGAGTGCGCCCGCAATGCACAGTTTGCGGCGGTGCGGAAGGGGAAAGAGTAAGATCCGGTGCTGCGAGTGCTTTCGGCGCGGTGCGGAAAATGCCGGGAGTGTCTTTTCCGGCCTCTTTCGGGCGTCCTGTCGGTACGGAAGGGAGGCCGAGGTTTGCGGCACCTTCTTCCCGAGTGGGAGCGGCTGTCCCGGGCGGATGCCCCGGAACGGGAAAGGGGCTGTCTAACAAGTCCCTAAAATCGGAAATCACCCCTGTCGGAATAAATTCCGGCAGGGGTGAAATCGTTCAAATCAGACTTGTTGGACAGCTCCTTTGCGGAAGCCGTGCGAATCGTAAGCTACCAGATGATTACGCGCTCTTCGACGGGCATGAACATCGCTCCGCCGTCGATGCCGAAGGCGTCGTAGAACTCCTGAATGTTGCGCAGCGTGGCGTTCACGCGCCACTTGCCCAGCGAGTGCACGTCTTCTTTGGTCAGGCGTGCGATCTCCTCGTCGCGGATGTTCTGCGCCCAGAGGGTTGCATAGCCGAGGTAGAAACGCTGTTCGGGCGTGAAGCCGTCGATCGGCGCGACGCCCGAGGTGTCGAGCGCGTTGTGCAGCGCCGTGTAGGCTACGCGCAGACCGCCCTGATCGGCGATGTTCTCGCCGAGGCAGAGTGCGCCGTTGGCATAGACGGCGGGCTGTCCGTCGCGCGCGGGAAGCACCTCGATGGCATCGAACTGCTTGACCAGAATGTCGGTCTTTTTCTTGAAGGCTTCGGCGTCGGCATCGGTCCACCAGTTGTTCATGTTGCCGTCCTTGTCGAACTGACGGCCCTGATCGTCGAATCCGTGGGTCATCTCGTGGCCGATCACCACGCCGATGGCGCCGTAGTTCACCGCGTCGTCCGCATCGGGATTGTAGAACGGCGGCTGGAGAATGGCGGCCGGGAAGCAGATTTCGTTGCTCAGCGGGCTGTAATAGGCGTTGACCGTCTGGGGCGACATCTGCCACTCCTCCTTGTCGACGGGTTTGCCCAGCTTCGAAAGGTTGTCGGCGATGTACCACTTGTTCACGGCCACGATGTTCTCCCAGTAGCTCTTCGCAGGGTCGATTTCGAGCGTCGAATAATCCTTCCACTTGTCGGGATAGCCGATCTTCACGGTGAACGTCGAGAGCTTCTCCTGAGCTTTCGCCTTCGTTTCGTCGCTCATCCAATCGAGGTTGGCGATGTGTTGGCTGAGGGCCTTTTGCAGGTTTTTCACCATTTCGACCATGCGGGCCTTGTCCTTTTCGGGGAAGTACTTGGCTACGTAGATCTCGCCCACGGCCTCGCCCAGCGAACCGTTGGGCACGGCCATCGCACGCTTCCAGCGCGGCTTGGGCTCCTGTGTGCCGGACATCACGCGGCCGTAGAGGTCGAACGATGCGGCGTAGAAATCGTCGCTCAGATACGAGGTCGCACCGTCGATGTACTGTGCCGCGAGGTAGTGGCGCAGCGCTTCAACGGGCATCGTCTTGAGGATTTCGTTCGCGGCGGCGAGCGACGAAGGCTGCGTTACGATGATCGTCTCGAAGTCGCCCAGACCCGTCGTGCGGTAGTACTCGGCCCAGTCGATCGCATCGTAGGTCTTCTCGAAGTCGGCCTTCGACATCGGGTTGTACTGCGCTTGCAGGTTGCGCAGCTCGACGTTCGACCAGAACTTCTCGGCCAGCGCCGTCTCGACCTTCATCACATCCTCCACGGCCTGCGGAATCTCGGCTTCGGGCATGCCCGCGAGGGTGAAGATCTTGGCGAGGTACTCTTTGTAGGCGGTGCGGATGCGTTCGTTCTCGGCGTCGAGATAGTAGTCGCGGTTGCCCATCGTGAGCCCGCTCTGGCCGGCATAGAGGGCATTCATGTCGCTGTTCATCAGATCGGCCTGCACGCCTACCGAAAAGAAGGGGTTGGCCGTCGATGCGTGCAGGCGGGCGATGGCCCGCGTGAGCTGGCTGCGGTCGTCGAGGGCGAGCAGCTCCGCTACGCCGGCCGCGATCGGCGCGGCGCCTTCGCGGTTGAGGCGCACCGAATCGAGACCCATTTTATAGAGGTCCGAGATCTTCTGTTCGACGGTGCCCCGCTCGGCCGTCTGCTTCGACATCTCCTTGAAGAGGTCGTTGATGCGGATCTGGTTGTTCTCGCCGATCATGTCGAATGCGCCGTAACGGGCATACTCCGGCTTGAGCGGATTGCGCTCCTGCCAGCCGCCGGTGGCGTACTGGTAGAAGTCGGTCTCGGGGGCCGCCGCGAGGTCGAAATTCGCGGGGTCGATCGCCGGAGTCTTCGCCGGCTGGTTGTCGCACGCTGCCATAAATGCTGCTGTGGTCGCTAAAAGAAACAATTTCTTCATAGGATGTATTTTAGGTTTTTTTGCGGGGGCGCGTCCGCAGGGAACGCGCCCCGCCGCGGTTAAGTCGGTTGTCCGTTATTTGCGGATGGCGGCCACGCCCGGCAGCTCTTTGCCCTCGATGTATTCGAGCAGCGCACCGCCGCCCGTCGAAACGTAGGAGACCTTGTCCGCGAGGCCGAACTTGTTGATGCAGGCCACCGAGTCGCCGCCGCCGATGAGCGAAAAGGCGCCTGCGGCCGTCGCTTCGGCGATGGCCTCGGCCACGGCTTTCGAACCGGAGGCGAACTTGTCGATCTCGAATACGCCCACGGGACCGTTCCAGAGGATCGTCCGGCAGCCGAGGATGTGCTCGCGGAAACGCCGCTTGCCCTCCTCGCCGATGTCCACGCCCTGCCACCCGTCGGGAATATCGTCCGACGGAGCGGTCGCGGTCCGGGCGTCGGCCGAGAATGCGTCGGCGACGAGCGCGTCGGGCGACATCACCAGTTCGATGCCCTTTTCCTTGGCTTTGGCGAGGATGTCGAGCGCCACGGGGAACATCTCGGGTTCGCAGATCGAGTTGCCGATGCGGCCCCCCTGCGCCGCGGCGAAGGTGTAGGTCATGCCGCCGCCGATGACGATCGAATCCACTTTCTCCATCAGTTTCTCGATGATCGAGATCTTGGTCGAGACCTTCGATCCGCCGATGATGGCGCAGAAGGGGCGCTGCGGATGCTGCATCACGCCTTCGATGGCTTTCAGCTCGTTCTCCATCACGTAGCCGAACATTTTGTCCTCGGGGAAATAGTCGGCGATGAGCGCCGTCGAGGCGTGGGCGCGGTGAGCCGTGCCGAAGGCGTCGTTGATGTAGCAGTCGGCGTAGGAGGCCAGCCGCTTCACGAACTCCTTCTGCGAAGCCTTCACGGCCTTCTTGGCTTCGGCCTTCTCCGCGTCGTCGGCGTCGTCGGCCAAGCCGCGGGGCTTGCCCTCCTCCTCGGCGTAGAAACGCAGGTTCTCCAGAAGCATCACTTCGCCGGGCTTCAGATCGCGGGCCATGCGGGCGGCTTCGTCGCCCGTGCAGTCGCCGGCGAAGAGCACCTTGCGTCCGAGCAGCCGCTCGATGTCGGGGACGATCTGACGGAGGGAGTATTTGGGATCGGGATTCTTCTTCGGACGGCCCAGATGCGACATCAGGATCACCGAGCCGCCGCCGGAGAGTACTTTTTCGATGGTGGGGATCGCCGCGCGGATGCGGGTGTCGTCCGTTACGCGGCCCTCGTCGTCGAGGGGTACGTTGAAGTCTACGCGGATGATCGCGCGTTTGCCTTTGAAATCGTAGGAATCGATCTTGAACATGGTTGTTGCGGATTAAAATTGCTGTTGATTCACTCTCATTTACTTAAATAACGCGACAAATTTAGGAAATATTTCCCTAAATCGGTTCGTTTCGCCTCGGTTTTTGGACTTTGCGGGGAGCTGCCCTTCCGCCGCGGCGCACGGCCTCGGTGGAGGCTTTGGCGTCCCGACGCAAAAAATGCGCCGTCCGCCGTGCACCGGCGGTCGCCGGCACCCGCCGGGGCGGTGCGGGGCAAGCGGCCGCCGAACGGAAAGTGCGGCCCCAATGACCGCCGACCGCAAAAGATGCGGAACAGTTGCCGAAATCTTCGTATATTTGCAGGTTATACGGCCCCAATGCTCGAAAAATTAGCCAAACAGACCGCCGTTTACGGCATCAGCACCATCGTCGTGCGGTTCCTGAGCTATCTGCTCACGCCCTACTATACCCGTATTTTCGGGCAGGAGACCTACGGCGTCGTTACCGACATCTATGCGCTGATTCCGCTGGCGCTCACGCTGCTGACGATGGGCATGGAGTCGAGCTACTTCCGCTTCGCGGCCAAGGCCGAAGAGGCCGGCGGCGACGTGGCGGCGGCCAAGCGGAAACTCTTCGCCACGACGTGGGGCGTCACGTCGCTCGCCGCCGCCGGGTTCTTCGCCGCGGCGCTCCTCTTCCGCGACGGTGCGGCGCGGTTGATGGGCGAGGTCTATACGCTCCACCCCGAGTACATCGTGTGGGTGGCGGCGATCGTCCTTTTCGACGTCTGGGCCGCGATCCCCTTCTCGCGTCTGAGGGAGCAGGGGCGCGCGATGACCTTCGTGGGATTCAAGCTGCTCGGCGTGGTGCTCAACGTGGCGCTGGCCGTAGCGTTCGGCCTGATGGGGCTCTACGCCACCGACTTCGGCGTGGGCTGGGTGTTCGTGGCGAACCTCGCGGCCAGCGCCGCGACGTGGGGGGCGGTCCTCTGCACGGCGGACCGCACCGTGCCGCGCATCTCGCTGCCGCTGCTGGCGGCGGTCTTCGCCTACTCGCTGCCGCTGCTGGCGGGCGGACTGGCCGGTACGGCCAACGAGTTCATCGACCGCCAGCTGATCAAATACCTCGTGCCGGAGGGGGCGATGGCGCAGTTGGGTGTCTATGGGGCGATCACGAAGATCGCCGTGGTGATGATGCTCTTCTATCAGATGTACCGCCTTGCGGCCGAGCCGTTCTTCCTGTCGAATTTCAGGAAGACGGATTTCGTGCGGATGAACGCCGCGGCTCTGAAATACTACGTAATGGCTTCGATGGTCATTTTTCTGGGCATCGCGCTGTTCCGCGATCTGTTCGCGCTGATCGTGGGCCGCGAATTCCGCGAGGGGATTTACATCCTGCCCGTGGTGCTCGGAGCCAACGTGCTGACGGGCGTGTGGCTCAACCTCTCGTTCTGGTACAAGCGCGAGGAGCGGACTTCGCTGGCGGTCGTCGTAACGGGCACGGGCCTTGCGGCGATCCTCGGCTTCGGCAGTTGGATGATCCCCCGCTGGGGCTATTTCGGCGCGGCGTGGGCGCGGCTGGCGAGCGAGACGGCGATGGTCGCCGTGAGCTGGTGGCTCAACCGCCGCTTCTTCCCGACGCCCTACGACTGGAGGCGCATCGGGGAGTATGCGGCCGCGGCGCTCGGGGTCTTCGCCCTGTGCGAAGCGGCGACGGCCTGCATCGGCAATAAATGGGCCGGATATGCGTTTAATATCGTGGCGTTTGCAGGATACGCGGCCTACCTCGTCCGCCGCGAGCGGATCGACCTCGGGGCCTTGGTCCGCTCGGCCCTCGGACGAAGATAGACGGGGGTGGCTGCGACGAGGGGGGGCTGCGGTATTGCGCGCGCTTCGCGGCATTCGCCGCGGACGGCGCCGTGGCGGCAGCGTCCTGCCGGAACGCACCGAGCTGCGGCAGACGGCGGCGAAACGGAGAAAAAGGAGATGAACGAGAGCCGCGGCGCTCGCTGGAACGGCCGGGGAGCGCGGGCGGCGGCATTGGGAAAATAGACGACGATGCGATTTGCGGATATTATAGGGCAGGAAGACCTGAAGCGGCGGCTGGTGCAGTCGCTCGACGCGGGCCGCGTGAGCCATGCGCAGCTTTTCAGCGGCGCAGCCGGCGCGGGCACGCTGCCGCTGGCCGTGGCCTATGTGCAGTACCTCAACTGCCGCCATCGCCGCGACGGCGATTCGTGCGGCGAATGCCCCGACTGCCGCCGGATCGCGGCGCTCGAACATCCCGACCTGCATCTGGTGTTCCCCGTGAACAGACAGGGCAAGAAGTCGGGCGAGGCGGTGCGCAGCGACGAGTTCCTGCCCCAGTTCCGCCGTCTGTTCGCCGAGCGGCGGGGATGGTTCTCGCCTCAGGACTGGTACGACCGGCTCGATCTGGGCAAGACCCTGCGGGGCATGATTACGGCGCGCGAGGCGGACGAGATCGTCCGCAAGCTCTCGTACAAGCCTTACGAAGCCGATTACAAGACGATGCTCGTCTGGCTGCCCGAGACGATGAACGAGGAGGCGGCCAACAAGATCCTCAAGATCCTCGAAGAGCCGTGGGAGCGGACGCTCTTCCTGCTGGTTTCGGTGCGTCCGGACCTGCTGCTGCCCACGATCCTGTCGCGCACGCAGGAGGTCGCCGTGCCGCGTCTCGCGCCCGACGTGCTGGAGCGGGCCGCCGCCGGGCGGGGCGTCGCCGATCCGCAGCAGGCCCGCACGCTCGCGCGTCTCGCCTCGGGCGACCTGCTGGAGCTGGAGCGTCTGCTCGCCGGAGAGGACGAAGGTGGCCGCAGGGAGCATTTCGACCTGTTCTGTTCGCTGATGCGTCTGAGCTATAACGACAAACACCTCGAACTGATCGGCTGGGCCGAGGAGGCCGCGCAACTGCCGCGCGAGCAGCAGCGGGGGTTTCTCGTCGATGCGGCCCGTCTGCTGCGCGAGAGCTACATGCTCCATGCGGGTTTGGGGCGCATCGGCTATCTCTGGGGTGCCGAGCTGGCCTTCTGTTCGAAGTTCGCACCCTATGTCGGGTCGGAGAACATCGAGCCGCTCGTCGCCGAGATCGAGTCGGCCATGGCACAAATCTCGCAGAACGGCAATCCGACCATCGTATTCACCCATTTCGCGCTCTCGGTGAGCAAAATGATTAAACGTATGTAGCTTATGCCGCGTGTAGTGATTCTGACCGGAGGAAATATCGGCGACGTGAAGTCGCGCTTGCAGAGCGCCCAGCAGCTCATCAACGAGCGTGTGGGCGCCGTCCTGCGCTGTTCGCACCGCTACGAGACCGCTCCTTGGGGTTTCGGAGCCGGGGGGGCCGCGCCCTTTTCGAATCAGGTGATGGAGGTTTCGACCGACCTCGCGCCCGAGCAGGTGCTCGACGCCTTGCAGAGGATCGAGTGCGAACTGGGCCGCGACCGCGGGGCCGAGGCGCGCGACCGCGAACGCACGGGCGAGCGCTACTCGTCGCGGAAGATCGACATCGACATCCTCTTCTACGGCGACGAGGTGATCTCGACCGAACGGTTGCAGGTGCCGCATCCGCTCATCGCCGAGCGGGAGTTCGTGTTGCAGCCGTTGTGCGAAATTCTGCGAACGAAACGTCATCCCGTAACCGGCCGAAGCGCCGCCGAGATGCTTGACGAACTCAAAAAACGCCGCGCCGCCGTCGGTCCGGACGCGGGTCCGAGGCGGGACGGCGGCGGCCGAAAACAGAACGAATCATGAACGGAGCGAAGAGACTGACCGCATTGCTGGCGGCCGCGGCGATCGTCTGGGGCTGCTCGAAGACCGTGGGATACGACACGATGTACGTGCTGCGCCCCTACGTGCAGCAGGAGAACGGAGGCGACATGGAGAGCCTGCCGCAGATCCGGGCCTATGCCTTCGCCGCCGATACGATGCAGTGGACCGTGGCCTCGTACGAGGATGCGCTCGAAGGCATTCTCACCATGCGCTACGCTCCGGCGCAGAAACGTTCGGACGCACTGGCCGTCGCCGAACCCTACCCGCCCGTGGACACCATTCCCGCGTCGGCGAACTGGGTGCAGATGCACATCCTGCTTCCGTCGGCGATGATCGTGGCGGTAGACACTGAGAACCGGCTCTATGCCTACCGGCAGCAAGCGTTCAGCGAGAACGTCTCGCCCTACATGATCTCGGTGGCTTTCCGGCCGTGGAAGGAGACGAATTTCTACAAGGACGGCGAGTGGTGGATGTTCAACGACTTCTACGTCCCGAGCGAGCCCGAAACGCCGGACAGCCCGGAGACGCCCGAAACGCCCGAAACGCCCGAAACGCCCGAAACGCCCGAAACGCCCGAAACGCCCGAAACGCCGGACGTTCCCGGGACGTCTGACCCCGATGCGCCCGGCGGACAGCAACCGGAGACTCCGGTCGTGCCCGACGGGTCCGAGACCGAATAAGACACGGATTATGCAGAAGAAACGAATCATACAGTTGCTCCGTCTGTGCGTCGCGCTGCTTTTTCTGCCGGCGTTCGTGGTCCGCTGCGCGAGCATACTCACCCCCACGGGCGGCCCGAAGGACACGCTTCCGCCCGTCATCACGGCCATGACGCCCGACAATTTCACCACGCGGATGAAGGACGGGAGCAAGATCTACATCGAGTTCGACGAATTCGTGCAGCTCAAGGACCAGCAGAAGGAGTTCTTCACCTCGCCGGCCATGAAGAAGAAACCGGTCCTCTCGATCCGGGGCCGGGGCGTGGTCGTCCAGCTCCGCGACACGTTGCGGCCCAATACGACCTATGCGCTCAATTTCGGCAGCGCGATCCGCGACAACAACGAGGGCAATCCGCTCAACGCGATGCGCTATGTCTTCTCGACGGGCGACGAGATCGACTCGATGCTCATGTCGGGCTATACGGCCGACAGCTACAAGGCCGATTCGGTTTCGAAGACCTTCATCTGGTTCTTCGCGGCCGATTCGGTGGAGAACGTCGCCGAGTACGACTCCACGCTCTTCAAGTACCAGCCTCAGGCGATCGCGCGCGCCGAGAACAACGGCATTTTCATCGCGCAGAACCTCAAGCCCGTGCCCTACCGCGTCTATGCCGTGGAGGACCGCAACGACAACCAGATGTACGATCCGTCGGTCGATCAGGTGGGGTTCCTCGAAGGCACCTACAATCCGGCCGAGCAGCCCGACTTCGCCATCTGGTACGATTCGATCCGCCAGTATCCGACGGCCGAACCCCAGCTCTACTTCCGGATGTTCACCGACCGTGCGTTCCGCCGTCAGATGCTCTCGCAGAGCACCCGGCCCCAGCAGCACAAGGCGATGCTCTACTTCAATGCGGCGCATCCCCGGATCGAGGAGCTGCGCTTCGACAGCATCCCTCCGGAGCGCGTGATCGTGGAGCCGCTGACCGAAGGCCGCGATACGCTGGCGCTGTGGTTCGACGTGCCGTCGGCCGAGCTGCCCGATACGATCAAGGGGTCGATCACCTATTTCAAGCACGACACCACCAATACGCTGCAGTCCGTAACGGAGCCGCTCAAGCTGGAGTGGCATCTCGTCGAAACCAAGGAGCAGGAGAAGGAGCGCGAACGCCGCGAGCGCGAGCGCCGCAAGGCCGAAGAGGCCGGCGAGGAGTATGTGCCGCCCAAAGAGAAGAATCCGTTCGCCTTCAAACTCTCCCTTACGGGCGAGGTCAACCCCGAAGAGCACCTCACCGCAGAGTTCGACTATCCTCTCGTGCAGGTCGATTCGGCGGCGATGCTCCTCACGCACACCGACGAGGAGAACAACGTTACGGATATTCCCATGCGCTTCGTGCGCGATACGGCCGACCTGCACAAATGGCGCATCGAAGCGCCGTGGAAGCTCGGCGGCGGCTATACGCTGACGATTCCCGAGGGAGCGCTCCGGGATGTGGCGGGGATGTCGAACGACTCGCTCGTGGGGAAATACACGGTGATGGACCCCGAGAAGTTCGCCGTGGTGAAGATCGACGTGATCCCCAAGACCGACAGTGCCAAATACATCATCCAGCTGCTCGACGGCAGCGGCGCGCTCAAACAGGAGCGCCGCGACGTAACGCGGGGTCTCGTGCAGTTCAACTACGTGCCGGCGGGCGATATTCAGCTGCGCGTCATCGAAGACATGAACGGCAACGGACGGTGGGACACGGGCAATGTCGTCGAACGCCGCCAGCCCGAACGCGCCGAGCTCTACCGCAACGCCGACGGCGAAGAGATCTTCGTTACCAAGACCAACTGGGAGTTCGAGGTAACGATGGACATGAACGAACTGTTCGCTCCGGTAACGATGGAGTCGCTCGTCCGCCTTCTCGACGAGCGCGAACAGCAGCGATTGCGCAAGGAGGCCGAACGTCTGCTGAAAGAGGGGCCCAAGAATCGCAACGAGAACCAGAACACCGGCGGCGGCTTCGGCTTCGGCGGTGCCATGGGCAGCATGCGCAACATGGGCAGCGGCATGATGTAACGAACGTTTTCGATAAGCCGAGTGCGATCCGAGCTTTGCTCGGGAATCGCCGAGGCGAGAAAACGTACAAGATACGCAGAACGTTTTCGATAAGCCGGGTGCGACCCGGGTCTTGCTCGGGAATCGCCGGGGCGGGGAAACGTACAAGATACGCAGAACGTTTTCGATAAGCCGGGTGCGGTCCGGGTCTTGCCCGGGAATCGCCGGGGCGGGGAAACGGCCGTTCGAGGCAAACGGCTGCCGGTTGCGGTCGGAAGCCCCGTTCGGTGCCGGCGGCGGGACGGGTGCGGAAGTCTCCGGGCGGGCGCGCTCCGCCGCATGAAGCGGCGGCGAATCGCCGGCACGGGCGCGGCGATGGCGGAACTTTCGGCGAGGGACGCGGGAGAAGAAATGAAATGATGTTTTCGTCCGGCCGAGTGCGATCCGGGTGCCGCTCGAAGATCGTCCGGAGGGAAAGCGCCTGCAAAAACAGAACTTACGATGAAACGGATAACTACGATCATTACGACTCTGCTGCTGTTCTCGGCCGCGACCGCCGCGGCACAGCACACGCTGGGCCTGACGGGCGGCTTCGGCATGTCCACGGCGCGTTTCTACCCCAAGCAGGAGACCAAACCCCTCTGGGGCGGATACAACGCCGGCATCACGTGGCGCTACTACGGACCGCAGCGCTTCATCGGCGGCTTCGGCGCAGACCTCATCCTGATGCGTCAGGGTTTTTCGTTCGCCCCCTACGCCTCGACCACCGAGAACGAGGCCGACTATCTGTATTACACGCGCGAGCTCAATTCGCTGGTGCTGCCCGTCGTCTGGCAGCCTCATTTCTACATCCGGCACCGCGTGCGCGTCTTCCTCGAAGCGGCCGCGACCTTCTCCTACCACTTCGGTTCGACCTACGCGAACGAGATCGACGGCGTGTCGGGCGACTACGGCTTCAAGGTCGCGCGCGACAACCGCTGGGGATACGGTCTGGCGGGCGGAGGCGGCGTGGCGGTGCTCATCGGCCGTTTCGAAGCGATGGTGCGCGTGCGCTACTACTTCGGTTTCGGCGACATCGTGCGCAACCGCAACAAATATTCGGGCAACATGGACGACGGTCCCGAAAACCCGTTCTACCGCACGCCGCTGCGCTCGCCGCTCGACAACCTCAACTTCAGCGTCGGCGTGGCCTACCGCTTCAACCGCGAGGGGTTCGACGAGTGGAAGACGCCGCGTCCGAAGCGGCAGAAAAATCAGGAGACATTCAATTACAGTTTAGATTGAGACATACCATGGAAACGACACGACAACCCAAGATCGCCAGACAGATACAGCGCGACATCGCCGACATCTTCCAGAAGGAGGGGCGCGACCTGCTGCGCGGGACGCTCGTTACCGTTACGGAGGTGCGGGTGTCGCCCGACTTCAACTATGCGAAGATCTATGTCAGCATCTTCCCCTTCGACAAGGCGCCCGAGACGATGGCCGTGCTCGACAAGCAGAACCGGTTCATACGCCGCGAGCTGGGGCGCCGCATCAAGGACCAGCTCAAGAGCGTGCCCGAAATACAGTTCTTCCTCGACGATTCGCTCGAATACATCGAGCACCTCGAACAGGCGATGAAGGAGGATAAATAAACCGCCCGAGACCGATGTTCGCACGCTTCGTCGCACGACGCTATCTTTTCTCGCCCAAATCGCGTTCGGTCATCAACCTGATCGCGGGTTTGAGCGCGGTCGCGGTCGCCATGCCCGTGGCGGCGATGATCGTGCTGCTGTCGGTGTTCAACGGCTTCGAGACGCTCGTGAAGGCGACGGGGTCGGCCTTCGAGGCCGATCTGACGGTCGAACCCGCCGAGGGACAGACCTTTCCCGTCGCCGAGCTGGATACGGCGGCGGTGGCCCGGACGGCGGGTGTCGAAGCTTTCGCGTTCGTGCTGGAGCAGGGGGCGCTGCTCGAACGCAAGGGGCGGCAGGCCGCGGCCACGGTACGCGGCGCGGACGACCGCTATGCCGAGGTGTTCCCCATCGCCGCGGCGATCGCCGCAGGCGAATACCGGGTGCGGCTTGGCGACCTCGACCGGCTGGTCGTGGGACGGGCGATGGCGCAGGAACTGGGCATCCGCTCGCTGGCGGATGCCGACGTGGAGCTGTACGGGCTGCGCCGGGGCGGCTTCTCGTCGCTGCTGCCGTTTCAAAGCTACACGAAGCGCAGGGCCGCCGCAGCGGGGGTCTACACGCTCGATCTCGACACGGAGCGGCGTTACGTGCTGACCTCGCTCCGGCTCGCGCAGGAGCTCTTCACGCGGCCGGACCGCGCTTCGGCGCTGCTCGTGCGCATCGGCGGCGGGGACGACCCGGCACGGGTCGGCAAAGCGGTGGCGCAGGCTGTCGGCGACCGTTTCCGCGTAACGACGCGGGCCGAGCGCAACGCTTCGTTCTATGCCGTCATGAAGTATGAGAAGTGGGGCATCTTCTTCATCTCGCTGCTGGTGCTCGCGATCGCTTCGTTCTCGGTGGTGGGGGCGCTCGCTATGCTCATCACCGACAAGCGGGACGACATCCGCACGCTCGGCGCGCTCGGCGCGGGGGTGCCGCTCGTGCGGTCGCTTTTCCGCTGGGAGGGATGGTATGTCGCCGGGCTCGGCGCGGCGGCGGGAGTCGTCGTGGGCGTGGGGGCCGTCCTCGTGCAGCAGCGTTTCGGCCTCATCGAGATTCCGGCCGATTCGTTCCTCACGAAGAGCTATCCCGTGGAACTCCGCATGGCCGATCTGGCGGCGGTGCTGGCGGCGTTTGCCGCCGTCGCTGCGGCGGTTACGCACCTTACGGTGCACAGCATGATTAGAAACGAAAAATGACCGTTCCCGACCGGGGCGTCCGGGTTTTGCACGGACGGTCGCCGGGACGAAAACCGATCCTAAACGACAGAACCGATATGACGAAGCGAACGCTGTTTTTCCTGTCGCTGCTGCTCGCGGCAGCCTGTTCACACCACAAGATCATACCCGACGACAAACTTGCGATGATCTTCCGCGATGCGTTTCTGGCGAATGCCTATGTCGGCGAGCAGGGCATCCGGACCGATTCGCTGCGGATCTACGAGCCGATATTCGAGCGGTACGGCTATTCGGCCGAAGACGTGGAGTACACCGTCGGCAACTTCTCGAAACGCAAGAGCGCCCGCCTGAGCGACGTGGTCGAAGCCGCCATCGGCATGCTCGATGCCGAGGGAACCTATTACGAACGCGAGGTCGCCGTGCTCGACACGATCGCCAACGCTTCGCGGCGCGCCCTCATGCGCACGATCTACGCCGACTCGCTCCTCACGATGAAACGGCTGAAGGACTCGTCGCGTCTTTGCATCACGCTCGACAGCATCCGTGCGGGCGAATACCGCGTTTCGGCACGTTATCTGGTGGACAGCCTCGACCGGAACCGCGGCCTGCGCGGAGGCGTCTGGACGGAGCTGCCGGACGGTTCGCGGCGCAACGTCTATACGTTCTACATGCGCCGCGGCACGGAAGAGACTTTTACGCGGAATCTGACGGCCGATACGTCGATGCGCCGGCTCGTGGTGAATCTCGCCAACTTCACCCGCGAGCGCAAACGGCCGTCGGTAACGATCCGCGATCTGAAGATCGAATACACGCCCCCTGCGGAGGCGGCCGTCGACAGTTTCTATCTCCGCCAGCTCGATATACGGATCTTCGCCGAGGAGTTTTTCCGCCATGCAGAGCCGAAAGATAGCCTCTAATCTGCTCTGGACGCCGGAAGGGTTCGTGCGCCATCCGCTCGTAACGGTCGGCGGCGACGGCCGGATCGAGCGGGTCGAGGTCTGCGCGGAGCCCGACCGCTCCGCTTGCACGGAGTTCTACGCGGGCATCCTGACCCCCGCTTTCGTCGATGCGGGTGCTTCGGGCGATGCTGCCGCGGCGGCCGGGGCAGCCGGGGGGAACGGTCGTCCGAGCCTCGGCGGGGGAACGGCGGTGCCGATGCAGTCCGGCGCTTCGGGCGGCGACTCTGTGTCGGTCGTCGGACCGGAGCCGGTCGGTGCTGCTGCTTCTGCGGACGGTGCGGCGCAGCATGCCCGGAGGGATTTTCTGTGTGTGCGCTCGGCAGCCGACTACGACCGTCTGGTCGGAACGGGACAAGCCGCGCAGACGACCGTTTGCCTCGGGGCGGATCCGGCGTCGCCGGATCCGCTCGGTTCGATGCTCGGGGTGCTGGCCTCGGTACGGGGCGTCCCGTTGCACGAATTGATCGGTTGGGCGACGCGGAACGGGGCGCTGGCGCTCGGCATCGGACGGGATGCCGGCACGGTCGAAGCCGGGAAACGATGCGGGCTCTGCCTGCTTCGGGGGCTCGACTACGAACGGCTGGCCCTTACGCCGGCCTCTGCGATCCGCCGGATTCTTTGATCGCACCCGTCGCGTTTCGGAGCGTTCCATCCGCTGTCGTGTGTCCTGATTCCGGCGTATTCCCTCTTGCTTTCAATCTGCACCTGAGCCGCTGCGATGCTGTTTGCGACGGGTATCTTCCATGATGTATCGAGGTCTTATGGGTCATTTCAGACGAAAATACGGCAGGGATTCGGAGTGATCTTGCGTGTTCTCTGCTTCGTGGACAGAGACGGCGAAAGCTGTCCGGATAAACGTTGTAAAACTACTGTTTCATGCAGAAGATTCACGGAGTTTTGAAGGTTGCGGTTGCCGCCTCGCTGTTATCCGGCGTTGTCCTGTGCGGCGGCTGCGCCCGCGACGGGATTCTGCCCGTCGAAGAGCCGATGGTGTCGGATGCTGTCGGTCCGGATCATGTAAGCGTCGAATCGGCGCGGGCGGCTTTGGCTCGCTTTCAGGCGGACGGGAAGGGAGACCGGCCATGACGCCGCTGTAAGAATCGATATGCCCGGAGGCATTCCGACGGAGGCGTTCGATCCGGGTATTTTGCATGCGGAAAGGATGCAATGGGCGCCGTACAACAACGATTGTCCCGTGAGAGGGTGCTTCCGTCGGGATGTGTCGCACGCGCTTAAGGGCGGATTCTGTCCTGCGACAAGCGGATATTCGAGGTCGGATCGGGAATTATTAGGCCGCGAGGTCTATGTGTATGCAATAGTTGTGGCGGCGACGGACATACGGTGAATTATCCCGTTACGACCGGCTTCGTGTGGGGACGTATCGGATGCAGGCAGGCCGAAGCTGTTTTCGGTTCCGGCATGAAGGTGGTTGCGTGCACGGGACATGAAGTCGTAGCGGATGAACCCGCAGGACCGTATGTGCGGCAGACCGAACGTTGGAAAAGGTGTCTGGCTGTGCGGAGGGGGCTGTCCGGCGCATCTGCGGCGAACGGTTCCGCCCTTGCCGGGACCGGTTCCGGCAAGGGCGGTTTCCAACTTTCGGAGCCTGTCGGAAAGTCTCTTTCCTGCCCTCCCCCCCCCTCTTCCGCTTCGGCGGGCTTACAGCCACTTTTTGTACTTGAAGAACCAGATCGTGAGGCCCGAGCAGAGCAGCATCAGCCCGATGGCGAAGAGGTAGCCCATCGGGATGACCATGCCGTTGGCGAGCCGGACCGTCCAGTCGAGTTCGGGCATGTATTTGAAGTTCATGCCGTACATGCTGGCGATGAGCGTCGCGGGCATGAAGATCACGGCCGCCACCGAGAAGATCTTGACGATCTCGTTCTGCTCGATGTTGATCAGGCCCAGCGCCGCATCCTGAATGTAGTCCAGACGTTGGAACGAGAAGTCGGCGTGATTGATGAGCGAGTTGACGTCCTTGATCATCAGTTGCAGACGGGGATAGATGTCGTTCGGAAAGCGCTCCGAGCGCAGGATGCCCGACAGCACGCGCTGACGGTCGAAGATGTTTTCGCGCAGCGACATGGTGCTCTCCTGCAAGGCGCTGATGCGGTGCAGCACGGCTTTGTCGATCGAGTCTTCGGAGTTGATGTCCTTCGAGAGGGCCGCGACCTGCTTGGCGATCAGCTCCACGAGGTCGGCGTCGAAGTCGATGCGCACTTCGAGCAGCGTGATGAAAACGTGGTAGCCCGTGGAGTAGCTGCGGTAGTTCATCTGAAGCCGTTTTTCGGTCTCCTTGAAGGTGCGGAATTCGGCGCTCCGCACCGAGACCAGCACGCCTTCGTTCGAAATGATGAACGAGACGGGTTCGACGATGAAGCTCTCGCCCGTGGGGACGAAGAAATTGGAGTTGGAGATGATGGCGTTCTCCGTCTCGGAATACTTCGAGGTCGACTCGATCTCCTCGACCTGCTGGCGGGTCTGGAGGCTGATCTCCATGAAGTTCTCGACGGCTTTCTGCTCCTTGATTGAGGGCAGCAGCATGTCGATCCACAGAATGTCGTCGTAGCCCAGCTCGTCGAAAAGGGCCGTGTCGGCATTGCGGATGATCTTGTTGTATTGTTTGAGATAAATCGTAATCATAAATCGCTCCGGTTTTTTGGTGTATGGAATCTCGGCAGGAGGTGCGGCGGACCGGAGGGCCCGCTAACCTCTTCAGCCGGGATTGGCTCTCGGGGACACCTTGATGCCCGAGTCCCAAAATTTCTGGAGTGCTTTATGTTTCTGAAGATCGAAAATGTAGTCTGTTTGGCGCGTGAGGTGCCCGTAGGCGTCGTATGGCTTGTCGGCCCAGCCTCCGTCGAGCACCGTTTCGTAGGCGTGTTCGAGGCCGAACGTCAAGGCCCGTTGCAGCGCTTCGGTCCGTGCCTTGTCCGCTCCTTTGCGGGCGACCCAGACGGCGAAGACGAACGGCTGGCGCGTGGTGCGGCTCCACTCCGCGCCGAGGTCGCACACGACGGCGTAGCGGCCGGCGGCGCAGAGCGCCCGTTCGCCCGCGAGCAGCGAGAGGTCGCCCGCGCAGCCGGTGTCGGCCGATGCGGGATCGGGGCACGCGATGAACTCGGGTTTCGTGCGCCAGTGGCGTTCGCAGAGGTAGGCGGCGAGCCGGGCCTCCGCGGGGGCTTCGGGATCGAAGAAGATGCGGTGGGCTTCGGCGGGGGGCACCCCGCCTGCGAGCAGGGCGCTGCCCGAGGCCCCCGACGAGCCGATGCAGTATTCCGTCGCGAGCTCTGCGTCGGGCAGCGACGGCACGCACGAGGAGGGTACGAGCGCCAGATCGGCGGCGCCTTCGCGGAACGAACGGACGGTTTCGGTCGGGGATGAGAGCGTCAGACCGGAGCGCAGGTCAGCCGCACACCGGATACCATAGATGAAGGGCGCTGCGTCGAGCGACGGCGCAACGGCTATACGTGGAACTGTGACCATCATCCATACGGTATAAGAGCATTGGTTGTCTCCGGCAAAAGTAGTCATTTTAACGGTGCGGCGGTTCCGTTTTTTCCATTTTTTTCGGAAAAAATGCGTCCGCCTCTTGACAAGGGGGTATTGCGGATGCTATATTTGTCCCGTCGATCGACACGGCGCAGTGCACGGCGCAGGAGTTATCGACATTCGTAAAATATTTTGTTATCTGTATTTTACGAATGGTTATTCCGAGTTATCAACATTTTATCAACGCGATTATCCACTTTTTTTGCACCCACAGCCGGCTGCGTCGTTTCGGCGGCGCGGCGCGACCGAAGTATTCTGCCGAAAGGTGAATTCCGGGACGGGTTCCGTTTCCGGTCCGGCGGTCCGGCGATGCGCCCGCCGGCGGAACGGATCGGGGCGCGGACCCGCCGCCACAGCCGAAAGCCGCGGCGGTCGGCCGTGGCGGCGCCTCGGGCGCAGGAGGTGTCCCGCCGAAGAATGCCGGGACGGAAAACCGCTGCGCAAGACGAGCGGTCCGGTCCGGAAAACACGGCCGGAACGTCCGGTGCATCGATCGTGTGCGATCGCCCTTATCAAACCGTTTACCGACAATGAACCGCACTCATCTCGAATGTGCGGCGGAGAGGCTCGCGGCCGAACGCGGGTATGCGTTCCATGCCCTCGGGCAGGAGGCGCAGCCCGCCGTCGTCCGCACCTATCCCGCCGCTCTGCTCCAGCCCCTCGCGCTCCGCTCGGTCGAAGGCCGCACGCACGGACGCGCCGTCTACGATCTCACGCTCCGACTGCTGTGCAAGGGCGCCGGACTTTCGCCCGAAGCCCGCAGCGAAGCCTTCGCCGCCCTCGAAGACGACCTGCTCGGTCTCTTCTCCGAACTGTCGCAGGACGAAAAGGTGATCGCCGTCGAAGCGCTCGAAATCCGTCCCTCGGCCTTCACCCTCACGCCGCACGGCGAACTCTCGCAAACGGCTTCGGCCCGCATCGTTACGTGGTTTTAATACGCTTTCCGCCATGCAATTCACCCAGACTCCGTCCGATTACGCACCGCTCGGCGGGCCGCTCGTCTACGCCTTTTCGGATGCGGCGCCCCGCACCTTCGATCTCTCCGTGGTCGATCTCAACCTCGAAGCGCCTGTCGGGGCGAAGCGGTTTTGCGACCTCTCCGCGGGTACGTTCGACGCCGCACCCTATCTGCGGCGGCGCGTCTCGTTCCGGCCCGAACCGGGGGCGACGGGATTCGTCGTCCCGTGGGACCGCACCGTGCCGGCCGTCGTCGAGATCGACGGCATACGCACCCCCGCCCGCAACTTCCTGCCGCGCGACACGGCCGTCGCGGCGCCGGCCCTGCTCACCACCGTGCCGCGGCAGCGGCTCGTCGTCCGCGGAGCGTGCGAAGAGTTCACCCTGCTGACCGACACGCCCGCGACGGCGACCGTCGAGGCTTTCCGCGACGGCGAGACCGTAGCGACCGGCTACACGGCTTCCCGCGCAGGGCTCGTCCTCTTCCGGCTCGATACGGCGGACTTTCCCGAGGCCGACATCCTGACCGTGCAGTTCGACCGTTTTTCGCGTGTCGTCTGTCAGATCGCGGCTCCGTTCGGGGATGGCTGCCGGCTGGCGTGGCGCAGCAGCGCGGGATCGCTCGAACACTACACCTTCCCCGTGGTGAAGGAGGAGCGCGTCGAGACGCAGCGGACGCGCCTGCAAACCGAGACGGGCTGCGTCGCGGGGGATGTACGCTCGTGGCGGCTGCTCACGCTGCTCTCGGCCTACGAACCGGCGCAGATGCTCGCGGCGCTCGCGGGCATCCTCTCCTCGCCGCAGGTGTGGCTCGTCGCGGAGGGCGCGTATACCCCCGTCGAACCGATGACCGATGCGGCCGGCATCCGGCGCCACGGAACGCTCCGCAACCTCGAACTGCAAATCCGAATGCCATGCAACTGATCGTCGATAACGTCGTCTGCGACCTTGAGGCCGGTACGCGCATCGCGCTCGGCTACGATGCCGACCGGCTCCGCTCGCCCTCCGAGCTGCGCGAGGGGGTCGCCGTGAAACTGCTTCTGCCCCGAAGCGCCGTCAACGACGCGCTCTTCCGCACGGGATTCCCTTCGTTCAACCGCACGGCGCACCGTGCCGAGCTCCGGCACGACGGCGCACGGCTCCACGCGGGTGCGCTCCGGCTCCTCGGCACTTCGACCGAAGGGTTCGCGGTGGAGATCGCAGGCGCCGCCGCATCGTGGGCCGAGCAGGCCGCCCGCCGGCCGTTCGATGCCGTGGATCTCGGCTATTCGGGTCTGTTGACCCCTTCGCAGATCAGCGCCGGATGGCGCGGCGAGGGCCCCGTGAAGTTCCTGCCCGTCCTGCGCGACGGCTACGAGCCGCAGAACGATCCGTCGGATCTGCAACCTGCGTTCCGGATACTCACCCCCGACGACTACCACCCCTTTCTGCAAATCGACGCCCTGCTGCGGGCGATCTTCGCCGGGGCGGGCTACACGGTCGAGAGCCGGTTCATGGAGGGTGCCTTTTTCCGGTCGCTCTACATGAGCGGCGCCTATGCGGCGCGCGACACGGCCGCCGCCGAAAAACGCATGGGATTCCGCGCCGTGCGGCTGACGACCGCGACTGCCGCGGCCGATGCGCTCGGTCGCGTCTACGCCACGCCCTACGGCGAGGGGAACGTCGTGGGCAACATCGTCGAGACGGCCACGCCGCTCTCCGAGGACGAGGAGGGGGTGGTGCGGACCGATCCCTACAACAACGGTAACTGTTTCGGCTACGACGACCTCCGGATCGTCTACCGGCCCGTCTCGACCGTGAGCGTGGGGTTCGAATACCGGCTGCGCTATACCACCGACCACCGCATCCGCAGCCGCGACCGGCTCGCGGGCTTCGACTCGCTCAACCTCGGCACGGGCGGCAATCTGGTGTTCCGTCTGCCCAACCGCTACACCGACCGGCGCGGGGCGTTGCAGCCCCGCACCGCCTACCGCGCGGTCGTCTTCGACGGTTCGGCCGAGGGGCAGTACCGCCTGCTCTACACCGCCGACGGGGTCGCGTCGAGCCACTGGGCCGATTTCACGGGCCGCAGCGCCGTCGTAACGACTCCGGCGTCGGGGGTCTTTTCGTCGCCGGAGCTCTATGTCCGCGAGGGGAGCGTCTGGCAGGCGTGGACGGGCGATTGGGCGTTGTACGACGGCCACATCGGGGAGACGGGCCGGACGACCGTGGAGCTCACGCTCCGCACGCCCGCCGCCGAGGCGGGACCCTCGGCGCCCAAGTATTTCAACACGATCTTTTTCTATGGGGCCGAAGAGGGTATGCGCCTGACGCTCTGCAGGGAATGTTCGGTGCGTCCGCTCTTTTCGGCCGCTCCGGCCTATGGGGCGAGCCTCACGACGGCCGACATCTGCCGCCACGACATGCGTCAGATCGAGCTCATCGAGGCCGTGCAGCATCTCTTCGACCTGCGCTTCTTCACCGACGAAGCGACGCGGACGGTCCGCATCGAGCCCGACGCGACATTCTGGGACGAGAGCCGCGAGGCCGACTGGAGCGACCGCACGGACCGGTCGGAACCCGTCGTATGGACCGATGCGGCGCTTGAGGCGCACGAGAGCCGCACCTACGGGTACCTTGCGGGCGACGGCGCTTCCGCACGGCTCGCAGACGGGGACGGGCTGCCGTTCGGGTCGTGGCGCTCGGAGTGCGGATCGGCGGCCTGCATCCCGGGCGACGAAAGGCGGACCAGTCCGCTCTTCAGCCCGACGGTGAACGCCGCGGGAGGTTACGCGGGCGCCCCCTCGGCCCTGCTGCCGCAGGTGGGCGACCGCGACGACGCGCAGAACGACGGCGTGAACTTCACGCCCCGCATTCTGCGCTGGTGCGGGATGCGGCCCCTGCCCGAAGGCGAGCGGTGGGACGATCCCTCGGGCGGCGGGGAGTATCCGCTGGCGGCGTTCCACTTCGCGGGCGACGACTCGCTCGAAGGGTTCTCGCTCTGCTTCGAAGACCGCGACGGACAGCAGGGGCTCCACCGTTTCTACGACCGCGAGGAGGCGGTTCTCGCCCAGCGGCGGCACGTAACGCTGACGCTGCGGATCGAGCCCCATGAGTTCGAGACGCTCTTCGCGCCGGCCGGAGCGGCGCCCGACCTGCGGAGCACGTTCCGCATCGGCACGGACGAGGGGGTCGTGCGCGCCACGCTCCGCCGCATCGAACGCTATGATCCCGAGGCCGCTGCGGCCCGCTGCACCTTCACCCTTCTGCCCCACGACCGCCTATGACTGCGCGACGCAAGGAACTCCTGCGGTTTCTGCTCTCCGAGACCGAAGGGCTCGGGCGGGTCGCGGCGTTCGAACGGCTCTTCGAGCTGGGGGCCGTAGACGCCTGCGCCTGCGGGCGTGCGGCGATCCGCGCCGAGGTGGAGCGTCTGGTGAGGCGGGGGACGGGACGCTGCGAGGCGATGGAGGCTGCGGCGATCCGCTTCGGCTGCTCCTATTCCAAAGTGAGGAACATCATCTATTACAAACCGAAAAACTGAAGAAGACATGTACCACAACATCCGAATCCGGAATCGTGCGGAGGTCTGCACGATCGACATCGAGGGCACGATCGGAGTGCCCGAAGCGTGGCAGTTCGACGATCCCGCCGAGCGGGTGGCCACCTACGAAGCGTTCTGCGACGCGGTGCGGCGCATCGGCGCCGTCGAGGCCGCCGACGTGGTGGTCAACATCCGGTCGACGGGCGGCGACGTGAACGACGCGCTGCTGATCTACGAGGCGCTCGCGTCGCTTCCGGCCCGCATCACGACCCGCTGCTACGGCTACACGGCTTCGGCGGCGACGCTCGTCGCGCAGGCCGCCTCCGAGGGATGCCGCGAAATCTCGGCCAACGCTCTGTACCTCATCCACAATGCCGTGTGCGCCACCGAGGGCAATGCCGAGGAGCTGGCCGCGCGGCTCGATCTGCTGCGTCAGACCGACCGGCGTCTCGCTGCGCTCTATGCGGCTCGTGCGGGGCGGCCGGAGGCCGAATTCGTCGCCCTGATGGCCGAGAACAACGGCTCGGGCCGCTGGCTCGCACCGGCGGAGGCCGTGGCCGCGGGGCTGGCCGATCGCGTGATCGGAGGCGCAGCCGGGGAGCCGGACGTGCAGGAGGCTTCCGCCGTGGAGGCGCGGAGGGCGGAGAACGGGCTCGTTGCCGGGCAAGGCTGCGCCGCCGTGCAGCGGTCCGGGCTTCGGGCGGGGAAGCGGACGGCCGCCGGACGGGAGGCCGATGTGCGGATGCGTTCCGAGCCGGAAACGGCGGAGAGCGTGCTGCCGGCCGCCGGACGGGAATCGGTCTCTGCGGAGCATCCCGGCGTTCGGTCTGCGGCATGGCCGGTCGCAGCGGACCGCGAAGCCTCGGGAGAAGCCTGCCCCGAAAGGTCGTCGCCGAAGAGCGGAGCGGTGGCGGCGGAACCGAAGAGAGCCGGAGGGGACGTTTCCGGAGCACGGTCGACGCCGGCGGCGGCTGAAGGAGGACCGGTAGCCGATCGGGAATCGGATGTGAAGGGTCGGTCCGAAATTCGGTCGGGGGAACGGGGATCGGCGTCCGACGGGACGTGCGTGGCTCGAAAGTCTTCCGCACCGGGTGCGGCGCCGGGACGGACGGGCTCCGGAGAGTCCGGGACACCGGATTGCGGTCGGACGCCGATCTGCTCCCCGGCGGCGGAAAACGGCCCGGCCGGGAAGCGGGAACCGGCGGAGCGTACCTCGTTTTTGGGCGGATTTCTGCGCCGCTGGCGGGAGCGGCTTCGGCGGACGGATTCCGGCGCCGGGGCACGTGCCGGTCTGCGCGGCGGTTCGCCGGACGATCCCGGTGCCGGCCTCTGCGTCGATCGCCGCGGCGGTTTCCGGGCCGGTTCCGCGGCGGACGTTTCTGTCGCGATCGGGTCTGCCGACCATTCTGCGGACGCTCCGCAGGCACGCACCTCTGCCGGACTGCCCGACCCCGGGGAGGACCGCAACATCCTGCACTTCGACGACGATGCCGTGCTGCGGACCGCACGATCGCTCGTCGCGGCCCGCGAAGGGCAGAAGGGCGTGGGGCCCACGCGGGTCGCGCCGCGGGAAGATCCTTCGGTCCGCGAGACGTTCCGGACGCCCAACGAGCGGGCCTATGCCTGCGACGCCAAGCGCTTCGCCAAGTTCTGACGGATCGGAGCGCGATGCCGCGTCCGTTGCGGGAGGGCGTGGAGAGAGGCGTCCGCAGCCGGGGCGCGGTGCTCCGGAGCTGTGCCGGAGGCGCGCGCCGCCACTCCGGTCGTGCAGTCTGTCGCTCTTCTTCGGGGCGCGGCATTTCGGAGCCGCGGGACGCGGCCTCAGCAGCGGAGGCTGCCTCTCACGGGGGCGTGCTCCGCCGTCCGCGTCCCGTCGTCGGGGGCCGGGAACCGTGCGCCGTCTCTCCCGAAGACCGGGGCGCCTTTCGCCCGAAGCCCCCCCCCTCGCTCTCTCCGCCCGCGCTGCGGAGAACCTTTCGCCCGAGGGCCGTGCCGGCCCTTGAGACACGGCGCCGAACCGCCGTCGTCCTCTGATCGTCCTCCGCCCGAAAGGGACCGGACGAACCGTTTCATACCGTTTCAAACCCTATAAAAAACATTCGGACACCATGAGTTACCTCGAAAACGCAAAAACCTACACGGGGCAGGACCTCGAAACCATCTTTTTCCGCCCCATGCTGAGCGGCCCCTCGGCCGAAGAGCTCGGCATCCGCATCCTCTACAACATGCCCGTGCCGACCACGGTGCAGCTCTGGGAGGGCAATCCCGACGTGTTGCAGAAGTACACCGCGGCAGGCTGGTCGGGCGGCGCCGGAGCCACCAAGCTCCAGAAGACGATCCGCCTCAACCGCGTGAAGGCCGAAATGGGATTCTCGGCCGCCGACTACTTCTCGCTCGTCTACGAGCTGATCGCCTCGCGTGCGGACGTCAACATGGACGACCTCTCGGGCACCGAACTCGAACAGGCCGAGACCACGCTTTTCAAACGTTCGATCGCCGAAGGCATCCGCGCTACGATGTGGGTGGGCGACACGTCGGCCGAGTCGGGATTCAACACCTTCGACGGATTCCTCAAAACGATCAAGGCCTTCGCCGCGAGCGACACGATCTCGTCCTATCTCTACGACGCGGCCGCGCTCGCCGAGCCCGAAGGCGTCGTGGGGATCTTCGAGAACCTGTGGGAGAATGCGAGTGCCAAAGTGCAGGACCTCAAGGCCGAAGGCCGGCTCGTATTCTTCGTTACGTCGGACCTCCATCACCTCTACGAGAAGTATCTCGACGGCCGCGGCACCGAGTCGGCCTACCTCGACGCCGTGGCCGGCCGCAAGGAGCTGGCCTATCACGGCATTCCGGTGGTGGACGTGCGTCTGGGCAGCTACCTCGCCCAGAGCGCCACGCTCGACAAGTCGTTCGCCGTCCTGACCGATCGCCGCAACCTCGTGCTTGCGGTCAACACGGCCGATTTCCCGGGCAACGAGGTGCGCATGTGGTACAACCCCGACCAGATGGAGAACCGCCAGCGGGCCGTCTTCATGGCGGGGTGCGACGTTCTGGACGAATCGCTCGTAACCTACGCCGCGAAAGTCTGAGCCGAATGGAACCGATGAGAAAACCCGTCGGAGGCATCGAGGCCGCGGCGATCGTCCCCGTGGACGGGTCGCCGCGGCCCGAGACGCCTCTGATCGAACAGCGCTCGTCGTATGTCGAGGAGGTGGTCTCGGACGACGGCATCCTGCGCGTGCACCACACGCTGACGCTCGTCGTGCCGCGCGAAGCCGCGGCCGCGCTGCTGCCCCTCGCCGCCGGCATGGCCGCTGCGGGCGTAACGGCCGTCGTCAGAACCGCGGCGGGCGAAGAGCTGACCGTGGGGTGGTCGGAGCGTTTCGGCTTCGAACAACCTCTGCGGCTGCGTTCGCTGCTGCTCGGGAGCGGAACGCACGCCGCCGACGGAAATGCCGCGACGCTCCGCTTCGAAAGCGACGATACGACCGCCTTGTGGCAGGACGAAGCCTGACGCGGCGCTTCGGCTTGCGGCTCTTGCGGGGCGGGGGCGAGGTGCCGGCGGCGGAATGTGCGCGCAGCGACCTGCGCTCCGCCGCACGGGACGGCGCCCGCACCTCCCGGATCGCAGAAACCTCGGATATTTTTTGCAGACAAACCGTAAAAACCATGAATAAAGACACGAAACGAAGGGCGGCCGTGCGCAACGACCGCACGGATCCCTATCTCACGCTCGGTGCGGGGCGCGTCGAAAGCGACCGTTTCTGGCGTTGGGGCGACGACAACCTCTTTCCGGCGGCGCTGGCGCTGATGGCGCGTCGTTCGACCACGCACCGCCGCATCATCAACGACAAGGCCGACTACATCTCGGGCAAAGGCATCGTCTGCGACGAGGGCGAGCCCCTGCTCAGGGCCTTCGTCGAGCGCGTCAACGGTTCGGGCGAGACGCTCCGACAGCTGCTCAACAAGCTGGCTTTCGACAAGTCGCTCTTCGGGAACGCCTTTCTCGAAGTCGCGGTGTGCGAAGAGGCGCCTTCGCTCTCGCTCTTCCATCAGGACGCATCGCGCTGCCGCGTGGCCCGCGACTCGGCCCACATCCTGCTGCACCCCGATTGGGCGGCCTTCCGCCCGGCCGAGGCGCTGTCGCTGCCGCTCTGGCCCGCCTTCGAGCGGCAGGACGACGGCACGCTGCGCTCCGTGGTCCACTACAAGGACTACGAGCCGATGTTCGAACACTACGGCGTGCCGCCCTACATCGCGGGGTTCGACGTCTCGGCCATCGCCTACAAGACCGACCGCTGGAATATTTCGCGGCTCGACAATTCGTTCCAGCTCTCGGGCGTGATGATGCTCGACAGCTCCGCGGACAGCGAGGAGCAGGCCGAGGAGATCGTGCGGACGGCCGAACGGAAATTCGCCGGCAATCCCGGGCAGGTGATGTTCGTGCTCAAGGAGGGGTCGGCCGACGACAATTCGCGCTTCATCCCGATCGCGTCGCAGAACGAGGGCGACTGGAAGGCGCTCCACGATCAGGCTGTGTCGGACATCGTGGTGGCTCATTCGTGGTTCAGGACCCTCAGCGGACTGGACTATGCCGGAGGATTCAGCGCCGAGCGCATCCTGCACGAATACGAGGTGGCGCTCAACACCCTGATTCTCGGCGAACAGGCCGAGCTGATGGAGCCCATACGCCGCATCGCGGAGCACGTGCTGGGCTGCGACACCTCGTCGCTTGAGATCGTGAACCGCCCGCCGACACGCTCCAAACCCATCTATATGAAGGTCTGGGAGGCCCGCAAGGCCGACGGACTCGACTACGATCCCCGGGACGAACGGCAGCAGCGGTTTCTCTCCGAGATCACGAAATACGACATCGAGAGCATCGGGTAGCGGCCGCACGGCATCGGCGGCAGGTCCGGCGGCGGGTGTGTCGCTCGGGGGGCGTATGCCTCGCCCGCCGGCGGTCCGCCGCTGCGCACGGCCTTCCGCTCCGGCCGCTCGGAGCCGGTCGGCTGCGCTTCGGGCCGCCGAAATGCCGGAGCGGATGCGGCTGCGGTCCGAGATCCGGCATGCTGCGAATCATTCACCTTTGAAAACCGATCCTATGAAAACACTCATCACACCCGCCGAGGCCGTAACGCTGGCCTTCGGCACGGGCGAATACGTCGCGCCCGAAGCCATTGCCGAGGCGGACATCGCCGCGGCCGAACGACGTTACATCGTGCCGGTCGTCGGACGCAAGCTCCATGCGCGCCTCGCGGAGGGCGGCTACGCGGAGTTCACGGCCGAGTACCTCGCGGCACCCGTCGCCCTGTGGACCCGCGTCCTCGTCCAGCCGCGGCTGGACGTGCACTCGGGACAGTGCGGGACCGTGGCTCCGAACCCCGACGGTGCCGAGCCCGCGACCGACGCCCAATGCCTGCGGCTCATGCAGTCGCTGCGGACGAAAGCCCGCACGCTCGTGCGCCTCGCCGCGGAACATCTCGCGCAGAACGCGGAGCGTTTCCCGGAATACGATCCGGAAGAGAATATTCTGAAAACCTGTACGATACATGGAAACTATATCGAAATACGTTAGCGGCGCCTTCGCCGCCGCCGCGGGGCTTTTCGCCCCGATAGGACCGCTCGTGGCCTGTGCCGTGGTATTCATCGGCATCGACTTCCTCACGGGCGTGGCCGCAAGCCGGGCCGAAGCCCGGCGCGCCGGCCGCGCGTGGTGGTTCGAAAGCCGCGAAGCGTGGCGCACGGTGGTGAAACTCGCGCTGGTCGTAACGGCCATCGCCATGTCGTGGCTGATCGACTCCTGCATTCTGGGCTTCCTGCATCTCAACATCGCGCGGCTCTTCACGGGTTTCACCTGCGGCGTGGAGCTGTGGTCGTTCCTCGAAAACGCCACGCAGCTCTCCGACGCCCCGATTTTCCGGTGGCTCAAGCGTTATGTCCGCCGCCGCATCGACCGCGAGGCGGAGCCGTGATGTCGCGGGATGCGGATGTTTCCCGACCGACCGCTCCTGCGGCGAAGATCACGGCGCGGGGCGCAGGCCGCAAGCGGGAATCGTGCGTTGCGGGTCATTATGCGTCGGAAATGCGCCCGAATGAGCTATTTTTCCTATCTTTGAAGGGTGATGTCGCTGCATGTTCTCGCGCGCCGCCTCCGGCGGCTTCCGATGCTGCGGGCCTTCGTGCCCTTCGCGGCGGGAATCGTGCTGGCCGACCGTTATGCGCTGCCCGCGCTGTTCGTATGGGCGGGATTCGCGCTCTGCGGCGGGACGGCGCTCGTCCGCCGTTCGTCGGTCTACACCGTCGCGGCGCTGCTGCTCTTCGGCTGGGGCGTGCGGGGACTGCACGAGACGCCGCCCGAGCGGCTGCCGCGCGACGTGCGGACGGGCTTCGCGCTTACGGTCGAGGGCGGCGGCACAGGGCGGATCACCGCGTGGCGCGATCCCGCGACGGGTCGCTGGCGCGAAACGAAGGTCCGGGCGGTGGTGCATGCCGACTCGACGCTCGCGCTCCGCACGGGCGAACGGCTCGTCCTGACGGGCTGTCTCGACGATCTGCCCGCCTCGCTGCCCTCCTATGCCGAGCTGATGCGCCGGCGGGGATGCGTGGGGTCGATGTGGCTCTCGGAGCGGCAGGTGTTGCGGCGCCAACCGGCCCGGGGCTCGACCCTGCACGCGATCGCCGTCGGACGGCTCCGGCGGCTCGGGCTGGCGGAGGCGCTGCGCGATGCAGGCAGGGCGCGGGACGCGCAGGCGTTGTGCGAGGCGATGGCCGCAGGCGAACGGGCCGGATTGTCGCGCCCGTTGCGCGAAGCGTATGCCCGCAGCGGCACGGCGCACCTGCTGGCCGTCTCGGGGTTGCATGTGGGGATCGTCTTCCTCGTGGCGAACCTGTTGCTGGGATGGCTGCCCGCACTGCGGTACGGCCATCTGTGGCGCAGTTGCGCCGCCGCAGCGCTCGTCTGGCTCTATGCCGCGGCGGCGGGGTTTTCGCCGAGCGTCGTGCGGGCCGCGCTGATGTTCACGGCTCTGCAATTCTCGTTGGCTTCGGCCTCGGTCTATGCGAGCGGCAACGTGCTGGCCGCGACCGCTTTCGGGATGCTGGTCTGGAATCCCGACTGGCTCTTCGACCTCAGTTTCCAGCTCTCGTTCGCGGCCGTGGCGGCCATCCTCGCGTGGAGCGTGCCCCTCTGCCGCCTGCTCCGCACCCGCTTCGGGCCGCTGAATGCGCTCGTCGATACGCTCGTCGTCGGGTTGGCCGCCTCGGTGGCTACGGCGCCGTTGGCCGCCCACACGTTCGGCTATGTCTCGCTGGTGGGGCTCGCGGTCAACCCCGTGGTCGTCCCGCTCGCCGCGACGGTGGTTTTCGGTTCGGTCGTCTGGATGATCGCGCCGCTGGCCTTCGCCGCGCCGCTCTTTCGCCTCGTGATCGGTACGGCCGCCGCATGGCAGAACGCCCTCGTCGAACGGGCCGCCGCCGTGCCGTGGGCGACGTTCGCGTGGGAGCCCTCTGCCGGACAGACCGCCGCGGTCTACCTGCTTTTCATCGGGATTACTGCCGTCGCATGGTGCGCGGAGCCGAAGAAAAAGGTATCTTTGCGCCGATGATGACCCGCGAAACATTCGAATGGCTCCGATCGCCCGAAGGCGGACGGACGGTGGAGGAGCAGCTCGGACGCGATCCCGTGCAGATCGCGCTCGACAGTCGCGTCCCCCACGCCGCCGCTGTGGCCACGCAGGTGAAATACCTCCGGCGGGCGGCCGCGAAGCTGCCCGCATGGCATGCGGCCCGTTGCCTGCTGCCGCCCCGCGCCTTCGAGCAGGCGTCGAGCGAGGCGTGCGCCGCGCACAAGCGGATCGGGGGCGATACGGCGCTCGACCTCACGTGCGGCCTCGGCGTCGATGCGGCGGCGCTCGCCCGCCGTTTCCGGCGGGTCGTGGCGCTCGAACGCGATCCGGTGCTGGCGGCCGTCGCGCAGGAGAATCTGCGGCGCATGGGGATCGGGAACGTCGAGGTGCTTTGCACCTCGGCCGAGGAGTACCTCGCATCGGCCTCCGGGCGGTTCGACTGGGTCTATGCCGATCCCGACCGCCGGAGCGCCGAGGGGCGCAAGCTGGTGCGCCTCGCGGATTGTTCGCCCGACGTCGCGGCTCTCGGGCCTCTGCTGCGCAGGCTTTCGGGGCGGCTGTGCGTGAAGTACTCCCCCTTGTTCGATGTGGACGAGGCGTTCGCTTCGTTCGGCGACTGCGAAGTGGAGGTCGTCTCGCTGGGCGGCGAGTGCAAGGAGGTGGTGGTCTATGCCGACGGACGTCCGCCCCGTCTGACGGCCACGGCCCTCGGACTGGGCTCCTTCTCGGTCCTGCGCGGCGAGGCGGACAACACCCCTTGCGGCGGGCCGTTCGAGCCGGAGCGCTGGTGCTGGCTCGTGGTCCCCGACGTGGCGCTCCGGAAGGCGCGGCTCGCGTGCATGGCTCTGCGCGGCAAGGCCTGCATGTGGAGCAACGAGGGCTATGCCTTCGCCTCGGAGGAGCCGCGCGGCGCGATTGGCAGGGTATTGGCAGTCGACCGCATCGAACCTTACGATCCGAAGGCGCTGCGGCGCGAACTGAAGGGGCAGGGAGCCGAACTGCTCAAGCACGACTTCCCGTTCACGACGGCGCAGATCGCCGCACGGACCGGCATCCGCGAAGGCGGGGCGCTGCGGCTGGCCTTCACGAAAATCGGAAGCGAATTTTGGACGATCCGCCTCAAACCGCTACCTTTGCAACAGCCCACCGCAAGTTGACGATGATGAAGCGCATACTCGGATTTTTCACCGACACGGTCTTCCGGCGCGACGCGAGCGAATACCGCAACCCCGTCGTGCGGTGGTGCGTGCAGCAGTATAAGCTCCTCTTCTATACGGCCCGCGGACTCGTAGAACACCGCACGCTGGTGCGCAGCGCGGCGCTCACGTTCTACACGCTGATGTCGATCGTGCCGATCGCCGCCGTGGCCTTCGCCGTGGTGAAAGGGTTCGGACTGGCCGACAGCCTGCTGGAGAATCTCTATTCGCTCTTCCCGCAGAACCCCGAAATCATCGACTACCTCGTGTCCTTCGCCGACCGCGCGCTCGCCCGCACGCAGGGCGGCGTGGTGGCCGTCGTGGCGCTCGGAACGCTCTTCTGGGCCGTCGTCAAGGTGTTCGGCTCGATCGAGAGCGCGTTCAACGATATTTGGGAGGTGCGCGTTACGCGCAGCATCGCGCGGCAGTACACCGACTACATCACCGTCGTGGTCGTGGGGCCGATCCTCTGGGGCATTGCCCATGTCGTGGGCGCGTATGCGAAGGAGCTGCTGGGCGGCAGCGACTCGGAGCCGGTGCTGCTGCTTTCGCGCCTGACGTCGCTGGTCGTAACGTGGATCATGTTCACGTTCCTCTACACGGCCATCCCCAATGCCAAGGTGCGCTTCCGCAGCGCCTTCACGGCCGGTCTCATCGCCGGGACGCTCTTTCTGCTCTTCCAGTGGGGATATGTCTACCTGCAACGCTGGATGACCTCCTACAACGCCATCTACGGCAGTTTCGCGGCGCTTCCTCTCTTCCTCGTCTGGATGCAGACCTCGTGGCAGATCTTGCTGTTCGGCGGCGAACTGTCGTTCGCCTACCAGAACATCGAACGATTCGGCGAGGAGCGCGAATCGCTGCAAGTGAGCTACGACCAGCGGCGCAAGATCATGCTCGCCGCGATGCTGGTCGTCGTGCGCCGCTTCCGCGACGGCGACGGACCCGCGGGCATCGACGAAATCCGCCGCAGGCTGGGGTTGCCGATGCGCATCGTGAGCGACGTGATGTACCAGCTCGTAACGGCCGGACTGCTCGTGGCCGTGCCGACGGACGACTCGGACCGCGAAATGGCCTACACGCCCGCTTGCGACCTCGCGTCGCTCACGGTCTACGGCGTGCTCGAAGCCGCCGACACGCAGGGCCGCACGACCTTCGATCTGAAGACCGTGCCCGAAATGCGGCGCATCGACGAAGAGCTGGAGCGGATCAAGTCGTGCGCCCGGCGATCGGAGGAAAACGTACGTCTCACCGACCTGCTATGACGAATCGGACGGAACCCATACGGACTGTGGCGGTCGTCGGCAGCGGCAACGTGGCCGAAGCGCTGGCCCGCGCCCTCGGGCGTTCGCCGTTCGAACTGGTGGAGGTCTGTGCGCGCAATCCCGTGCGGGGGCCCGAGGTCGCGCGCATCGGGGGCTGCGCGTGGTGCGCCGATCCGGCGCGCGCGGCGGCGGCCGACCTCTACCTCGTCGCCGTGAGCGACCGTGCCGTGGCGGAGGCCGCAGGCGCGCTCCGCGTCCCCGAAGGGGCGGTGGTGGCCCACACGGCGGGATGCGTGCCGCTTGAGGCGCTCCCCGGCGCGCAGAGGGCCGTCGTCTACCCGTTTCAGACCTTCACGGCCGGCCGCGAGGTCGATTTCGCGGAGGTGCCGCTGCTCGTCGAAGCCTCGGCGCCCGACGTGGCCGCCCGCATCACGGCCTTCGCCCGCGGGCTGAGCCGCACGGTGCTGCCGGCCGACGCCGCGACGCGGGCCCGCGTCCATCTGGCGGGGGTCTTCGCCTGCAACTTCGCCAACCATCTTTTCGCCCTCGGCGGCCGCATGCTCCGCCAAGCGGGGCTGCCGGAGGGGCTGCTGGGGCCGATCGTCGCGGAGACGGCCGCCAAAGCCGCCGCCGCGGACGATCCGGCCGCCGTGCAGACCGGCCCCGCCGTGCGCGGCGACCGCGCCACGCAGGAGCGCCACCTCGCGCTGCTGGCGGGCGATCCGCTGCTCGAAACGATTTACCGAACGATAACACAAAGCATATGGGAAACTTCAAAGAAGATATAGCCCGCACCGAAGCCTTCATCTTCGATGTGGACGGGGTGATGACCGACGGCGGCATCGTCCCCACGGTCGACGGCGACTTCATCCGCCGCTACGACGCCAAGGACGGGTATGCGCTGGCCTATGCCGTGCGCATGGGGTATAAGATTTGCATCATCACGGGAGGCCGGGGGCGGACGCTCGAACACCGCCTCGGAATGCTCGGCCTCACACGCATATACCTCGATTGCATGGACAAGATGGCGGCCATGCGCGAGTTCTTCGCCGAGGAGGGCGTGGATCCTGCCAATACGATCTACATGGGAGACGATATCCCCGATCTGGAGTGCATGCAGGCCGTGGGAATCCCCGTCTGTCCGGCCGACGCCGCGGCGGAGGTGATCGAGGCGTCGCGCTACGTCTCGGAGTTCCCGGGCGGCCGGGGCGCCGTGCGCGACATCGTGGAGCAGGTGCTCCGCGCACGCGGCGATTGGGCGAAGGACTCGATGGGCGTAACCCCGTCGAAGCTCGCGGCGTCGAGATAGCCGAACGCCCGCTTCGATGGCTCCGGCCGTAATCTCGGGTGCCGTTTCCCGAATCGGGGTGCCGCGACGCGGACGTTTTCCGGCGTCCGTTGCGGGCAGGGTCGGGATGGAGTTCGGCGGCGTGCGGATCGTCCGGTCGTCGCTGGGCTGCGGGCGGCTTTTGCCGTTTCCCGCTGCGGGTCGGTCCGGAAGCGGACACTCCGCGGCAGATGCGGCGGAGAACCGTTTCCGTGCGTCTGCATCCGTGCCGGGCGCGAAGGCGACGGGCGGTCGCCCGCCCGTTCGATCGGGTGCGGGCTGAGCGGGGGCGGTTGCGCGGGTGCGGACGTTGCCGGCGAGCCGGGTGCGGATCCGCGGTTGTTCGGATTGTGCCGGCCGGACCGGAAAAATCGGCGATACGGGCCGGAGCGGTTGCACGCCTGTCTTTGCGAAGGCGGTCGTCGGCCGGTCAGCTTCGGCGCCGGAGGCGTCGGCACTCCCTCCGCGGCGGCGGAGCGCACGGCAGAGGCCGCGGATCGGCCGGCATCGGCCAACCGCAGGCATTTTGCGGGAGGGGCGGACAGGCGGTCGGTCTTTCGCGGCGGAATCGAAACTAAACGAAAATGTCATGGAAGTCAAAGCTCTTTTTTTCGACATAGACGGTACGCTGGTGAGCTTCGCCACCCACCGCATGCCCCGCTCGGCCGCCGAAGCCGTCGCTGCGGCGCGTGCCCGCGGCATAAGGACCTTCATCGCCACGGGCCGCATGCCTTCGCAGGTCGCCGTGGTGGGCGGACTCGCGTTCGACGGCTACATCACCTGCAACGGCGGATGCTGTTTCGACGGTGCTTGGAACGTGCTGGGCCGCACGCCGCTGCCCGGTGAGGATATTCGCCGCCTGCTGGCGTGGCTCGATGCAGGCCACGAGCTTACCGTAACCTATATGTACGAGGACCGGATGACCGTGAACCGCAACGACGAAAAGGTGCTCGCGCTGATGCGGCAGTGCGGCGTGGAGACCCCCGTCCTGCGCGATCCGCACGACGCACTGCACGAGCCGGTCTATCAGGCCAGCATCTTCGTCGGACCCGACGAAGAGAGGCGGCTCATGCGCGAGCTGTTTCCCGCATGCGTGTCGAGCCGCTGGCATCCGGCTTTCGCCGACATCAACAGCCGCGGATGCGACAAACGGACCGGCATGGATACGCTGCTCGCCCACTACGGCATTCCGCTCGCGGCGACCATGGCCTTCGGCGACGGCGGCAACGACATTCCGATGCTGCGCCATGCAGCCGTGGGCGTGGCGATGGGCGAGGCGGCCGAGGCGGTGCGCGCAGCCGCGGATCATGTGGCGCCCGCGGTCGACGACGACGGCATCGCCCGCACGCTCGAACGTTTCGGAGTGATCGACCCGCGCCGGCCTTAGTTCGGTGTCTCTTCCGGCGGAGGCGCGTGCATGCGTCCCGAGGGTGGGGCGAGGGCCGAAGCCGCGGAGATCGCGGCGTCCGCAACACTCCTTCGTGTCGGAGCGGAGACGGAGGCGGCCGGAGGGGGGCTGTATCCTCGTCGGCCGGATGTCGCTTCGGCCTTCCGTATCGCTCCTCGGCGAACGGGTCCGCGATCCGCGGGCGGAGCCCCGCCCGCGGATCGAAGCCGCCGGGGATGAGGTCTGCGCAACCGGCCGTTTCGCCTGCGGCAGGAGCGGCCGATATGCCTGCGGCAGCGGCGGCCGGGTTCGCGGCGGGTTGCGCAGGCTGACGTCGTCGCCCGTGATGCTTCGCGCATCGGCCCGTTTGTCTTGGAGGCAGGAGATCATTCGGTCCGGCTGCCGGGGATTTTTCGCAAGGGGACGATTTGCATGCTGATCGGCGTTTCGGAAGGGGGCGTTTTTTAAGTTCTTCGCCCTGCCGGCATTCGTCGCCGCCCGATGCGGCGGAGCGCAATTTTTTTCTTTGTTCCCTACGGAGGCGGAAGGCCATCCGAAGTATCTTTTCTCATTTCTTCGCACCTTTTGCTTCGCCCAAAGGGGCTCAAAGGGGCGGACGAATGTCGGTAAAGGCTGAACTCGCCGGCCTGACGCTCGGAACGGGCGGCTGTTCGCGGATTCGCCCGCGAACAGCCGCAGCCGCCGGTCTCAGCTCGGCGAGCGAATGCCCCGCCCTGCACTTTCCGCCTTGCGAATGGCTTTGGGTGCCTTTTGACATCGAAGGGCACGAAGCGATCGTTTTGCGGATTCCCGACAGGGCTGAGGCCATGCCGGCGACGCCCCGTCCCGTCCGGGGGGCGTGCCGCCGCCGTGTCCGGTCGCGCGAGGTCAGCTTCTGCGTTTGATCTTGATGGATTTCAGGTGTTCGGCGAGGCGCTGGCGGAACTCCGCGCGCCGGGCCGCGAGGTTCTGGCGCCATCCCTCCCAGCGGGTATAGCGGTTGCGCTTCTCGGGGTAGATGTCGGGGATGGTAACGAGGATGCCCGTCTCCTCCACTCCGCCGAAATCGGGGTTGGCGAAGGTGTCGAAGACCTTCATCGTGGGCGAAAGGTTCATGTAGGCGTTGATCAGCGGCGGAATCGTTTCGTTGAATTCGCGGATTTTGCGGATCAGGATGCGGTAGTTTTCCTGATAGTCTTCGCCCGTGAACAGCCGCTCGTAATAGGGGTCGTCGAGGTCCAGCTCCAGCGGCCGGATGGCCTTCACCAGTCCGTCGCGGTCGGGGAAGTAGCGGCGCAGGAACCAGATCAGGGCGTTGCGCGCTACGGCCTTGTAGGTGGTGTACATCGTTACCTTGCCGAAGAGGTACCGGGCGTCGGGGTTCAGCACGATCAGCGCCCCCAAGCCGTCCCAGAGATTGTCGAGCGCATAGAGGCTCTTGGGATTCTGCCGCACCTGATAGCGCACCTGCACGAACGAACGCCCCAGCTCGATGGTGTGGGGCAGATATTCGCGGCGGAACTGCTCGCTGAAGACGAAGTAGTGCTCCGTAGAGAGGTGGCGGGGCGTTTCGGAGGTGCAGACGATGAAGCGGTAGCCGCCGACGATCTCCTCGGCCGCAGGGTCCCAGACGATGAGCTGGTAGTAGCCGTCGCCGGCGAGGTCCTCGGCGTCGATGTCGAGGGCGAGGCCCGTGCCGCCGCCGCCCGTGCGGAACGCCTCTTCGCGCAGCCGCCCGATCTCGCGCATGAGCGAAGGACATTCGGTGGCGGTGAAGATGTAGATTTCGTTGCCGGCCTTGTGCGTGTCGCGGGCCTTGCGGGCGGGGGTCAGCTCGGCCCGCAGCAAGGCGCGGTCGACGGGGGGAATGATCGTCTCCATAACGTTGCTTGATCCTGACTTCGGGTGCAAAAATAGGTTTTTTACGGCTTCGCAGGAACGTCGGCGAGCGTATTTTGCAAAAAATACGCCTTTCTGCGCACGTAGTCGGCCTGCTCGCGCAGGGTTCCCTGCGCCCCCAGTTCCGACGGCGGGATCGGATCGCCGAAGACGATGCGGAAGTGTTTGCCGCCCTGCGAAAACATCTCGTCGGGGAGCCACAGCATCTCGATGTTGAACCCGATGCCCAGCCGGCGGCGCAGGTTGGCTGCGCGGTAGAAGAAGTCCGAAAGCGCGCCCTCCACGAAAACCGGGACCACTGCGCGCTGCGAGGCATGGGCTTTCTTCAGGAAGCTCGTCTTCCACTCGGGGTCTTCCACCACGCCGTGTGGGCGGCGCGAGCAGAGGCCCGCGGGGAAGGTGAGGATCGGCCGGTCGCCGGCGAACTCGGCGTCGAAACGGCGGGCGTAGTCGGCGCTCTGCATGCCGTGTTTGTTGACCGGAATCCAGAGCGGGTTGAGCGGTTCTAGGTAGGTCAGAAGGTCGTTGACCACCACGCGGGCGTCGCCGAAGCGGCCGATCAGCTCGTCGGCCAGCATCATCCCGTCCATGCCTCCGAACGGGTGGTTCGAGGCGAAGAGGTAGCGGCCCGCCGGATCGAGCCGGTCGAGGCCCGCGGAGGAGTAGGTAACCCCCCACTCGCGGAAACAGGCGCGGATGAACGCCTGCGGGGGTAGATCCCAGTAGGTGCGCAGGATGTGGTTGATGTCGCGCTCGCGGACGGTGCGGCGAAGCCACTCGACCGCCCAATGCGGAACGTAGCGCGCGATGCGGGGCGCCTTGGCCGCAAGCACCGCGCCGACGTCGATTTCGGGCATGGCGTATCGTTTTGAGCGAACGGCCGCCGAGGCCGGCACGGGCCGTCCGGTTCGTAATTATATGTACAAATATAGGAATTCTTTTCCGAAATTTGCCTAACTTTACACCCGAATCGACAGTTGCCGCCCGACTATGTCCGAATATCGAAACGAATACCACACTCCTGTACTCTTGGAGGAGGCCGTCGCGCTGATGGAAATCGGCCCCGCGCAGACCTGCGTCGACCTGACGTTCGGCGGCGGCGGACACTCGCGCCGCATCCTCCGTGCGCTCGGTCCCGAGGGACGGCTCTACGCTTTCGATCAGGACCGCGACGCCCGCGCCAACTGTCCGGACGATCCGCGTTTCCATTTCGTAGAGAGCAATTTCCGCTTCATGCGGGGAGCGCTCCGGCTGCGGGGTGTCGGGGAGGTCGATGCCGTGCTGGCCGATCTGGGCGTCTCGTCGCACCACTTCGATGTTGCGGAGCGGGGCTTTTCGTTCCGCGGCAGCGCGCCGCTCGACATGCGCATGAACCGGCGCGGCGCGTTCACGGCAGCCGATCTGGTCAACCGCTACTCCAATGCGGAACTCACGCGCGTGCTGCGCAACTGGGGCGAACTGGAGACCCCGTGGAAGGCGGCCAACTGCATCGAGCGGGCCCGTGCCGCACGACCCCTTGCGACGACGGCCGATCTGGTGGAGGCCGTGCGTCCGTGCACTCCGAAAAAGGACGAAGCCAAATTCCTCACCAAACTCTTCCAAGCCCTCCGCATCGAGGTCAACGGCGAGCTGGAGGCCCTGAAGATGGCGCTCGAACAGAGCCTTCGGGTGCTCCGCCCGGGAGGCCGGCTGGCGGTCATCTCCTATCATTCGCTCGAAGACCGGCTGGTGAAGAACTTCATGCGCAGCGGCAACTTCGACGGACGTGTGGAGAAGGATTTCTACGGCCGTCCCGCGGTGCCGTTCGAGCCGGTTACGCGCAAGGCCGTAACTCCGTCCGCGGAGGAGGTGGCCCGCAACCCCCGTTCGCGTTCGGCCCGTCTGCGCTGCGCCCGCAAACTCTGACCGCCGCCATGAAACACGACCACGAATTCGATCCCGTAACGCCCGAGGAGCTCGCCGAACGCGAGCGCGAAGCCGATTTGGCCCGCAAGATCCGCCGCGAAGTGCTGCGGGTCCAGCGCGGCGAGGCCGACGAAGAGATCCGTGCCGACGAGGAGCGCGAAGCCGCGGAGCGGGCCGAGGAGGAGGCCCGCGAGCGGCTCGAACGCCGCCGCCGTTCGAGCGCCCTGTGGCAGCTCGTGTCGGGGACGATTCTCGTGCGCGAGGGCAGCTCGGAGTACTACCGCTATCTGATCTGCATCGCGGCGATGTTCTTCCTCAGCATCGTGGTGATGTTCACCTCGCTGCACCTCGACATGCGCTACTCGCGGCTCGAACGCGACGTGCAGCTGCTGCGCGAGCGTTCGATCCGTCTCGAGGAGCAGCGCTACCGCCGGACCACCCATTCGGCTGTGGTCGAACGGCTGCGGGAACGCGGCATCGACCTCTGCGATCCGATCGCGCCGAGCGAAATCATCGAAGACTGATTGTGCCATGAAGGAGGGAAAGTCAAAGATCAAGAGCGACATTCTGCTGCGCGTGCGGCTGCTCTACCTGCTGTTCATCGGGATCGGGATCGCGGTGCTCGGGCGTCTGGTGTGGGTGCAGATGTTCAGCTCCGAGGTCGACTACAACGCCCGCCGGCTCGAAAGCCGCATCTTCACCGAGGAGATCCTGCCCGCACAGCGGGGCAGCATCCTCGCCCGCAACGGCGAGCCGCTGGCCGTCTCGATGTTCCGCTATCAGGTGGAGATGGATTTCGGCAGCCCGGGGCTCGACTCGCTCGGGACCTTCCGCGAGCAGAGCGACTCGCTCGCCAAGCTCCTCGCTTCGTTCTTCCGCGACCGCACCGCGGCCCAATACCGCGAATTCTTCCGCACCTCCCATGCGCGGCACTACCGGCTGGTCAACGGCCGCGACACTTCGGTGCTGCGCGACGAGGGTTTCTTCGCCCGGCTGCTGAACCGTCTGCGCGGCGAGGAGTACGTGAAGCGCCGCATCTACGACACGATCCGCGACCACACGCCCGTAAAGCTCTTTCCGCGCGAGGTGGACTACAACGAATGGCAGGAGCTGCGCAAATACCCCATCCTCAACTGGAACATGGGCATGGTCTACAACCTCGTGCGCCACGACCGGCGCATCTACCCGCAGGGCGAGCTGGCGCGCCGCACGATCGGCCTCACGGGCGACCGCGGCAACTACGGCATCGAGGCCGTCTGGCGCGAGACGCTCGCCGGGCGCGACGGCCGGGCCGTGCGGCAGCGCATCGCCCGCGGATTCTCGGGCCGCGTGGTCGGAAGCGGCGAGGACCCGGTGGACGGCGCCGACGTGGTCTCGACGCTCGACCTCGACCTGCAGGACGTGGCGGACAAGACTCTGCGCCGGCAGCTCGAAAGACAGAACGCGCTGTGGGGCACGACGATCGTGATGGAGGTGCAGACGGGCGAGATCCTCGCGCTGGTGAACCTCGGTCGCAACTCGCGCGGCGAATACGTCGAAAATACGAATTACGCCATCGCCAAACGGGCCGAGCTGGGCTCGGTCTTCAAGCTGGCGACGATGCTCGCCCTCGTGGAGGACGCCGACATGCCCCTGTCGACCGTCTACGACACGGGCGACGGACGCCCCGTCGCGGTGGGCGGCGCACCGGTGCGGGACGCTCACGGCGGCCACCGCGAGATGGATTTCCGCACGGCGGCGGCCCAATCGTCCAACGTCTACTTCGCCGAGGCGGTGGTCGAACGCTACGCCGACCGCAAGGAGCGTTACACCGACTTCCTGCGCAAGCTCCGCCTCGACCGCACCGTGGGACTCGAAGCCTACGGCGAGCGGGCGCCCTACCTGCCCTCGGACTGGCGGAAGATCGGCGGCGCGAATCAGGCCCTCGCCCGCCTCGCGTTCGGCTATGTCGCGGAACTCACGCCGATGCAGATGCTCACGCTCTACAATGCCGTGGCCAACGACGGGTGCATGGTCGCGCCGCGGCTCGTGCGCGAGATCCGGCGGGGCGGCGTGCTCGAAGAGCGTTTCCGTCCCGAGGTGCTCGAAGAGCGCATCTGTTCGCCCGCGACGATCCGCACCGTGCGGGAGCTGCTCGAAGAGGTCTGCCGCAGCGGCACGGGGGCGCCCTACTTCCGCGACACGACCCTTTTCCGCGCCGCGGGCAAGACCGGGACGGCGCAGTTCGCGCAGGACGGAATCCGCTATTCCGACGGCTACTACATGGGCAGCATGGTGGTCTACTTTCCGGCCGAGGAACCCCGCTATACGATCCTCACGACCATCCACACCCGCCGACAGGGCGGCAAGGCCTACTACGGCGGGCCGCTCGCGGGCCCCGTGGTGAAGCGGATGGCCGGCTACATCTACCACCGCGAGCACGACTGGCATGCACGGGTCGGGAGCACGGGCGAGCGGCACCACCCCGTGCGGATCAAGGGGGGCGACATCGCTCAGGTGCGCCGTGTGGCCGGCAAGCTCGGATCGCCCGATGTGGAGTACGACAGCCGCACGGGCTGGGGCCGCGCCGAGGTGGACAGCGCCGCACGTGTGCGCATCACGGCGCTGCCGCAGGATTTCGAGACCGTGCCCGACGTGCGCGGCATGGGGCTCAAGGACGCGCTCTTCCTGATGGAGCAGCGCGGACTGCGGGTTTCGTTCACCGGAACGGGTGCCGTGCGGGAGCAGAGTCTCGCGCCGAACAGCCGTGCCGTGGCGGGACGGACGGTCCGCCTGACGCTGCGGTAGCGGAACAGGGGGGGCGGATGGCCGGCATTGCTGAAGCAATGTCGGAAAAGAGATATGTGAAAAGGGGGAAGGAACTATTTTTTGTACCTTTTGCTCCGCCAAAAGGTGTGCAAAAGGCGGCCGAATGTCGGAAAAGGCTGAGACCGACGGACTAACGCCCGAAGCGGGCGATTAACCGCGGGGGCGCACGCGCCCCGTTCCCGTTTCCTGCCGCTTTTAGTCCGGCGGGTTCCGAGACGCCTTTCCCGACGTTCGGGGGGGGAGAAAGACAGGACGCGAAGTTTATAAACACATCCGCGCAGCGGATACAGAAACTCCGCAACGTGAAAAGTGCGGAATGAGGACGGAGCGAAGGCGAGCGTTGAAAAACGGGGACGGTTTAACGGTTTGTTTGTAGACCCGCGCAGCCGCCCGTTTCGGCTCGGCGAGCGAACGGCCCCGCGGCTTTTCGCCTTGCCAATGGTTTTCGGTACCTTTCGACACCGAAAGGTACCGAAAAGAAAGACTATTTTTGCAACCGGTTTTTTGATGCATTCGCGGTTCGTCGCCGGCGGAGGGCTGCCTGACTTGCAAAGGTTCGCGCGCATCCTCCGCCGGAGGCTGCGGCCCGCGCGGCTCCGAAGAGCCGTAGTTCGGGATGCGGACCGGCTCGGTGTAACGAAGCGCATGATTGGTAAAGAGAAAATACGATATTGAAATGAAGAGACTTTCATTCGGCCGGACGGCCGTCCGGCGGATCGTGGGACCCGCCGAACGGGAGATCGCCAAACTCACGTACGACTCGCGGCGCGTGGAGCGCGGCGACTGTTTTTTCGCCGTGGCGGGCACGCAGTGCGACGGCCACGACTTCATCCCCGCAGCCGTCGGGCGGGGTGCGGCGGCCGTGGTTTGCCAGCGGTTGCCCGAGGTGCTCGCGCCTGCGGTAACGTACGTCGAGGTGGTCGACACGAACGCCGCGATGGCCGATCTGGCGGCCGCCTTCTACGACGATCCGAGCCGCGAGCTGAAGGTCGTGGGCATCACGGGCACCAACGGCAAGACCACGACCGCGACGCTGCTGCACGATCTGTTCCGCGCGCTGGGCTACGAGGCGGGGCTGATCTCGACGGTGGTCTACCGCATCGGCGGCCGCGAGACCGAGGCCACGCACACCACGCCCGACGCCATCCGCCTCAACGCCATGATGCGCGAGATGGCCGACGCGGGGTGCGCCTACTGCTTCATGGAGTGTTCGTCGCACGCCATCGTGCAGGAGCGCATCCGCGGGCTGCGTTTCGCGGGGGGCATCTTCTCGAACATCACCCACGATCACCTCGACTACCACAAGACCTTCGCCGAGTACATCCGCGCCAAGAAGCTCTTCTTCGACGCCCTGCCCGCCGGTGCCTTCGCCCTCACGAACATCGACGACCGCAACGGCCGCGTGATGGTGCAGAACACTGCGGCGACGGTCCGCACCCTCTCGCTGCGCTCGGCGGCCGACTTCCGCTGCCGGATCGTCGAGCAGCACCCCGACGGCATGCTGCTGCGCATCGACGGCGACGAGGCGTGGTTCCGGTTCCTCGGCCGCTTCAACGCCTACAACCTGCTGACGGTCTATGCCGCGGCGCGGCTGCTGGGGCAGGACAAGCGGGAGGTGTTGCAGACCATGAGCACCCTCGCGCCCGTGAGAGGCCGCTTCGAGACGATCCGCGCGGCGGACGGCACGACGGCCGTCGTCGACTATGCCCACACGCCCGATGCGCTGGAGAACGTGCTGCGCACGATCGGGGAGATCCGCCGGCCGGGGCAACGGCTGATCGTCGTCTGCGGCTGCGGCGGCGACCGCGACCGCACCAAGCGGCCCGAGATGGCGGCGATCGCCGTGAAGTATGCCGACACGGCCGTCTTCACCTCCGACAACCCCCGCCACGAAGAGCCCGAGGCGATTCTGGACGAGATGGTCGCGGGGCTCGATCCGAAGGCCCGTTACCTCCGGATCGCCGACCGCGCCGAAGCGATCCGCACGGCCTCGATGCTCGCCGCCGCGGGCGACATCCTTCTCGTGGCCGGCAAAGGCCACGAGACCTATCAGATCGTCGGCGACGAGAAGCGCCGCTTCGACGACCGCGAAGAGGTGAGCCGCTGCTTCGCGGCCGCCCACAACCCGAATCCACGAAGCTAAACCGCTGATAAGAGAAAATGTTCTACCATCTGTTCCAATACCTCGACCGTCTCTACAACATTCCGGGCACGGGCATGTTCCAATACATTTCGTTCCGTGCGGCGGCGGCCGTGATCCTCGCGCTGCTCGTCGTCGTCATCTTCGGCCGCCGCATCATCGACTTCCTGCGCCGCCAGCAGATCGGCGAGGAGATCCGCGACCTCGGACTCGAAGGGCAGCTCCAGAAACGGGGCACGCCGACGATGGGCGGCGTCATCATCCTCGTGGCCATACTCGTGCCGATCCTTCTGTTCGGGCGGCTCGACAACGTTTACGTCCAACTGATGATCGGCTCGACCCTGTGGCTCGGGTTCATCGGCGGGCTGGACGACTACATCAAGGTCTTCCGGCACCACAAGGAGGGGCTCAAGGGGCGTTTCAAGATCGTCGGACAGGTCGGTCTCGGACTGATCGTCGGCACGACCATGTGGCTCTCGGACGACATCGTCGTGCGCGACAAGGTCGTGGACCCGATCGAAACGGTCTACTGCAACGACGAGGGCGAGGTGATCGCCAGCCACACGCGCAACGTGGTGGTCAGCTCCGAACGCATCAAGACCACGCAGACCACGATCCCCTTCATCAAGAACAACGAATTCGACTACCGCTGGCTCACCGGAGGCCGCGATACGGCGGCATGGCTCCTCTACGTCGCCGTGGCGATCCTCGTCATCACGGCCGTCTCGAACGGCGCCAACCTCACCGACGGGCTCGACGGACTGGCCACGGGCGTCTCGGTCCCGATCGTCGCGGTGCTCGGCGCACTGGCCTATCTGTCGGGCCACATCGTCTATGCCGACTACCTCAACATCATGTACATCCCCGACGCGGGCGAGCTGGTGGTCTTCGCCGCCGCGATGGCCGGAGCGCTGATCGGCTTCCTGTGGTACAACTCCTATCCGGCGCAGATCTTCATGGGCGACACGGGGTCGCTCTCGATCGGCGGCATCATCGCCGTCTTCGCCCTCTGCATCCGCAAGGAGCTGCTGCTGCCGCTGCTGTGCGGGGTCTTCCTCGCGGAGAGCCTCTCGGTGATGATGCAGGTCTCCTACTTCAAATACACCAAGCGCAGGTACGGCGAGGGGCGCCGCATCCTCCTCATGTCGCCCCTGCACCACCACTATCAGAAAAAGGGAATCTTCGAGACGAAGATCGCCACGCGCTTCTGGATCGTCTCGCTGCTGCTGGCGGCCATAACGCTCGTAACGCTGAAAATACGGTAGGAGGAGGATCGGGCATGACGTTCGGCGAACGTACGTTTTCGCGCCGTCTGCGGCATCGCCCGGCGATGCGGACGGTTCGCCGCGAGGGGCGGCGGCGAACCGCACGACGCGGCTGGTCCGCGTCCGTCCTTCGGCCGACGCCGGACGCGGACGACGGTCCGGGCGCCCGGCCGCTCGTCGGGGCGATCGGGAACGACAGGTTGCAGCCCCACGCGCGGAGGGCTGTCCAGCGCCTCTGCCGGAGGCTGCGAACGAATCGCCGGCGGAACGAGGCCCGATACCGGACGCGGCCGACGAGCCCCCCCCTCCTCCCGGGCGCGACACGCGGCGGAAGCCGGCGTGTGCGACCGGAGGCGGAAATGATCGGAATCAAACGAACCGAATATGAAAAATATCGTCGTATTGGGCGGCGGCATCAGCGGCTACGGCTCCGCGATCCTCGCCAAGAAAAAGGGATTCGGGGTCTTCCTCTCCGACAGCGGCCGCATCGCCGACCGTTACAGGGCGCGGCTTGAGGAGTGGCAGGTCCCCTACGAAGAGGGCGGCCACACGCTCGAACGCATCCTCGCGGCCGCGGAGGTGATCAAGTCGCCCGGCATTCCCGAGACGGCGCCCGTCGTGCGGGCCGTGCGCGAGGCGGGCATCCCCATCATCTCGGAGATCGAATTCGCGGGCCGCTATCTCGACGGTGCGCGCACGATCTGCATCACCGGATCGAACGGCAAGACCACCACTACGTCGCTCGTCTACAAGATCCTGCGCGACGCAGGATACAACGCAGCCCTCGGCGGCAACATCGGCGAGAGTTTCGCCTACTCCGTCGCCACGGGCCGTTACGACTGGTATGTGTTGGAGCTGAGCTCGTTCCAGCTCGACGGCATGTACCGTTTCCGCGCCGACATCGCCATTCTGACGAACATCACGCCCGACCACCTCGACCGTTACGGCCACTGCTTCCAGAACTATGTCGATGCGAAGATGCGGATCGTGCGGAACCAGCATTCGCGCTGCGCGTTCATCTATTCGGCGGACGATCCCGTGATCGCGGCCGAACTGCCGAAATACGACCTTCGGATGCGTGAGCTGCCCTTCGCGGCCAAGCAGGCCGTGGCCAGCGGCGCGGGCGACGCCTTCCTCTGCGACGGCCGCTTCACCGCCGCCGTGGGCTGCGCCTCGGTGGAGGTCGATACGGCGAAGATGCGCATCGGCGGACTCCACAACGCCTACAACGCGATGGCGGCGGCCCTCGCGGCGCTCGCGGCGGGCGTGCGGCCTGTGCAGGTGCGCAAGTCGCTCTATGCGTTCGCCCCCGTGGAACACCGCCTCGAACCCGTGGGCGAATACGGCGGCGTGGAGTGGATCAACGACTCGAAGGCCACCAACGTCGATTCGGTGTGGTATGCCCTCGAAAGCATGAAGCGGCCTTTGGTCTGGATCGCCGGCGGCACGGACAAGGGCAACGACTACGGACCTCTGAAGGAGTTCGCCCGCGAGAAGGTGCACACGCTCGTCTGCATGGGGTTCGACAACGAAAAACTCCTCGGCGAGTTTACGGGCGTAGTGCCCCGGATCGTCTCCGCCTCCTCGTTCGGGGAGGCGATGGAGGCGGCCCGGCGGGCCGCCCGGCCGGGCGATACGGTGCTGCTCTCGCCGGCATGCGCCAGCTTCGATCTTTTCGAGAACTACGAGCAGCGCGGGCGGATGTTCAGGCAGTGGGTGAAAGACCGCGCTGCCGACGGGGCGGGTGCGGAGCCGGACGCTGTTCGGACGGTGCCGGAGCGGGACCGCGTGCGGGAAAACGACATTGGCGACGGGGCGGACGCGGCGCGGCGCCTGCCCGGAGATTGTACGGACGCGGAAATGTCTGTAAAAAACGATGCGTAACCGATGGCTTGGGAACGTAATGGAATAAACGGGCAGCCCGCACGGCCGGAGCGCGGCACGGCCGGAGCGCGGCACGCGGGCGGGGAGGTGCAAGATCCCGAAAGAGTGCCGCATGACGGCAATGCGCGCGCCGACGACAGTTGGCTCTCCGACAGCGACCGGCGGGCGGGAGCCGGTCTGCGGCATGCGCCGGGGAGCGCCGGGGCCGGCCGGCAGGGCCGGCGGGATCGCGCCGACGGGCCGGACGAAGCGCCGTGGTACGACGCTCCGCGGCCGGCGGCATACGGCCGGGACGATGATCCGGAGCCTGCCCGCGGCGGATCGGACGGGAGAGGTTACGGAGCGCCTTACGGTTTCGGACGGACGGATGCGGACCGGCGTTCCGGAGAGACTGTCCGGGCCGGCGCGCGGGCGGCGGACGGAACGTCCGGATGCGCCGCAGCGGACCGGGACCGTGCCCGGACGGGTTTCGAAGGTTCCGGGGATTCCGCTTCCGGCGCGCGGCGCCGCACGCCGGGCGGCGGAAGAGACGCTGCGGACGCGCTCGGGGCGGAAGGGGACCGAAAGGCGGGAAATGCGGCCGATGCTCCGGGCGACCGTCCGCTGCGCATCTTCACGGGCGACCGCGTGTTGTGGATCATCGTCGCGGCGCTGGCCGTGATTTCGATCCTCGTGGTCTACTCCTCGACTGCGAAGATGGCCTACGACGCTCATGCGGCCCGCACCACGTCGCACTTTCTGAAGCAGCAGGTGATGATCCTCACGGTGAGTCTGGGGCTGATGATCGCGGTCCACAAGATCAACTGCCGCGTCTACAACCACCTCGCCGTGCCGGCCTACGTGCTGAGCGTGCTGCTGACGGCGGCCGTCTACTTCATCGGCGCCACGACCAACGGGGCGGCCCGCTGGATTCCGATCGGTCCCTTTCAGTTCCAGCCTTCGGAGGCGCTCAAGGTGGCCACGGTGCTCTTTCTCGCGCGGCAGCTCGCGGGCCGGCAGTCGAAGATCGACCGGATACGGATCGTCCCTTCGTGGCGGTTCTGGACATGGCGGAGCTCCCCCGCGCAGCGCAGGATCTGGCGCGAGGGGACGGTGCCGATCCTGCTGCCCGTCGTGCTCTCGTGTCTGGTGATCTTCCCGGCCCACACCTCGTCGGCCGTGCTGGTCTTCGCCGCTTCGTGGGTGATGATGCTCATCGGGCGGGTGCGGATCGGCGAACTGCTCAAACTCGTGGGCTGGGCCGCGGCAGGCATCGTACTGATTATGGCGCTCAATCTGGGCCGCAGTGAGACCGCCGAGGGGCGCGTCTCGACGTGGATCCATCTCTGGACCCGCTCGCAGACCGAAAAACCCATCGAACACCTCACCGACACGGAGCGCTCGATGATCGCCATACACAACGGCGGCATCTTGGGCAAAGGGGCCGGACAGAGCGACATACGCGTGGAGATGATCCATCCCGAGAGCGACTATGCCTATGCCTTCTTCGTCGAGGAGTACGGCATCGTGCTGGCCGCGGCGCTGCTCATGCTTTATCTTTGGATCTTCTTCCGCGCCATCGAGATCTTCCGCCGCTGCGGCACGGCCTTCCCGGGACTGCTGGTGCTCGGGCTCGCGCTGCTGATTACCTGTCAAGCCCTGCTGCACATCATGGTAACGGTGAACCTGATCCCCGAAACGGGGCAGACGCTACCCCTCATCTCGCGCGGCGGCTCGTCGGTGCTCTTCACCACGATCGCCCTCGGCATGATCCTCAGCGTCAGCCGCCAGAACGACGAACAATCGCACGACACTCCGAAAAACGAATCCATCTACGAAAAATAACGCAAAGCCTATGGCCGACGATATCCGACTGGACAAATACCTTTGGGCCGTGCGCGTGTTCAAGACGCGCAGCGATGCCGCGGACGCCATCCGCAACAACAAGGTTACGGTGAACGACGCCTATGCCAAGCCTTCGCGCGAGGTGCGGATCGGCGACCGCATCGCCGTGCGCAAACAGCGCGTAACGTACGCCTACAAGGTGCTGGAACTCGTATCGAGCCGCCAGCCCGCCAAGAATGTGCCGCTCTATTGCCTCGATACCACGCCGCCCGAGGAGCTGGAGAAGCTCCGCACGCCGCACGAGACCCTCTTCGTCTTCCGCGACCGGGGCACGGGACGTCCCACCAAGAAGGAGCGCCGCGAACTGGACGGCCTGATGGAGGAGATCTGCCTCGGCGACGACGTGTAGCGTGCGGTCTTGTGCGGAGGACTGTCACTCTCCCTCGGGCGGGGCGCAGTCCTGCGGGGAGGCCGGGCTGTGTCGGGAGCGGCGGGCGATGCGGCGGCGTGTTGCCGCCGCCGGCAGTTCGCCGCACCGCAGCGGTTTCAGGCTCGTCGTTTCGGGCCGTGCGCTCCGACGGTCGAACACGAACCGCCGACATGGGCGAGCGGCATCGGCGATACGACGGAACCCTGCCCCCCCCACCCGGCACAACCCGGACGGGGTTCGGTCCCGCCACCCGGCCCGGCGGAACCCTTCGCTGCGGGGCTGTCGGTTCCAAACCCTACATAACTTGGACAGAGAGGGGAAGTGCGTTGCATTTTTCCGGCCGTTTCCCACCTTTTGCATAGCCCGGACGAAGTTCGAGCCGGCGTTCAGCTCAGCGAAAACCTTCGCCTCGGGACACTCCTTTTCTCGCCCCGGCACAATCCGCACGGGGTTTTGCTTCGCCATCGGTTCGGCGAAACGGTTGGTTTGCACCCTTCGTTTGCTCGCCTCGGCAATTTCCGAACAAACTCGGATTGCGCCCGGCTGATCGAAACGGTGGTTTGCGCCGCCCGGATGCACGGCAAAACATCCCGCGGACCGCCCGCCCGGAACCGCCGGGCGGGCGGTCCGCGGGATGCGGAGCCGGAAACATGCAGTTCGCAAGGCGGCGAACGGCGGACAAATGCGACGCAGCCGGTCGGAACGACCGCCGCAAAGCGCGCGACCGACCGTAAAAAAGGGCTGTCTGACACTATAGTAGACAGCCCTTTTTTATTCGTACTGCTCGTCGGGAACTTTTCCGAATAGGCAATTCCCGGAGGATTGAAAAAACTTGTTAGCCCCCCCCATATGCAAGCCGTTCGGCGGCTGCGACGATCACTTCTTGTTGAAGAGGTTCATCGTCCGCTCGGCTCCGATGGCGGCGAACGAAAGGACGGCGTCGCCGAAAACCTTCAGCCGCTCGGGGAGCAGTTTGCGCTCCTCGTCGGTCCATGTACCCAACACGTAGTCGATCTGCTGTCCGCGGGCGAAATTGCCGCCGATGCCGAAGCGGATGCGTGCATAGTCCTCGCGGCCGAGCAGTTCGGAGATGTTTTTCAGTCCGTTGTGGCCGCCGGAGCTTCCCTTCGTGCGCATCCGCAGCGTCCCGAACGGCAGGGCGATGTCGTCCGAAATGACGAGCAGATTCTCCGGCGCTATCTTCTCGGCATCCATCCAGTAGCGCACGGCCTTGCCCGAGAGGTTCATGTAGGTCGAAGGCTTGAGCAGAACGAGCGTGCGGCCCTTGTATTTCAGTTCGGCTACGGCGCCGTAGCGGGCTGCCGCAAAAGAGATGTTGGACGCCCCGGCGAGGGCATCCAACACATCGAAACCGGCATTGTGGCGGGTGTCGGCATATTCGGCGCCGATGTTGCCCAGTCCTACAATGAGGTATTTCATCGCAACGGCGGATTGTTATTTGGCCGCCGCCTCCGCACCGCGCGAAGCACGGGTTACGCGCACGGCGCACACGGCCGTCGAAGCGGGGGTTACGAATTTCAGACCCTCGATCTTCAGGTCGCCCACGAAGATGGTCTTGCCTACGCCCAGCTCGGTTACGTCCACGACGATCTCGTCGGGCAGCCGGTCGACCGGAGCGCTCACGACGAGCTTGCGGGCCGAAAGCACCAGCTTGCCGCCGACCTTGACACCCTCGGCATTGCCGGTCAGACGCACGGGAATGGCGATCGAAACGGGCTTGCCCTCCTGAACGCGGTAGAAATCGAGGTGGAGAATCTCCTCGCGCACGGGGTGGAACTGCGCGTCGCGGAGTACGGCCTGCTCCTTCCGCCCGTCGATCGTGAATTCGACGATGTAGGAGTTGGGCGTGTAGATCAGGGGTTTCACGTCCTTGGGGTCTACGGAGAACGAAACGGTCTCGCCGCCCCCGCACAGTACGCAGGGCACCAGACCTTCGCGGCGCACCGCTTTGGCCGCCTTCTTGCCATACTCGTTGCGAGTCTTGGTTTCAATCGAAAGGGTTTTCATAATGTTTAGAATTTTAATGCGTTACCTTCGGCGGTTCTCAGTGCGGCCCCGAAAGCCGCACCCCATGCCGCCTGCTTCGGAGGGCAAAGATAGCAAATATTCTTCGAAATCAACGGATGCGGCGGATTATTTCCGCACTTCGCGGGGGTGCGAAGGGGAGGGGGCGACGCGGGCCGGAGCAGGTCGGTGCGGGAGGGTGTGCGGCAGGGCCGCGCTCCGGCGGCCTCCCCGCCGAGGTCCGTGAGACCCGCGAACCGCGGCGCCGGATGCACCGCCGGCAGGGCTCGGCCCGCATGCCCGGACCTCTCCAACCGGGTCGGAGAGCGTTTGTCCGGCAGGAGGTTTTCCGTCCCCGGTTCAACGGATAACGTTGAATTTCTTACGTCCGGTCCTCGCCCCGATACGGCCCGGACGAAGTTTCGGGTCGGCCCCATCCGGTTGAACGAAAAAGGTGAAAAATCTTATTTCCCGTTTCATTTGTCGATTGAATTTCCTAACTTTAACACGGATTCGGTCCCGTGCCGGCGATTGTCCCGAAAATCGAACCCGTTTCGCTAAGCCGAGGGCAGAGCCGAACTCGTTCGGGCCGTATCGGGGCGAGGACCGGATGTAAGAAATTAGACGTCCGGTTCGGCAGATCGGCATACCGAAAAAGCGTTTCGACAGAGAGTGTCCGTCGGGGCGAGGACCGAATGTCGAACTATCTAAAAACTCTATGATTATGAAGCATTTGCTGCAAATCTCGATCTGTCTTCTGCTGTTGTTGGGCGGGACGGAATCGGTGGCACGGACCGCCTCCGGCGAAACGTTTCGGACCGAAGAATCGGCCGGTGCGGAACGGACCGCACCGAAAAAGCGCCGTGCGAAAAAGGGGCCCAAGCGCCTCAAGGGCAGCGGTCGGTTCGTTACGCGCGCTGTCCCCTGCACGGGCGATTATGCCGCGCTCTGCGTCCGTTCCGGCGTGCGGGTTACGGTGGACCCTTCGGCGACGGAGATCCTCCTCACGGCCGACGACAATGCGATCGACTACGTAACCGCAGCCGCGGCGGACGGCTGCCTCGTGCTCGGATTCGAAGCGCGCGGTGTGCACGAGGTATCCGGCCTCACTCTGGAGGCCGTCGTGCCTGCTTCGGCCGACCTCGCGCGCATCGAGGTCTCTTCGTACGGCTCGGTGAAGTTTCTCGCTCCGGTCGAAAACGTCGCTTCGCTGACCCTCATGGGCGGCGGACAGGCCGAGGGCGCCTTTTCGGGCGAACGGATGACGGTATTCGTTTCGGGCTACGGCCGTTTTACGGGCCGTGTCGGCGTCAGCGGCGAGTGCGAGGTCGGCCTGTCGGGCGGCAGCCGGTTCGACGGGGACATCGAGGCGGACGAATTATCGCTGATGCTGAGCGGCTATGCCGAGTATGCGGGCGATGCGAGGGCCCGCAGCAGCAGAATCATGTTGACGGGCGGCAGCCGGTTCGACGGAGAGGCCGCACTCGAAAACTACGAACTGCAGCTCTCCGGATACGCCGAAATGCAGTGCGACCTGACCGGAGGGACGAAAAGCCGCATCTCGGTCGGCGGCGGCAGCAGGATCGGCGGCGCGGTCGAAACGGCCGAACTGGAAGTGATCGCCGGCGGTTATGCGAAGTTCGATGGTGGAATTCGGGCTCGGATGCTTCGGATGGAGTGCGCCGGCGGCAGTACGATGACGGCCACGTGCGACCTCGACCGTTTCGAAGCGGCGGCGAGTGGATACGCCAAGATCTATCTGCGAGGCGGCGGTCCGGTCGCTGAAGGCAGCGTGTCGGTCTGCGGCGGGGCTTCGTTCCGAGCGCCCGAGCTGGACGTGGCCGACTATCGCATCGAGGCGCGATCCTACGGCAAGGCCAGTGTCCGCTGCTCGCATTCGCTCTCGACGCGCACGGATTCCGGCGGACAGATCGACTTCGCGGGCGAGTGCGAGGTGCGCTCGTACGATCCGAACGTGCGGCGCAGATAACGGCGTTTCCGCGGTAGGCCGGACGGCGCTCCGGGCCCGCCCGAAGGATCGTTCCCGGGACGAGAAAGCGCCGTCCCTCTCCTTCGGAAACGAACGTCGCGTGCGACCCGGCCGCCGCGCCGCGACCTCGCCGGGTTGCAGCGCGGCGGCAAAACGTCTGTCCGAGGCGAACGCCTCCGCGGCAAAACGGGTGTGCAGCCGGACTTCGTTCGGGCATATGCCGCGGCGGCAAAACGGGCGGGACAAAGGAGGCGGATCCAGCGGTCGGAGCGCCGTTGCCCGCATGCCGGGACCGCATGTATGCGAGGGGGTGTCTAACAGTTTTTTTGACCTTCTGGGAATTGCGTGTTCGGGGAAGTTCCCGAGTAGCAGCAGTACGAATAAAAAAGGGGTGTCTGAAACGTGTTAGACAACCCCTTCGCTGCGGTTTCGCACCGCCGGTGTATCGGAGCCGCGAAGACAGCGACGGCACCGCGGATCACTCGATGCCGCTCAGACGTTTCTGCCATGCCCATGCCGAGGCGAGCGTCTGGTCGAGCGTGCGCTCGGCCCGCCAGTCGAGGCGTTCGGCCGCCAGCGCGGGATCGGCCCAGATGGCCGGTATGTCGCCCGCCCGGCGGCCGGCGATCTTATAGTCGACTTTCACGCGGTTGACCTGCTCGAAGCGGCGGATCAGTTCGAGTACGGAGACACCGCGGCCCGTGCCGATGTTGTAAACCTCGTAGGGGCGCACGTCTGCCCCTCCGGTCATGCGTCGGATGGCCGCCACATGGGCTCGGGCGAGGTCCCCGACGTCGATGTAGTCGCGGATGCAGGAGCCGTCGGGGGTCGGATAGTCGCCGCCGTAGACCGAGAGGCAGTCGCGGATGCCCGCGGCGGTCTGGGTGATGTAGGGCAGCAGGTTCTGCGGTACGCCGCGCGGCAGCTCGCCGATCAGGGCCGAGGGGTGTGCGCCGATGGGGTTGAAGTAGCGCAGCGCGATGCCGCGCAATGCTCCGCCTCCGGCCGCGATCGCGTCGCGCAGGATGTCCTCGCAGATCTGCTTCGTGTTGCCGTAGGGCGACGCGGCCGGCCGACGCGGCGTACGTTCCGTGACGGGCAGTCGGCGGGGTTCGCCGTAGACCGTACACGACGACGAGAAGACGATGTTCCGGCGCCCGGTCTCGTGCATCAGCTCCACGAGATTCATGAACGAGAGGAGATTATTGCGGTAGTATTTCATCGGTTCGCGGAGCGATTCGCCGACGGCCTTCGACGCCGCGAAATGGATCGCCGAGCCGAATTCGTACCGGGTGAATATGCGCTCCAGCGCCTCTCTGTCGCAGCAGTCGGCCTCGACGAACGGCACGTCGCGGCCCGTGATCGCGCGCACGCCTTCGATCGCGGCGACCTCGCTGTTCGAAAGATCGTCGACGAGCACGGCGTCGAATCCCGTGGCGATCAGTTCGACGGCCGTATGCGAGCCGATGTAGCCGGCGCCGCCCGTAACCAGAACACACGGTCTTTTCATGGGAATGGAGTTTTGTCGGGACAAAGATAGGGATAATGCGTGGAAAAAGCGCCGCAGACGGGACGGACATCCTGAAATTTGCGGGAGAGGCGCCGTTGGCCGCATTCCGTGCCGTTCGTCCCGCGGGAGGGTCTCCGGAACGTTTTTCCATCGTCCGTTTCGCACCCGTCCCGTCGCAAAGGACCGGGATGGCCGCCGACGGCCGGAATAGGCCTTCATGGCGGCGGGACGGGGCGCAGTGTGCCGCACGCGGTCGAGCGGCCGACAGCGGCGGTGCGGGGGCGGCATCCATTCGCCGGAACCGGGCGCGACGCGCTGTGGCGGCGGACGCATGCCCGCCGGTCGAAGGCTTCTCGGGCCGCTCCCGCGGATGCGGCCCGTTCGCGCGCGCTGCGCAGGCCGCCTCGTGCCTTGCCGGGAAGTACTCCGGAAGCGATCGGGGGGGGGCGCACGTCGCCGGCCGAGCCGGCGCCCGCAACGGGTGCGGGTACCCGCGAGGCTGCGGCGTCGGCACGTCTGCAGGCGAGTGCCTGCCGCATCTGCGCGATTCGTCCGCGTCCCGCCGTCCGGACGGCGGGGAACTGCCGGCGCCCTCGTCTCTTCGCCCTCGGCCGCACTCCGCCCTACCCGCGTTTTCAGCACAGTCGTTTGCAGCCGGCCGGCATACGCTGCGACCGGACATGCGGTTTGCCGCGGCGAGGGCGGAAGCCGCGAAACGAAGACGGGGCCGTCCGGAAGCGAGGGGGCTGTCCGACGAATCTCGGCCCCCCCCTTCATCCGTACCGCCCGCCATCCGTGAGTTTTCCCGAAGAGGCGGTTCTCGAAGGGTTGATAAAACTTGTCGGACAGCCTCCGCGCGGAGGCCGGAGCGTTCTACTCCGAGAGGGTGTAGTCTCCGGCCTCGGCCCGCACGACGGCCTGAAGCTCTTCGAGCGATTTGGCTTCGCCGGCGAACTCCACCGAGGCTACGGGCGGATCGAGCGTAACGACGGCCCGCACGCCGGCGATGCCGTTCAGCGCTTTCTCGACATGCGCACGGCAGTGGACGCACGTCATGCCTGCTACTTTGTACTCTTTTTTCATGATTTTGACGTTATTGTGGTCTGTTCGTTCGTTCGGCGAAATCTTGGCCGCCTCCGACGCCGGCAGGGACGCGGCGGAATCCGTCGCTCCGCGCGCCTCGGCCGTAGCCCGGGATGCGAGGGCGGCAGCGGGCTCGGCGGCGTCGGGCCGGGAGCCGGAAACGGCCGCCGTCGGATCGGCTGCGCGCTCCGGCGGTGCGGCGGATGCGGAAGCCGGAGCGGATGCGGTGCCGGCGGTCGGAACGGCGATCCGCTTGCGATTGAGCCGCAGGCTGTTCGCCACGACGCTGACGCTGCTGAAGGCCATTGCCGCGCCGGCGATCATCGGGTTGAGGAGAAACCCGCACAGGGGATAGAGGATGCCGGCGGCGACGGGTACTCCGATGAGGTTGTAGATGAAGGCCCAGAAGAGGTTCTGGCGTATGGTGCGCACCGTGAGGGTCGAGAGGCGCAACGCCTCGGGGACCCGCAGCAGGTCGGAGGAGACGATCGTCATGCCGGCGGTCTCCATGGCGATGTCGCTGCCGCCGCCCATGGCGATTCCCAGATCGGCCTCGGCCAGTGCGGCGCTGTCGTTGATGCCGTCGCCGACCATCGCCACGCGGCGCCCGCGGGCCTGCAGCTCCCGCACGAAGGCGGCCTTTTCGTGCGGCAGCACTCCGGCGCGGTAGCGGTCGATGCCCGCAGCCGCGGCGACGGCCCGTGCTGCGGCTGCGTGGTCGCCGGTGAGCATCCAGACCTCCGTGCCGGCTGCGCGCAGTGCGGCGACGGCCTGAGCCGACGAAGGTTTGATCCGGTCGGCGATGCCTGCGACGGCCAGCGCCCGATCCTCCGAGGCGAACCAGACGAGGGTTTTGGCTTCGTCCGACAGGCGGGCCGCCTCGCGCTCCAGCTCCGCCGGAACGGCGACCCCGCGGCCGTCGACGAGCCGGCGGTTGCCGGCATAATAGGTACGGCCCCCTATGCGGCCCGAGACGCCCGCTCCGGTGAGGCTCTCGAACGCTTCGACCTGCGGAGAGAGGCTGTCGCCGCAAGCACCGGATTCCGGTGCCGCCTGCGGGGTTCCGCTCTCTCCGGCCGATGCGCCGACGCGCCGATGCAGGAGCGTATCCGATTCGCACGCTCCGGCTTCCCCGTCCGGCCCGGACACTGTCCGTGCGGCTCCGTCTTGCACGGGCCGGAATCCGGTGCGGGGTGCGGCGGAGGCAGGCGTACCGTCGAAATACCGCACGACCGCCTCGGCCAGCGGATGTTCCGAACGCCGTTCGAGCGCGGCGAAAATCGCGGCGCTCTCCCCGGGTGCGTCGTGGGCCCACGCCAGATCGCTCACGGCCGGACGGCCTTCGGTCAGCGTGCCCGTCTTGTCGAGCACGACCGTATCGACCCTGCGTGCGATTTCGAGGCTCTCGGCGTTTCGAATGAGGATGCCGTTCCCGGCTCCCTTGCCGATCCCCACCATGATGGCGGTCGGCGTGGCCAGCCCCAATGCGCAGGGGCAGGCGATGACGAGCACCGTAACGAGTGCCAGAAGGCCGTGCGTCAGACCCTCCGCGCCGCCGAAGAGCATCCACGCCCCGAACGAGAGCAGGGCCACGGCGATGATCGCGGGCACGAAAACGCCGGCGATCCGGTCGACGAGCTGCTGCACGGGGGCCTTGCTGCCCTGCGCCTGCTGCACCATGCGGATGATCTGCGAGAGCATCGTGTCGCGCCCGACTTTCTCGGCCCGGAAGCGGAATGCGCCCCGCTGGTTGACGGTGCCGGCGAAGACGGGGGCGCCCGCTTGTTTGGCCACGGGAAGCGGCTCGCCGCTGAGCATGCTCTCGTCCACGTGGGACGCACCGTCGACGACGGTGCCGTCCACGGGGATGCGCTCGCCCGGGCGGACGGCGATCAGGTCGTCGGGACGGATTGTCTCGACGGGCACGGTCCGCTCGCCGCCGGGCGTGCAGAGCGTAACCGTGCGGGGCCGGAGGCCCATCAGTTTGCGGATGGCCGACGAGGCGTCGCCCTTGGCCCGCTCCTCCAGCAGACGCCCCACGAGGATGAAGGCCACGATGACGGCCGAAGCCTCGAAATAGACGTGGGGTTCGATGCCGCGCGCGAGCCAGAACGCGGGGAAAAGCAGGTTGAAGAGACTGAACAGCCACGCCACGCCCGTGCTGAGCGCGACGAGCGTGTCCATCGTGGCCGATCCGTGCCGCAGCTGGCGCGCGGCATTGACGAAGAAGCCTCGGCCCAGCCAGAAGACGACCGGCGCCGAAAGCAGGCACATCACGAGGCCGGCATGGGGCGCGTGCATGAAAAACATCCCCACGACCGCCACGGGCAGTGCGAGCGCCGCGGCCCACACCGTGCGGCGGCGGAGCGAGGCGAGGCGGCGCGCGTGCTTCCGCTCGGCGGCGTCGGGGTCCTGCGCCTCGTCGCGGATCAGCAGATCGTAGCCGGCGCGGCGGACCGCCTCGCGCAGCGTTTCGGGCGACGCGAGCGTCGGGTCGTAGGCCACGACGACTTCGCCCGACGCGAAGTTGACCGAGGCTTCCGCGACGCCCGCGGCCCGGCCGAGGGCTTTGTCGACCCGTGCGGCGCACGAAGCGCAGCTCATCCCCGAGACGGGAAAGGTTTCCCGGACGATACGTTTTTCCGTCATCATGCGAAATCTTTTTTTTACGGAACAAAGATAAGTCCGGAGCCGCCGGCCGCTCTTACGGAATTCCGGAAATGTTTTACGGAATTTCCCCCGGACGGCGCACCGGGCGGTCCGGCCGCAAAGGCCGTGCCCGGAACGGGTTCCGACAGCCGGGGCTGCGGAGGGGGCGGATCCGCCGTTCGCAAAAGCGGAGCATTGCGCGGCATCGCACGGAAGGGCCGTGCGCATGAGGCTGCTTTCGTCTGCGGACGGGAGCCTCCGGAAGCCGCCGGTGCCGCACACGCCGGCGGGAGGGGGGCTGCGAGCGCCGCACGCCCCGACCGGGCGGCGCGGGCTGCCGGCAAGACGCGGAAGGCCGGCAAGTGCGAATTTCCGGCTGCATACGGTTGCCGTGCGGACGGGTGCAAGCGCGGGCGGACGCACGAAACCGCGGCTTGCGAACGCGGCGGGAAAGGGCCCGGACGGCTGCCGAGGCGCGGCGCCGCACCGCAGCCCGATCCGCCCGAAGCCGAGGGGCCCGGACGATTGCGGCGTGCGGGCCGTGCATCCGTGTCCGCAGGACCGCGTGGGCGGATCGCGGGCCGCGGATTCGCTGCTCGCTCGCCGCCGCGGACGGGGACGCTGCCCGTTGCGGAGCGGATGATGTTACGATTCGTAACTTCGAACTGCAATTTTCAGACGAAGCATCGTATTTTTATAAAATTTTTCATACCTTTGCTAACAAATCGACATGAATTCGCCCCGATTTCTATTAAAACATTAAGATACTATGTACGGTAAAATCAAAGAGCACTTACAAAACGAACTCGCCGAAATCAAAGCGGCCGGGCTTTACAAGAACGAGCGGATCATCGAGTCGCCCCAGCGGGCCGAGATCGAGGTCGGCGGACGCAAAGTGTTGAACTTCTGCGCGAACAACTACCTCGGACTTTCGGACAATCCGCGCCTCATAGAGGCTGCCAAACGGGCGATGGACGCGCGCGGATACGGCATGTCGTCCGTGCGTTTCATCTGCGGCTGTCAGGATATTCACAAACAGCTCGAAAAGGCCATCGCCGACTATTTCGGCACGGAGGATACGATCCTCTACGCCGCCTGCTTCGACGCGAACGGCGGCGTGTTCGAGCCCCTCTTCACGGAGCAGGACGCCATCATCTCCGACGCGCTGAACCACGCTTCGATCATCGACGGCGTGCGTCTGTGCAAGGCCGTGCGCTACCGCTACGCCAACGCCGACATGGACGAGCTGGAGGAGTGCCTCAAAAAGGCGCAGGCGCAGCGCTTCCGCATCATCGTAACGGACGGCGTCTTCTCGATGGACGGCAATGCCGCGCCGCTCGACCGGATCTGCGCGCTGGCCGAGCGGTACGACGCGCTGGTGATGGTCGACGAGTGCCACTCGGCGGGCGTTCTGGGCAGGACGGGCCGCGGCATTACGGAGCTCTACGACCTGCGCGGGCAGGTCGACATCCTCACGGGCACGCTGGGCAAGGCTTTCGGCGGCGCCGTGGGCGGCTTCACCACCGGCCGCAAGGAGATCATTGACATGCTGCGTCAGCGTTCGCGCCCCTACCTGTTCTCGAACTCGCTGCCCCCCGCCGTGGTCGGCGCCTCGATCGAAATGTTCCGCATGCTCGGCGAGAGCGACGAACTGCACGACCGTCTGGTGGCCAACGTGGAGCACTTCCGCAAGGGCATGATGGAGGCCGGATTCGACATCAAACCCACGCAGTCGGCCATCTGCGCCGTGATGCTCTACGACGCCAAACTGTCGCAGGACTTCGCCGCGAAGCTGCAGGACGAGGGGGTGTTCGTTACGGGATTCTACTATCCCGTGGTGCCGAAGGGGCAGGCCCGCATCCGCGTGCAGGTCTCGGCCGGACACACCACCGAGCAGCTCGACCGCTGCGTCGCCGCCTTCATCAAGGTCGGCCGCGAACTCAACGTAATCAAATAATCTAATACTCCGAATACATTGGCCAAAGCGACATTGGATGCGATAGACCGCAAGATCCTCAAATTCCTCATCAAGAACGCCCGCATGCCTTTTCTGGAGATCGCCCGCGAATGCGGCATCTCCGGCGCTGCCATCCACCAGCGCATCCGCAAACTCGACGAGTCGGGCGTCATCCTCGGCAGCCGGCTCGTCGTCGATCCGAAGATGCTGGGATTCGATGTCTGCGCCCATATCGGCATCAGCCTCAACGATCCGCAGCTTCTCACGCAGACTATGGAACGGCTCAAAAAGGTGCCCGAGATCGTGGAGTGCCACTTTGTTACGGGGGCCTACAACATCCTCGTGAAACTCTACTGTCTGGATAACGAGCATCTGATGAAGACCATCTTCGAAAGCATTCTCAGCATTCCGGGCATCACCACGACGCAGACCTACATCTCGTTGCAGGAGGCGTTCCAGCGGCAGGTGAACGTCGATTTTCTGGAGGAGTAGCCGCACGCTGAACGCGCAAAGGGGCTGTCTAACAAGTCCCGAAAATCGGAAATCACCCCTGCTGGAATTTATTCCGGCAGGGGTGAAATCGTTGGAATCAGACTTGTTAAACAGCTCCTTTTTATTCGTACTGCTCATCGGGAACTTTTCCCAATATGCAATTCTCAGAGGGAGGGGGGGGGACTTGTTAGTCAGCCCCTTTCATGCAGGAACCGGAACCCGAGGTTCCGGTTTTCCCGGATCGGACCCCGCCAGCGTCCGCAGCGCCTCAGTCTGCGAGGCATTGCGCGGCGCATGCCGTAAGCGCGGCGACCGTTCCGACGGCGGGCGCCCCGCTTTCGCGCGACGGCGGAGCCCGTCCGGCAATCCCCGCCTTCGGAGGAATATTGCGCGGCCGGATCGGCCGGCCGAAAGGGCTGCACGGTCGGCCCCTTCTTACGCGCGGATACGGGGGCTCCGCATGCGCCGGCCGTCCGGGCTGCCGGGGCGGAACGGGCGGAGCGGCATCGCCGGCCGTCCCGGAAAGCTGCGGAGGCGAAGAATCGCTCCGGGACCGGCGGAGCACCCCCCCCGCCCCTTTCCGGCGGCATGCGGAGAGGCCGGCTTCCCGCCGTTGCGGGGGGCCGGCCTCGTATTCCCGGCATCTGCGGCGTCGGGAGAAGGGGCTCGGGAAGGGGGTGGCAGCCGGGCTGCACGGCGCAGGGCCCGGACCGATCAGTATTTATAGCGCAGCCACTTGTAAAGCTCCTTGAACGACGGTTTCTTGCCGTACATGAAGATGCCCACCCGGTAGATCTTGGCTGCGAGCCACACCATCACCACGAACGATGCGTAGAGCAGCACGAGCGAGAGGAGGATCTCCCATGCGGGAATGCCGCAAGGGATGCGGGCGATCATCACGATGGGCGAAGTGAAGGGGATGATCGAGAACCAGAAGGCGACGGACGAATTGGGATCGTTCATCACCGACATGGCCACGAAGAAGCCGAGAACGATCGGAATCATGATGGGGGTCTGGAGCTGCTGGGCGTCCTGTATGTTGTCGACGCTCGAACCCACGGCGGCGAACATGGCCGAATAGAGCAGGTAGCCGCCTACGAGGAACAGCAGCAGGTAGCTCAGGATCGCGGCCACATAGCCGAAATCCATGGCCGTGGCGACCGCGTGGAGCATGCCCGGATCGACGCCCGCGGCGGCTGCGGCGCTCGCGGTGTCGAGTGCGCCGGATTGCATGGCCTGTGCGTTGGCCATGAGGTCGGCCGGCATGAGGCGGGGCATGACCAGAGCGCCGATGCCGACGACGAGCACGGCCCACAAGAGGATTTGCACCACGGCGACGCATGCGATGCCGAGGATTTTGCCCATCATGAGGTCGAAGGGCCGCACGGACGATACGACCACCTCCAGCACGCGGCTGTTCTTCTCCTCGATGACCGACTGCATGACCATCGCGCCGTAGATCAGAAGAAACATGTAGAGCACCATGCCCAGCCCAAAGCCCATGAAGGCGGAGACGGCCGACGACTTGGCCTGCGCATCCTCCTCCTGCGATTCGTCGTTGCGGAAGGTCTGGATCGTTACGGTGGTTTTCACCTCGTCGAGAATCTGTGCGAGGTTCTCGATGTCGTAACGCTTGAGTTTCTCGGCTTCGAGCACCTCCTCGATCCGGCGGCTCAGCCCCTCTTCGAGCGTCAGGGACGACGAGGAGTTGGCATAGAGTTTCACGTCGCCCGGATTCGAGAGGACGTCGGCTCCGATCCAGAGCACGCCGAAGCGGTCGGTGAGCTCGCGGCGCGCCTCCTCGACGCTCAGCCCGGCGGCTTCGAACTCGACGTCGGCGTCGCTCTCCAGCCGGGGCAGCACCAGACCGCTCTCGTCGATCACGGCGATGCGCTTGGTTTCGCCCCGCGAAAACTGTAGGATCAGCGCGGGTGCGGCCATCAGGGCGATCAGCAGCACGGGCATGAGGAGCGTGGTGATGATGAAGGACTTTTTGCGGACGCGCTCGTTGAATTCGCGCCCTATGACGATGGAGATGTTCGACATGGGATATACGGGTATTAACGTTGCGGTTGATTGTGTTCGCGATTATCGGAGGCGTCCGCTCCGGAGCTCCGGCGTTTGCGGCTGTTGCGGACGATGCCTCCGAGGCCCAGCACCGCGAAGAGCGCCCCGACCGCCGCGCTGCCGGACGAGCCGCCGGGGCCGAGCAGGCCGAAAAGCACTCCGCCGAGGCCCAATGCCGCCAGCACGCCGTAGGAAAAACTGCTGATCTCTTTCTGTCTCATGCGATTCGGATTCGTTAAAGGGAACCGTTCACGGCGCGGATGAAGATGTCGTTCATCGAAGGGATGATCTCGGTGAAGGAGCGGATCTCGACCGCCTTGTTGAGCGCCCCGAGGACGCCGCGCACCTCGGCGTCGCGTTCGACATGGAGTTTGAGGGTCCGGTAGACCGACTGCGTTTCGGAGCCTTCGAGGATTTCGCACCGTCCGGCCGCCGCGGCGCGCAGGGCGGCTTCGTCGCCGCGGTAGGCGATCTCGAAGATGTTGTTGCCGTGGCTGTGGCGGATGTCGTCCACGCGGCCCGAAAGGATGTTGTGCGATCGGTCGATGAGCGTGATGTGGTCGCAGACCTCCTCGACCGACGACATGTTGTGCGTCGAGAAGATCACCGTCGCACCCTTGTCGCGCAGGGACAGAATCTCCTCCTTGAGCAGGTTGGCGTTGATGGGGTCGAAGCCCGAGAAGGGCTCGTCGAAGATGAGCAGTTCGGGTTCGTGGAGCACCGTAACGATGAACTGCACCTTCTGGGCCATACCCTTCGAGAGCTCTTCGATCTTCTTGTCCCACCAGTTCTCGATGTCGAATTTGCGGAACCACACCTTGAGGCGTGAGACGGCTTCGCGGCGCGAGAGCCCTTTGAGGCGGGCGAAAAACACGGCCTGTTCGCCGACCTTCATCTTCTTGTAGAGGCCGCGCTCTTCGGGCAGATAGCCGATCCGGCGGACGTCCTCGGGCCGGATCTCGCGGTCGCCGAGCAGGACGCGACCCGTGTCGGGGGCCGTGATGCGGTTGATGATGCGGATGAGCGTCGTCTTGCCTGCGCCGTTGGGCCCCAGCAGGCCGTAGACCGAGCCGCGGGGGACGGCGAGCGACACGTCGTCGAGCGCCGTGTGCTGGGCGAAGTGTTTGGAAACGTGTTCCACTCTCAGAATATCCATCTGTTCGTTCGCTTTTTGCGACCGTTTTCGCATCCTCGGCGCTTCCCGGGCCGGGCCGGACCGTGTGCGGCCCGGCGAAAACGCCGGCCCGAAGCCGTCGTTTCCCGCCTCGCTCCTCTCCGGTCGGATTCGGAGCCGCCCTCCGATTCGTCGAAAACGTTCGGTCGGGTTGAGGATCGCGGCCGGAGCGCGCGCAGGCCCCGGTGCTTTCCGTTTCGCTGCCGCTGCGGTTTCCGTGCCGCGGTTTGTCGGGAACAAATATAAATATAAATTTTGAAATTCAAAAAATATTTATCGTTTTTCGATAAAATAAAAAACCGGCCCGCGTCGCGCAGGATCGCTGCGGGCTGCGGAGCCGGTTCGGGTCCGTCGGCGGACCGAATGCATGCCCGGAGAGACGTCCGGGCTCGGGAGGTTTCGGGGAAGCTACCGGGGGAGGTGCCGCGGCGGGCGGTCTGTCCGTCCCCGCCGGCTCCGGCCGGGAATCGGGTCAGCAGGTCGGAAGCGTGATCGTGAAGCGGCTGCCGCGGCCGATTTCGCTGTCGATGGAGATCGAGCCCCCGTGGGCCTCGACGAACTCCTTCGAAATGGCCAGTCCCAGACCGCTGCCCTGCACCTTCGTGCCGGGAACGCGGAAATACCGTTCGAAGATGCTTTTGTGGTAGCGGGGATCGATGCCGCGTCCGAAATCCTGCACGAAAATTTCGACGGCCTTTTCCCGCTGTACGGCGCCGACGATGATGCGCGACCGCTCGGGCGAATGGTGGATGGCGTTCGACAGCAGGTTGGTGATGACCCATGCGATTTTTTCGTTGTCGACGTAGAGCTTCGAGATTTTCTCGGGGTAGTCCACCTCGACGAAGCAGCAGAAACGTTCGGCCAGCACTTGGGTGGCTTTTATGGCGTAGTCGATCAGTTCGATGGGTTTGGTTATTTTGGGCATGAGCTTGAGCTTGCCCGTTTCGATCTGCGTCAGATTGAGCAGTTCGCCCGTGATGGAGAGCAGGCGGTCGCTGCTGTCCTTGATGCTGCCGACGAGTTGTCGCTGTTCCGCATTCAGACCGCCCAAACGGTCGTCTCCGAGCAGTTGCAGGCTCATCAGGATCGACGAAATCGGGGTTTTCATCTCGTGCGAGAGGGTCGAAATGAAGTTGGTCTTGGCCGAATCCAGCTCCTTGAAGCGGGTGATGTTGTTCAGCACGATCAGATTGCCGACGAACTGTTGTTCGCGTCCGCCTACGGGAGTGATGTACAGCGGCGTGTTCTCCACCTGAAAGTAACTTTCCTTGTCGTCGGCATAAATTTTCAGCGGTTCGTCGTTCGCTTTTCCGCCGTCGTAAAGTCCGCGGATGAGCCGCCGCAGCAGGTCGTTCGAGAGGGCGACTTCGGCGGCATTGCGTCCCACGGCGTCGGCCTGCAGGTTGAGCACGGCGAGCGCCTCGCGGTTCATGAAGAGGATCTTGCGGTCGGGTCCCAAACCGACGATCGGCTCGTGCAGCGTGTTGACAATGGCTTCGATGCGCTTTTTCGCCGTCATCAGATCGTCGAGCGAACTGCGGCGGTATTCGTCGAGTTTGGCGGCCATGTCGTTGAACGAGGCCGCAACGGCCTCGAACTCGCGGTTGCCCTCGAAATCCAGCCGTTTCTGGTAGTTGTGATTGGCTATTTCGCGGATGCCTTTTTTCAGCTCGTCGATCGGACGCAGCACGGAACGGGGGAACCAGACCAGAATGGCGCCGGCGACGACGGCGCACAAAGCCGCGATCGCGGCGAGCCACCACAGCACGTAGTCGGCGCGCTCTTCGACGGCGGCGCTCTTGGTGCGGATGGCCGCCATATTGAGTTCCATGATGCGGAACAGATCCTCGCGCACGTTGCGGATTTCGGCCTCCGTTACCGGATCGCTCAGCGTGGAGATGCGGCGTTCGAGCGCTGCGGTCATCTCCTTCTCGCTGATCTCGGTGATGTTCTGCTGCTGCTTGGCGAGATTCCGGCGCAGGGTGTGGCGCGACAGGGAATCCTGTCCGATGTCGTTCAGCGACCGGAGCATCTCCCCGGCATATTGCAGCGAGTTGTAATTGTCGGCGAGAATGGTCCCCGTCGCCTGCGAAAGCTGGCGGACATAGTTCACCGATTGGATTCCCAGCAGCAGGATCATGGCGAAAAGAATGGCGATACCGAGGGTTATTCTCCGTTGTATTCTCATGGTTCAGGACATAATAAAAAGGTCGATGTTCATGCGCGACAGTTTTCCGAGGAGCCGCCGCAGGTCGATTGCGTTTTTCAACAGCGAAAATAGCGAAAATTCAGGACGTGCGATGCAGACGATACTGATTTTTTGCTCCTCGCAGAGTTTGATGATCGCCGCCACGGGAGCATTGGAGTGGATCCGCCGGATTTCGCCGCCGAGCTCGGCGGCGAGATCGAGGTTGTTTATCAGGTAGCGCTGCCGGGCCAGCGGAATGCGGTCGGAGGCTTCGCGGTCGCTCTGGATGTAGAGCACCGTGAACAGGGCATTCAGATGCGTGGCCATGCGCGCCGTCTTGCGTATGACGCGGCGGGCCCTTTTCTCGCTGCTGTCGATCACCGCCAGAATCCGGTCGTGCAGGGCTTTGTCTCCCTCGGCGACCTGATTTTCGACCTTCTTTCCCACCCGCATGGCGACCTCCTTGAGCGCCAGTTCGCGCAGTTGCAGCAGATTGTCCTGCGTGAAGAAATTGTTCAGTGCGGCCGCGATCTTGTCGGAACGGTAAACCTTTCCGGCTTTGAGCCTGTCGATCAGTTCATCGGCCGTGAGGTCGATGTTGACCACTTCGTCGGCCGTCGCCAGCACGCTGTCCGGAATCCGCTCGCGGACCTCGACACCCGTGATTTGTTCGACAGCTTCGTTCAGGCTCTCGATATGCTGGATGTTCACCGCGGAGATGACGCTGATGCCCGCTTCGAGAATCTGCATCACATCCTGCCAGCGTTTGGGATTGCCGCTGCCTTCGACGTTGGTGTGCGCCAGTTCGTCGACGACGACGATCTCGGGATGCAGGTTGATGATCGCCTGCGTATCCATCTCGTCCAGCTCTTTCCCCTTATAGAAAATCTTACGGCGCGGCAGAAGCGGAAGCCCCGCGATGAGGGCTTCCGTCTCCGCACGGCCGTGCGTTTCGACATAGCCGATGCACACGTCCACACCGGCATCGAGCAGCTGATGCGCCTCCTGCAACATGCGGTAAGTCTTGCCTACACCGGCACTCATGCCGATATAGATCTTGAACTTACCCCGGTGCGACGACCGGATCAGTTCGAGGAAACGCTGTACGCTGTCCTGTTTTTCCATTTTACATTCTGAAAGAGACTCCTCCTACGAAGTTGACGTCTTCCAGCGCAGGATTCCAAACGAGATTGGTGAAAATTCCGATCGACATCGAAGACATCCCCTTGATGGCCCAGTTCTTGCCGGCATTGAGGAAGACATTCTGCACGCAGAACCCGCGGTCTCCGGTAAGATAAGTCGCCGCAGCATTCCACGGCACCATGCCGACGCCGGCTTTCATGTCGATCGTCTTCACGGTGAAGGGATATGCCACTTCGAAGTACGAAGCATAGGCACGCTCGCCCCGGTCGTTGATGTCGGCGGCGCCGAAGAGAATCGTATACCACGACAGCGTAAACGGAACCTTTTGCGATACGACCCAGCTGATGCCCGCCTCGATGCGGTGGGGCGAACTGCCGTCGAAGCGGAAATAGCGGTCGTCGTCGTGCCCCGTCCAGTAGAGGTCGGCCAGCGAAACCGTTACGGGACCGATCGCGTAGGCCAGCGTGAGGTCCATCTCCTTGTAGCTGCCGTCGAAATCGACCGAACCCCATGCCGTCGCCGAGAAATTCCCGACATTCATCGCCAGCGTCGGCTGGAAGGCGGGTCCGCTTTCGTAGACGCCCCGCCACAGGTAGGTGCTTACGAGGTCCGTGCCGCCCGTGAATTTTACGCCGCGCTCCTGTGCGCAGACATCCAAGGTGAAGAGCGCCGCCAGTCCGGCGATCATGACGATAATCCAGCGTTTCATACTTTTATCCAATTTCGGTTTTTTCATGTTCGGGTTATTCGGTTACGTTCGGTTGCAGGGTTTCGAGGGCCACATTCAGGCGGAGCACGTTGACTTTCGGCGTGCCGAAAAGTCCCAGCCACGGCTTCCGGGTCAGCGAATCGACGATGTTCCGTACGGTCGCGGCATCCAGTCCGCGGGCTTCGGCGACGCGCTGCACCTGCACCTGCGCTCCGCGGGGCGAGATGTCGGGGTCGAGTCCCGAGCCGCTGGCCGTAACCATCTCGGAGGGAACCTCCTCGCGGGTAAGGTAGGGATGCGCCGCGAGGAACGTTTCGATGCGCTGCTCCACTTCGGCGAGGTAGTCGGGGTTCGTCGTGGCTTTGTTGCTGCCGCCCGAACCGCCGCCGTTGTAATCCACGGCCGAGGGGCGGCCCCAGAAATAGCGGACATCGGTGAACTGCTGTCCGACGTTGGCGGCTCCGACGATCCGGCCGCCGTACGCCACGACGTCGGCTTCGCCGTCGTTCGGTCCCGCCACGGCCGCCGCGCCGCGCAGTACGAGTACATATCCCACGCTCAGCAACAGGCACATCGCCAGCGTGATCTTGAGGGAAATCCAAAGATTTTTCATGGTTGAAGCATTATCTAAAAAAACATACTAATGAACATGTCGATCAATTTGATGCCGATGAACGGCGCGACGATGCCGCCCAATCCGTAAATGAAGAGGTTGCGCCGCAGCAGCGCCGATGCGCCGATCGGTTTGTACGTTACGCCGCGCAGCGCCAGCGGAATCAGCAGCGGGATGATGATCGCATTGAAGATCACGGCCGACAGAATGGCGCTCTCGGGCGAATGCAGATGCATGATGTTCAGGCTTTGCAGAGCCGGAATCGAGGTGATGAACAGGGCGGGGACGATGGCGAAATACTTGGCCACGTCGTTGGCGATGGAAAAGGTCGTCAGCGTGCCGCGCGTCATTAGCAGCTGCTTGCCGATCTCGACGATCTCGATCAGTTTCGTGGGATCGTTGTCGAGGTCCACCATGTTGCCCGCCTCCTTGGCGGCCTGCGTACCGCTGTTCATCGCCACGCCTACGTCGGCCTGCGCCAATGCCGGGGCGTCGTTCGTGCCGTCGCCCATCATGGCCACCAGCTTGCCCGCCTGCTGTTCGCGGCGGATGTATTCGAGTTTGTCTTCGGGACGGGCTTCGGCGATGAAGTCGTCCACGCCGGCCTTCTGAGCGATGTATTTCGCCGTCAGCGGATTGTCGCCCGTTACCATCACGGTCTTCACGCCCATTCTGCGCAGACGTTCGAAACGTTCGCGGATGCCGGTCTTGATGATGTCCTGCAACTCGATGACGCCGATGATCTTTTCGTTCTCGCAAACGACGAGGGGAGTTCCGCCGTTGCCCGAAACGCGCCGCACGGTCTGCTCGACCTCCTCCGGACAAGCGTTTCCGTGTTCGGCGGCGAGGCGGAGGATCGCTTCGGCCGCGCCCTTGCGGATCCGTCGGCCGTCGGGCATGTCCACGCCCGAGCACTTGGTTTCCGCCGTGAACTTCACCATGCGGACCCCGACGCTGTGCAGCGGGTCGATGCGGATGCCTTCGGCGGCGCCCAGTTCGACCACCGATTTGCCTTCGGGCGTCTGGTCGGCCACCGAAGCGAGCACGCAGCGGCGGATGAATTCCTGCCGGTCGCAGCCTCCGGCCGGATGGAATGCCGTGGCCTTGCGGTTGCCGATCGTGATGGTTCCGGTCTTGTCCAGCAGCAGCGTGTCGATGTCGCCGGCGGTCTCGACGGCTTTGCCCGACTTGGTGATGACGTTGGCGCACAGCGCACGGTCCATGCCGGCGATGCCGATGGCCGACAGCAGTCCGCCGATGGTGGTCGGAATCAGGCAGACGAACAGCGAGATGAATGCAGCGACGGTGATGTTGGCCCCCACGTAGTCGGCAAAGGGTTTGAGCGTGGCGCAAACGATCACGAAAACGAGCGTGAAACCGGCCAGCAGGATCGTCAGTGCGATTTCGTTGGGTGTTTTCTGGCGCGAGGAACCTTCGACCAGTGCGATCATCCGATCGAGGAAGCTCTCGCCCGGACGTGCGGTTACCTTCACCCGAATGCGGTCGGAAAGCACCTTCGTGCCGCCCGTAACGGAGCTTTTGTCGCCGCCCGCTTCGCGGATCACCGGCGCCGATTCGCCCGTGATGGCGCTTTCGTCGATCGAAGCGAGGCCCTCGACGATTTCGCCGTCGGCCGGCACGGTATCGCCGGCGACGCATTCGAAAATATCCCCCTGTTTGAGGTCCGAACTGCTGACGGTGTGTATTTTCCCGTCCGTGCCGATGCGCTTGGCCGGAGTATCCTCGCGGGTCTTGCGCAGGCTGTCGGCCTGTGCCTTGCCGCGGGCCTCGGCGATGGCCTCGGCGAAGTTGGCGAAAAGAACCGTAGCCAGAAGCACGAGGAAGATCACGATGTTGTAGAGCAGCGATCCCTGCGACGTGTCGCCCGTAAAGGCGATGTAGAAGATCAGCAGCAGCATGACGAAGGTTACGGCCTCGACGGTGAACATGATCGGGTTCTTGATCATGACGCGCGGGTCGAGCTTCACGAATGAGGCGCGCAGGCTCCGGCGCAGCAGCGTGCCGTCAAAAAGGCGGTTATTTCTGTTTCGTTTCATTTTTTCGACAAGTTTAGATAGTCAGATAATCGGCGATGGGGCCTAAAGCCAATGCGGGGAAGAACGAGAGTGCCGCAACGATGATGATGACGGCGAAGGTCATCAGCGAGAAGGTTCCCGTATCGGTTTTGAGCGTTCCGGCGCTCTCGGGAACGAATTTCTTCGAAGCGAGCAGGCCCGCAATGGCCACTTGGCCGACGATGGGGAAATAGCGGCCCATGATGAGAGCGATGCCGGTCGAAATATTCCAGAAAGGCGTGTTGTCCGCGAGGCCCTCGAAGCCCGAACCGTTGTTGGCGGCCGAAGAGGTATATTCGTAGAGCATTTCGCTCAACCCGTGGAACGAGGGGTTGTTGAGCCAGCCGATTTCGGGATTCGCCGCCGCTACGGCTGCCGCGATGCCCGTTCCGACCAAAATCAGGAAGGGATGCATCAGCACGACCAGCGTGGCGATCTTCATTTCGCGCGCCTCGACCTTTTTGCCGAGGAACTCGGGCGTGCGGCCCACCATCAGACCGCTGATGAAGACGGCGATGATGAGGAAGGCGAAATAGTTCATCCAGCCCACGCCGACACCTCCGAACCAACAGTTGATCTGCATGTTGAGCATCTGGAGCATGCCGCTCAGCGGGGTCTGCGAGTCATGCATCGAGTTGACCGAGCCGTTCGACGTAACGGTAGTTACCATGCCCCACATGGCCGAAGCGCCCGAACCGATGCGGATCTCCTTGCCCTCCATCGAACCGAGATCCTGTGCGACGCCCATTTCGTCGATATGCGGATTGCCGTTCATCTCCTGCCATACGGATACGACCACGCCGGTCGTGAAGGCGAAGAGCATCACCGTGAAGATCCATGCGGCCAGTTTGCGGCGGCGCGTGTAAAAGCCGAAGGCGAAGACCATCGACATCGGAAGGATCAGGATCGACCAGCATTCGAGGATGTTGGTGAAGGCATTGGGGTTTTCGAGCGGGTGCGACGAGTTGGTGCCGAAGTAGCCGCCGCCGTTGGTGCCGAGCTGTTTGATCGGTACGATGGCCGCCGTGGGACCCTGCGAGATGACCTGCTCGCTGCCTTCGAGGGTCGTCAAGGTCTGTTTGCCGTCGAACGACATGGGGGTGCCGTTGATGACGAGCAGGATGCCCACCACGAGCGACAGCGGCATGAGAATGCGCGTTACGCTCTTGGTGAGGAACACCCAGAAGTTGCCGATCGTCTTCGTGCTCTTGGCCGCGAGGGCCTTCATGATGCCTGCCATGGCGGCCATGCCGCAGGCGGCGGTAACGAACTGGAAGAGCATGATGACGAACAGCTGCGTGAAGTAGCTCAGACCCGTCTCGCCGCTGTAATGCTGGAGGTTGCAATTGACCATGAACGAGATGCAGGTATTGAAGGCCAGATCGGGGGTCTGACCGGGGTTGCCGTCGGGATTGAGCGGCAGCCAGCCTTGGCAAACCAGCAGCACCATGCCCCAGAAGAACCAAAAGAGGTTGACTGTCAGCAGGGCTTTGAGGAATTTTTTCCAGTCCATCTCCTGCGAGGGGTCGATGCCGCAGAGGCGGTAGATGAGACGCTCGACGGGCGCCATGAAGTCGAGCCACGTGCGCTCGCCTTTATACACTTTCGCCATGTAGCGGCCCAGCGGATAGCACAGTACCACGAGCAGGACCCATTGCAGCACGACGCCTAAAATTTCCGTATTCATTTATAATGGGTTTTGAGTTACAGACAAATCAGAATTTTTCGGGTTTCACGAGCACGTACGTCAGGTAGACGAACCCGACGATGCTCAGTATAAGCAGTCCGGTAAACATTTTTCCTTAAATTTTTTCAAACCAATCCACACATTTGTAATAGAACCAATAACACAGCGACCCGAGGGCGCAGAGCAGGACAAAAAGGACGATTCCGTTCATTTCGCTCATTTTTTAGAGTTAGACAACATTTTCACGAAACCGCAGAGCATCCGGCACGCCATGTACATCGCACCTCCGAAAAGCAGTATGATGATCGCAATCCACATCGTCGAATCCTCCGTTCGGTTTCGCCGCATGGTATACGAAGGCGGTGCCAAAGCCGGAGCTGAATGCTCATGCGTCTGACAATCAACGGTATGTATGTCCGGATGCGTGGCAATGAATACGGGCCGTCCTATCAAAATGATAAGGCGACCCTCTCAAAATGAGATGTTCGGGGGCTATTTCACCCCGTAATGGTCCAGTTTGCGGTAGAGCGTGGCGATGCCGATCCCCAGCAGACGCGCGGCTTCGGCCTTGTTGCCTTTCGCATACTCCAGCACGCGGAGGATATGGCGGCGTTCGAGTTCGTCGAGCGCCATCGAATCGGCGGAACCTTCGGAGTCCGCCGCATGGAATTCGGGCGTGAGGCTGTCGGCCGTCAGTGCATTGCCGTCGGTTATGATCAGACTGCGCTCCACGACGTTGCGCAGCTCGCGCACGTTGCCCTGCCAGTTGTGGCGTTCGAGCGCGGCTACGTAGTGCGGGTCGATCGCGTCGATGCGTTTGCCCATCTTGCCGGCGAAATGCGCCGTGAAATAGCGGATGTATTCGGCAATATCCGCCGGACGCTCCCGCAGCGACGGCAGCTCGATGCGGAAGACCGAAAGCCGGAAATAGAGATCCTCCCTGAAATCCCCTGCGGCGATCTGTTTCGCGAGATCGCGGTTGGTGGCCGCGATGATCCGCACATCCGCTTTCCTCGGGCGGGTTTCGCCGATCCGGAGAAATTCGCCGCTTTCGAGCACGCGCAGCAATTTGGCTTGCAGCTCGACGGGCATCTCGCCGATCTCGTCGAGAAAAAGCGTCCCCCGGTCGGCCTCCTCGAAAAGCCCCTTCTTGTCCTTCGTCGCTCCGGTGAAGCTTCCGGCCTTGTGGCCGAAGAGCTCGCTTTCGAGCAGCTCCTTCGAAAAGGCCGAGCAGTTCACGGCCACGAACGCCTCCCCGGCACGGGGGCTGGCGTGGTGGATGGCCTGAGCGAAAACCTCCTTGCCCGTGCCCGTCTCGCCCGTAAGCAGCACGGAGGTGTCCGTAACGGCGACCTTGCGGGCCAGCCCGACGGCCCGGCGCAGCACGTCCGACGACCCGATGATGCGGTCGAACGAATGCTCCTCGGAGAGTTTGTCGTCGATGCGGGTCAGCCGCCGCTGCATCCGGGCTTTCTCCGAGGCGCGGCTCAGCAGCGGCAGAATCTTGTTGTTGTCGTCGCCTTTGGTGATGTAATCGAACGCGCCGTTCTTGATGGCCTGCACACCGTCCGGAATGTTCCCGTAGGCCGTCAGCAGAATCACCTCGGCGGCCGGGGCGAGGGCCTTGATCTTCCCGACCATGTCGACCCCGCTGCCGTCGGGCAGCTTCACGTCGCACAACACCACGTCGGGCGTTTCGCGTTGCAGGACTTTCAGTCCCTCGGCGCAGCTCGCAGCCTCGGCTACGGTGTACCCTTCCAGTCCGATAATGCGGGACAACAATTGCCGCAGCTGTTCTTCATCGTCTATAATCAGTATGTTGGCCATCCGTTCGTCTGTTTGCCCGAAACAAAGGTACGAAAAATCCGGCAAACCGAACCGTCTGCGCCGCACTCCCCGTCTCGCCGCCGCATGCGGGGGGGAGCCGGTTCTTCTCGGCGGCGGTCCCGGCCGTTCCCGCAGCCCCCGAAACCGTCCGGCATCGGAGCAGCGCGCGGCCTTCCTGCACCCGGCCGCTCCGACTTTCGTTTTTTATCCTTATTTTTGTCGGAAGATACCGAAGACGATGCTGCATTTCGAAAGCGATTACATGGAGGGGGCGCACCCCCGGATTCTCGAACGTCTGGCCGAGACGAACTTCGAACGGACCGCCGGTTACGGCGCCGATCCCTACTCGGAGCGTGCGCGGCAGAGGATCCGCGCCGCCTGCGGCTGCCCCGATGCCGCGGTGTTCTTCACCGTGGGCGGCACGCAGACCAACGCCGTGGCGGCGGATGCCCTGCTCAGGCCGTGGCAGGGGGTGCTGGCGGCCGAGTCGGGGCATATCGGCGTGCACGAGGCGGGCGCCATCGAGGCCACGGGCCACAAGGTGCTGACGCTGCCCCACCGCGACGGCAAACTCCGCGCGGCGGAGGTGGAGGCGTGGATCCGGCGGTTCTACGCCGACGCCAACTTCGAACACATGGTCGCCCCGGGCATGGTCTACGTGTCGCATCCGACGGAGTGGGGGACGCTCTACACCCGCGCCGAGCTCGAAGCGCTCCGCGACGTCTGCCGGCGGCACGGGATTCCGCTCTACCTCGACGGGGCGCGGATGGCCTATGCGCTCGCGGCCGAAGGGACCGACGTCGGACTGGAGACCGTCGCCGCCTGCTGCGACGTCTTCTACATCGGCGGCACGAAGTGCGGCGCCCTCTTCGGCGAGGCGGTCGTCTTCCCCGATCCGGCTCTGGCGGCACACTTCTTCTCCGTCGCCAAGCGCCGCGGCGCCGTACTGGCCAAGGGGCGGCTGCTGGGCATTCAGTTCGACACGCTCTTCGCCGACGGACTCTACATGCGACTGGGAGCCCGCGCCGATGCGCTCGCCGCGAAGCTGCGGCGCGCCCTTGCGGACAAGGGCTACGAACTCCGCGCCGCGAACCCCACGAATCAGATCTTCGTCGTCGTGGAGAACGAACGCCTCGCGGAACTCTCCGAGCGGGCCGGATGCGCCTTCTGGGAGGCCGCGGACGAACACCGCACGGTCGTGCGCTTCGCGCTGGGCTGGGATGCGCGCGCGAGCGACGTGGACGAACTGATCGCACTTCTCGAACCCCGAACGCCATGAACGACACGACGGCCCCGCCGGAGCGGACGCTCCGCATCAAGAACATGGTCTGCCGCCGCTGCATCATGGCGGTGCGCAGCGAACTCGAACGCCTCGGGCTCGAACCCCTACGGGTCGGGCTCGGGGTGGCCGTGCTGCCCGAGCCGCCGTCTGCGGAGACGCTCGAAGCCGTGCGCGAGGCGCTCCGTCCGCTGGGCTTCGAACTGCTCGGCGATCGGCGGGCGCAGACGGTCGAACGCATCCGCAACGCGGTGGTCGAATGGGTCCACTACGGCGGCGGCGATCCGAACGTCAATTTGTCGGACTATCTGTCGGAGCGGCTGGGCCGCGACTACGATTCGCTGAGCCGCCTCTTCTCCGAGGCGACCGGCACGACGATCGAAAAGTATCTGACGGCTCAGAAGATCGAACGGGCCAAAGAGCTGCTCGTCTACGGCGAGATGACGCTCGCGGAGATCGCCGATGCGCTCCGCTATGCCAGCGCCGCTTACTTCAGCGCCCGCTTCAAGAGCGTTACGGGGATGACGCCGGGCGCTTTCCGCCGTCTGGGCGGCTGCCGCCGCAAGCCGCTCGACGAAGTGTAGCTCAGCCCCCCTGCTTCCTCTTTTCGGCGGAGCACGGCCCGCCCGCTCCCCTCCCGACACAAGTCCGGTCGCCTCGGAGGACTGCGCTTCGCCCGGGGCTTCGTGTCGGCTCTGCCGGCAGCGGCGGACTGCGGATGCGCTGCCGCATGCCGTTTCCTTTTTTTGCGTATCCGGACCTTGAAAGGAGCGGAAGGCGGGTCGGAGGCGATTTTCTTTCCGTTTCTTTTGCGAATCGCGGATGTCTTCCGCACGCAACGTGCACGCCCCCCCCCTCGAAAAAAAGATCGGACCTCCGGCCGCGGAAATTCGTCTTTCGGGACGGCCCGGGCGCCGTTATGCGCCGTCCGGATGCCGGAGCGGATGTTCGTGAAGTGAAAAGGGCGGCGGGACCGGGAATGTAGGAGCCGGGGCGGACCGGGGAACGGCGGCGGAGCGAAGGACGCGACCCGGTCGGTGTGCGGGCGGTTCAGATCGGCAGGTGCTTTTCGACGGTTTCGCGCAGATGGCGGCTGTCGAGGTGGGTGTAGATCTCGGTGGTGAGGATGCTCTCGTGGCCGAGCATCTCCTGCACCTGCCGGATGCCGGCGCCCCCTTCGAGCAGATGGGTGGCGAAGGAGTGGCGGAAGGTGTGGGGGCTGATGTGCTTTTCGATGCCCGCCCGGAGGGCGGCCTGACGGATGATCGTGAAGACCATCACGCGCGTGAGGCCCGTGCCGCGGTTGTTCAGAAAGACGGTCTCCGCACCGGAGTATTTCGGCGGACGCTCTTCGAGGTAGAGCTGGATTTTGTCGCGTGCGGCGGCGCTCACGGGGACCAGCCGTTGTTTGTCGCCCTTGCCCGTTACGCGGATGTAGCCCTCGCCGAAGAAGAGGTCGGACAGCCGGAGCGCGGTGAGTTCCGAGACGCGCAGTCCGCACGAATAGAGCACTTCGAGCATGGCGCTGTCGCGGCGTCCCTTGGGCGTGCGCATGTCGACGGCGGCGATGATGCGGTCGATCTCGTCCGTGGTGAGCACGTCGGGCAGACGGCGTCCGAATTTGGGCGTGTCGATGAATTCGGCGGGCGACGCGGCGATGGCGTCGGTCAGCAGCAGGTAGTTGAAGAAGCTCCGGATGCCGCTCAGGATGCGGGCCTGCGAGGTTTTCTCCTTGCCGCGGTCGTAGAGCCAGCCGATGTAACGTTCGATCATGACGGCTTCGACCCGGCGCGGAGCGACGTCGTAGAAGCGCAGGATGAAGTGCGCGAACTGTCCGAGGTCGCGCATGTACGACTCGACGGTGTTGTCGGCCAGCCGTTTTTCCAGCTTGATGTAGGTGCGGTAGCGGCGGGCGATTTCCTCCCACTTTTTCGTGTTTTCTGCCATAAATCGTTAACTTTGCATAGGCAAAGTTAGGGTAATTTTACATAATTATGAACTACGTGGAGTTGAATATCGCCGTTTCCGATGCTTTGCAGGCCGAAATCCTGACGGCGCAGCTGGCCGATTACCCCTTCGAGAGCTTTCTCACGGAGGACGGTGCGCTCAAGGCGTACATCCCGCAGAAGGCGCTCGACGAATGCAAGGCGTCGGTCGATGCCATGCTCGACGGCTGCGGAGCGATGCGCCGCAGCTACCTCGCACTCGGCGCCGAAGATTGGAATGCGCCGTGGGAGAGCGGCTTCACGCCCGTGGAGATCGAGGGGCGGCTCCGAATCCGTGCGCCCCACCACGCACCGGCGCCGGAGGGGATGCCCGAGGTGATCGTCATGCCCTGCCTGTCGTTCGGCACGGGCCACCACGCCACCACGTATCTCATGGTGTCGGCGCTGCTCGATCTGGGCGTCGAAGGGCGCCGCGGGCTGGATATGGGCAGCGGCACGGGCGTGCTGGCCATCGTGGCCGCAGGTCGCGGCGCGGCGTCGGTGGACGCCGTCGACACCGACGAGTGGGCCGACCGCAACTGCCGCGACAACGCGGCGGCGAACGGCGTGGCGGACCGCGTGCATCCGCTGCTGGGCGATGTGAGCCGTGTGGCGGGCCGCCGCTACGACTTCGTTCTGGCCAATATCAACCGCAACGTGCTGACGGCTTCGATGCCCGCCTATGCGGCGCTTCTGTCCGAGGGCGGCGACCTGCTGCTGAGCGGATTCTTCGAGGCGGACGTCCCGAAAGTGGAGGCTTCGGCGGCCGGGGCCGGCTTTGCGGTCGCCGAGGTGCGCACGCGCGAAGGTTGGGCGATGATCCGCTGCAAAAAAGGGAGGACGGTTTGAAAAGCTACAAGGCGCGCGGGGTCGTGCTGCATACCCTGAAATACGGCGATTCGTCCATGGTCGTCTATCTGCTGACCGATGTCGGCGGCCGCCGCAGCTACATGGTGCAAGGGGTGCGCAGCACGCGCGGCCGCGGCTCTAAGCTGGCGCTCTTCCAGCCGATGTTCGCCGTGGAGTTCGAAGGGCTCGAATCGCCGCGCCGGCAGATGGACTCCTTCCGGGAGGTCCGCAGCGGCGCGGTGCTCCGTTCGGTCCCGTTCGATGTCCGGAAATCCACGATCGCGCTCTTTATGGCAGAGGTTTTGTATCGTCTGGTTCGGGAGAGCGAACCCAACGGCCCGCTGTTCGATTTCGTGTGGGGTTCGGTCGGCGCTCTGGATGCGATGGAGGAGGGAGTGGCCAATTTCCACCTCTGGTTTCTGGCCAACCTGAGCCGGTTTCTGGGGTTCTATCCGGGCAATGCCTATACGGCCGGGGCCTTTTTCGACATCCGCGAAGGGCTCTATACGAAGACCCCTCCGCCGCACGCGGGATACATGAGCGGAGAACATGCCCGCACGCTCGACGATTTCATCCGGTGCGACGTGCGCTGTCTCGGAGAGATCGGGCTGAACCGGCGCCAGCGGGTCGGATTTCTCGATGCCCTGCTCGTCTACTACGGCTATCACCTCGACGCCATCCGCGCCGTGCAGTCGGTGAAGATTTTGCAGGAGGTGTTTTGAGGCAGCCGGAAACCGGCCGCGCCGGCCCGTTGAACGGGACGGGGAGGTCGGAGGATTTATAAAAAAGTTGTGCGCCATGAAAAAACTGCTTGTCGTCCTGTTTCTTGCGTGCTCCGTTTCTGTGTGGGGCCAGACGCCGCCTGCGGCCGCCGTGCCGCCGGAATCCGGAGGGGAATCCCGGCCCGCGGATTCGCTCTCGGAAGTGCCGCAGGTGCGGTTCGGCGATCTCTACGGGCAGCAGCAGCGCGAGTGGGAGCGCGGACGACGGCTCCCGGTCCTGCCTCCGCTCCGGCTCAAGGTCTATCCGTGGGAGTCGGAGACTTCGGTGGTGCAGGTGCACAATCGGCTGCCCGTGCGCATCGACGTCCCGCTCAATACCCCGCGCCGGATCGCCACGTCGCTCTGGATCTCGAACGGTCAGGCGTGGAACTGGGGCGCCTATCCCGACGCTTTCCTCGACGCACGCACCCTCTCCATGCCGCTGCCGCGCTGACGGGGAGGAGGCCGCACGGTCTCTTTTCCGGCGGAAGATCCCTTCTCGGGACGCGCGGGAAACGACGTGCGGGGATGCTCTTTTTTGCGTCGTGCACAGTCTATTTTACGTATTTTAGCTTACTGAAAATCGGAAAAAAGAGCCTTTTTTTGCACTTCGAAACGATTGCAAGAAAAGGATGAAAAGATTTTTACTGTTTTTACTGCTGGCCGTACTCTGTGGATCGGGTGCGGCGGCTCAGGAACCGCTGCCCGAAGCGGACGAACGGCTGCGCAGCGAAGTGCGCCGTCTGAGCGAGCGCAGCCGCACATGGGATCGGGTGCTCGCGCGTATGCCGCGCATATCGGGGTATCTGCAACTGGGGTATGAGGCGGACGACGCCGGGACGTCGGAGTTCTTCATCAAACGGGTGCGCGTGCTGTTGCAGGGCGATATTTCGCCCCGTATGGATTACTGCGTGCATGCCGAGCTGGTCTCGCCGGCGCTGATGGATCTCTACCTCCGCTACAAACCGCTGCGGGCGCTCAACTTCCAGCTCGGGCAGTTCAAGCTCCCCTTTTCGATCGAAAACACGGAGTATCCGCCCCTGAAGATCGAATTCATCGACTATCCGCTGGCGCTGACGCGGCTCGTGAGTTTCAACGATGTCTGCGGCATGACGGGCGCCACGGGGCGCGATCTGGGTCTGATGGCCTACGGCGGATTCTTCGCACGCGAGGGATACGACATCCTGAGCTACAACGTCGGCGTGTTCAACGGCGAGGGGATCAACACCCTCGATGCCAACAAGAGCAAGGATCTGGTGGCTCGGCTGACGGTGCGGCCCGTGGCCGGACTGCAAATCGCAGGCTCCTACTACTGGGGCGAATACGGCAAGGAGTATCTGCGCCGCATCCGCTACGGCGCGGGCATCGGCTACGACCGCGGCATCGGGGTGGTTCGCAGCGAGTACATCTACGGCCGCACGGGCGACCTGCGCAGCGACGGCTGGTATGTGATGGGCGGTCTGCGTGCCGCCCGGCGGTGGCTCTTCGCCGTGCGCTGCGAAGCATTCACGGAGAACCGGGACGACAGCGACACGCGGCAGATGAACTACACGGCCGGCATCACGTGGCAGCCGGTGAAGCACCTGCGCTGCCAGCTCAACTACACCTACGAACATTATGCGGCGCCGGCCGCTGCCGGCCGCAACGTGGTGGCCGTCATGCTGAGCGGAATCTTCTGAAAACGGGGGAGTGATGAAAAAATGGTTGGAACGCTTCCGGACGGAGGATTGGATCATCGTGGCGGCGGGGATGCTGATCCTCGTCCTGTCGCTCGCCGCACCCGGATGGATGCCCCGCATGCCGGAGAAGTTCGCAACGCCGGCGGACGCCGCGAAGGGGCTGGGGCTCTATCTGTTTCTGCTGGTGCTGACCGCGGGGTGCCAACGGCTGCTGCGACGGCCGGCCGGGGGGCTGGCGCTCTCGCTCGCTGCGATCTTCGCGCTGGCCGTGCTGGCGTCGGCCGCGGCCGCGACCGGGCCGGTGCGCGAATGGGGTTTCGAATCGGTCTTCTTCGCCGTGCTGTTCGGGCTGGCGATCGGCAACACGTGCCGGCTGCCCGAGTGGCTCAGGCCGGCGATACAGAGTGAATTTTATATAAAGATAGGTATCGTTTGCCTCGGTTCGACGATCCTTTTCGACGATGTGCTCCGGTCGGGAGCTTACGGGCTCGGGCAGGCGCTCGTGGTCGTGGTCGCGGTGTGGTACTTCGCGTTCTGGATTTCGCGCCGGCTGGGGGTCGACAGAGAGATGTCCACGATGCTGTCGAGCGCCGTGTCGATCTGCGGCGTCTCGGCGGCGATCGCCACGAGCGGCGTGATTCGCGGCGACAACCGCAAGCTCTCGTACATCATCTCGCTCGTGCTGGTTTGCGCCGTGCCGATGATGTATCTGATGCCGTGGCTCGCGGAGCTCATGGGGCTCGGCGGGGAGGTTGCCGGAGCATGGCTCGGCGGCACGATCGACACCACGGGAGCCGTGGCCGCGTCGGGTACCATGCTGGGCGACGAGGCCGCGCGGACGGCCATCATCGTAAAGTCGTCGCAGAACGTGCTGCTGGGGCTGGCGGCTTTCGCCATTTCGCTCTATTGGTCTTGCAGCGGACAGGAGCGCCGCGAGAAGCCGACGCTCGGCGTGATCTGGAGCCGCTTCCCGAAGTTCGTGGTGGGTTTCGTGCTGGCGTCGCTGATCTTCAGCTTCTGCCTCGACGCGGAGACGGCGCGGGCCGCGGGCAGGATCACCAAGGGATTCAGCAACACGCTTTTCAGCATCGCGTTCGTCTGCATCGGGCTGGAGACCCGTTTCCGCGACATCTTCTCGCGCGGGAACCGGCGGCCGCTCGCGGCGTTTCTCATCGCGCAGGGATTCAACGTCGTGGCGACGCTCGCCGTGGCTTATCTTCTGTTCGGCGTGCTCAAACCGATGTGGAGCTGAGTGCGGTCGGCGTTCTGCCCGGAGCGTGCCGGGCTGGAGGACGATTGCGGAGAGAAAGGTTGTCTGTCGGGTCTCGAAAATCGGGAATCGCCCCTGTCGGTGTCTGTTCCGGCAGGGGCGGAATCGTTGGACGGAGGTTGTCCGGCTCTCTTTTTCGATAACCCGGGGGCGGTCCGGGCATCGCCCGGAGAGTGTCGGGGGGGGCGCCCGGAGGAGCCGTATCCGGTAGAGCGGGCATGAAGGACAGCCGTGTCCGAGGCGTATCGTGCCGCGACGGGTGGACGGTCGCCGGAAGGCGGACGACGGGCTGCGGGTGTATTTACCTGCGGCTCGTCTTTTTTTTGCGTTTCCGGCCGGCGGCGTCGGGGCCGGCGCCGGACTTGGGGCGGTCGGCGGCCCCGATGCCGGACTCGGAACGGGGCATGGCTTCGGAGCGGGTGCCGCCATCGGGACGGGCGCCTGCACGGATTCGCCGCCCGCGCTCGCCGGGCCGTTCGCGGAAGAAGTAGCTCTTCTGCCGCCGTTTTTCGTCCTGCGAGCGGGCGACGTAGACCGGTTCGCGGGTGTAGGGATTCTCGCCCGTGCGGAACATGACCGACGAGAGGGTCATCGGCGTGGGGGTGAGGTCCTGCACCTGTTCGAGCGTGAAGTGCAGCCTGCCGAGCACCTTTTGCGCGAGCGAACGCATGTCCGTCTCCGTGCAGCCCGGGTGCGACGAGATGAAATAGGGGATCAACTGGTAGGGCAGCCCCTCTTCGCGGCAGATGCGGCGGAAGTCGTCGTTCAGGCGCTCGAAGAGGGCGAACGGCGGTTTGCGCATGAGCCGCAGCACGCGGTCCTCGGTGTGTTCGGGCGCGACCTTCAGGCGGCCCGAGGTGTGGTGCCGCAGGACGGTGCGCAGGTAGTCGCCGCCGTCGAACAGGTCGTAGCGGATGCCGCTGCCGATGAAAGCCTTCCGGATCCCCTTCACGGCCCGTATCTTGGCATAGAGTTCCATGAGCGGCCGGTGGTCGTCGTCGAGGTTGGGGCACTTTTTCGGATGCAGACACGACGGGCGGCGGCACTTGGCGCAGAGCGTGCGGTCGCGGCCGCCGAGCCCGTACATGTTGGCCGAGGGGCCGCCCACGTCGGAGAGGCAGCCCTTGAAACCGGGCATGCGGGCGATGCGCTCCACCTCGGCGAGGATCGAACGCTCGCTGCGCGAGTGGACGAACTTGCCCTGATGGGCCGAGATGGTGCAGAACGAGCAGCCGCCGAAGCAGCCGCGGTGGAGGTTGACCGAGAATTTGATCATCTCCCACGCCGGAATATCCCCCTTGCCCGCATAACGCGGATGGGGCGCCCGCTCGTAGGGCAGGTCGAACGAGCGGTCGAGCTCCTCGGTCGAGAGGGTCGCCAGCGGCGGGTTGACCACGACGAAGCGGTCGCCCGTGGGTTCGACGAGCGTGTGCACCGGCTCCATGAGGTTGCTCTGGGTCTCGATGACGGTGAAGTTCTCGCCGAAGGCGCGGTCGTCGCGCGCGCACTCCTCGTAGGAGTGCAGACGGATCGTGGTCCCGGGGTCGAGGCGGTCGACATAGCCGCTGTCCGCGAGGAAGGCCACCTGCCGGATCTTGCGGAGCAGCTTGGCGTTGTAGCCGTTGCGCATGGCACGGGCCACCTGCTGCACGACCCCCTCGCCCATGCCGTAGATCAAAAGGTCGGCGCCGCTGTCGGCGAGGATCGAAGGCATCACCGTGTCGCTCCAGTAGTCGTAGTGGGCCAGCCGGCGCAGCGAAGCCTCGATGCCGCCGGCGACCACGGGCGTGTGGGGAAAGAGCCGCTTGAGGATCCGCGTGTAGACCGCGACGGCGCGGTCGGGGCGGAAACCCGCCTTGCCGCCCGGCGTGTAGGCGTCGTCGTGGCGCAGGCGCAGGTTGGCCGTGTAGTGGTTGACCATCGAGTCCATCGCGCCGCCCGAGACGCCGAAGAACAGACGCGGCGCGCCCAGCTTGGTGAAGTCGCGCAGGTCGTCGCGCCAGTTGGGCTGCGGCACGATCGCCACCCGATAGCCCTCGGCTTCGAGCAGCCGTCCGACGACGGCGGCGCCGAAGGCCGGATGATCGACATAGGCGTCGCCCGTGAAGAGGATGACGTCGAGGCAGTCCCAGCCGAGGGCGCGTACCTCCTTGAGGGTGGTGGGCAGGAACATGGGCGGCCGGTCAGGATTTGTCGTCGAGGAACTGGCGCGCCGAGGCGGTGTAGCCGTCCCACTTCTCCACGAGCTGCCGGAAGTCCTCCGGCAGCGCGCTCTCGAAGCGCAGCTCCTCGCCCGTGCGCGGGTGTGCGAACCCGAGCGAACGGGCGTGGAGCGCATGGCGGGGCATGAGTGCGAAGCAGTTCTCGATGAATTGTTTGTACTTGGCGAAGGTCGTGCCCTTCAGGATGCGGTCGCCGCCGTAGCGTTCGTCGTTGAACAGGGGGTGGCCCTGCCACGCCATGTGGACGCGGATCTGGTGCGTGCGCCCCGTTTCGAGACGGCACTCCGCGAGCGTTGCGTAGCCGTAGCGTTTCAGCACGCGCCAATGCGTAACGGCGTGTTTGCCGTCCGAGCCGTCCGCGAAGACGTGCATCTTGAGCCGGTCTTTGGGCGAGCGGCCGATGTGGCCCGTGATGGTTCCCTCGTCTTCGGGGAGGTTGCCCCAGACCAGCGCCGTATAGCGGCGGTGGACCGTATGGTCGAAGAACTGCTTCGCCAGCCGGGCGTGGGCGAGTTCGTTCTTCGCTACCACGAGCAGTCCCGAGGTGTTCTTGTCGATGCGGTGGACGAGCCCCGCGCGCTGGTTCCCCTCGCGGAAGAGGGGCAGCTCGCGCAGATGCCACGCGAGGGCGTTGACCAGCGTGCCGCTGTAATTGCCGTGCCCCGGGTGGACGACCATCCCCGCCGGTTTGTCGACCACCAGCAGATCGTCGTCTTCATAGACGATTTCGAGCGGGATATGCTCGGGGACGATCTCCGTCTCGCGGCGCGGATAGGGCATCACGATCGAGATGCGGTCGAGCGGCTTGATCTTGTAGCTCGATTTGGCGGCCGTGCCGTTCACGAGGATGTTGCCGCTGTCGGCCGCCGCCTGTATGCGGTTGCGCGAGGTGTGCTCCATGCGGACGGTGAGGAACCTGTCGAGACGCATGGGGGTCTGACCCTTGTCGACCGTGAGGGCGAAGTGTTCGTAGAGTTCGTCCTGTTCCTCGCCGCTTTCGTCGATTTCGTCGGTCTGCTGGTCGGTGTATCTGTCGTCGGTCATCGGTCAGAAGAAAAATTCGTCCGTTTCGTCGTCTCGGGCTTGGGCCGCGGCGGGCGGCGGGTCCGAAGGGGTGCCGTTTTGCGGTTGCGATGCCTCCGACTGCGGTCCGGCGGGCGTCAGCGCATGTTCCAGCCGTATGCGCGCCAGCGAATCGGCCGCGGCCTGTTCGCGCCGGATCCGCTCCTCGGCCAGCGCACGGGCGGCTTTCTCGGCCTCGGCACGCACCTTGGCGGCCCGCTCCTTGTCGAGCGTGAGCCGCAGATCGACCTCCGAGCCGAGGGGGACGCTCTGCTCCTGTCCGGGGCTTTGGACGTAGACGCGCGCGTCTTTCTGGTTGAGCAGGTTGATGCCCTCGTCGAAGTCGATCCGCCCGACGTTGAGGCCCAGCTCCCACAACCGGCCCTTGGCCTCGGCGAGCGGATAGCCCGTAACGTTGGGCGTTACGACCGTGCCGCAGCCGCCTTCGACTCCCACGTGGAGCGTGATCCCCGTCCCCGCTTCGGCCTCCATGCGGCTCGCGGGGAGCACCTCCTGCCCGTCGCAGTATTCGGCCAGCACGTAGTTGGTGGCCATGTCGGCGCGGTAGACCAGACGGTCGATCCCGAGCCCGGCGATTTCGAGCATGTTCTTGGCCTGCCGCAGCGAGCGGCCCGCCACGTAGGGTACGGGCACCATCTTCTGCCGGAAGGAGTTGATCGTGAGGTAGACCGTGCGTCCGGGCTTGACCTCGACGCCCCCTTCGGGAAGCTGGTCGAGCACGATGCCGCCTTCGTAGGCCGGGACGAAGAGCGAGTCGTTGACGGCGAGCACGAGGTCGCGGTCGTGCGCCTTCCGCTGCGCTTCGGCCAGCGGCATGCCCGAGAAGTCGGGCACGGTGCGGCGGGCGCCGTGGCGCGTGCCGGCGAGCATCAGCACGTGGGCCGCGACGGCCAGCGCGACGAGCGTGAGCGCGATGAGCGCGAGGTGGCAGGCCAGCGGCCTGCGGCGGAGTGCGTTCCAGTATCGGACGGGTTTCTGCATGGCGGTTGTAGGGTTATTTCGGGGCCTTGCGGTAGAGGTAGACGGCGATCAGCAGATAGATGAAGTTGGGGGTCCAGACGGCCAGTCCGGCGGGCATGGTGCCGCTTTTGGCGAACTCCTCGAAGAAGCGGTTGAAGAGGATGTACGAGAAGCAGAGGCCCGTGCCGATGCCGATGTGGAGGCCCGTGCCGCCGCGCACCTTGCGCGAGGAGAGCGAGACGCCGATCAGCGTGAGGATGAAGGTCGCCAGCGGATAGGCGAAGCGCGCGTGTTTCTCCACGGCGATGATGTTCACCGAGTCGGAGCCTTTGGCCCGCTGCTGGGCGAGGAATTCGTTCAGCTCGGTGATGTTCATCGTCTCCACGAGGTCGGCCACGCGCCCCAGCTCGGCCATTTCGAGGTCGATGAGCGTGTCGAGGTTGCGGCGCGGCGTGAAGGTCTCCGTGCCCAGCGAGTCGAACTCGCGCGTGGTGTAGCGGTTGGCGGTCCAGCGTTTGGATGCGGGGTCGAGCTTCGCGTCGGCGGCTTCGAGCGAACGGGTCATGGTGCTGCCGTCGTAGTGTTCCAGAGCGAAGAACTGCGCCTGCTTCGACTGGTCGGAGTAGCCGCGGATGTAGACGAACGTCCCCGGTTCGAGCTGACGGTAGATGTGACGGTCGTACTGGGTCGACTGGCGGTTCTTGCGGTATTTGCTCTCGAAGGCCACGGTCGAGCGCTGCGTAACGGGGATGATCCACAGGCTCAGCGTCATCGACAGGGCCGAGATGACCAGCGCCCCGAGGAAGTAGGGCCACATGAGGCGCCGGAACGACATGCCGCCCGAGAGCATGGCGACGATCTCGGTCTGGTAGGCCATCTTCGAGGTGAAGAAGATCACGGCGATGAAGGTGAACAGACCGCTGAACTGGTTGATGAAGAAGGGGATGAAGTTCAGGTAGTAGTCGAAGACGATCGCCTTCAGCGGGGCTTTGAGCTCCGTGAAGTCGTCGATCTTCTCCACATAGTCGAAGATCACCACCACGACGATGATCATCGCGATGGCGAAGAAGTAGGTCGAGAGGAATTTCCCCAGTATGTAGCGGTCCAGTATCTTGAACCCGGGAAAACGGAGTTTCATGGTTTCGGCGTTTTATCGGAGTCTCCGGCCCAATTTGGCGACCGTCCGTTCCTTCCACGGCTTGAAGTCGCCGGCGACGATGTGCGCGCGCGCCTCCGTAACGAGCCGGAGGTAGAAGGCGATGTTGTGCAGCGAGGCGATCTGCGCCGCCAGCATCTCGCCCGCAGCCGCCAAGTGGTGAAGGTAGGCTTTGGTATAGGTCCGGTCAACGAAGGCGGTGCCCTCGGGGTCGAGGGGCGCGAAGTCGTCGGCCCACTTGCGGTTGCGGATGTTGATGATCCCCTCCGACGTGAAGAGCTGGCCGTTGCGGCCGTTGCGCGTGGGCATCACGCAGTCGAACATGTCGACGCCGCGTTCGATCCCTTCGAGGATGTTCACGGGGGTGCCGACCCCCATCAGGTAGCGGGGCCGGTCCTCGGGCAGGATGGCGTTCACGACCTCGATCATCTCGTACATCACCTCCGTGGGTTCGCCGACGGCCAGACCGCCGATGGCGTATCCGTCGGCGTCGTAACGCTGCACGTTCTCCGCCGCACGGGCCCTGAGGTCGGGATAGGCGCATCCCTGCACGATGGGGAAAAGCGCCTGATAGTGGCCGTAGCGGGGCTGCGTGCGGTGGTAGCGGTCGAAGCAGCGGTCGAGCCAGCGCTCGGTCAGATCGAGCGACTTGGAGGCGTACTCGCGCGGGGCGTCGCCGGGAGGACACTCGTCGAAGGCCATCATGATGTCGGCGCCGATCGTGCGCTCGGTGTCGATCACGCTCTCGGGGGTGAACAGATGCTTCGATCCGTCGATGTGCGAGCGGAAGTGGCACCCCTCCTCCCGGAGCTTGCGGCAGTCGGCCAGCGAGAAGACCTGAAATCCGCCGCTGTCGGTGAGCATGGGCCCCTCCCACGACGAAAAACGGTGAACGCCGCCCGCGCGCTCGATGATCTCCATGCCGGGGCGCAGGTAGAGGTGGTAGGTGTTCGCCAGAATGATCTGCGCCCGGGCTTCGTCGCGCACGTCGCGGTGGAAGATGCCCTTGACGGCCGCGGCCGTCCCCACGGGCATGAAGATCGGAGTGCGGACGATGCCGTGGTCGGTCTGCAGCTCGCCGGCGCGGGCCCGTGTGGCGGGGTCTTTATGTTGTACAGTGAATTTCATACCTCCTACTTTGAAGGACAAAAGTACGCAAAATATTGTGAAAAGCGGAAAGAGCGGGCCGAATGGTGCGATTTTTTGCTGCGCGGGGAGTCCGTTTGACATTCGTTTTCGTATCTTTGCGAATCAATCACAAGTGTTTCTCCGATGCAGTTCGCCGATATCGTTTTGTCGCACTACGGATGGGAGGGCGTGGCGCTCGCGGCGCTCCTCCTCGTGCTGCTGTGCGTGCAGTCCTACTACTATGTGTGCGTCTACGGGCGCATTCCCACCTATAAGAACAACCGCCGGCCCGCGGTGCTCGCCGAAGAACCTGCGTTGTCGGTCGTCATCCCGATGTTCTCGGAGGACTACGGGTTCGTCGAGGAGCGTCTGCCGCTGATTCTGGCGCAGGAGTACCGCGATTTCGAGGTGGTGCTGGTCTATGTGGGCGCCGACAGCGATTTCTACGAAGACCTCGTGCGGCTCAGGCTCACCTTCCCGCAGGTCTTCGTAACGAAAATCCAGCTCGATCCCCGCTTTCCGATCTCGCGCAAGATGGCGCTCAACGTGGGCATCAAGTCGGCGCACAACGAACATCTCGTCTTCTCGTCGACCGATGTCGTGCCCGGGACCGACCGCTGGCTCTCGCTGATGGCCAAGGGATTCTGCAAGGGGCAGATCGTGCTGGGCTACTGCGGGCTCGAACGGGGCAGGGGCCTCCGCAACTACCTCATGCGCACGTGGCGGATGATGCACTCGGCCGACTGGCTGGGACGGGCCGTCGGGCGGCGCCCCTATCGGGGCACGCTCCACAACCTCGGCCTCACGAAGAGCCTCTACTTCGGGGCCAACGGCTTCACGCACCTCAATATGAACATCGGCGAGGACGACCTCTTCATGCAGAAGGTCATGACGCGCGACAACGTGAGCGTGATCCTCTCGCCGCGCGCTTCGCTGCGCGAGAAGACGTGGGGCGGCCTGAGGGGGTGGTTCGCTGCGGAGCGCTATTTCGGTTCGGCCGTGAAGTTCTATCCGCCCGCCGTGCGGCGCTTTCTCGCGTGGGAGCCCTGTTCGCGTCTGCTCTTCTTCGCGGCGGCCGTGTGCGCCCTCGCCGTCATGCCCGCCGAATACAAGATCGGGGCCGCCGTGCTCGTGGCGGTCCGTTACCTTATGGTGGCGCTCGAAGTGCGCCGTGTGGCGCGCCGTCTGGGCGAGACGGGGATCGCGGGCCGCTACTTCCTCTACGATCTGCTGAGCCCTTGGCTGACGCTGCTGCTCGGTGCTGCGCTGCTGCGCAAAGACGACCGCGTATGGAGATAGCCGACTACATCGTCGCCGAGGACCGGCGGCTGGTCGAACTGGCGCTCGGGGGCGACGACACGGCCTTCGAATACCTGTTCAACCGCTACCGCGACGCCATCCACCGGCTGTTCGTGCAGCGGCTGGGGGGCGTGAACGACGCCGACGACCTGTTGCAGGAGACCTTCGTGAAGGTTTATATCAATCTGGGCAGCTACCGCACCGACTACACCTTCGGGCAGTGGGTCTATACCATCGCCCGCAACACGTTCATCGACTTCATGCGCAAGCGGCAGGACGATCTGCCGATCGACGAACGGTTCGCCTCGCCGCCGGCCAGCGGACCGACGCCCGAGGAGAGCGTCATCCGTCTCCAGCAGCGCACGCAGATCGAACACTATCTGGAGCGGCTCGCGCCCCGCTACCGGCAGCTGGTGCGGATGCGCTTTTTCGACGAGTACTCCTACGAAGAGATCGCGGCCAAGCTCGCGCTGCCGCTCGGGACGGTGAAGACGCAGATCCACCGAGCACGGGAACAGATGTGCCGGATGATTAAGAAAGAAGAATAATGCGGAAGGCTTCGCGGCCGGCGGTCCGGAGGGTGTTGCCGTCCGGCATCGTGCGGCGGCGGGCGTTTGCGGGGCGTCGTGTGCGGGGAGGGGGCGTACTGCCGGGAGGCGCGCGTGCAGGGAGCCGTCCGTCAGCGGCAGCGGTGTGCGTGCGGAAGGCTTCGCTGTGCTGCGGCTCGTCCCGTGCCGGGGCCGGAGCGGAGGCGTCTCGTGGTGGGTGAACCCGTCTGAGGCGGCCGTTTGGCGCGGGGCGGATTCCGCGCGGAAGTCCGGACGGCATGGCGGCTGGCGGTGCGCCGCACCGGAGCTGCACGGCGGGTGCGGCGATGGATGAGGGCCGTCTCGGCGGGGACCTTCGTTTTTACGACCGTCGCCGTGGCGGTGGCCGCGGCGCTTCCGGAACTTCGGAGACGGCACGGCGGATGCGGGCCGGGAGGCGGCGGATCGTCCGCGGCGTCCCTTCCTGCGAAAGAGAGTAGGAATATAACGGATATGGAACTGATCGACAAATATTTTCCCGGCCTCACGCCGCTTCAGCGCGAGCGCTTCGCCGCGCTCTACGGGCTTTACGCCGAGTGGAACGCCCGCATCAACGTCGTCTCGCGCAAGGATTTCGAACAACTCTATTTGCGCCACGTGCTCCACTCGCTCGCCATCGCCCGCGTCTGTGCGTTCGATGCCGGAGCCCGCATCCTCGACGCCGGGTGCGGCGGGGGGTTTCCGAGCGTTCCGCTGGCGATCCTCTTTCCCGAGGCGCGTTTCACGGCGGCCGACTCCATCGCCAAGAAGATCGGCGTCGTCCGCGGGGTCGCGGAGAGTCTCGGGCTGGAAAACCTCACGCCCCGCTGCGTGCGGGTCGAAACGCTCGGGACCGAACGATTCGACTATGTGGTTTCGCGGGCCGTTACCGATATGTCCGTCTTCGTGGGGTGGGTCTGGCCGCTCCTCGAACGGGGCCGGCGCGGGACGCTGCCCAACGGCATCCTCTATCTGAAAGGGGGCGATCTGGCCGAAGAGCTGGCCCGCACCCGCAAGCGGTGGGACATCTATGCCGTTTCGGATTATTTCGCCGAAGATTTTTTCGATACAAAAAAAGTGGTTTATACGCCCAAGAGGTAGCGCGCGCCGGGTGTTTGCGCACGGAAGGGTTCCGTGCGGACGAAGCATCGGTTGATCGGGGGGGGGAGAGTACGCTGCGATGACGGGTGCAGCGCAGACTTCGCCGCGTCCGCACTGCGGGCGGATGCCGCTCGATGCGATGCGCGACCCGGTTCGCCCGCTCCCGGGAGTGCGGGTGGAAACGGTCGAACTCCTTACGTCCGTTTTCCCGCTCCGGCCCGAAGTTGTGTCCGGCTCAGCGTTCGGCTTAGCGAAAACGTCGGTTTTCATCCTTACGTTTTCCTGCTCCGGCGCGGCCCGGGCGAGTTCGGCGCTGGGCGGCTCGGCGGGAACGTTCGGCGTCGGAGGGAGGCGGGATACGTTCCCTTGTCGTGTTCCGGTTCGCGGCGCTCCGGAGCCGTGCGGGCTGCGGCGGCGGAAATACGTCCGCAGCGAGGGCGTGCCGTGCTGGTTGAGGCCCCGTTTTTTCACTCTGACGGAGATCGTCGTATTCACCGCGTCAGCGGCTTCGCATGTGCGATGCGGGCCGTTCGCCGCCGTCCCGATGCGACGGACCGGGTTACGCCGGAAAGGCGCAGGTGCGTCCCGCCGCCGGCGTCGAACCGCAGAGGAGCCGGAAAACCGTAGGGCGGAAAAACCGCTGGCGCCGTGTCTCGCCCCCCCCTCCGAACGTCGGGAAGAGAGGGCTCGGGAGGCCGCCGCAACTGAAAGCGGGGGGAGGGGACGTTTCGCGGCACGAAGAAAACGCGCCGTTCGTGTCGCGGCGGCTCGGGCGAACGGCGGACCGTCCGCAAGGTCGCCTGCGGCCGCATTCGCGCGCGCTTCGCGCATGATTTCCGCATCGGAAGCGGGGCGTCGGGTCCGCGGATGCGGAATTTCCGGCATACGGCCGGCTCGCCGGCTGTCTTCCGGCGGGGGGGGGACGAAGAAAGGGCGCGCTGCTATTTCTTCGCTCCGGCGCGGGCTGCGATCCGGCTCACGTCGGACATGAACGTCTTGGCGTCCGAAGCGCCCGAGATGCGGCCGAGAAGCTCGCCGTCGGAGGTGAATATCAGGTAGGTGGGAACGGCGGACGCATCGTACTTTTGCATCAGCGCCCTGCCCGTGGGGCGGTCCACGTCGTATTTGACGGGAATGAAGCGCGCGTGCAGGAATTCGGCGACATCGCTGCGCGAGAAGACCTGCTTGTCCATCGCGCGGCAGGGCGGACACCACGACGCATAGAGGTCTACGAAGACCATCTTGCCTTCCCGCACCGCCATTTCGTGTACGGCGTCCGTGGATTCGGTCTCGAAGCGCACCTGCGCTCCGGCGGTCCATGCCGCGAGCGCGAGCAGCAGGGTGAAGATGCTTTTTTTCATGACGGGTTCTCTTTTTCCGTGGTGGAGAGCAAACCGCATGCCGCCTGAATGTCCTCCCCGCGCGAAGCGCGGATCGTCGTCTGGAGGCCCTTGGCCGTCAGCGCGTCGCGGAAGCGGATCATCGCCTCCGGGTCGGGCGAGAAGTAGGGCGAGCCGGGAATCCGGTGGAAGCGGATGAGGTTGATGCGGCATCTGATGCCGTCGAGCAGCCGGCACAACGCGCGGATGTGGCGCGGCGTGTCGTTCATCCCGCTCAGGACGATGTACTCGAACGACACGCGCCGCTGGTGCGAGAAGTCGTAGCGGCGCAGGATGTCCGCCACGTCGGCGATGGGCCATGCCCGTTCGACGGGCATGATCGCGGCCCGCTCCTCCGGAAAGGGGTTGTGGAGGCTCACGGCGAGGTGGACTTTCGTAGTCTCCAGAAAACGGGGCAGCTCGGGCGCGACGCCCGCCGTGGAGAGGGTGATGCGCGTGGGCGACCAAGCGAACCCCCACGGAGCCGTCAGGATTTCGAGCGCGCCGAGCACGTTGTCCGCGTTGTCGAGCGGTTCGCCCATCCCCATGAAGACCAGATTGGTCAGTTTTTCCCGCTCGGGGAGCGAGCCGATCTGGTTGAGGATGTCGTTCGTCGGGAGCGACTGCCGGAGCCCCTGCCGGCCCGTGGCGCAGAAGCGGCAGCCCATGCGGCAGCCGGCCTGCGACGAGACGCAGAGCGTGGCGCGGTCGCCGTCGGGGATGTAGGCCGATTCGACGAAATGACCTCCGCGGGTCCGGAAGAGGTATTTTTTCGTGCCGTCGGTCGAAACGCTGACCCGTTCGGGCGGCGTGAGCCCCGCGGCGTACTCTGCGGCGAGCGAAGCCCGGGCGGCGGCAGGCAGATCGGTCATCTTCTCGATGCAGTCTATGTGTTTGACATACAGCCATCTGGCGATCTGCCGCGCGGCGAAACGGGGCAGACCCGTCCGGGCTGCGAGCGCTTCGAGCTGGGCGAGGTTCATGCCGTAAAGGGGTTTCTGCATGGTCTTGGCGGCTTTCGGTTCGGAGCACAAATGTAGACAAAATATAAAGAATTTTGAGCCGTGTGCATCTATTTTTGATTTTTTCTCTATATATTTGTAGTTGCTTAAAGCGCCCGTAAGAATTGCACCGGATTGAAACAATTAAATTGACGATAGATGGAACTTAAAAAATCACCCAAAGCAGATCTGAAAAACAAGCGGGGGCTCCTGCTCGAAATCGGTCTGGTCGTATCGCTCGGACTCGTGATCGCGGCCTTCGCCTATACGCCGAAGGAGTACCGGATTCAGCAAGTGGAAAATACGGCCCAAGTGGTCGAGGAGGAGATGACCGAGATCACCCGCCAGCCCGAAGAGCCGCCCGCCCCTCCCAAGAAGGTGGAGGTGAAAGTGATTTCGGACATTCTCGACATCGTGAGCAACGACCAGAAAATTTCGACGAATCTGTCCTTCGACGAGTTCGACGAGGACGCTTCGATCGAGCCGATCGTCGAGATGCAGGAGGAGGAGATCGTGGACGACCAGCCGTTTTACAGCGCGGAGGAGATGCCCACGTTCCAAGGCGGCGACATCAACGTGTTCCGCAAATGGGTGCAGGACAACGTGAAATTCCCGCAGATCGCTCTGGAGAACGGCATTCAGGGTACGGTTACGATCGCATTCGTCGTGGAGCGCGACGGTACGCTCACCGTCCTCGAAGTGCTCGCCAGCCCCGACCGTTCGCTTACGGACGAGGCGATTCGGGTGCTCAAGAGATCGCCCAAGTGGAAACCCGGCAAGCAGCGCAATCAGGCGGTGCGCGTGCGATATAACCTGCCCGTGGTATTCAGACTTCAAAATTAACCGCCTCGAACGAGTACGGTGAGGGTATCCTTTTTGCGGGGATACCCTTACTTTTAGCCGATGGAACAGAATAAGGAAAAGATCGAACGTGCGGACCGCGAACGCGCCGTGCTGGTCGCGGTCGTCCGCGACGGTCAGGACCTCCGGCAGACGGAGGAGTACCTCGACGAACTGGAGTTTCTGGCCGAAACGGCCGGCATCGGGAGCGTGCGTCGTTTCACGCAGCGCTTGCCCCAGCCTTCGGCGCGCATCTACGTCGGTCCGGGCAAACTGGAGGAGATCGCGGCCTATTGCAAGGAGCGGGAGATCGACGCGGTGATTTTCGACGACGAACTTTCGCCGTCGCAGACCCGCAACATCGAACAGGCGATGCCGTGCCGCGTGCTCGACCGCACGCGGCTGATTCTCGACATCTTCCTGTCGCGTGCGCAGACGGCCTATGCCAAGACGCAGGTGCAGCTGGCCAACTACGAGTACATGCTGCCCCGGCTGGCGGGTATGTGGACCCACCTCGAACGGCAGCGCGGCGGCACGGGCACGCGCGGCGGCGCCGGCGAACGCGAGATCGAGACCGACCGCCGCATCGTCCGCAACCGGATCACGAAGCTCAAGGAGGACTTGCGCAGGATCGACCGTCAGATGGCCGTGCAGCGCTCGAACCGCGGTTCGATGGTGCGCGTGGTGCTCGTGGGCTACACCAACGTGGGAAAGTCGACGCTCATGAACCTCATTGCGAAAAGCGAGGTGTTCGCCGAAAACAAACTCTTCGCCACGCTCGACACGACGGTCCGCAAGGTCGTCTTCGACAACCTGCCGTTCCTGCTGTCGGATACGGTGGGGTTCATCCGCAAGCTGCCCACGGAGCTGATCGAATCGTTCAAATCGACGCTCGACGAGGTGCGCGAGGCCGATCTGCTGGTCCATGTGGTCGACATTTCGCATCCGCAGTTCGAGGATCAGATCGCCGTGGTGAAGCAGACCTTGCAGGAGATCGGTGCGGGCGACAAACCCGTGTATCTGGTCTTCAACAAGGTGGATGCTTATACCTATATTAAGAAAGAGGCCGACGACCTCACGCCGGCCGCGCGGGAGAACCTCTCGCTCGACGATCTGAAGAAGAGCTGGATGGCGCGGGCCAACACCCCCTGCATCTTCCTTTCGGCCAAGGAGCGGATTCAGATCGACGAATTCCGGTCGGACCTCTACGGCATGGTGCGCGAAATACACGCCGGACGCTACCCGTTCAACAATTTCCTTTATTGAGCCGTTTCGGCAAACCGGGCGCAGGGGCGAACTTGTCCGGGCTCTGCCGAGGCGGGAAACGCTGGATGAAAAACGACCTTTCTTCAAACCGACAAAACCAAGATAACCCTATTATGTTGCACACGCTCAGCCACGAGAACACGATTCTCAACAAATTCATCGCCGAAATCCGCGACAAACGGATCCAGACGGATTCGATGCGCTTCCGCCGCAACCTCGAACGCATCGGCGAAATCACGGCCTACGAGATTTCGAAGACGTTGGAATATGCCCCCAAAGTCGTGGAGACGCCGCTGGGCGAGGCTTCGGTGGAGATGATCGCGGACAAGGTCGTGGTGGCGACGATCCTGCGTGCGGGATTGCCGTTCCATCAGGGATTCCTCAACTATTTCGACGATTCGGAGAACGCTTTCGTCTCGGCCTACCGCAAGAGTACGAAGGACGGAAAGTTCAAGGTGAAGGTCGAATACATTTCGTGCGGCGAGCTCGAGGACAAGGTGCTGCTGCTGGTCGATCCGATGCTGGCGACGGGTTCGTCGCTCGTGTTGGCCTACAATGCGCTCGTCGAGCGGGGCGGACAGCCCAAGCACACCCACGTGGCGGCCATCATCGCCAGCGAACAGGGGGTCGATTACGTGGAGCAGAACATGCCCCGTCAGACGACGACCGTCTGGGCATCGGCCGTGGACGAGGAGCTGACGTCGCGGATGTATATCGTCCCGGGTATCGGCGACGCAGGCGATCTGGCCTACGGTGCGAAGCTCTGAACCCGCCGGCTTCGGTCGGGGCACCTGCGGCCGAGGCGGTGGGCGGAGCCGGATCCGGCGGACGGAGTGCCGGCCGGTGAGCGGAAAAGAGACCCTGCGCATGACGAACCGGATGCGCCGGAGTGCGGCGACGGTCGGGCGAGGGGGAGGAGGAGAAATTAGGGGGTTGCGGCCGTGCAGCCCGAGGAATGAGATGAAAAAAAGACTGACGTTTCTATTGGCGGTGTATGCGGCGACCGTGGCGTTCATGGCCGTGCAGAAACCCGTGTTTCTGTGGTTCCACGCCTCGGAGGCCGCGGCGGCTTCGGCGGGCGATTGGTGGCGGGTGATCGCGCACGGACTGTCGCTCGATCTGACCGTGGCGGGCTACATCGCGGCGGTCCCGTGGCTCCTTACGCTGACCTCGTTGTGGGTGCCGTTGCGCGAGGCGGTCTGGCGCCGTGTGTTCGACGTCTATTTCGTGCTCATCGCGCTGTTTTCGGCGGCGGTCTTCGCGGTCGATCTGGCGCTTTACGGCTACTGGGGCTTCCGCATCGACGGGACGATCCTGATCTATCTGGCCGACCCGCGCGAGGCGATGGCCAGCGTCGGGCTCTGGGAAGGGGTGCGGCAGACGGCGATCTTCGCGGCCTATGCCGCCCTGATGATCTGGGGCTACCGGCGGATCGTGCGGCGGTTCTCGGGCGAACGGGTGCGCCGGCGCCTGCCGTGGACGGGGGTGCTCGCGGTGCTGGGGGGGGTGCTCTTCGTGGCGATTCGCGGGGGCCTCACGGTGGCGACGGCCAACGTATCGAAGGTCTATTTCAGCGCGGACATGTTTCTGAATCACGCCGCCACCAATCCGCTTTTCTCGTTGCTTTCGACGCTGGGCGACAACGAGGATTACGCCGCCGCGTATCCCTTTTTCGACGAATCCGAGCGTGCGGCGCGGTTCGAGGCGCTGCGCGGCGACCGCTCCTCCGGAGCCGGCACGGTGAGGCTGCTGCGCACGCCGCGTCCCAACGTGGTGCTGGTGCTGCTGGAGAGCTTCGGCCGCACGGTGATGGATGCCGAGGTCGGGGGCGAGGCGGTGATGCCCAACATGCAGCGGTTCAGACGCGAGGGCGTGTGGTTCGAAAACTTCTTCGCCAACTCGTTCCGCACCGACCGCGGCGAAGTGGCCGTGATGAACGGATTTCCGGCGCAGACGCGCATGTCCGTCATGAAGCTGCCGGCCAAGAGCCGCACGCTGCCCTCCATCGCCCGCTCGCTCGGACGCGAAGGCTATGCCACGAGTTTCGCCTACGGCGGCGATCTGAATTTTACGAATCAGGCATCGTATATGTATGCTACCGGCTGGCAGAACCTCACGTGGCAGAAAGACCTGCACTTCGACGCTCCGACGTCGAAATGGGGCTATGCCGACGATGTGATGACCGAGTGGTTCGCGGACGAAGTGCTGCGCCTGAGCGAACGGGGACGGCCGTTCCTCGCGGGACTTCTGACGCTCAGCAGCCACGAACCGTTCGACGTGCCCTATGCGAAATTCGACGACAAGGTGCTCAACGCCATGGCCTTCGCCGACGAATGCGTGGGCCGCATGATCGACCGCTGGAAGGCGTCGCCCGCGTGGCGCGATATGCTGGTGATCCTCGTGGCCGACCATTCGTATCCCTATCCCTACGGCATCGCCTACAACACGGTGCTGCGCCACCGCATCCCGATGATCTGGCTCGGCGGAGCGCTCGCCGGGGGGCCGCTCGTCGTGGACGTCTATGCTTCGCAGATCGATCTGGCGGCGACGCTGCTGGCGCAGATGGGCGTCGATCACTCCGATTTCGCGTACAGCAAGGACATCTTCGACCCTGCGCTGCCGAAGTTCGGCTACTATACGTTCAACGACGGGTTCGGCGTGGTGGACGCCGCGGGCGCGGCGATCTGGGATTGCACCTCCTCCGCGGCGCTCGAAGCCTCGAATCCCGCGCTGCTGGACGTGGGCCGCACGCTGCTCCAGACGACCTATGCCGATATCGGAAACCGCTGATGAAATAGCCTGTTTTAGGTATTGCCGAACGTCGGATATTTCCGTAATTTTGCAAAAATTAAACGGAGTGTAAGCCTATGTACGGTAAATTGGGCGGTTACACCGGCGAGGACCGGATGTGCGATCTGGTGTGCGACAAGTATTTCGTGTTGCAGGTCATGAGCCGTTTCGGCATCGCGCTGGGGTTCGGCGACAAGAGCATCGCCGAAGTTTGTGCCGCGAGCGGGGTCGATACGGATACGTTTCTCGCGGTGGTGAATCTGCTCGTGGAGAAGGCCGATCCCGAGACGCTCGCCGAGAATGTTTCGGTGAGGGCGCTGACGGACTATCTCCACAACTCGCACGGTTACTTCCTCGACTTCCGCCTGCCTTCGATCCGCCGCAAGCTGATCGAGGCCGTGGATTGCAGCCACAGCGACGTGTCGTTCGCCATCATGCGCTTTTTCGACGAGTACGTGGCCGAGGTCCACAAGCACATGGATTACGAGGAGAAGAACGTTTTTCCCTATGTCGAAGCGCTGCTCGCCGGCGAGCCGACCAGCTATTCGATCGACACGTTCCGGCGCCATCACGATCAGGTCGAAGCCAAGCTGCGCGAGCTGAAGAACATCATCATCAAATACTACCCTTCGGGCGGCACGAATGCGCTGAACGGCGTGTTGTTCGACATCTTCACCTGCGAGAAGGAGCTCGCGTCGCACAATGCCGTGGAGGACGAAATCTTCATCCCGGCCGTCGAACGGCTCGTGGCCGACGGCGTGCCGCAACCCAAACAGGAGGCGCTGAGCGCCCGCGAGAAGGAGATCATCGTCTGCATCGTGAAGGGAATGACCAACAAACAGATCGCCGACGCGCTCTGCATCTCGGCCCACACGGTCATCACCCATCGGCGCAACATCGTTGCGAAACTACAGATCCATTCGGCTGCGGGACTGACGATCTATGCGATCGTCAACAAGCTCGTCGAACTTTCGGAGATCAAGGATTCGATCATGGACATTTAACGAACGACCATCATGGCACACGAACATCACCACCATCACCACCACGAACGGCGAATCACCTCGCTCAACACGGCCTTCATCGCGGGCATCGTGCTCAACGTCCTCTTCGTCGCCGTCGAGGCGGGGATGGGGCTCTGCTACAATTCGATGGGGCTGCTCTCCGATGCGGGCCACAATCTGAGCGACGTCGCCGGTCTGCTGCTGGCGATGCTCGCGTTCCGTCTGGCGCAGGCGAGGGCGACCGCACGCTACACCTACGGGTACAAGAAGAGCACCGTGCTCATTTCGCTGCTCAACTCGGTGATCCTGCTGGTCGCCGTGGGGGTCATCGTGGCCGAAAGCGTCGGCCGGATGCTCCATCCGGCACCGGTCGAGGGCCCGGCGATCGCATGGACGGCCGGCGTGGGCGTGCTCATCAACGGATTCACGGCATGGCTCTTCCTGAAGGACAAGGACCGCGATCTGAATGTGAAGGGAGCCTATCTGCATATGGCCGCCGATGCGCTGGTGTCGGTGGGCGTCGTGGTGTCGGGCGTGGTGATTTCGCTGACGGGCTGGACGATCGTCGACCCGATCGTGGGACTCGCCGTCGCGGCGGTCATCGTCGTGTCGGTCTGGTCGCTCACGCGCGACAGCCTGCGTCTGTCGCTCGACGGCGTGCCTGCGGGCATCGACCCCGGCGAGGTGGCCGAAGCCATGCGGAAGGTCGAGGGCGTCGCGGCCGTACACCACATTCACATCTGGGCGATCAGTACGACCGAAAACGCGCTGACGGCCCATGTGGTGATGCGGGACGTGGCCGACCTCTGTGCAGTCAAGCAGGCGCTCAAGGAACGCCTGCGCGGGCTGGGGATCGCCCATGCGACGCTCGAAGCGGAGTCGTCCGCCGAGCGGTGCTGCGACCTGCACGACTGACGGGGCGGGGACGATCCGCCGGAGGGAGCTCGCCGCTTTGGCAGCGACGGGCCGCATGATTTTTTCGGGTGATTTTCGTCGCCGATTCACAGCCCTTGCCGGCTGAGCGGAAATGGTGCCGCTTTGCCGCTGCAAGGGCTGTTCGATCTGCGTGCGGTTCTTCGGACCCGTGCGAAGAGCGTTCCGCTCTTGTGCCGCTGAGGACGTCGCGTCTCTGACGGGGCGAAACGATCGGCCCTTCGGCGCCGGCCGAGGGAGGATGCGGGCCCTCTTTCCGGGTGCGGGGCGGCCGTTCGATCCGATGATCCCCGCCCGCACGATAGCCGCCGGTCTCGGCGGGCGGTCGGCGGGCGGTCGGCGGGACGCATCGGAGCGGCGCCGGACGGCCGGCGCCGCGGCGGCTGGGGCTTTCCCGGCGTTCGTCTGCTTGCGGGGCGCTTTCCGGCGGAGCGGAGAGAGACGTGCGACGTTTTTCACGGCTTCGGGTGTATAGGGCAGGCCGTATCCTGCGGTGCACTCCCTGCGAAGAGGACGGACCTCGGCCGCCGGAGGATAGGGTCGGTTCGGCTCCGAGGAGCCGTCCTACGGAGAGCGGCGGAGATAGGGCCGGGCGCAGAAACAGAAGAATCATTCGGCCGGACGAGAGCCGCTGAAGCGAGGCAGCAGGCGGTGGAGCCGCTTGTGCGGGCGGTTTGTGTGCGTTCGCGGTCCGGCGCAGGGGTCCGGGCGGCGGATGCGCCGGAGCTGCCCGGCGGGGATCTTTTACGGTACGGGGTCGTAGCCCGAGCCGCCCCACGGATGGCAGCGCATGAGGCGCCGGAGCGTGAGCCACGAGCCCTTGAGCGGACCGTGTTTGCGCAAGGCTTCCGCAGCGTATTGCGAACAGGTGGGAGTGAAGCGGCACGAGGGCGGCGTGAGGGGCGAGATGCAGTATTGGTAGCACTTCACGACGGCCAGAAGCGGCAGGGCCGCGATGAACTTACAGCTGCGCAGACACCTGTTCCAGAATCCGCCGGAGGGCATGTTCGATGGTTTTGTAGGAGAGGAGCTCTTTCGAGGAGTAGATCAGCGCCATGTCGATGTTCGCGGCAGCGGTTGCGGCCGGAGTATGCAGGATTTGCTTGCGGAGCCGGTAGGCTTCCTTGGTGCGGCGGCGTAGCAGATTGCGTTTGTTGGCGCGCTTGTGGAATTTCTTGGGGACGCTGAAGAGCACTTCGACCGACGTCTCGGTGTCGGGTTCGGCATACCAGACATAACGGAACGGAAAGACGAAACCGCTCTGGCCGCTGTCGAACAGACGGCGGATGGCTCCGAGCGAGCGGAGCCGTTCGTTGCGGGGCAGTCCGTTGCGGGGCATGGGGCTCAGCGTTTGGAGACCGTCGTCGAGCGCCGCGTGCGGGTCTTCTTCGCCAGACGGCTCTCCTGTGCGCGGATGAACTCCTCCTTGCGGGGGTCGGTCGCCACCGCGACGTCGCCGATCTCCTCGCCGGCTTCGGTCTTGGTGATGAAGATGTCGACGGCTTTGACCATGGACGGCGCTTCGGGCGTCGGTGCGGCGGCTTTGACCGTGAGACCTGCGTCGATCGCCGCGCGGAGCGTCCCTTCGCCGAAAACGCCCACGGCGGGCAGATGCTCGGTGCCGAACTTCCCGACGAGCGTTTTGACGTCCGAAGGAGAGTAGAGCGCCAGCAGGTCGTAGGAGGCGAGGTGCACGTCGTCGAGATCGGCGGCCACCGTGCGGGCGAGGATCACCGGATCGAACGACAGCTTGAGCTTGGCGAGCGTCTCGGGCAGCTCGGGTTTGTGGGGTTCGCTCAGGGCCAGCAGGAACTTCTCCTCCTTGTGCTTGACGATCAGCTCCATGAGCGAGGTGAACGAACCGTCGCCGAACGAGATCTTCCGTTTGCGGTAGACGATGTATTTCTGAAGGTAGAGAGCCACCGCCTCGGTCTGGCAGATGTATTTCATGGTTTCGGGCACGGTGATGCGGGCTTCCTCCGCGATGTGGAAGAAACTGTCCACCGTGGTGCGCGAAGTGAAGATCACGGCCGTGTGGGTGAGAATCTCCACCCGCTGGCTGCGGAACTCCTTGAGGGAGACGCCTACCACGCGGATGAACGGTTTGTAGTCGATTTCCACCTTGTGTTTCGCGGCGAGATCGTAGAAGGGAGATTTTTCGATGATTGCAGGCCGCGGCTGCGAAACCAGAATTTTATGGACTTTCAATGCTAACCGATTTTTGGATGATGCGTTATCTCTATCGTCTTGCGATCAGCAGCCAAAGCAGGCTGACCGGAAACAATTCGACGATGCAAAGGTACAAAATCCAATGGAAAATCGAAACTTTTTTGGCGGCAAAGAGTGCCGAAGACTCTTTTAGGAACAAAAATAGGACGATTGCCGTCTCTGCCAGAATGACGTAAATCCACGTTGCGCCGCTGCCGACGGGGGTCAGGGCATAGCACAGCAGGGCGGGCGGCAGCAGGATCGAGTAGAGTGCCAGCGAAGTGCGTTTCACGCCGTTCAGCTCCGCGATGAATTCCTGCTGGAGCGTAACGGCCCCGGCCAGCCTCAGCATGCCCGTTTGCAGAAGCAGGATGGCGGCGAACGCCGCGGAGACGGCGAGGCTCAGGGCGAGCTGCGGCACCGGGGCTGCGAAGGCGATCGGAGCGGCGAGCCGCATGCAGAGGATGCCGGCGAAGAGAACTCCCACGACGACCGCGAGGTTCAGGAAAGGGACGTAGTTGCTGCCTCCGCGAAGGTCGGGCGTGCGGTGGGGCGTCGCCGTACCCGACGTGGCGCGCATGAAGAGCGTGTAGACGTTGCCGAGGTGATTCGACAGCAGCAGGACGTAGAACACGCCGAGCAGAAGCAGAAACGCCTGCAAGGCCGTGTCGGCCGCAGGGGTAGCGCCCGGGACGGGCAGCGGCGCCCCGGGCACGGGGTACGATTCCGGACCGTAGAGGTCGGCGGCGGTCGCGGCGGGAAGCGCCTGCCGCACGGAGTCGGCGGCTGCGAGGGGCTCGAAACGGGCTCCCTGCACGAAGAGCCGTTCGACGGCCCGTCCGAGCGAGTCGTTTCCGAGAAGCGTATCGGCTGCGGGAGTCATCAGTCGAAGAGTCTTTTGAGCGTGATCCGGATGGTCGTTCCCTTGCCGATCTCGGAATCGACGACGGCGATCCGGCCGTCGTGGTACTCTTCGACGATGCGGCGCGAGAGCGAAAGTCCGAGCCCCCAGCCGCGGGTCTTGGTCGTGAAGCCGGGTTCGAAAATGCGTTTCCAGTTCCCCTTGGGAATGCCCTTGCCCGTGTCCTTCACGTCGACCATCACGTGTTTGTCGTCCGACGAAATGTGCACGTCGATGGCTCCGTGGCCCTGCAATGCGTCGAGCGAGTTCTTCATCAGATTCTCCACCACCCATTCGAACAGCGCGGTGTTGATCGAGGCGCGGACCGGGGCGATGGCCAGTCCGTTGTAGTCGAGCGTTACGTTGCGCGGGATGCGTTTGCGGAAGTACATGACCGACTCGCCCACCACTTCGTTGATGTTCGCAGGGGTGAGGGGCGTCTCGGAGCCGATCTTCGAGAAGCGGTCCACGATCTTCATCAGGTGCGCGAGATCTTTCTGCATCTCGTTCACGGCGTCGGGGTCCACCTCCTGCGCGCGCAGGTATTCGACCCACCCCAGCAGCGAGGAGGTCGGGGTGCCGAGCTGGTGGGCGGTCTCCTTGGCCAGTCCGATCCAGACGCGGTTCTGTTCGTCGTGCTTGGCCGAGCGGAAGGCTACGAAGCCCAGCAGGATGAAGGCCGTGATGACCAGCAGCTGCACATAGGGGAAATAGTAGAGCGACTTGAGCAGGGCCGAGCGCCCGTAGAAGATGATGTGGTAATGGTTCTTCGACCACCAGAACTGCACGGGGATGGGGGTGTTTTCGGCCGTGAGCCGTTCGATCGCACGGCGCAGCCGGTCGGGGTGGTCGATCACCTTTTCGGGAATCAGATGGTAGCGGATCACTTCGAGATTCTCGTTGGTCATGATGAACGGAATGTTGTTGCCGTTGCTCATGATGTCCGCCACGAGCGGGTCCTCCATCGCGCCGCCCATCACGTCGCGGTTGACCCGCTCCATGGCGTGGGCCCACAGCGACACGTCGTGCTGCTCCTTCTCGCGCAGCCGGCGGGCCATGTTGTTGGTGTAGAGCAGCGACAATGTGCCCAGCAGGATGCCGACCGCGATCAGCAGCATCCGGTTGCGGAACGAGAATATGTCGCGCCTCCATTTCATCCGCTATTTCCGTTGGGTGTCCTGCGAGGTTACGATCCGCGCATACTCTTCGGGGTTGTCGAGGATCGCCACGGCCCGGCGGATCTCGGGATCGTCCGCGAGGTTGTGTTCGATGACGCCCGCGGCATAATGATGGCGCAGGACGATGTCGTTCTCGATCATTTCGACGATCTCGTTGCGGTAGGTTTCGAGATTGGTCTGCGTGTCGTCCCGGAGCTGGCCTTCCAGCGCCTCGACCTCGTCGGCGATCGCGCCGTAGCGGTCGTTCTCGGCGGCCTTGCGCAGTGCTTCGAGCGCCCGCCGCGTCTCCGATTCGTAGGGGACCTCCTTGTCGGCCATGAAGCGCACGAACTCCTCGTAGTCGGCATCCGTGAGCGCGAACGTGCGGCTGTCGACCCGTTTGTCGGGACGGGTCTGCATGTAGCGGTCGCCGAAGTCCTCGATGAATCCCATGAGGTAGAGCGTTACGGCGAAACGGCTGCTGTATTCCGGTTCCATGCGCACGTCGGGCATGATGCCTCCGCCGTCGTAGACCTTGCGGCCTCCGCGGGTGGCGTATTCGCGGATCAGCGAGTCGGGCACCTCCCGCACGGAGCCCTCCTGCGCACGGGAGTAGTCGACGGCCTGTATGCAGCGCCCCGAGGGGATGTAGTATTTAGCCGTGGTGAGCTTCAGATAGGCGTTGTAGCCCAGCGGACGGGTGGTCTGCACGAGCCCCTTGCCGAAGCTCCGCTGCCCGATCACGACCGCACGGTCGAGGTCCTGCAACGCCCCGGCCACGATCTCGGCGGCCGAGGCGGTGTTGCCGTTGACCAAGACGGCCAGCGGCAGATCGGGCAGGATCGGTTCCGAGGACGTGCGGAACGATTTGCCTTCGGTCCGCCCTTTGGTCGTAACCACTTCGGTGCCCTTGGGTACGAACATCGAGAGGATTTTCACGGCCTCCTGCAAGATGCCTCCGCCGTTGCCGCGGTAGTCGAGCACGAGGCCCCGCAGGTCGCCCTCGCGGCGCAGACGGTCGATCGCGGAGCGCATGTCGTCGTAACACCCCTCCGTGAAGTCGCTGTGCTGGATGTAGCCGATCCCCTCGGCCGCCCAGCCGGCGTAGGGCACGCCCGGAATGGCGATCCGCTCGCGGCGCAGGGTCAGCGTCTCGTGCCGGCCGCCGAGGAGGCGTTCGACCGTGATCCGGAAGGTCGTGCCCGGGGCGCCCCTCATTCGTTTCGAGACCTCCTCGGTCGTGAAGCCCTTGGCGTCTTCTCCGTCGATGGCGAGGATCTTGTCGCCGATGCGCAGTCCCGCCTTGTCGGCCGGAGAGTCCTTGTAGGGTTGTGCGAAGATCACGTAGTCGCCCTTCTTGCGGATGAGCGAGCCCACGCCGCCGTATTTGCCGGTGGTCATCACGTCGAAGTCGCTCATCTCGGCTTCGGAGAGGTATTCGGTGTAGGGGTCGAGGTGGCTGACCATGCCCTGAGCCGCTCCTTCGAGCAGTTTGTCGGGGTCCACTTCGTCTACGAAATAGAGCGACAGTTCGCGCATCATGTTGACGGCGATCTCCATCGTGCGGCCCAGCCCGAAATCGTCGCGTTTGCCGAAGGTGAAGAGCAGCGCGGCTCCGGCGATCGCTGCGGCCGCACAGCATTTGAGGATTCCTGTTCTATTCATTGTCTTGCAGTATGGCCGATTTGAGTGTGTATTCCATGCGTGCCACGACCTTGCGCGGCCCTTCCAGTTCGATCCGCCGTCCGTTCTGCGACAGGCGGATCCGGTCGTCGAACCGCAGGCGGAGCCGGCGCACGAAACTTTCGGCGCGGAAGAACCGCACGCCGTCCTTCTCGCCGGCGGGCAGGAAGCCCATGCTGCGGAAGGCCGCGTCGATCTGCTGCCGGTGGCGCTCCGCGTCGCCTTCGATGCCGACGGTCGTGTAGCCCGCACGGGGATAGACGGCCGAGAGCAGCACGAGGGCGCCGATGAGGAACCATCCGCGCGGCGTGAAGAGGAGCAGCCGCCATAGATCGGCTGTCGAGCCGGCCGCCGTGCCCGTGGCGAGAAGCGCGGCGGCGATCGCTGCGGTCAGCAGGCAGAGGCTAACGAAATATTTTACGGAACGGGTAAGGTACTTCATGTCGGTCGCGTTCATCGGTTTCGTAACGGAAGCTCCGTCGGTTTATTGTCTTCGGAGTATCGGTCGCGGATGGCGTCCGCCACCTGCCGCATCAGCCATTTGGGGGTGGAAGTCGCACCGCAGATGCCCACGGACGCCGCGCCGCGGAACCATGCGGGGTCGAGTTCCGCCGGCTCCTCGATCTGGCGGGTCGCGGGGTTGGCCGCACGGCATACCTCGAAGAGTACCTTGCCGTTCGACGATTTGCGACCGCAGACGAAGACGACCGTGTCGAAGCGGCGGGCGAATTCGGCGAGGTGCTGTTCGCGGTTCGAAACCTGACGGCAGATCGTGTCTTCGATCACCACGTGCGAGGGATCGGCGGCACGGCGGCGCATCTCGCCGCTCAGCCGCTCGAAGAGGGCGATGCTCTGCGTGGTCTGCGAGAGAAAATAGATCGGTCGCGCGAAGTCGATCAGCCGCAGATCCTCCTCTCCCTCGACGACGATCGTCGGATCGGCGACCTGACCGGCGAGGCCCGCCACTTCGGCGTGGCCCCGCTTGCCGAGGATCACCACCTGACCGCCTGCGGCCCGCATCCGCTCGTGCGCCTGTTTCACGCGGCGCTGGAGCCGCGCCACCACGGGGCACGTGGCGTCGATCACGTCGATGCCCAGTTCGGCGGCCCGTGCGAAGGTCGAGGGGGGCTCGCCGTGGGCGCGGATGAAGAGCCGCCGGCCGCCGAGCCGTTCCATGTCGCCGTGCGCGACGGTGTGCAGCCCGGCCCGTTCGAGCCGCTGCACTTCGATCCGGTTGTGGACGATGTCGCCGAGCGAATAGACCGTCGCTCCGTCGGCGAGCGCCCGTTCGGCTTCGGTGATCGCCCGCACGACCCCGAAACAGAATCCCGATTTGTCGTCGATTTCGATCCGCATGCGTGTGTCTGTTTTTACGTAATTATTCGATCGCATTCTTCCGGAATGTCCGCGGACGCCGTCTCCCGGACGGTTCGGCCGCTCCCACCCTTCTTTCTTGCAGCCGGCCGAAATGGGCGCCGTTCGCATGCCGCTGCCCGGTCGGCCGGTTCCGTTCGGTTCCGACGCCGCTCCTCATTGTCTCGCCTCCCCCCCCCATTGCGTTTCGTTGCGGCATCCTCTCCGTCTTGCCGTCCCGTCTCCGTTCCGCCGCCTCTTCCCGTCGTCTCTCTCCGACCCGTCCCGCGGCTGCTCCTTTCCGCTCTTTCTGGCGGCGGACGGAGCGGTCGCCCGACCCGGGAGAAATGCCTCCTGCCGCGTGCTGGGGCCGCCGGCCGGGCCGGAGCGCCGCTCCGTGTGCCGCCGCGGCAGAGGGTACGGGGCTTACCGCGCCGGCGCCCCGCACGTCTTGCGGTAGAGGTCCATAAACCATTCCATTTGCTCCTCGACGCTCATGCGGCTGTTGTCCAGCACCACGGCGTCGGCCGCCTGCCGCAGGGGCGCGACGGCGCGCGACATGTCCGCTTCGTCGCGCGAACGCACGTTGCGTTCGACCTCCGCGAGCGACACGCAGTCGCCCTTGGCCCGCAGTTCGTCGTAGCGCCGGCGGGCGCGCACCGCGGGGTCGGCCGTCATGAAGAGTTTGAGCTCGGCGTCGGGGAAGACCACCGTGCCGATGTCGCGCCCGTCCATCACGACGCCCTTGCGGCGGCCCATCTCCTGCTGCATGGCCACCAGCTTGGCCCGCACCTCGGGGATGGCGCTCACGCGGCTCACACAGTTGCTCACTTCGATCGTGCGGATGCGGCCCTCGGCCCGTTCGCCGTCGACGTAGATGTCGCTGGCGCCGCGCTCGGGGTTGAAGCGGAAGGCGATCGAGATGCGGTCGAGCAGCCGGACGACCTGCTCCTCGTCCACGATGCCCGAGCGGATGGCTCCGTGTTCGAGCGCATAGAGCGTAACGGCGCGGTACATGGCGCCCGTGTCGATGAAGATGTAGCCCAATCGTGCGGCGATGGCCTTGGCGAAGGTGCTCTTGCCGCACGAGGAGAAGCCGTCGACGGCGATGATGATCTTGCGGTCCGGTGTATTAGTGTCCGACATTGGGGAAGATATCGAAAAAGGTGGATAGAATCGTATAGATGCCCAGCACGCCGATGACGATGCCGGCCACGTGGTTGATCGTGAGCATGTGGCGCGGGCGGAAGCGGCGGCGGAACAGGTCGAGCACGAAGGCCAGCAGCGTCCACCACATGGCGGCCCCGCCGAAAAAGCCGACGATGACGAAGACCGCGCGCACGAAGCCGCCGAAACCTTCGCCCGTGAGGTCGCCGCTCGAAATCTTGAAGACGGCGAAGAAGGCGAGGATGTAGGGGACGACCATGATGAAGTTGGCGATCGTGAGCCCGAAGATCGAGGCGAAATCCTGCCAGAGGCTCGTTTTGCCGGCCCGGTTGCGGCGGATCTGCGGCACGGGGTTCTGCGAGAAGATGTAGACGCCCACGATCACCACGAAGATGCCGCCGACCACACGCAGCAGGGTGTTGTATTGTTCGATCTGCGTCTGGAGGATCGAGTAGAAAAAGAAGGCGGCCATGGCCATGAACGTGTCGGCGCAGGCGACGCCGATGCCCGAAACGATGCCGGACTTGCGGCTTTTCGAGAGGGTCCGCTGGATGCAGAGCACGGCGACGGGGCCGACGGTGATCGATGCGGCGATTCCGACGCAGATGCCCCTGAATAAGATCTCTATGATTTCGAATCCCATTTTTCTGTGCTCTCTGTGCGATTTCAGAACCCAAAGATACGAATAAGTCGGGCGCAAAAACAAATTTATTTGCATTTTGCCGGGCGGGAGTATCTGAGCCGAAGCCGAGGATACGAAAAAGAAGACCCGGGTGCGAAGGCGAATCTCGTTCGCATTTTGCCGGCGAAGCGCCTGAAGCGAAGCCGAAAGGTGCGGAAAGCGAAGGGGCCGGAGTTCGGCGCCGCGGAAAAAAAGTCGGTGTTCTCCTTCGTCTTCCCGCCCCGGCGATCTCCGGGCGAACCCGGGTTGCACCCGGCTTGTCGAAAACGCCGAATTGATTCCGTTCGTTTCCCGACTTGTCGGAACCCGAACGAGTTCGGCTCTGCGATCGGCTTGATGAAACGGGTTCCGGCGGCCTGCGCATGCGGGATGTTGATAAAAAAACGAAAACTTTGGCCGGATGCTTGCACCACGGAGGCCGAAAAGAGGTATTTTTGTGAATGCGCGGCGTGCGGAGTTTCCGCCTGCCGGCGCGAACGGAGTTGAAAACCTTAAAAATCGTATGACCATGGCGGAGATTAAGAAAGTAGGTCTGGATCTCGACCTCGACGAGACGGTCGCACAGGGGGTTTATTCGAACCTCGCGATCATTTCGCATTCCACTTCCGAATTCATCCTCGACTTCGCGGCCGTCCTTCCGGGGGTACCCAAGGCCAAGGTCAAGAGTCGCATCGTCCTGACGCCCGAACACGCCAAGCGGTTGCTGATCTCCTTGCAGGAGAACATCACCCGATACGAGAGCAACGTGGGCAAGATCGTGATCCCGAAGCCCCAGCAGCCCGACGGGATGGGACCCAAGATCGGGGAGGCGTAGCGGAGGCGCGGTGCCGGGCTTCGGCGGGAGCGGTCCTGCGGTCGCGGCGCCTTTTCCCCACCCGCACCGGCCGACGGCCGGTGCGGAACGCCGGCAGGCAAAACGGCAGCCGGCGCGCACGCCGCATGCGAGACGGCATGGCGGTGGGTCGGGGTTGTACGGCGCTGGCTTCCGCTTGGGGCTGCTGCGGCTTCGGCATGCGCAGCGTGTACATGGGCGAGCGGGCTCGCCGCCGGTGCGAACGAACGGAGCAGGTCCGGGGAAAAGGACCTGCTCCGTTCGTCCGGGGGCGGATCACAGCGCTTCGCCGACGACGTAGGTGCTGCCGCCGATGAAGATCATGTCGGCCTCCGTGGCGAGCTCGCGGGCCCGTTCCACGGCTTGAGGCACGGTTTCGATCGCTTCGCCGCTGAGGCCGTAGATGGAGGCTTTGGCGGCGAGCTCCTGCGCGGGGACGGAGCGTTCGCTCTGCGCCTGCGTGAAGAGGTAGTGTGCCTCGCGCGGCAGATGCGGCAGGATGTGGGCGAGGTCCTTGTCCTTGACGAAGCCTACGACGCAGTAGAGTTTTTCGTACTTCGATTCGCGCAGCTGTCGGGCTACGTAGGCGATTCCGTGGGGGTTGTGGCCCGTGTCGCAGATCGTGAGCGGAGCGTCCGCGAGCTTCTGCCAGCGTCCCAGAAGGGAGGTGTTGGCCGCGGCGTCGCGCATGCCTTCGAGGTAGGCGCGGCGGCTGATCGACAGCGGGGTCTCCTCGTGCATGAAATCCAGAGCGGCCGTAGCCGTGATGACGTTGTGGTATTGATAGAGACCCGCCATGTCCAGTTCGACCTCGAATTCGTGGCCGTCGCGCGTCCGCACCAGCCGGAATCCCTGACGGTCGCCCTGTCTGCCCAGCGGCGTGCATGCCACGGCCTGCTCGGCATAGATGAGTTTCGAGCGGTTTTCGGCGGCGACCGTCTCGAAGACCTCGTTGTAGGCCGGATTCGCTTCGCCGAGGATGACGGGGATGCTCTTTTTGATGATGCCGGCCTTCTCGCGGGCGATCTTCCGGAGCGTGTCGCCCAGCAGCGCCGTGTGTTCGAGGCCGATGTTGGTAACGATGCTCACGATCGGCAGGATGAGGTTCGTGGCGTCGAGCCGTCCGCCCAGCCCCGTTTCGATCACGGCCACCTCGACGTCGCTCTGCGCGAAATAGTCGAACGCGAGCGCCGCGGTCATCTCGAAGAACGAGAGTTCCGACGCGACCATCACGTCGTGGTGCTTGTCCACGAAGTTCACGACCTTCTGCTTGGGGATCATCTCGCCGTCGACGCGGATGCGCTCGCGGAAATCCTTCAGGTGGGGCGAGGTGAAAAGCCCCGTGCGGTAGCCGGCCTGCTGAAGCACCGCGGCGATCATGTGCGACACGGAGCCTTTGCCGTTGGTGCCCGCCACGTGTACGGTGAAGAAGTTGCGCTGGGGGTTGCCCAGATGACGGCAGAACGAGGTGATGCGCTCCAATCCCGGCTTGTAACCCGAGGTGCCCGTCCGTTCGTAGGCGGGCAGCGACGAGAAGAGGAATTCGAGGGTCTGGGTGTAGTTCATATCGTAGGATGAGTATTAGGATACGAGGTAGTTCTTCTTTTTGAAGCGGTAGGCGACGTAGTAGAGCACGCACAGCAGCATGACGTACTGCGCGATGCGCCCCAGATAGTCGCCGTAGCGGGTGTAGACCGTCTCGGAGGAACGGAGCCGCACCTCGTCCGTCAGCACGCCCCGTTCGTCCCAGCCGAGCGTCGGCCCCACGTCGCCCCGCGCGTCGATGAAGCCCGACATGCCCGTATTGGCCGAGCGCGCGATGGCGCGGCGGTGCTCCACGGCCCGAAGGCGCGAGATCGAGAAGAGGTGTTTGTAACCCGGGGTGTCGCCCCACCAGCCGTCGTTCGAGATGATGAACATGGCCTGCGCCCCGCGGCGGACGAAGCCGCCGTAGAAGTCGCCGTAGAGCCCTTCGTAGCAGATCGCGGGGCCGACGCGCACGCCGTCGTGTTCGAAGGCGGTGCCGTGCTGCCCCACACCCAGCTGGCCCAGTGTGCCGCCGAGGTCGATCACCAGAAAGTCGAGCCACTCGAAGAGCCACGGCAGCGGCGTCTTCTCGGCGCCGATCACCAGCCGCCCTTTGTGGTGGAGCTGGATGCGGCCCGCGCTGTCGAGGCCCACGGCCGTGTTGAAGTGGTCGTACCAGCCGCCGTCGCGGTCCTTCCGCGCGGTGCGGCTCCGAAGCTCGGGCCGGTAGGCCCGGTTGGTGTTGGCGCCCGTAACGAGCAGCGCTTCGGGGTGCGCCGCCCGGAGCGAATCCCGAAGTTCGGTCCAGAAGGGTCCGCGGACGTCCGCGAAATATTTGGCGGCTCCCAGCTGCGGCTCCCAGTAGTAGCCCGGGACCGCCGTCTCGGGCAGGACGATGAACTGTGCGCCGGAGGGCACCTCCGAAATGAGGTCCACGATGTTGCGCTCCTGCCATGCGTCGTCGCCGTGGAATTTGGCATAAACGTCGACATCGGGCTGTACGATCGCCACCCGCACCGACCCTTCGTCGGGCTGCCGGTAGGTCGCATAGAGGAGGCCGGAGACGATCATCGGGACGAACAGCACGACGGCCGCGGCGATCCACCGGCCGGCGCGGCGCGGCGCCCGCAGCGCTTCGAAGAGGAGGATGTTCGCGGCGAGCACCCAGAGCGAACCGCCGAATACGCCCGTGTATTCGTACCACTGCACCAGCCGCACGTCGTGCGAGAATCCGTTGCCCAGAATGAGCCACGGCCACGAGAACTCGCCGACGGTGTACCAGTATTCGGTGGTGATCCATGCCGCGACGAGCAGGACGTAGGCGAGGGCCTTGGGGGCTTTTTTCGAGACCGTGTGGAAGAGCATGAAGGCGATCATGTTCAGCGTCGTCGAGGCGAGCGTCGCGGCGAATGGCCCGACCGGCGTGGCATACCAGATCCACCAGACGGTCATCGCATTCCAGAGCGTGAAGGCGAGCAGCGACCAGCCGAAGACGCGCCACCACGAGCGGCGCGAGGCGTCGTACGAGGCGCTGATCCACAGCAGGGGTACGAACGCCGCGAAGAGACCCAGACCCGTCGCGCCGAGCCACCCCGCCGAGAGCAGGAGAGCCGACAGGAGGACCGCTGCGAATCTGAGTACCATGGAGTGCGAGATTTTACGGCGGCAAAAGTAGTCAAACCCGCCCACATTTCAAAGATAATTCCGAATATTTCGCTGCGGGCCGGCGGCCTTTCCTCAATATATCCTGCGGAAGCCGGAGGCTCGCCGTTCGCAGGCTTCGCGGCGCCCGGGAAGAGAGGGCGTTTCGTCGGGTCGAAGACGTGCGGGCGCTGCCGGGCGCCGCGCCGCACGGCCCGGAGAGGCGCTTGTGCGCCGGAGCAGCGGTCCGAAACCGTTCGCTCCGAAAACCGCCGCGTGCAGGAGGCGCCCCCCCCCGAAGCCTTTGCGTTCCGAAGGGGTCGGGAATCGGATTTTCGGGAACCGGGCGTCGAAAATCCGGACGGTTTTCCCGGCGTATGCTTTTTTTTCGTATCTTTAGGCGCTCGAAAACATGTAAACCTATCCATAAATCTATGAAATTCTTTATCGATACCGCCAATCTGGCCCAGATCCGCGAGGCCAACGAATTGGGTGTGCTCGACGGCGTAACGACCAACCCCTCGCTCATGGCCCGCGAGAACATCCGCGGCGAGGAGGCATGCCGCCGCCACTATGTCGAGATCTGCAACATCGTCGACGGCGACGTGAGCGCCGAGGTGATCGCCACCGATTTCGACGGCATGGTCCGCGAGGGCGAAGAGCTCGCGGCGCTGCATCCCAACATCGTGGTGAAGCTGCCGTGTACGGCCGAGGGCATCCGTGCCGTGAAATATTTCGCACGGAAAGGCATCCGCACCAACTGTACGCTGGTCTTTTCGGTCGGTCAGGCGTTGCTCGCCGCCAAGGCGGGCGCTACGTATGTGTCGCCCTTCGTCGGCCGTCTGGACGATATTTGCGAGGACGGGGTGGAGCTGGTGGCGCATATCGTGCGGATGTATCGCTACTATGGGTTCGAGACGCAGGTGCTCGCCGCTTCGATCCGCCATACGCAGCACATCGTGCAGTGCATGGACGCCGGCGCCGATGTGGCGACCTGTCCGCTCGCGGCGATCAAGGGACTGCTCAAGCATCCTCTGACCGACAGCGGGCTGGCTCAGTTCCTCGCCGATCACGCGAAGGCGAACGCATAGCCGCCGCTGAGCTCTTCGGACCATCGCACGGGTCGGCGCCGAATTTGCAGGGCGGCGCCTACCCGTCGGGTTCGGCGGGCGGGGCGTGTGAGGATACGAAGCGTCGAAGGGTACGGCCCGGGGGAGCGTATCGCAGCGTGTAGGGCCGGACCGGGGTGCCGTTCGCGGCGCGGCTGTCCGCCCGCCGGGGGCGCTCTTTGTGGACGGGCGGGGCGGTGTCCGCTGTCCGCCGGCGAACCATTGCGGCGGGCTGCGAGGCGTCCGGAATCCGCAGTATTTCCCGCCGCATTTCCCGCCGCATTTCCCGCCGCATTTCCCGCCGCATTTCCCGCCGCATTTCCC